>Ga0156064_1072_pt1 | contig 16006 bp, 21 predicted proteins | sample RifCSPlowO2_02_FD_107717 | JGI IMG/M metagenome (GOLD analysis project Ga0156064, IMG submission 107717) | Omnitrophica WOR_2 bacterium RIFCSPLOWO2_02_FULL_50_19 | reverse complement strand
CGCGCGCGAGGATCTTTTGAAAATCCTCAAAAAAGAGATGGCCGCGCCGGTAAAAGGCGTCGTCCATTGTTTTCCCGCCGACGAGGAACTTCTTAATAGCATACTCGACCTTGGGATGTACATCTCGTTTACCTGCAACCTCACTTTCAAGAATGCAGCTAAGTTGCGCGAAATGGTGAAAAACCTTGTGCCGATGGACAGGATATTGGTAGAGACCGACGCGCCGTATCTTGCGCCGGAAGGGATGCGCGGAAAGAGGAATGAGCCCGCATACATGATAAAAGTCGTCGAGGAGATAGCGGAATTAAAAGGGCTCACCCCTGAAGATGTGGCCAGGGTCACTACCCTCAACTGCGCGCGGCTGTTCGGCGTAGGGAAAGAGGAAGCCGGGCCGGCCGTCGTATATCCCATAAGGGATTCGTTATATGTGAATCTCACCAACAGGTGCACCGATGACTGCGCCTTCTGCGTTACCAAGGCGACCGATTTCGTAATGGGCCATAACCTCCGGCTTGAAAGCGAACCCATGGCAAAAGAGATAATCGAGGCGGTAGGCGATCCCAGGAGATATGACGAGATAGTATTCTGCGGCTACGGCGAACCCACGCTGCGGCTCGACTGCGTAATCGAAGCCGCGAAAGCGCTCAAGGCGAAGGGCGCCAGGATCCGCCTTACGACGAACGGCCACGGAGATCTTATAAATAAAAGGCCTATCGTCGGCGACCTGGTCGGCCTCATAGACCGCGTGAGCGTAAGCCTTAACGCCCCCGATAAAGAGACCTATAATAAAATATGCAGGCCGGTCTTCGGGCCGGATACGTTCGAGAAGGTAAAGGAGTTCATCGTCGAATGCCGGGAGAAACTTCCCGAGGTAGAGGTGACCTGCGTCGATTATGAGGGTGTGGATATAAAAGAATGCGAGAGGGTCGCGGCAGATGAACTAAAGGTCAAGTTCAGACTGAGGAGATTTAATGTCGTGGGATAAAGTAAGAAGATTCGGGACCGAAAACCGGCTCTATCTGGTCATGCTCTCTTTCATAGTGGCGACCGAGATATTTTTTGCGACCTCACCTATACCCAAGAAGGAAGAGCATCTTGCCGAAAAGAAAAAGTCGCACAGGATATTGACGCCGGAAGAGGTGATCGGGCAGGAGAATAGAATAAAAGAGTTGCTCTCGAGCAATAAGCCTCTTGCCGTCACAGTGACGGTAAGCACTTTCGCCGGCGCCCTCGCCCTTATGGCCGGTCTCTTCTTCGGAATAAGCTGCATCGCGCGCAAGCTTAACGGCCATGATATCATGGCCGCTTACGGCTCTCCCCCCGACGTGCGTTGGCAATTCATAGATATCTTAAGGATAATAGTCACGTTCTATTTCTTTGCCTACACGTTTCAGTGGATAGAGGCGAATATATTATACCTGATGAAAATAAAGGATATAGACGGAAACCTTTTTGGCGTCCTCAACGCGACGCTGACGGATATTATGGGCATGGCGATAGTCCTGTATTTCACGGTAATTAAATTCAAAAGCGGCCTTGCCGGACTGGGACTGACCTTTAAGAATATAAAGAGGGATATGAGGATCGCCATCGGCGGCTATCTTACTATCATCCCGGTCCTGGCCATCATAATGATCGTCGTCTTTATCGGCCTAAAAGTGTCCAGTTACGAGCCGCCGGAGACGAAAGCGTTTGAGATACTGTATAAGGCGAAAGGGCCGAAGATCCTCTTTGTCCTTACGGCGCTTGTCACTATCATCGGGCCCATCGCAGAAGAATTATTTTTCAGGGGTTTCGCTTATCCGGTGTTCAGGAAGAGGATCGGCGTCAGGAACGCCATATTGCTCGTCTCGGCGGTATTCGCGATGCTGCATATGAATATCGTCTCATTCTTCCCGATACTCGCGCTGGGCGTCCTCCTTGCTTATCTTTACGAGAAGACCGGCTCGATAATACCGTCGATAACGGTCCATATAATCCATAACTCGGCCGTTATATTTTTCGTATACCTCTATAAGATGATCGCGCTACCAAAATAAATCATGAGTTCAAGAGTCTCGATAGTAAAAGCGGGTTCATACGATTTCGACAGGGTCTATGCGGCCGTAAAGAAGGCGGTAGGCCTGCTTGGCGGTATCTCGGATTTTGTCGAGAAAGGTGAGAAGATATTACTCAAACCGAATCTCCTTTCCGCGAGGCCGCCTGAGTCAGGTGTCGATACGCATCCGGAAGTGCTGCGCGCTGTCGCGCGGTTAGTCAGGGAGACAGGGGCTGAAGTCATCGTCGGGGATTCTCCCGGCGGCCTCGGCTTTAAGACCGCGGGCTCGACTTACGGGGAGTCGGGAATAAAGAGGGTATGTGAAGAAGAAGGCATCAGGCTTGTCGATTTCGACAAGGCGCAGAATATTAAGGGCATGCCTATCTCGGCCTGTGTGGGGGAAGTTGACGGCATAATCTCTATCCCGAAGATGAAGACGCACGACCTGATGACGCTTACCGGCGCGATAAAGAACTCATACGGGCTTGCGGTCGGTCATTTCAAGGCCGACTGCCACCTTAAAGCGCCGAGGCCCGATGAATTCGCTAAACTCGTGGTCGATGTATTTGAGACGGCGATACCGCGGCTTGTCGTGATGGACGGGATAACGGCGATGGAAGGCAATGGCCCGGCCGCAGGCCAGCTGAGAAACGCCGGCCTGGTAATAGCGAGCAACGATTGCGTCGCCTGCGACGCGGTATTCGCCGACTTGGTCGGTCTCGAACCGCTCCGGATAGAGATGACGGCAGAGGCGTACAGGCGGAAGTTGGGCGAGGCCGACCTCTCCAAGATAGAGGTCCTGGGCGAAAGCTTGAAAGATGCGAAGCTCCATGATTTCAAGCTGCCGGAGATGTCGGTCGTGAGGAAGATCCCCAGACCGGTCTTCAAATTGCTCGCAAAAGCTATCAAGTTTTTTCCCAGGATTAATGATAAAATATGCAAGAAGTGCCGGATATGCGAGAAGAGCTGCCCGGCTCAGTGCATCACAATAGAAGAGGAAGGCTCGAGGATCGATTATCGAAGATGCATCAAGTGTTTCTGCTGCCATGAGCTCTGCCCGTATGACGCTATATCCATAAGGCGCAGCCTCCTGGCGAAAATTATAAGGTGAGACCATGGCGATCCAGACGATAAAATGGGATAAAGGCGCTGTCAAAATAATAGATCAGACGTTGCTGCCGAACAAGTTCGTCTACCTGAAGTTCAGAGACGTGAAGGATTTCTGGCACGCGATAAAGAAACTGCAGGTACGCGGCGCGCCGGCTTTGGGTGTCGCGTCAGCGTACGGGGCTTATTTAGGGATACAACACTCACACGCGAAAAATTACACCGAATTCATCCGCGAGCTTGACCGTGTCATAAAATTCATCGGCTCTGCCCGCCCCACAGCCGTGAACCTGTTTTGGGGGCTCGCCAGGATGCGCGCTGCCGCCGTAAATAATAAAAAGAAACCGGTCTCGGCAATAAAGAAAGAGCTCCTTGCCGAAGCGCATAAGGTATATGAAGAGGACAGGGCGATATGCAGGAAGATGGCGGACTATGGCGCCCGGCTCATAAAAAACGGCGATGTGATATTGACCCATTGCAACGCCGGCGCGCTTGCTACTGCGGATTACGGCACCGCCTTGGGCGTCATTTACAGGGCGAAGGAGCAGGGCAAGCGCATAAAAGTATATGCCGACGAGACGCGGCCTCTTTTGCAGGGCGCGCGCCTTACTACCTGGGAATTGATGCGGGAAGGGATCGATGTCACGCTGATCTGCGATAACATGGCTGCCCATATTATGAGCCAGGGCAAGGTCACGAAAGTCGTAGTCGGCGCGGACAGGATAACGCGCAACGGAGACGCGGCGAACAAGATCGGTACTTACGGCGTAGCGGTCCTCGCGAAATACCACAAGATACCTTTTTATGTCGTGGCGCCGGTCTCGACGATAGATTTTAATCTCTCACACGGAAGGCATATCCCGATCGAAGAGAGGCGTGGAGAGGAGATCACGACTATCCACGGAAAGATGCTCGCGCCCAGGGGCGTAAAGACATATTGCCCGGCATTCGACGTCACGCCGGCGAAACTTATTACCGCGATAGTCACTGAAAAGGGAGTATTTAAGCCGGATGAAATTAAAAAAATTAGGTGAAACAGGGCTTATAGAGCGGCTCGCGAAATACGTCAAGGGCATAGGCGACGACTGCGCCGTGATAAGGATATCAAAGAAGAGATATCTTCTTATTACGATAGACATGCTTCTGGAAGATGTCGATTTCAAATTGAAGGAGGCAACGCCGTATCAGATCGGATGGAAGTCGCTTGCCTGCGGTTTGAGCGATATCGCTTCCATGGGCGGCGCCGCGAAATACGCCGTCGTATCTTTGGGCCTTCCGGGTAAACTCAGCGTCGAATTCGTGGACGGGCTTTATCGCGGGATAAAGGCGCTCGCAAAGAGGTTTGATGTCGAGATAGTCGGCGGCGACACGAACGCATCGAAGAAACTTGTCATAGATGTCGCGGTGCTCGGGTTCATCCAGCCGGATAGGCTCACGCTGCGCAGCGGCGCAAAGCCCGGAGATATCATTTGCGTGACAGGCGTGCTCGGCGGCTCTTACAAGAGCAAGAGGCACCTTACTTTTGTCCCCCGCCTTAACGAAGCCCGCAGTTTAGTGAAAAATTTCAGGATAACTTCGATGATCGATATCTCGGACGGGCTTTCGACCGACCTCAATCACATCGCCAAAGAAAGCGGGGTAGGCGCGTGCGTGTATGAAGAGCTTATACCTTTGTCAAAAGACGCGAAAAACGTAAGCGCGGCGTTGAACGAAGGCGAGGATTTCGAACTTTTATTTACGATGCCGCTCCGCGAAGCGCGCAGGCTAGCGCGGAAGGGCCTGGGATCAAACGGTGTAAAGATAACGCAGATAGGCGAGATATTGGATAAAAAAATAGGCGTAAAGATAATAAGGCCGGACGGGAGAGTAAAAGACCTGAAATCAAAGGGGTTTTCGCATTTTTAAATGATCATTACAACGGCCAGCGCGGAGGATACGATAAAATTGGGCGAGAAGATCGCCAAGCGGCTCAAGTCCGGCGACATAGTCGCCTTGTCAGGTGAGTTAGGCGCGGGCAAGACCACCCTAGTCAAGGGCATAGCCAAAGGCCTGGGCGTAAAAAATTACAGGTATGTCAACAGCCCGTCGTTCGTCCTCGTCAAGGAATACAGGGGAAAGATACCGCTTTTTCATTTCGACATCTACCGCCTCAATAATTTAAAGGAGATCGAAGATATCGGCTACGAGGACTACCTCGCCCGCCGCGGCGTGGTCGTCATCGAATGGTCATCTAAAATGACACGCATATTACCGAAAAGACATTTAGACATCGCATTGAAAATAAAAAATTCTAACGAACGGATTATCAGCGTAAAGGGAATATGAGGATATTAGCTGTAGATACCACTTCAAAATATCTTTCGCTGGCTTTAGCTGAAGGGGAGAAGGTTATCGCGAGTTTCCATCGGGTGATGGATCAGCGGCAGTGCGAGAGGATCATCCCGGAGATAGATAAGATCCTCAAAAAGGCAAAACTGAAGTTGAAAGATATCGGCTGCATCGCGTTCTCGAAAGGGCCGGGGTCGCTTACGGCGCTGCGCATCGGCGCGGCGACGGTCAAGGGTTTTGCCCTTGTCCTAAAAATTAAAATAGTAAGCGTGCCGACGCTGGACGTTCTCGCATATAATATTTGCAAAGGGGACACCCTGCCGCAGGCAGAGTGTCCCCACGGTTTCGTCGTGCCGGTCGTCGACGCGCGGCGCGGTAATGTTTATACGTCGGTGTATTCCCTCAAAAACGGGAAGTTGCGCCGGCATTTAAAATATTCGGTCATCCCCGTCGCCGAATTGCTGAAATCGATCAAAGGCGATACGATCTTTTTGGGCGATGGGCTGGTTGCTTATAAAAAAACAATCGAGGGTAATTTCAGGCATAACGCCGAATTCGCTCCCGAGAGATACTGGTATCCCCGGGCGACGACAGTCGCTCATCTCGGTTACGGTCTGATAAAAAATAAAAAATTCGAAGAAGCGGACAAATTCATCCCCATGTACCTATATCCTAAGGACGTCCAAGTAAGGAATTCAGTCAAATGAGCTCCGCACATACGTGCAAAGCCGGGACAAGCAGGCCGACATGGACCGAGATAGACCTTGATGCGATCGTTCATAACTACCATGCGATAAAAGCGCGCCTTTCTAAGAAGACGAGCGTTCTCGCCGTAGTCAAGGCGAACGCCTACGGCTACGGGATGGTCGAGGTCGCGCGCCGCCTGCAGAAGGAGAAGGTCCCGTATCTCGGGGTAGCGAGCGTCGACGAGGGGATTACTCTCCGTCGGGCCGGGATAAAGACGCCGATATTAGTCCTCTCTTCGGTCCTCCCGAAGGAAGTGGAGTATGCGCTGTACTACGACCTGACGCTGACCGTCTGCGACAGGGATCTTGCCGCGGCGATCGATAGAACGGCACGCAAACTCAAGAAGCAGGCGCTTGTCCACGTAAAAATCGACACAGGCATGGGCAGGCTGGGCGTATGGCATGATGAGGCCGGCCGCCTTATAAAGGATCTGCTCGGTTTCAAAAATATAGTGATAGAAGGGATATTCACTCATTTCGCGAGCGCGGACGAGGAGGATATCCGTTATACGGGCCGGCAGATAGAGAATTTCAAGAGGCTCGCGGCCGAGATGGAGATAAGCGGCATCGAGATCCAATACGTGCACGCGGCGAACTCGGCCGGCGCTATGCTGTACAAAGATTCCCACTTTAATATGGTGCGGCCCGGGCTTATGCTTTACGGACTCTACCCGAACCGAAAGCTGGCAAGCGTAGTCAAGCTCAAGCCCGCGCTATCTCTCAAGACGAGGATAATATATCTCAAGAAAACGCCGCCGGGAAGATTCATCAGTTACGGCAGGACGCACATGACCGAGACGGAGACGGTCATCGCGACACTTCCCATAGGATATGCCGACGGGCTCAATCGCCGTCTCTCGAACAGGGCTGAGATGCTCGTCCGCGGCCGGCGCGCGCCGATAGTCGGGCGCATCTGCATGGACCACACGATGATAGACGTCGGCGGCATCAGGGGTGTCAAGGTCGGGGATGAAGTCACGGTGATAGGCAGCCAGAAGGGCGAGGCGATCACGGTCGAGGAGGTAGCCGAGCTCCTCGAGACCATCCCGTACGAGGTCGTCTGCTGGATCTCCGCCCGCGTGCCGCGAGTGTATAAATAATTAAAACCAGAAAGGAGAGAGCAAATGCTCAAAAAATTAGTTATCGCCATTACGCTTATTATTTGTCAGGTATCCTTTGTAAATGCCGCAACTATTCCTGATGAATCTACAGCGAAAGAATTAGCAAATAAAGTAATGCAGCAAGTGGCCGCTGGTAATCTAGGCGCCGCCTTTAAAGAGATGAAACCCTACGTTGTTATTCCTGAATCTGAATTTGATTCAGTAGCTTTACAATCAAAAGCGCAGAGAGAACAATATGGAACGCGATATGGGGCCGCGGTGGGCTATGAATTTGTCGATTCAAAAAAAGTAGGAACCTCCCTTTTGAGATTGCGCTATTTAGAGAAAACTAATAGACATGCGCTTCCGTGGGTTTTTTATTTTTACAAGACTCCCGAAGGCTGGATATTAAATACATTTACCTGGAAAGATACTTTCCAGGAGATGTTTAGCGAATAGTTGAGATAATCTTTTAATGATTTTCCAAAAACTTGACCAATATCGCGATAAGGGCCTTCTTATTCTAAGGGTTGGCATGGGTGTAATGTTCATCTGCCACGGCTTCCCTAAACTGACAGCAGGACCGGAAACATGGGCAAAGCTTGGCGGCGCGTTATCAGCTGTCGGCGTGCACTTTGCTCCCACCTTTATGGGGCTTTTGGCAGCTATCTCTGAATTTGGAGGGGGCTTGTTGCTAATGCTGGGCCTATTTACGCGACCCGCATGTTTCTTCCTGTTCAGCACAATGGTTGTAGCAACCATGATGCATCTGAAGAATGGCGATCCATTCGTGAAGTATTCTCATGCTCTCGAGGCGGCCATCTTGTTCTTCAGTCTTCTATTCATTGGCCCGGGTAAAATTTCATTAGATGAAAAATTCTCTCAAAAGAGAAAAAATGCCTAACAAATCACCGCAACAAATAATGCCGTCTATTTTACTTGCCTTATTCTTGCTGCTCGTGAGTTTCTTAAACGGTAATGCCTCTGATACAAATTATGCCGATTCAATAATCTTTGGCGGACTAAAACGGACCTGTCTCATCCATATCCCACCTTCGCACGATAAAACTAAACCAAAGCCGCTTTTAATCGCGTTACACGGAGGGGGAGGAACCGGTAAGAGTATGGTGAAACTTACGCTGGGCGGGTTTGATAAGTTGTCGGATAAAAAGGGTTTTGTCGTGGTCTATCCGGATGGGATCGGAAAGAACTGGAACGACGGCAGAAAGGGAGAAGAAACAGGATATCGCGCGCATAAAGAAAACATAGATGATGTTGGTTTTATCTCAGCCTTGATCGGCGCCCTTATAAAAAAGCTGAATATAGACCCAAAACGTGTTTATGTGACAGGGATATCAAATGGCGCGATAATGTCTTACCGCCTTGCCTGCGAGCTGAGTGAAAAGATAGCCGCGATCGCTCCGGTTGCGGGGAGTATCCCGCAAAATTTATATCCGTCCTGTTCGCCCTCAAAGCCAATCTCGGTGTTAGCCATCAATAATGTAAATGATCCTCTTATGCCTTTCGCAGGCGGGAATATTACCGGACCGTTTGGATTTAAGAAACTGGGGAAAGTATTATCAACATCTGAGGCTATCAGGTTTTGGGTAAAGCATGATAAGTGCTCATTATCACCGGTTGTTACTTATGAACCTGACAAAGACCCAGAAGACGGCACACGAGTACGAAAAGAAGTATACGGGAACGGCAAAGGTGGAACCGAAGTGATTCTTTATGCCATTGAAGGCGGAGGACACACATGGCCCGGCGGCTGGCAATATTTGCCGGAGAGGATCGTTGGCAAGACAAGCAGGGATATAGATGCAAATGAAGTCATTTGGGATTTTTTCGAGAAACACCCGGCACGGAACTAATTACGGTGATAACACTTATATTTAAGGGCACAGCCGCTGAGTTCAAACGTTAGCTAAAGTTGCATAAATTCGTGCCCTCCCTCAAAAAGGGGAGGGCAATTTTTTATTTAGTTGCTCCCTGCGGGGGCACCCCGGTCCCCAGTAATCTGAAAGATTACGGGTATTAATCCCGGAAATTCTCCGAATTCCTCGGGGGTAAATTTTCCCCACATCCAATTGCAGTGAAAATTTAGGTGAAAGAAAATCCCTCTAATTATCGTCTATTAAGATAAAGGAGGGATTTGTTATGGCTGGTATAGCGGCTCAGGGAGCAGGAAATAAGGGCTTTACAAATTGTACAAAATTATGTACAATATGGCAGGAGGTGAGAAAAATGGATTACATTGTCCCGATATCAGAGGCAAGAGGCATGTTGCCGGAGTTAATTAAAAAGATTTCTTCAGCCGGCAAGCGCCTGATAATAACAAAGAACGGAAGAGCGGAGGCGGTCATGATGTCCCCGGAGGAATTGGAGACCCTTGAAATAATGGCCGACCAAAAACTGCTTCGTTCCATTTTAAGAGCAGAAGAGGATATCCGCAACGGGCAGCTCTATTCGCATAAGGATGTTTTCAAAAATGTATAGCGTACTCTATACGAGGGAAGCGAAAGAATCGATAGGCAGGTTATCTCTCAAAAAGAAACGCCAGATAAAAGCCGCTGTCGAGCGTATTGCTTGTAACCCGGCGATAGGTAAATATCTCACAGGCGATCTGAAAGGGCTATTATCTTACCGATCCGGCGACTACAGGATAATTTACCGGATATACCACAAAGAGATAACGGTCATAATAGTGACCGTAGCCCACAGGAAGGATGTTTACAAGTAGGGGCTATTGTTTGTTGGAAACCGCGTAAAGCCTATCTATCGGGCTCTGCGGGACGGCAGAGATATCGCGTATGACATGAGTATAAATCATTGTTGTTTCCACATGGCTGTGTCCGAGCAGTTCCTGAACGCGCCTGATATTTACCCCATCCAGCAAAAGATGCGTGGCAAAACTGTGTCTTAAGGTGTGGACAGTCGCAGGTTTGATTATACCTGATTTCTTTACTGTTTTCGCCATCGTGACTTGTATCGCCTTAGGGGTCAGATAAAAGCGCCTGATCTTTCCATCGAGTCGGTCGGGAGAGAGCCTTGACGACGGAAAGGCGAATTGCCACCCGAATTCCTTCGCGGCATTGGGGTATTTGCGTTCAAGTGAATCGGGCATCCGAACCTCTCCGTAACCTGCGGCAAGATCCTTTTCATGCAGTTTCTTTACCTCTTCCAGATGACCGCGTAATTCCTTTTTAATGTATTCAGGCAGGATGGTGCTTCTGTCTTTGTCGCCCTTGCCGCTTCTTATGAAGATCAGGCCAGACCCGAAATCGATGTCCTTTACCCGCAGGCATGTCAATTCCGAAATCCTCATTCCTGTGCCGTAAAGCAGCTGCAGTATCAGCTTATCCTTTCCCGACACATGCTTGAATATCTCGATGACTTCTTCCCTCGTCAGGACGACGGGAAGCTTCGGGCCGCGTTTCGCGCGCACAGATTTGCCAATGGAATCCAGTCCTATCTTTAATACGTCCCTGAAAAGAAATAGCAGGGCATTAAAGGCCTGATTCTGCGTTGATGAAGAGACCTTTCTTCGCAAGGCAAGGAAGCTTAGATAATCGCGTACATCTTCGCCGGTTAATCCTGATTTCCGGATACCCTTCTTTTTTATATCAGCGAGATATTTAAAGAAATCCTTTACCCAGTTTATATAAGTACGTTCAGTCCTATACGAGTAATGTCTGACCCTGAGCGCCTTGCCAAGCGTTTTTATGATTGAAACAGGATCGGCCTCAACGTTTTTATCGGACGGGGCTCTTTCGGAATAAAGCTTCGCGGCATTTTTATCAAATTGTTCAAAATAAAGCGTTAGAGCCGTCTTTGCCTGCTCTTTTTGCCAGTCAGCGATGGCGGGAGAATGGGATAGTTGTTCGAGAAAATTCTGCCTGTTTTCCACAAAATCGGCGCTTTCATTATTATTGGAAAAGGCGATAAATTTACTTACCCAGCGCGCGTAGAACGGAGCACGTTTCCCATCTGCCAGTCCGCGTGAAATTAGGAAACTCTGGAAATCCGGTAAAACGTTTTCTTGTATTATAGCTATCATATACAAAAACCCTATATTACGAAATTCTCATTTCCCGCTATTATAGGCCAAATACGAAATCTGTCAATAAAATTGTGTTGAAGAATAAGATTAGTATGCTATACTTAATCCCAAGGCAGTGGAAAGTGCCATAAAAAACGAAATTCGTCTATTATATGTTATGCCAAGATATAATGGAAGATGATATATGTATTTTCGATCGATTTATATTTTAGTTATCGGATTATTAATCCAAGGGTGCTCTTTATTAATATCACAAGATGAAGTATCGCGCATTTCATCGCCTTCAGGTATATTGGACGCAGTATTAATTGAAATAAATGGGGGAGCCACAACCTCATTTGGATATGAAGTGCTAATTACTCCAAAAGGTCAAAAATATAGCAGGGGAGTTAAAGTAGCCTCACTTTACGGGGCAACAAGAAATGAACATGCCTATGGAGTAAATATTAAATGGGAAACCCCAGAAAAGCTAGTTGTAGAATATTATAAAAGCAAAACAGCAGAATTAATAAGAAATAAAATAAAAATCAAGGGCCAAATAGTCGATGTTAGATTAAAAGGAGGGGTTATTGATTCAAGGGCCCCTTCAGGTGGAATGCTTTACAATTTACAGAAATGATAAAAGCGGCATAACAATTCACTCCAGCGGACTGTTCCAGCCGTCCGTTAGCAGGGTACAGCCGCTGAGTTCAATCGTTAGGTCATGAATAATATGACATCAAATCATAACACTCATATTGAAAACCGAATATTCACATCAATAATATTAATATTTTCATGCTTAGCGTTCATATTGATTGGTGTCGCTGGTGGCATATATTTGCATAGTTATCGCATATTGTGCAAAGATATAACTTACCCGTCAATTACCAAATGGATTATTAGGGCTTACGGATACGACGAATGGAATTTTTTGGGAACCTGTTCATTATTTTCCATTGCGATGGTCTCGTCACTTTTGTTTAGCTGGGTTCTGTTTTCAAGTAAATCGCATCAAATATTTCGCAGATTAGCATTATGTATTTGGGCAATTTTTGCGAGTTTTATTGCGTATATTTTAGCTTGCATAGCACTACCGTTTGCGTATGGCATTACCGAATTACGGCCTATAACGTGGGTTACGATTATTAATAATGGTATTGCGTATGTTTTGCTTACGGGTTGCGTATTTCTTGTCATATATAAGCTTAGAAGCAAATTTAAATTAAAAAAGTGACCTAACATTTCACTCCAGCGGACGGCGCTGGCCACCTGTTTTAATGTCGCCGCCGCTGAGTTCAAGCGTTAGAGGGAATAATTATGAGAAAAACATTAGGAATAACGGTTATTACCCTTCTGGTCATATTATGTCTGGATCGGGTAATATCCAATAAACAAGATTTATACATCTCTATAGGAGGAACTTTTATAGGTTTTTTGGGAGCTTTCATAATATATCAAATAGGTGTTATTTTTGATGAAAAAGAAAAGCAAAAACTGCGAGGGAAAAATACTAAATATATATACCAGCTTTATAAAATGGAACTAGAAATGAACAAAAACCACATAAATGATTTAATAAACAAAAAATGGGTACCTTTCTATAAATTAAAGACAATAACCAGAAACAAATTATGGGGAGAACTAGCTGATTATTCAAAAGATATAGAATTAATGAAAAAAATAAGCCATGCTTATGGAGAATTCGAACTTATAAATAATAAAATTGACCTTATGGTTGCATCGCGGATGGCAAATATTGAAAGATCGCAGGCATATAAATCAAATGAAATAGAGCAAGAGAAGCAACAGCAGCTAGAAGGAGCTATTGGTTTGGGGAAGGGTGTACTGCCTGTTATCGAGGAGTGCCTAGCTATTTTAAATAAAACTATAGAAAATTGAACCTCTAACATTTCACTCCAGCGGACTGTCCCAGCGTCCTGTTTTAAGGTGCCAGCCGCTGAGTTCAAACGTTAGCGCAAATAATTATGAACAAAAAACTACTTATTATCCTTAAAATATTTGCAATAATCTCAATAATTACCGCGGCTGTAAAAATAATTTTGTTACCAATAAATTGGCCAAATTTTACAATTGCAAGAAATTTTTATAACATTGTATTAAACATAATGACAATTTTCGCTTCAATCTTATTATTAAAAGGGTACAGATTATCAATAATTATTTATGCAGTATTAATAGTGGTAAACACAATTGTTTTCTATGGATTTCCACCTTCAATAGTTGGAATAGAAATCTATTTTCGTCCATGGGCAATATCGATGTTTGTTTTATCTAAAGTGTTATTTATTGGACTTGCAATTGCATGTTGGAAGCTGTTGAGATAGGAACAATAATTTTAAAACATTTTAATATAATTAACCGATGAAATTAAAGTTATTTAATTAAATATAGTTAAAGTACTAGCAATGCGTTCAAGCTAACTGGGGAACGCCTGGTTCAGATCCGAGAAAACAAGTCGTGCAGGTAGCCGCCCTTTGCCCGGCAGCTTAACACGGTCATTAGGCTATAAAACATATCTTGACAAAGTATACACATAAATGTATACTTTATTCTTGAAGGAGGATAAAGAAATGACCCATACAATTACGTTAAAAGCCTTGCGCCCCGGATTACCTAAAGTTGCAGATGCTATAGCATCTAAATACGATCGCTATATTGTCACAAAACGCGGCAATCCTGTCATGTTGCTTATCAACCCCGATGATTTTGAAGGGCTTCTCGAGACGATAGAAATTCTATCCGACAAAACTGCATTAAAACGTATCAGAAAAGCCAGGAAAGAAGCTAAAGCCGGCAAGACAATCAGTCTCGCGGATCTAAGGCGCCGCCTTGAGCGCGTATAACTTAGAATTAAGCAGGCAGGCCGCGAAAGACTTAGAAAAGGTATATCGTTCAGACAGAACCCTCTATCAAAGATTTATCAATGCATTCAACGATATAGCCAAACGCCCCGAACAAGGGAAGACTCTTCGCGGTAAGCTCTCAGGCCTGTATTCGCACAGGATGGGGAGTTATAGGATTATTTACGAAATTCATCGTCATAAACTTTTGGTAATTATTTTAGATTTAGGCCATCGCAAAGATGTCTATCGATAAAATATACAAAACAATTTAAAGGAGAATAAAATGAAAAAGATTAAATTGACTTCAGAAGAGAGAAAAATCGAAAAGGATCTATTGGAAGGGATTTACAAACCCATCTCGAGCAACGAATACCGTGCTATATCGGAATCGATTGCACGCAGAAAAAAGGATACAGTATTGAATATCAGAGTCAATAGCAAAGACCTAAAGTACATTAAACATAAGGCTAGAAAACTCGGTATAAAATACCAGACCTTTATTTCCGAGATTATTCACAAGGTAGCATTATAAAAAGGGCTAACAATTCACTTCAGCGGACTGCACCAGCCATCCGTTATCAAAGGCACAGCCGCTGAGTTCTAACGTTGGAAGTCAGAATGAAATCGATGACGACAATTCTAGGATATGTCTACTGGCCATTGCTCTACTTCGCAGTATATCTGCCTGTTATTGTCCCCAGGCTCGATCAATGGCATCACATCCCATCTTGGTTCACATGGTCAGTACTCCTCGGGTTTGTCGTGGTTCTCGGAGCACTGGGGGTTAAGACCTCCCACAAAGCGATTGCTCTCCATGCATTCGGAATTGCGTGTTTCTTGCAGGGATTCATCTTCGCAATGTCGAGGCTCAATATGCCCAGTTTCCTCAAATCATACGAGGCAGGTTTTCTTCCGGACGCAATTCTGCCAATCTTCATTGTCGCGACAATAATAGCTGTTCTTGCAGAAGTCGGGCATTCTGTTGTGATACTTAAAGGAAGGGCTTCCAACAATCGCATGCACCGTACGGTCGCTAACGCGCCCACCGGTGATGCGTGACGTTAGCCAACAAGGGGCGGAATTGAAATTGATTCGCGCCATTTTCGGAGGAACCTCATGGGGATCATAAACTGGTTAATTCATCGCAACATGCTAAACGCCGCAAACGAACTCGCGAAGTGGGCCTTCGAGTTGTTTCAGTCACTTCGTGCTGCACAACCGAACATCGATGACCGAGAGACATTTCGGCAGATGCTGGACCAGAGAGGTCGGTTTCCAGGCGGCGCTGCTGACCGGGAAAAAGTTCTGGACAGGTACGGTTCCTCCCTGCACGGTCTTTGTTATTTTATTGGTCTAAACTCTCCACTTATGAAGGGCATGATGATTTCCCGTTGCATTCAGTACACCCAATATGTCGATCGGGCGCTTGAAAAATATGGCGCCAACCCCTTGCCAGTGAGCTTGAAGAGGGAGTATTTCGAAAAATTGAGGTTGCCGGTGGATGCCGCAGAGGAAAACCGTCTATGATTGAAAGTTTGCTGGCTAACAAATTACTAAACTGGACGGCACCGCGTTGGTGGCGTGCTGCCGGCGGTTAGTGTTTACGTTGGACGGAATTAATAATGAAAAAGAATTATAAAAGCATCGCACATAACCCGGGATATGATTTTTTAAGAGAATTAGAATATTTGAATGAAAACATTACAAAAGGGAAACCTCCGGAAACATCGATATATTTTGGTCCTGTTTTAGGAGTGTTGTTTTCGTGTTTTGGCATA
>Ga0156064_1065_pt2 | contig 16337 bp, 16 predicted proteins | sample RifCSPlowO2_02_FD_107717 | JGI IMG/M metagenome (GOLD analysis project Ga0156064, IMG submission 107717) | Omnitrophica WOR_2 bacterium RIFCSPLOWO2_02_FULL_50_19 | reverse complement strand
ATATCGGGCCTATTGTTGCCGAGAGATGATTATACCTGATTTACCGGGGAAACGGAATAAAATATTAATGCGGCTTTTCGCTTAAGACAACGGCCCTGTCTAAATTATGGGAGATGACCGTATTCGTCCTGCTGTTGCCGAAGAATTCGTTTAGATTCTCCAGGCCGTCATCTGTCAAAACGCATAATATCCTGTCTCTACTATTGAAAAGGGATCTCATCTCCCCTTCCGTGCTGATCACATCCAGCGGGTGATTGCTCCAAAAAGGGGTTTTGTCGCCCAGATTCAACACCATAACGGGGTTGCCCGTATAAAAATATACCCCCCTCACGTATATCTTACTGCAAAGTATCTGTTCTCCCTGATAATCATATTGCCGTACGATCCCGGGCAGGCTATGGTCGCTGAAAGCGGTCTCCAGCCTATTCGGGACCGTGGAAACTCCCGCTAGAAGAAAGGCCGCCATGCCGGCGATATTTATAAAAATAGCCTGCTTGAACTTGCCCCGCATAAGAAATATCCCGCCTGCCGACATGAATATAAAAAGCAGCAGCAGGCTCAAAAAAAGAGGTTTGGACAGATCCGGGTATTCTTTGGCGATAAACGGCACAGCCGCCAAAGCCGTTATTCCGAGCAGGATATTTACAATTCCGGCAAGGAACGTCATCTTCGACCTCCCGGTCAAGGAATCCAAGGAGATGGCGAGGGCGCAGCAGACCGCCGGGAAGATCGGAAGTATGTAACTCGCCAATTTGGAATGCGCGAAAGTCAATATAATGAAGGTGGTGCATATCCAGGAAATAAAAAATATATACTCGTTCTTGTATCTCCTGAAACCCTTCCCCATCAGCAAAAGGTATGCCGTCCAGGGAAACATCCCGCCCACTATGATGACCGGATAGAAATGCCACCTATCCGAGTGGGGATGCTCGGCATAAAGTATCCTGTGCCAGTTATCGCGCATAAAAAACTCCCCCGTGAACTCCCTGCCGTATTTCAAAGAGGCGTAAATAAACCAGCTGCAGCCGAGCGCCAGAAAAATGATCCAATACGGATTGAGCAGAAAAGGCCGCAAGGCTTTAAGATCTTTTGTTATCGCCAGGAACGGGATAATGGCCGCTAAAGACAGGACTAACACCAGCGGTCCCTTGGTCAGCATTGCCAGGGACAGGAAGATCATGAAAAGGACGATATATGCCTCTTTCTTGAACCTATGCCAGAGATAAAAGGCGTAAAGGGTAAGGGCCGCAAAGACTGAAAATGCGATATCGGTGATCACGGTCTTAGAAAGCCCAAAATACAGGAAGGCTGTCGACAAAAAGAGCGCCGCGTAAAAAGATATTGAACCGCTAAAGATCTTCCTCATAAAGAAATAGGTGCCCAATACCCCTATTATCCCGAAGAGCGCCGGGACAAGCCGCGCGGCGAACGTATTTATGCCGAACATCTTGAAGGAGGCCATAAGCGACCAGTAAAACAGGGGCGGTTTCTCGAATTGGGGTTTCCCGAAGATAAGCGGCGTCAGGACGCTGTTGTTAACAATCATTTCTTTCGCCGTATCGGAGTAGAAGACCTCGTCCGGGTCGGTAAGATTAATGGATGTGCTGCCGATAAAATACAAAAAAAGACAGCATACGATGAGGATAAGTACGTTTATTTTTTCGGTCATATTGGACCGCTATCATATTTCGATAAGGCTTTGGCGAGACCGGCCTTAAGGCGCATTATCGTCTTTTCTTTGCCGATGAGAGCGATCGTCTCGAATAGGCTCGCGCCGACCTTGCAGCCTGTTACGGCTACGCGGATGGGATGGATAAAGTCCGCCGCTTTTGTCCCTGATTCAGAAGCGAGGTCCCTTATGCAGGTTTCGAGCGTCTGGGGGTCAAATGTCTTGAGTGAACTGAATTTTGCGATAACCGCTTCCAGTTTCGCTTTTACCCCCTCTTTCGCGAGGACAGAGGCAACCGCAGCCTCATCATAAGTTACCCCGTCGGTAAAAAATGGGGCGACCGAATCGGCAAGCTCTGTGATCGTCTTTGCGCGGGGATGAAAAAGCCTCACTACTTCCGTGAGGCGGCCTTTGTCGTAATCATCGCGGATAGCGCCGCTCTCCTTAATCCTCGGTACGACAAGCGGAATAAGGTCCTCGATTTTTCTAGCCCTTATATATTCACCGTTCATCCAGATCAATTTGTTTATATCGAATACCGCACCTGTCTTCCCGACCCTTTCCAGGGAAAATTCCCTTATTATCTCATCGATGGGCATCACCTCGCGGTCCCCTGTCGGCGCCCAACCCAAAAGGGAGATATAATTTACGAGGGCATCCGGCAGGAAGCCCATCTGCCTGTAATCGGAGATAGACGTCGCGCCGTGGCGCTTTGACATGCGGGAACGGTCCGTTCCCAATATAAGCGGGATGTGTGCGAATTTCGGCGGATCGATCGCAAGCGCCTGATAGACCGCCAACTGTTTCGGCGTGTTCGAGATGTGGTCGTCGCCCCTTATAACATGGGTTACCTTCATATCGAAATCGTCGATAACACAGGCGAAGTTATATGCCGGGAACCCGTCGGATTTCATAAGGACGAGGTCTTTCTGCAGGTTCATATCGAATGAGACCGGGCCGTGGACGAGGTCATCCAGGGTTATAGTACCTTTCGGCATTGCAAGGATTATCGCTTTTTCGCCGCCAAGTGTCCCTTCGGCCTCGTAGGCCTTTCCTTCCCTAAACAACTTCTTGGCATAGTCACGGTAGACATCAATCCGTTTCGTCTGATAATAGGGACCTTCATCCCAGCTCATGCCAAGCCACTCGAGCGAGCTTATAATCTCCTGAAGGAATTCATCTTTCGAGCGCTCCTTGTCCGTGTCCTCGACCCTGAAGACGAACACACCCTTCTCATGCCTGGCAAAGAGCCAGTTAAAGAGCGCTGTGCGGGCGCTTCCTATGTGCAAAAAACCCGTAGGGGATGGGGCGAATCTCACTTTTACCATTAATGCCTTGAGACCAGCTTAGCGCCTTCTTTCAGCGCTTCTTCGTTTATCGGAATAAGGTCATGCTTGTCGGCAGGTATCACTTCCTTTAAAGCGTCGACCAGGGCCCTCATCGATACTATCTTTAATTTAGCGTTCAACGCGCCGAGGGCTATCATGTTCGCGCAGCGCGTATTGCCCAAGTCCGTAGCCATCTGCGTAACAGGTATTTCCAACACGTCGATATCATTTCTTGCCGCCTGCCTATCTATCAACGTAGAGTTGACTATCAAAGTACCCGACGGCGTCAGCGAATCCTCATACCTGTCCATAGACGGCCTGTTCATGACGACGCACGCGGTCGGATTTGTCACGACCGGCGAAGGGACCATCTCATCGGAGATGACGACCATCGAATGCGCAGTGCCGCCGCGTACTTCCGCGCCGTATGAAGGCATCCATGTGACCTTCAGGCCCTCGCGCATCGCGGCCCAGGCGAGGACCTTCCCCATAACCATTATCCCCTGCCCGCCGAAACCCGCGAATATTATCTCCTCTTTCATCCTTTATGTATCCTTTATCACGCCGAGCGGAAAAACCTTCGTCATCTCCTCGGAGATGCGGACGCAGGCATCCTTAGGAGAAAGCCCCCAATAAGTCGGGCACGGCGACAAGACCTCTACCAGGGAGAAGCCCTTTTTATTGATCTGGTTCTTGAACGCTTTTTTTATCGCGGCTTTCGTTTTAACTATATTAGCCGGAGTATCGACCGAGACGCGTTCGACATACCTCGGGCCCGGCAGTTGAGCCAAGAGCTCTGATATTTTAAGCGGATAACCGTCGCGCAGGATGTCGCGGCCGCGCGGTGTCGTCGATGTCCTCTGCCCTACCAAGGTAGTCGGCGCCATCTGTCCGTTAGTCATGCCGTAGACGCCGTTATTTATGAATATCACCGTTATATTTTCGCCGCGGTTCGCCGTATGGATTATCTCGGCTGTACCTATGGCCGCGAGGTCGCCGTCGCCCTGGTAACTGAAGACGATCTTATCGGGATGGACGCGTTTTATGCCGGTAGCAACGCATGGCGTCCTCCCGTGTGCCGCCTCCGAGCAATCGAAATCCCAGTATTCGTAGGCGATGACAGCGCACCCGACAGGACAGACGGCTATCACATCTTCGCGTATCCCGAGTTCATCTATCACCTCGCAAATGAGCCGGTGCGCCAGGCTATGCCCGCAGCCCGAACAATAATGCGTGGGCACATCCCTCAATGACCTGGGGCGCCCAAATATTTTTTTCATATGTAGACTTTATTCCTTGCTTTGGGCCTGAGTATATCTCTTATCATGTCCAGGACCGCTTCCTCAGTGGGGATGCCGCCGCCCGCCCTTCCGTAAAAATGTATGGGCCTCTTCCCCGAGACCGAGAGTTTCACATCATCTACCATCTGACCGGCGCTCATCTCGACCACCATAAACGCCTTCGTCTTCTTCGCCAGTTTGTTCAACTCCGCTTCGGGAAAAGGCCATAACGTGATGGGCCTCAGCATACCGACATGCAGCCTTTCGTGCCGCGCTTTAGATATCGCGGAACGGACTATCCTGCTAGTCGTGCCATACGCCACCACCACCAAATCCGAATCTTCGGTATACACGGGCTCGAAGCGTACTTCCTTCGATTTGATTTTATTGAATTTCATCTGAAGGATCCTGTTGAATTCCTCGAGTTCGCCCTCACCAAGATATAACGAACGTATCACATTAGGCTTTCTGCCCTTGCATCCGGTCAGCGCCCATGGCTTGCGGGAATCATGATTCGCCACCCGGCCATGAAGATGTTTTCTGACGACCTCGATAGGCTCCATCATCTGGCCCAGGATCCCGTCCCCAAGTATTATGACAGGATTCCTGTATTCATCGGCCAGGTCAAACGCGAGATGCGTCAGATGCCAGGCCTCTTCTACGGCCGAGGGTGCCAGAACTATCGTCCGATAGTCTCCGTGTCCGCCGCCGCGCGTCGCCTGGAAATAATCCGCCTGCGACGGTGCGATGTTGCCCAATCCCGGACCGCCCCGCATCATATTCACTATAACGGCAGGAAGCTGGCACGCCGAAAGATATGATATCCCTTCCTGCTTAAGGCTTATGCCCGGGCTCGAGCTCGATGTCATCGCGCGGGCGCCGGCCGCGGCAGCGCCGAATATCATGTTTATCGCGGCGAGTTCCGATTCCGCCTGGATAAAGGTCCCGCCTGCCTCGGTCATCCTCGAAGACATATACTGCGGCAGTTCGTTCTGGGGGGTTATCGGGTATCCGGCGTAAAAAGTGCAGCCCGCGTGGATCGCCGCCTCGCCTATTACCTCATTCCCGCACATCATTATCTTTGCCATCTATTTATATACCTCTATGCATATTTCAGGACACACTATAGCGCACATCTTACAACCCTTGCATTTATCCGAATCGCGGAATTTCGCGGGATGCACGCCGCGGATGTTCAGCGAGTCATCCATAAATATAAGCTTCTCCGGGCAGTTTATCGAGCAGAGCTCACAGCCCTTGCACGCTTCTCTATCTATGGTTATCTTCGCCATTTTTTTATCTCCGCGGCTATCCCCTGAGCATCCAATCCGTAATTCTTAAGGAGCTCCGATTTCTTGCCGTGCTCGATGAACTTGCTGGGAAGGCCTATTCTTTTTACGGATATATCATCTATATTTTCGCGTTCAAAAAATTCCATGACCGCACTACCGAATCCTCCTTCAAGGACCCCTTCTTCTACGACCACAAATCTATTTGTTTTCGACGCCAGGTTTTTCAGTAATTCCTCGTCAAGAGGCTTTATGAACCTGACATTTATGAGCGAAGTTCTTATCCCCTCGTTAAATAACAACCCGGCCGCAGCGGCAGCCGGCCAGACCATAGAACCGACCGCGAGTATCGCAAGTTCACCCTCCTTCGACATGACTTCCGCTTTCCCGCAGGATATGGGCGCCGTCGCCTCCAAGACAGGCGGCGCCACGATCTTTCCGCGCGGATATCTGATGGCGACCGGCCCCTTGCATCCGTCGACGGCGAACTTCAACATCGCCTTAAGTTCGGATTGGTCTTTCGGCGCCATTATAGTGATGTTAGGCATGTGCCTCAGATAAGGAATATCGAAAAGCCCGTGATGCGTAGGCCCGTCTTCTCCCACGATGCCTGCGCGATCAAGACAAAGTACCACATGAAGATTTTGGAGGCATACGTCGTGCACTATCTGGTCGTAAGACCGCTGCATAAAAGTAGAATAGATGGCGACGATCGGCATAAGCCCGCCTTTCGCGAGACCTGCCGCGAACGTAACAGCGTGCTGCTCGGCCATGCCGACATCAAAAAATCTGTCAGGATACGCCTTATGGAACTCATCGAGGCCCGTGCCGTCCGACATGGCGGCTGTTACCGCGGCTACCTTGGGGTTCTCCCTCGCGATATCCATTATCGCGTCGGAGAACGCCTCGGTGAAAGACTTTACCGGATCAGGCTGCGCGTCTCTTACCTCTCCGGTCCCGATATCAAAGGGCGCTGTGCCGTGAAACTTCTCGGGATGTTTTTCGGCGAGCGCGTACCCTTTCCCCTTTTTCGTAAGCGTGTGTATCAATATCGGCCCGTCCAACCTTAAAGCGCTATCGATAGTCGCTATCAACTCTTCAAGGTTATTCCCGTCGATCGGCCCAATATATCTCAGCCCCAGTTCCTCAAACAGCATACCGGGTATCAAGAGCCCTTTTACGCTCTCCTCGAGCTTCTTGGCGGCCCGGTAGGCCCTAAAGCCATACCAAGGCACTCTTTTTATGAGCCCCTCGAGGTCCTTGTGGATCTTATTGTATGTGGGATTGATGAGTATCTTATTGAGATATTTTGATAGCGCTCCTACGGAGGGGGAGATCGACATCTCGTTGTCGTTTAAGATTATCAATATATTGGTATTTGAGCGCCCGGCGTGGTTTAACGCCTCGAGCGCCATTCCGCCAACGAGTGAGCCGTCGCCTATGACCGCAACTACCTTATAGGCCTCGCCCGCAATGTCCCTCGCCTTCGCTAATCCCAATGCCGACGATATAGAGGTGGAACCGTGTCCGACCGTAAAGGTGTCGTATTCGCTCTCGTTGATATTCGGAAAACCGCTAAGCCCGCCGAACTGGCGTATCGTCTTAAACTTATCGCGCCTGCCGGTAAGTATCTTATGGGCATAAGCCTGATGGCCCACGTCCCAAACTATCTTATCGTAAGGCGTATTTAAGCAATAATGAAGGGCGATCACGATCTCTACCGCGCCGAGGCTCGGAGCCAGATGGCCTCCGGTCCTGGAGATCGTATTGACAATAAGCTCCCTGACCTCTTTAGCCAGAAGCTCGCGTTCTTCTTTTGAAAGGATCCTCATGTCCTGCGGAGAGTTTATGGAATTCAGGATTTTAAACATAATTTATTTTTTGCGGTTTAAAATGAAGACGGCCAGGTCTTTTAACGGTTTAGCCCTTCTTCCGAAGATCTCCAGTTCTTTGTGGGATTTAGCGATAAGCCTTGCGGCCTCTCTTCTTGCGCCGTCAACCCCTAGCGCGAGAGCGAAACCTTCTTTATCTAATATATCATCTACGACCTGAAACGTAAAGCCGATATATTCGCCGTACCTTTTGAGCGCGTCGATTTTTTTCTTCGGCGCCTTAGCGGCCAGCGCCCCGATCTTGCACGAAGCAGAGATCAGCGCTCCTGTCTTGTGAGCGTTTATATATGTAAGCGTCGGCAGGTCCGGGTCCACCTGATTATGGATATCCACGACCTGTCCGCCTATCATCCCGTTGCTGCCGATCGCCTCGGCTAGTGACCTTATTATCTCATTGTTTACGGCAGGGTCTCTCCCCCCGGTCAAAAGCTCAAAGGCATAAGTTAAAAGCGCGTCGCCGGCCAAAACCGCGATCCCTTCGCCGAATTTCTTGTGGCAGGTAGGCTTGCCTCTCCTATAGTCGTCATCGTCCATCGCCGGCAGGTCGTCGTGTATCAGGGAATAGGTATGGATTATCTCGACGGCGCAGGCGGCCGGGATGGCTTCTTTTATATTTCCGCCGCACGCTTCGCATGAAGCCAAAGTAAGTATCGGCCTTACCCTTTTACCGCCGGTAAATATTGAATACCTCATCGCCTTGTGGATCTCTCTCGGATATTCATTCTCGCCCGGGAGATAAGATTCCAATGCCGCGTCGATTAACTTTTGTCTCACCTTGAGGTAAATAGCGGTCTTCAATCGGTTTCTCCTTGCTATCCCTCGAGCGCCTTTTCGTCAAACGGCTTCGCTTCCAGCTTGCCGCCGCTTGTCTTGACGAGGATCTCGACTTTCCTGCGCGCGGTCTCCAGCTTTTTCGAGCAGAATTGCGCCAGCTTCACGCCTTCTTCGTATCTTTTGAGCGAATCATCCAGCGACAATTCGCCGGACTCGAGGTCAGATACGGTCCTCTCCAACTTTTTCAGCGCTTCCTCAAATTTCATCTCGGCAGTCATTCGATCTCCTCCTTGGCGACCTGCTTTACCTCGCTTGTCAGCCTCCCTCCAGCGAGCCTGGTCTCTATTATATCACCTGTCTTGATCCCTTTCACATCCCTTAATGTCTTGCCCTTAGCTCCGCTAAGGACCTTGCCCCTGGGTATATGTAAAGTTATACTGTATCCGCGCTTCAATACAGCGAGCGGAGATAATGCATCGAGCTTGCCTATCAGCGAGTTTAACTTTTCCATCCTTATCTCGACGGAATGAGAAAAATGGCTATCCCCCCTCCTGCACAGATCATCGATTTCCTGCTCATAGCGTTCTATCATCTCGAGCGGATATTTGAACGCCCGGCTCTCCAAAATGCCGGCTAAACGGTTCTCATATAGCGAAACGGCATTGTCCAGGAACGACCTCATGTCTTTTATCAAAGAGTCGAGCTTTCCGGAGAGGTCTTCTTTTCTGGCTATGACAATTTCCGCGGCAGCTGAAGGCGTCGGCGCCCGAAGGTCCGCGACGAAATCCGCTATCGTGTAATCGATCTCATGACCGACGGCGGATATAACAGGGAGATCCGAATCATATATCGCCCGTGCGACAATCTCCTCGTTGAAAGCCCACAAGTCCTCGAGGCTTCCGCCGCCCCGGGCGAGTATCAAGACATCTATATCTTTTATCCGGTTCAGATCGTTTATCGCTTCGGAGATCTGCCCGGCCGCGCCTTCGCCCTGCACTTTCACAGGATATATGAGGATCCCGATATCATTGAAGCGGCGCCTCAATATATGCAATATGTCGCGGATAACGGCGCCGGTCGGAGATGTCACGATACCGATCTTCGAGGGGAGCATCGGGATCGGCCTCTTGTGGGCCTGGTCGAAGAGGCCTTCCTTCTGAAGCCGTTCCTTAAGCTGCTCGAAAGCGAGTTGAAGCTCACCCACCCCTTTAGGCTCGGCCTTCTCCACATAAAGCTGCGCCTGTCCTGTCTTATTGTAGAAACCAATCCTCCCAAAGCACAAGACTTTCAGGCCGTCCTTTATTTGGAATTTTACGCCCTGGTTCGAGCCCCTGAAGAACGCGCAATTAAGGACAGACTCAGCGTCCTTAAGGGCGAAGTACATATGGCCTGAGGAATGCAGCTTGAAGTTTGAGACCTCACCTTCCACCCAGACTTGCGGGAAAGCGCTCTCGAGGACGACCTTTATCTCCCTCGTGATCTGGGTTACGGAATAGATAAGCCTGCCTGTCTCAACCGGATTAACCGAAGGCATAAAATCCTTTTAGGAAAGTTTCTCTTGGATCCTCTTTATCGAGACCGCCCTGCCGGTCTTATCGTCGCAGTTTATTACGGCGCCCTGAAGCTGGATATCCGAATCGGCCATCTCGAATCTCGTCGGAAGCCCGGTTATAAACCGCCTTATTATCTGCTCGGGTTTTCTTCCGAGGACGGAATCGAACGGCCCGGTCATACCCACATCGGTAATAAAGGCCAAACCCTTTGGAAATACCCTCTCGTCCGCGGTCTGGATATGTGTATGCGTGCCGCAGATCGCCGTCGCAAGGCCATCGAGATAATAGGCAAGCGCTATCTTCTCGGATGTCGCCTCAGCGTGCATATCGATGACGATGACCGGCGTCTCCTTTTTTATCTTCTCTATCTCTTTTATCGCGGTCTTGAACGGACATTCGACCGCCTGCATGAATACGCGGCCGACAAGGTCGATGACTCCGACCTTCGCGCCTGTCTTCGAGTGCATGACGATAGAACCGTTTCCCGGCGCGTCTTCGCCGTAATTGGCGGGCCGCAATATCCTCTGTTCCTTGTCTATGGCTTCGAGGATCTCTTTCCTGTCCCATATATGGTCGCCGTTCGTCAGGACGTCTATGCCCATATCCAAAAGTTCTTTCGCGATATCCGGTGTTATGCCCGCGCCGCCGGCCGCATTCTCGGAATTTCCGATCGTGAAATCTATCTTCTCCCTCTGTTTTATCTTCGGCAGAAGGGATTTCACGGCTTCGCGGCCGGGATTGCCGACTATATCGCCTATAAAGAGTATATTCATCGGGTTATTTAGCGTATTCTATCGCGCGGGTCTCGCGTATCACGGTTATCTTTATCTGGCCCGGATACTCCATGCCTTCTTCTATCTTCTTTTTTATCTCGCGGGCAAGGACAGTCGCCTGAGCGTCGGTTATCTTCGCCGGCTCAACGATGACCCTTATTTCGCGCCCGGCCTGTATTGCGTATGCCTTTTCGACACCCTTGAACGAATCCGCGATCTCTTCAAGTTTCTCGAGACGCTTTATGTATATCTCGAGCGTTTCGCGTCTTGCGCCGGGTCTCGCGCCGGATACGGCATCAGCGGCGCTGGATAATACCGTATAGATCGAGATGGGCGGGATTTCGCCGTGATGTCCCTCTATAGCGTTTATAACGAACTCATTCTCCCCGTATTTCTTTGCCATCTCGGCGCCGAGTTTCGGATGCGCGCCTTCGACCTCGTGGCTTACGGCCTTTCCTATATCATGCAAAAGGCCGATGCGTTTTGCCAGGTTAGCGTCAAGGCCCAGTTCATTGGCCATAGTCCCCATTAAAAATGCCGATTCCTTCAAGTGATCGAGGACATTCTGCCCGTACGAGGTCCTGTATTTCAATTTGCCGATCAACTTTACAAGCTCCGGATGGATACTGCGTATCCCGACCTCAAAGACCGCCTGTTCACCGGCTTCCTTGATCGAGACCTCCATCTCCTTCTTCACTTTCTCGACAATCTCCTCGATCCTGCCCGGATGGATCCTTCCGTCTTCCATGAGCTTGGTCAAGGCTATACGCGCGATCTCCCTTTTCACCGGATCGAATCCCGATAGGATGACCGCTTCCGGCGTATCATCTATTATAACATCGACTCCTGTGGCCATTTCGAGCGCACGGATATTGCGTCCCTCGCGCCCGATTATCCTTCCCTTCATCTCGTCGCTGGGAAGGTTGACGACCGATACCGTAGACTCGACCGTATGCTCTACCGCGCATCTCTGTATCGCTGTCGCGAGAATCTCACGCGCCCTCTTGTCGGCTTCCTGTTTAGTCTCATCCTCGATGCGCTTTATCATGACGCCGGCTTCCTGTTTTACGTCTTCTTCCATCCTGGCAAGAAGCAGCTTCTTCGCCTCTTCAACAGTCAAGCCTGAGACCCTCTGCAGCGCGTCCTTCTCTTCGGCCACTAGCAGCTTGTATTCCTCTTCCATGGAGCGGAGCTTCTGTTCCTTCGCGCTTATATCCTTAAGTTTCTCGTTTAGTTCTTTCTCTTTCCTGTCGAGAAGTTCGACCTTCTTGTCGAGGTTCTCTTCGCGCTGGATGAGGCGCTTCTCCATACTAAACAGCTCGGCGCGCCTGTCCTTAGTCTCCTTTTCGAAATCGGCCCTTATGCTATGGAGGAGCTCCTTGGATTCCAACTCGATCTCTTTTTTCTTATCCTGCGCCTTCTTTTCGGCATCCTCCAGGATGAGCTTCGCTCTCTCCTCCGCAGACTGGACCTTCTTCTCCGCATATGCCTTCCTGACAAAAAAACCTACTAAGCCTCCGCCTAAGAGCGCAACAAGGCAGAGGACGAGAGATAAAACACCGTTCATCGAAATACCCCCTGATTAAATTATATTGATTGTTATGCGGTAAGGAGTTTTGTGACGGGCTGGTCGTGAGAAAGTCTGGGTAACTTTTTGACTACCTGGAATTTGAAGGCAAGGCCTACTGTCGTGACTCCCGGACGGAGCCTCGTCAGGAATTTATCATAATAGCCCATTCCGCGGCCTAGGCGATTGCCTTTCCTGTCAAACGCTATGCCAGGGACTATCGCAAGGTCTATAGAGCGCGGGTGAAAAACCTCGAAATGCGCCTTAGGCTGATAAATTCCGTAAGGGCCTCTAACCAGATCTTTATTGGGATCCATTATCTCGGATACCACCATTTTTTTCTTTCTCACTTTTATGACCGGCACTAGCACTACCTTACCACGTTCCAAAGCCGCCCCGATTATCGGCATCGTCTCAACTTCGCCGCCTTTCGAGACGTAAAACATTATAACATTCGCCCTTTTAAATTCGGGCAACGACAAAAGCCTCCTCTTTATAGCGAGGCTCCTACTATGCCTTTCATCCTCCTTTTGAGTTTTTAACCTTCTAAGGATATTTTCTCTAAGGCTCTGTTTTAGCTTATGTACCATCTATTTATTATAAGTTAAAACGCCGTTAAGTCAAGGGAAAATGCCCGAAACTACGAGACATCTTTAATTTAACTTTGATCCCTTTTTTAAATGCTTTTATTCTTCCCCGGATATGCAGCCAGAGCAGTCTCAGATTATAAGGCTGGCGTAGCCAATTGCGCAATTCCTTTTTTCTGACTATGCTAAGTAAGAGATCGTGCGTCTGGCGATATAAACGAAAGAAAGTTTCCTTATCCATATCGGCCAGGATTATTTTTTCTTTGATGTTCCCTTCGTCAATATGGTGCATCCCCCAGAGCCGTTCATCCCATTCGTTGTCTTTTACTAACCCTTTTTCTCGGGCATATTCCCAGAGCTCTGTGCCGGGAAAAGGGGTGGTAACATTTAATCCTAGCTCATCTAATCCGATCTCTTTAATAAAGTTGATAGTCTGCTTGATATCCTCTTCTGTTTCATAAGGAGAACCGATCATAAAAGACCCCATCGCCCCAATCCCACGTTCTTTGCATAATTTTACCGCATGTCTAATCTTATCATGCGTCACCGCCCCGTTTTTCAGGTAATCGAGAATCTTTTTAGACCCTGATTCCATTCCCAGGCTGATTCTGGTTACTCCCATCCTTTTCAAGTCCTCAATTACTTCTTCATTCATAAAATCCACATGAGAAATAATGTCGAATTCTATATTTTTACTCAGCCCTTTCTCTTCCATTATCTGGGCTATTAGGCGGATTCTACCTTTATGTATGGTAAAGAGGTCATCATATATCATCAGTTTTTTCCGGCCATAATGCCTCGCTGCCTTTTCTATCTCCTCAACAACATACTCTGCCGAATGATAGCGGGGATTCTTCCAAATCTTTGCAGAACAACAAAATTTACATCTATAAGGGCACCCCCGGGAAGTAATTATGTGACTTAACTCCTTCTTAGGCACAGACAAAGCGTCTAAGTCCGGATGAGGAATACTGTCCAGCGGATTGATCAGTTCTCTTCTCCCTGTATTAACTAAATTCCCATTTTTTTTAAAGACAACGCCTGGGATGTCTTCTTTCTTTATCTGGCCGCTGTTTTGATAGCTTTTGACAAGCTCTGCAAAGGTCTGCTCTCCTTCACCCAGCACAGCGGCATCTATCCAGTCCGGCAGCGCTTCCCAACATAACGTAATATGCACGCCTCCCATTATCAGCGGGACAGAGGGATAATGTTCTTTCACCGTCCTCGCCCATTCAAATACCTTCTTATAAGTAAAAGTGACCGCGGTAAACCCCACCAAGTCCGGCTTAAAGGAGCTAATCTTTTCTAAAATATCCTCGCGGTCAAAAGAAACATCCATAGTTAAACCGGGGTAATATTTATTAAGGTAAGCGATAAGATAACCTACCCCCAAATTAGGCAGGTTTTCTCCTCTTTTTTGGTCTGAGCGAAAAAGTATCTTCATTGATCACGGCCTCGAAAATAGTCTTCCGGCGTATCCGGCCAGCGCGCCGAACGAATTCGTGAATATCATGATGCCCACCGCGATCAGGAATATGCCTGTTATGACGGATATCACCCGTAAATATTTCTTTATCGCCTTAAAATAAACCAGGAAATTATTTATAAGTAAACTTGTTACAAAAAAAGGCAGGGCAAGGCCCAGCGAATAGGAAAATAGGAGCGCAGCCCCCTTCATGATCTCTTTCTCGGTAGAGCCTAATAAGAGTATCGAGGCTAAGAGCGGCCCGACGCACGGCGTCCATCCGAGAGCGAAAGTCGACCCTATCAGAAATGACCCGAAATATCCGGCCGGTTTTGATTTTATCTCGACCTTCTTCTCGTTCTGCAAAAAGCCTAACTTTATGACGCCTGTTATGTTAAGGCCGAAGATGACTATTATGATGCCGCCGATCTTGCTTATGATCTGCCGGTGCTGTGATATCAATCCGCCGGCGAAAGTAAGCGATAACCCCAGAAGCACAAAGATCATGGTAAATCCCAGTATGAAAAGCAGCGAATGGACCGCGGTCAATAACCTTATCCTTTTGGGCAGGACCTCCTGGGTCAGCTCGCCGAATGTGATGCCTGTTATATATGAGATATAGGAAGGTATAAGGGGCAATACGCAAGGCGAAAGAAACGATAGAAGCCCGGCAATAAACGCGGCTATAATACTGACGGATTCTGTCCCGCTGTTCATGGGCTAAACCCTCCTCTCTTCCATTGCGGATTCACCGCAGGGACCTGCTTTTACAAACCTCTCTTCGTTTGGATTCTTAAAATACCTTATCTTAACCTCGCCGCTGTTCCCCTTGCCTAGAGCATACCTTGCGGTTATCGACGCCGCCTCGGTCACGAACTCTCCGTCAGCGCTTCCGCGCAAGATCGAGACCGGCCCAAGCGGTTCCTGCGCGTGAAACATTATGTCGCCGCTATTCTTCAACGCCGCCAGCCTGAAATTTTCGTCTTCATCTCTGGCCACGACAAGTTTGACGGCCGCCGACATCCTGAAATGCCTTCCATATTTCAGGAGCAGCACGTCAGGCAGTCCGAAATCCGGTTTGTACTTCATGAGGTCTTTCATCCGCTGGGCAAAACCCTTGTCGGTCAAGAGGCATCCGCCGCTTGAACACGGGTAATCCCTGATATCGAATTTCTTCGCGAGCGCCATCTGCCCCTTCCTCGAGCGGCCGGTTATAACGAGCAGTTTGTTCCTATCGACGATACCCTTTTCTTCGGCTACTGTAGCCGGAAACAATTTCGCACAAAGCGGCCTCAATAGATAACCCTTAAGCCCGGATTCGCGCTCTATGATATTCATCGCCTCCCGCCTCTGCGACATCGGCCTCTGCCCCAGCACTTCGCCTGTAAATATAAAATCCGCGCCGGACTCGCGCATATAATCCTTAGCCTTCTTGAAGGTGAATATCCGGCAATCGAGGCACGGGTTCATCCCGCTTCCATATCCAAATTTCGGCTTCTTTACCACATCGAGCATCTCTTCGGAGACATCTATGACCTTCAACGGGATGCCAAGCTGGTCAGCCGCTTTCTCTGAGGCAAGACATCCGGAGTTCTTAGAGGTACATGTACAGAAGGCTGTGACGAAGTTCAGCGCCTCTACTTCTATACCCTGGTCGAGGATAAGCCTTGCGGCGACGATGGAATCGAGCCCGCCGCTAAGCAATCCTATGGCTTTTGTCTTCTTTTCCATAAGGTCTCGATGCGTTCCTTAAATTGTTTCTCAAAGCCTATATCGGTCGGCTCATAATAAGTTATCTTCTTCGGCATATACTCCTGCTCGACGAAGTGCCCTTTGAAATCGTGGGCGTATTTGTAACCCTTTCCGTGGCCGAGGCCCTCGGAATCAAGCGAGGCGTCTTTAAGATGCGTGGGCACTTCCATGGCCCTGCCTTCTTCGACGTCTTTTAGCGCCTTCTCTATTCCCAGATATGCCGCGTTCGATTTCGGCGCGCAAGCGATATATACCGCCGCCTCTGCAAGGGGGATCCGGGCTTCCGGCAGGCCCACAAATTCCGATATCTGCAACGCCGCGTTCGCGACGACTATCGCCTGCGGGTCAGCGAGACCGACATCCTCTGCCGCGCATATAACGATGCGGCGCGCGATAAACCGCGGGTCC
>Ga0156064_1089_pt1 | contig 16489 bp, 15 predicted proteins | sample RifCSPlowO2_02_FD_107717 | JGI IMG/M metagenome (GOLD analysis project Ga0156064, IMG submission 107717) | Omnitrophica WOR_2 bacterium RIFCSPLOWO2_02_FULL_50_19 | reverse complement strand
GGCTTAATTCCCGCTTATAGATGTAGTGAATATCCCGAAGCGTACGAAGAAAATTTCGCAGAAATTTTCGAGTGTATACGCAAGGGGTAAAGGGAAAATCTCTCATAATTGTCGCCTTACAGAAATCACCTTCTTTTTAAAGTTGGCGACAAGTCCGCCAGAGACAAACCCTCCGACATGAGCGAACCAAGCAATATTTGATACGTCTGCAGATCTATAAATAAGGCCAAAAATCATCTGGAATAAAAACCAAGTCCCCAACCAGAGAAATGCTGGTATATAAACAACACGATTAATAAATAACGTCTTAATTCTAGCTGTAGGATAAAATACAAAATAAGCCCCCATAATCCCCGAAATTGCTCCGCTTGAGCCTATTGATGGTAAGTTTGAAGAGGCGTTAAAGAAAATATACAAAAAGTCAGCAGCTAATCCACATGCAATATAGAAAGTGACGTAACCTAAATTACTGAATTTATCTTCTACATTATCCCCAAATATCCAAAAGAAAAACATATTTCCTATTAGATGTAATATGCCACCGTGTAAAAACATTGAAGTGAAAAAACTGTAAAAAGCTTCTCCCTGAAGTATCTTTGTGGGAATAACTCCAAATCGTTGCACAAAAGCTACGGGCTCAGAGATAAAAAAGACTTCTCCAATAAAAATTAAAATACATAATCCAATTATAGACAAGGTTACTTTGGGAAACTTATGAGCGGGTAACTCATCGCCAAGAGGCAAAATTATTTTAGGCATAAACAAAATAATGGGGTCAGTACTCATTAAAGTATTACTAAGCCCTTGCAGATCTTCTAGGGCTTGGTTGTTTTTTACAAGACCTTCACCAATCGCTTTAATTCTCGGGTCTTCTTTTATGTATTTGGTGACTTCCTTAATTTCACCTCCATCAACCCACATCCCCTGGCAATTCGGACATTTGTCCAAAAAAATATTAGAGTCGTAGCAGTAGTTAAATCTCTCAAGTTCACAATTACATCTGGGACAGATTTTACTCTTTTCTTTAACCGTATTTATTGTTTGAACTGCCCGAGGTTTAAATAATTGCGGTGTTTGCGGAGAAATTTCTTCGCTTTCTGTTAAAGTCCTAAGAAAATTTACGAATTCCCCAGAATCAAACCATATTCCTTTGCAATCCGGACAAATATCTATTAACATTGACCCGGATTTTATCTCCTTTAATTTACTTAAACAAAATGGACATTTCATGTTTAGGGCTTTTCTCTTATCTTTATTAATCGCACGGAGCAAATATTATATCTTGGGATGCCTCTCCTATTAGCCGAGGGAAAACCTCTCTAATTTGCCTGGTTTTATTATAGGGGCTATATCTTACTATCTCAAGGAGTTTTGGGGATTTGGCCTCGCGGACGGGCTGGACACACCACTACAAACAGAAACCTCACCCAGACATTGGGTGAGGTATCAGTCTATCCCTTGCGTATACACTCGAAAATTTCTGCGAAATTTTCTTCGTACGCTTCGGGATATTCACTACATCTATAAGCGGGAATTAGGCCTTCCCTCCGCAACCCAAGAACTTTATCTTCCTCTTTACTACCAGTTTTATCGCGTCGCGGGCCGGACCGAGATATTTCCTCGGGTCGAATTCGCCCGGGTTTTCCGCAAAGACCTTCCTTATCGCCCCTGTCATCGCGAGGCGCAGGTCGGTATCGATGTTGACTTTACATACACCCATCTTCGTCGCCCTTGCGATCATCTCTTCGGGGACACCCCTGGCGCCCGGGATCTGGCCGCCGTAGTCATTGCAGACCTTGACGAGGTCGGCCGGCGCGGATGACGCGCCGTGAAGGACAAGCGGAAATCCGGGGAGGAGGTTCTTTATCTTCTCGAGCCTCTCGAAATCGAGCTTCGGTTCGCCTTTAAATTTATACGCGCCATGGCTCGTCCCTATCGCGACCGCGAGTGAATCGCATCCTGTACTCTTCACGAACTCGACCGCCTGGTTCGGATCGGTATATATCGCGTCCTTATCCGTGACCGAGATATTATCCTCGACTCCGGCGAGTTTCCCCAGTTCGGCCTCGACCGGTACGCCTTTAGCGTGCGCGTAATCAACGACCTGCTTTGTCAACGCTATATTCTCTTCAAAGGGATGCTTGGAGCCGTCGATCATCACGGACGTAAATCCCCCGTCTACACAGGCCTTGCAGACCTCAAAATCCTCGCCGTGGTCGAGGTGGAGGACGCAATCGATCCCCGTGCACTCCATCGCCGCCTGGACGAGATGTATAAGATACTGATGACGGGCATATTTGCGCGCGCCCGCCGAAACCTGGAGGATCACGGGCGCCTTCTCCTCGGCTATCGCCTCGGTTATGCCCTGCAATATCTCCATGTCGTTGATGTTGAAAGCGCCTACCGCATAACCCTCTTTATACGCCCTCTGGAACAACGGTTTCGATGATATGAATGCCATTTTAGTCTCCCCTTATGTGCCCAGTTCCCAGGATGACAGGTATTCCTTCTGTTCCCGCGTCAGAGTATCTATCTTTATCTTCATCGATTCGAGTTTGAGCGCCGCGATCTTCTCATCTATATCTTTCGGCACCGCGTAGACCTTGTTCCGGAGTTTCTTCGAATTTAACGTAACGAATTCGGCGGAGAGCGCCTGGTTCGCGAACGACATATCCATGACCTGCGCGGGATGGCCTTCCGCTGCGGCGAGATTTATGAGCCTGCCCTCACCCAAAAGGTTTATCCTGCGTCCGTCCCGTAATGTATATTCGTCCACAAAATCCCTTATTCTCCTCTTCTTCCTGCTCATCTTCTCGAGCGCCGGGATGTCTATCTCGACATTGAAATGCCCGGAATTGCAGATTATCGAACCGTCCTTCATCGCCTTGAAATGTTCGGCCCTCAGGACATTGCAATCGCCGGTAACGGTCACGAAGATATCGCCTATCCTCGCCGCTTCTTTCATAGGCATGACCTTGAACCCGTCCATGACCGCCTCGATCGCGCGCAGAGGGTCGACTTCGGTCACGATGACGTTCGCGCCCAAACCTTTCGCGCGGGAGGCAGCGCCTTTTCCGCACCAGCCGTATCCGGCGATGACAAAATTTGTTCCGGCGATGAGCTCGTTCGTCGCCCTTATGATACCGTCGAGAGTCGACTGGCCCGTGCCGTAGCGGTTGTCGAACATATGTTTTGTCAAGGCATCATTGACGGCGATGACCGGGAACAGGAGCAATCCCTTCTGCTCGAGGCTCTTTAATCTTACGACGCCGGTTGTAGTCTCCTCTGTCCCGGCAAGGATGTTATTTACGAGATCCTGCCTCTTCTGGTGGATGGTCGAGACGAGGTCCGCGCCGTCGTCCATCGTTATATTCGGTTTGTGGTCGAGCGCCGCGTTTATATGCTTGTAATATGTCTTACCATCCTCGCCCTTGATGGCAAATACGGGTATTTTGTAATCCTTGACGAGAGACGCCGCGACGTCATCCTGGGTCGACAGCGGATTTGACGCGCATAAGACGCAATCCGCGCCGCCCGCTTTAAGCGTAAGCATGAGCGCGGCCGATTCCGTCGTGACGTGAAGGCAGCAGGAGATCCTTACGCCCTTTAGCGGCTTCTCTTTCGCGAACCTCTTGCGGATGAGCCGCAGCACGGGCATATTCTCATCAGCCCATTCTATGCGCAGTTTTCCTTTTTTTGCCAGGCCGATATCTTTAATATGATATTTCATGCTCTCCTCGCAAGTAGCGCGGCCTTATCGGTCTTTTCCCATGCGAAGTTCTCGTGCTCCCTGCCGAAATGGCCGTAAGCCGCGGTCTTCCTGTAGATCGGTCTCCTCAGGTCGAGCGTCTCTATTATGCCCTTGGGTGTCAGGTCGAAATTCTCCCTCACAAGTTTTACGAGTTTCTCGTTCGGGACCTTCGAGGTGCCGAAGGTATCGATATTTACCGAGACCGGCTCCGCCCTTCCGATGACATACGCGATCTGAAGCTGACACTTGTCCGCCAATCCGGCCGCGACGATGTTCTTCGCGACGTACCTGAGCATGTAAGCCGCCGAACGGTCGACCTTCGTCGGATCTTTCCCCGAAAAAGCGCCGCCGCCGTGCGGTGTAGAGCCGCCATACGTATCTACAATGATCTTGCGTCCCGTCATGCCTGTATCGGACTGCGGCCCGCCGACCAAAAACAGCCCGGTCTGGTTTATGAAAAACTCGGTATCTTTCGTAAGGTAATCGCCGATGACCGGCTTTATTACCTTTTCGATTATATCCTTTCGCGCTTTATCGGAAAAGGCGTTCTTTACGACCGCCTCACCGGTATGCTGCGCGGCGATAACGACATTCGTGACCTTCTTGGGCTTGCCGTTTACATAATCGACCGTGACCTGCGACTTTCCGTCCGGCCCGAGATATTTCAAAATGCCTTTTTTCCTTACCTCTGACAACCTCAGCGATAATTTATGCGCCAGCATTATCGGAAGCGGCATCAATTCTTTCGTCTCGCGGCAGGCGTAACCGAACATCATGCCCTGGTCGCCGGCGCCGCCCCTGTCCACCCCTTGCGATATATCCGGTGACTGCGAGTGTATAGCGTTCAATATCGCGCATGTATGGTAATCGAAGCCGTATTTCTGGTCGGAATAACCTATATCTTTAAGGACGTTGCGGCAAAGGTCGTGCACGCGTATGTAAGTCTTTGTGGTTATCTCTCCCCCGACGATTATAAGGCCCATCGTTACATACGTCTCGCATGCGACCCTTCCCTTCGGGTCGTCCTTAAGGACAGCGTCAAGTATGCCGTCGGATATCTGGTCGCAGACTTTATCGGGATGGCCTTCCGTAACCGACTCGGATGTAAAAAGGTAATCGCGCTTTTCCATTCTTTCTCCTTTATTTTTCCTGAAAACTTAAGTTAGCCTTGCGGTATGATTCGATATCGCCGATATCATACCATGTTCCCCTGAATGTGTAGCACCTGACTTCATCTTCTTTGCGCAGCCACTGTATGAAATGTCCGGGCGCGTCATTTTCGTTCCCAACCTTAAGAAATTGTCCCGTAATGCCCAGTTTGTCTTTCGGAAAATAATAGATGCCTGTGGCTATCAGGGACGACGGCGGGTCCTGCGGTTTCTCAACGAAATTGACGATGTCTCCTTTTTCGTCGACCTCTACAACGCCGTAGATGGTCGCTTTTTTCCTGTCGCCTATGTCATAAGCGCCGATCGCAAAAATATCGGGTCCGCTCTTCGCGAAATCCGCGAAACCCTTCAATCCCCAGTTGAACATGTTATCGCCGGCAAGCACTATTATATCGTCATGTATCTTCTGCCTTTCGAGGACAAGCCTGATATCGCCTATCGCCCCCAGCCTGTTCTCGTTCGTCGTGCTTCCGTCGTTCTCGAGGATTATCTTCTTTGCGGATTTGACCGTCTTCAACCAACCATCGAAGACCCCGTAGAACTTCTGGTTGGTCACGATATATATCGTATCGATCTCTTCTATATCGCCGAGTTTCTGTATCAGATGATCGATTATCGCCCTCTTGCCTACCAGGAGAAGCGGCTTAGGCCTGTCCTTTGTAAGCGGATACAGCCGCGTGGCGTACCCTGCGGCGAGGATAACGGCTTTCATCTGAGCTTGCTTAATTCCTTTTTAAGGCAGGTGATCCTCTCGACCGGCGTCGGATCTATCCCGTTCAGGACCGCGAGGTAATAGCTCACGAAATCCCCGGTATTTATCAGGTTGAACATCCTCGAGAGCAGGTTCCTGCCTTTCGACCGCAACTCGATGACTTTTGATTCCTTCCTGATCATCGCCTTCGTTATCTCTATCCTCTTCGCGACGCGCGGATGTTCGCTCTCATCCCTTAACATCACTACCGCAAAATCCTTCAGCAGCTTCTTCGGGCCTTCCCAGCCGACGGTCTCATTATGACTCACCTCAGGGAAGAGATGCGTCGATGCGAGGGTCTTCGCGTTCTCCGCGAGCTGGCTCCTCCATCTCACGACGACCGAATCGATATGTTTATTGGCGCCGTAGATTATCGCGTATTTGCCGCTCAATTCCCGAGCGAGCTTTTTTGCTATATTATCTGCTAAAGCGATGCGAGGTCCGATCTCGCTGTCACGGAATCCTTTCATATCCGCGATCGTCTCTTCGGCATCGCGCGTCCTGTCGCCTATAAACCCGAATTTACACAGCACATCCAGCCAGCTGAAGAAAGAATATCCGAGCGCCGTCCGCGGCGGGTTCCCGCCGGGGATATATATGACCGGTATCTTGTCTTCCTTCGCGATGATCTCGAGTTTACCGCCCGAGGTCATCACGACCACCTTAGCGCCTTTTTGCTTCGCTTCGGCGTATGACGAGAGCGTCTCTTCCGTCTCGCCCGAATAGCTGCAGGCGAGAAAGAGCGAATCCTTGCCGACAAATCTTGGCAGGGTATAATCGCGGCTTACGAAGATGGGTATCCTTATCTCGTCGATAAGGTAAGAGCGCAGGAGGTCAGCGCCTATCGCCGAGCCGCCGAGCCCCGAGAATACGATATTTTTGTAACCGGCGCGGATATACGACTGCGGGACGGAGAAATCTTTTCCTATAGAAAACGCGTCCGCGCACTGGTCCGGAAACTTAACGATCAGGTCCAGCATACCGGACTTATCCGTCTTCTTTATTTCATTGATATTATCGAGGTCGTTCACTTCCTATCCCTTATTGAAGGTCCGGGACCAGCTCCCTGAGCTTGCGGCCTGCGAATTCCTCTATTTCGGCGCCTGTCGCAAGAGTCAAGGCCTCATCCGCTATCTGTTGGGCGGCCTTGTAGTCGACCGACCTTATTATCTGTTTTATTCTCGGGATATTGACCGGGCTGGTCGAGAATTCATCGAGACCTAAACCGAGCAGGATCAAAGTAAAAACCGGTTCGCCTGCCATCTCGCCGCACATTCCGACCTGTATGGTCGCTTTATGTCCGGTATCTATGACGCTTTTTATCAGCCTCAACACGGCCGGATGCGCCGGCTCGTAAAGATACGCGATCTTTTCGTTGACCCTGTCGACCGCCAGAGAATATTGTATAAGGTCATTAGTCCCGATCGAGAAGAAATCGACTTCCCGCGCGAGTATATCGGCCGTCATCGCCGCGGAGGGCACCTCTATCATCGCGCCTACCTCGACGTTCTGATCGAATGGGGTGTTCTCCCTCCTCAGTTCATCTTTGATCTCAGCGAGTAATTTGTTCGCCTCGCGGACTTCCTCTATGCCCGAGATCATGGGATACATTATCTTGAGTTTGCCGTGCGCCGACGCCCTCAATATGGCGCGCAGTTGCACCTTAAAGATGTCCGGGCGCGCCAGGCAGAACCTTATCGCCCTCCATCCCATAAACGGGTTCATCTCTTTGGGTATTTTCAGCTGGGACATAAATTTATCGCCGCCGAGGTCCAGTGTCCTGACGACGACCGAATCCGGAGACATCTGCTCCGCGACACTCTTATAGGCCTGATACTGCTCATCTTCGGTGGGAAGGTCGACATGGTCCAGATAGAAAAATTCGGTCCTGTAAAGCCCGATGCCGTTCGCCCCGTGCGATTTTACCGATGCCATCTCATCCGGTATCTCTATATTCGCGGCGAGATGTATCTGGCGCCCGTCGCGGGTCACGCAGGGCAGGTCGCGTAAATGTACGAGCGAGGCGTCGAATTCGGCGATCTTAGTCTTCGCCTGCTCGTATTTCGCGAGTGTCTCCTGGTCGGGATCCGTTATGACGAATCCGTTCGAACCGTCCACTATTACCGTGTCGCCGCTCTTGAGGCTCTTCGTGATATTCTTGAGGCCGACGACCGCCGGTATCTCGAGCGCTTTCGCCATGATCGCCGTATGGGATGTCTTGCCGCCGATATCGGTCGCGAACGCGATAACGCTCTTCTTGTGGAGAGAAGCCGTGTCCGACGGCGAAAGGTCGTATGCGATGACTATCACTTTTTCATTGATGTCGGCAAGCGTCTCGCGTTTCTTTCCTAAAAGGTGGAGCAATACCCTCTTGCCTATATCGCGGATGTCGGCAACGCGTTCCCTGAGATATTCGTCCTCGATGTTCTGGAACGCGCTTATATATTTTTTAAGGACGTCGTCGAAAATATATTCGACGCAGAGGAGCTCTTTCTTTAACCTGGATATGACTTCCTCGATAAGGGTGCGGTCCTCGAGGACCAAAAGATGCGCGTTGAAGATCTCGGCATGCTTTATCCCCAGCTGTTCGGAGATGCGCTCCTGTATGCCCAATATCTCCTGCCTGGTCAGGATGAGGGCGTCCTCAAAGCGCGCGATCTCGCGCGGGAGGTCTTTTTCCGCGATCTCCCTCTTTGTTATGGTATAGGCCTCGCTGTCTAATATGAAGACCTTACCTATAGCGACACCGGGCGAAGCCGGTATGCCTTTTAAAAGCATCCCTTATTTCTCCTCAAGTTCCCCTGCCAGGACCTGTTCGAGTTCAGCCATGGCTTTTTCAGCGTCTTCCCCGTCGACTTTCAAGGTGACTTGGCTGCCCTTTCCGGCCGCAAGCATAAGTATGCCCATGATCGACTTGCCGTTGATTTCAAGCTTGCCTTTCTTTACGATGATTTCCGAATCGTATTTATTCGCGACCTGCACAAAAATCGCGGCAGGCCTCGCGTGAAGTCCCGACTTATTTTTTATTGTTATCCTTTTTTCTGCTATCATCTTATTCCTCTATTTTGACATCTTTTGTCATCTTCACGCCCCATACCGCCCCCGGCGCAAGTTTAAACTTCCAATGAAACAAAAGCGAAAGCTCCTGATAAGTCCTTTCTAACCCCTGCTCGGAATCCGATACCGTCTCTATCGGAAAATACCAGAAATCCGCGGCTTTTGAAAACTCAAAATCCATCTTTACGCCGTACCACTGGTCGTTCACGTTTATGTTCGTCAGCCCATGCGCCTCGCCTATCCTGTTGAGGTGCGGGTCTTTCAATGAATAATTGAATTCCACGCCGAACCACGGCTCAAACTCCCTCGTATCGACGTTCGTTATCTTGTATTCTATTTCTATATCCTGGCTGTTCGGCTTGATGCTTACCGTCTTTGCGACCCTCAACCTATACGCATCGCCCGAGGCGCCGTAATAATTTCCTTCGCGCGCGAGTTCGAGCATGATGCCCTTCTTTGAATTAGCTTCTTTCTTCACGCCATATTTATACTCGCCTGCCAGGAAGTCGCCGGCCTCGCAGTATTTCGAAGCCGCGAAGTCTTTTACTGTAGTGTCTTCCTTCAAAAAATGGTCTAAGAGAGAAACGCGCCTGTAAGAATCATAGCTTAAGTCCGCGACAAGCTCGGCATCTTTTTCCCTAGAGATATCGTGTATCGAATCGATCCCGTCTGGTTTTTTTCCTTGGGCTTGCGCCATAGCTTTCTCCTGGGCCTTCTCGTGATACGCCTCTTTGCGCCTTGACAGCGTATTCGTCATATTCAGCGCGAGCGGTTTGAAATCCAGCTCAAAGAGCGTGCCGCCGTTATGCGGCGAAAAATCTAGCTCCAGTTTCGAGTTCGATATCAACACTTCATTATATGAATCACAGTCGAGGTCCGTCTCGACTATGTCCATCCAGTTAGGATCCTTATGCGCGGCCTTATCGAGTTCCTTCTGCGCCTTTATCAGGTTCGAATATACGGCCGAGCGCAGATGGTTCAAATACAGCCCGCCGAATACCCCGTGCCAGTAAGCGCAATTGCACTGGCCCTTATACAAATATTCCTGCGCCTTTTTCGACTTCGCGTCCGCGACCAGCCCGCTGACATACTGCATCTTCTTCTGCATGCTGTTCGCTTCCGGATATTTCACAAGGAAATTCTTGAAATACCCGCCGCTCCATTCCATCATCTCGCGGTAGCTTGCGCACGTAAGATATATCCTGCCGGTCGGGCCTTTCTCCTTTATATATTCGGAGAAGGTCGTCGTCTTAAGCCATGACGATTCGTTCTCGATGGCGCCGAGGAAATTCTCGAGCCACTTCTCCTCATAGACCCACTTATGCGTCCCGGGCCATACGCCGAACTTCTCGCCGTCATCGGCGAATATCTTTGATGCGCAACCCCGAAGGTCTTTAAGCTCCCTCATGTAATTCACCGTCTCGTGAGGAAGCTTGAATGGTATCATATATCTCAATTTCTCCGAGCCGGGGAATATAAATAACTTCTCCCCGTCGTCCTCGGTCACATAATATCCCGAAAGATCGTCCGGTTTTTGCCCTACATATGTAAAATGCCAGTCATCGACTATCGCGAACTTTATGCCGGCCTTCGCGAGTGGCCTTATCAGCGTCGGCTCCCACACCCTTTCGGTAAGCCATACGCCGCTCGCCTCATAACCGGTGAAACCCTTTATTTTTTCATTCATCAGCTTTATCTGGCCGAGGATGTCGCGTTCGGGTATGAGCGTCAGTATCGGCTCATAGTAACCCCCTGAAAGTATCTCGACCTGTCCGCGGCCGACCATCTCCTTCAACATCTTGATGAATTCGGGATGTTTCGCCGCTATCCAGTCGAGGAGGCAGCCCGAATAATGCAGCGCCGCCTTAAGCCGCGGATGCTGATAAAGCGATTTCAAAAAAGGCAGATACGACTTTTCGTACGCCTCGGCGAATACCCACTCGAAATTCCCGTCCGGCTGGTGGGAATGTATCGCCAGCAAAAGATCTATTTTGCTCCCCATCAAATGCCTGCCCCTTTTACTTCATATATGAGCGCCAGTATCCTCTTCGATATCTTCTCGGCGTTGTGCCTGATGTAATCATCGGCGGTTATCATGTCGCCCTCGACGACGCCTGCGCCTAACTCGCGTATCTTCTTTATATCCGGCTCGACCGGATATGCCTCCTCGGTCTTATATTTTTCCAAAAGGTGCTGGGGTATCTTCGAGGTATTTACAAATACATAATCTATAAGATCGCTGCGCGTATGTTTCAAAAGCGCATCGACATGGTCCGAGGCGGTAAACCCGTCGGTCTCACCGTGCTGGGTCATGACATTACAGAGAAATATCTTTACGGCGCGGGACTTCAATATCGCAGCGGTTGCCTCCTCGACCAGAAGGTTCGGCAGGATGCTCGTAAAAAGGCTGCCCGGCCCAAAGACGATAGCGTCCGCCTCTTTTATGGCGGTAAGCGCCTCGGGTGTAGCCTTCACGCCTGCGGGATTAAGATAAACCCTTTTTATCGGGCTTACGGCGCCTGTGACTTTGGGGATAGCGCTTTCCCCCGAGGTCTGCGTCCCGTCCGCGCGCTTCGCGACAAGCGTTACCTTCTCAAGGGTGGACGGCACCACACTCCCGCGTATCGCGAGCACTTTGCTCGACTCTTTTATAGCTTTGTCAAAATCACCTGTTATCTTTGAAAGAGCGGTAATGAAAAGATTTCCGAAACTATGGCCCTTGAGCCCCTCGCCTTCGGTGAAACGGTATTGGAACAGGTCCCTCATCAGCGATTCTGAGTCGGCCAGCGCGACCAGGCAGTTCCTTATATCTCCCGGAGGCAATACGTCAAATTCAGTCCTTAACCTTCCCGAGCTCCCGCCGTCATCGGCCACCGTCACGATCGCCGTTATATTCGACGTGACTTCCTTGAGGCCGTGCAATAAGACTGATAATCCCGTGCCGCCGCCGATCACCACGATCCTCGGCCCCTTCGAAAGGGCGCGCTGCCTGAACATGATGTCCAACAGGTCTTTCTCGCGGCGCGGCAAAAATACGGTCACGAACGATTTGACCATCTTTCGTATGCCGATGATCATCATTAAAATGCCGAGGACAAAGAGCAGCGTCCCGAATACGAGAAGGTTCGCCTTGTGGGTATGTATATATTTTTCGTAACCGAACCAGAGGAACCCCGCCGCGAACATCACCGCGAGTATGCCTAAGGTAAAGAGGAATATCCACCTCTTAACCTTCATGCCCGGATATAACCATTTGAACCAGCGCATTCTATTACCTTTTTTTAACGATTTATTATCTAAAAAAATTATGGCGTTTTATTTCAGGAAAAAATTAGTGGCGCTTCGTGTCTTCGTCTTCGATCAGCCGCAGGATGCTCTTCTCATCTTTACATTGCTTAAGGGATTCACGGAAGGCCCTGTCTTTAAGAAGGCGTGATATCCTGGCTAATGCTTTAAGGTGAGGGCCCGCAGAATCTTGAGGCGCTACCAGGAGAAAGAAGATATGCACCGGCTCGCCGTCGAGCGAATCGAAACTCACGCCCTTGTGCGATAGAGCGAATGCCGCGACCAATTCCTTTACGCCGTCGCTTTTTCCGTGCGGGATGCCGACGCCCTGGCCTATACCCGTCGAGCCGAGCGCTTCCCGGCTCAGGAGGATCTTCAAAAGCTTATCCTTATCCTTTATCGCGCCGGCTTTGGCCAATAGCTCGACCAGCTCCTTTATTGCCTCTTCCTTGTCTTTCGCCTGAAGATCAGCGGTCACAGCGTCCTGGTTGAGAAAATCCATTATCTTCATTACGACTTCCTCCTTGTGTACGAACACAACACCGGCGCAATTCCGATTAGCGCCGGGTGTCATCTTTGTTTTTTAAAAATGGAGCGGGTGAACGGGATCGAACCGTCGACAACTACCTTGGCAAGGTAGCGCTCTACCAGCTGAGCTACACCCGCGCGATCTCCAAATTGCCCGATGAACTGGTGCGCGGAAGAGGATTTGAACCTCCACGAGTTTCCCCAATAGCTCCTAAGGCTATCGCGTCTGCCAGTTCCGCCATCCGCGCGGAAACAAAAAAAGTGGCACATGGTGAGCCGCGAAGGACTCGAACCTTCAACCAACAGATTAAGAGTCTGCTGCTCTACCGATTGAGCTAGCGGCCCGCGTTATAGAGCAAATATTCTATCAAAATTTCATATTTAGGTCAACCAAAAACCACCTAGAACCACCTAGGGGACGTCCCATTTGGGGACACCCCACTTCTGAAATTGGTAGGTATAAGTGGAGTGTGCCCTTTTTGGAACGTCCCCATACTCACCATGGAAATTTAATGCCCGCCTCGATTTTCGACTCCTCGGCAAGCCGCTTGAACCGCAGGAACGCCTCGCCGCCTAAAAGTTTCCTCGAGAGCGTCGCGCTCATCCCGAGCCTCTGGCCGCGCGCGTCGGTAAACTCGAATTCTAGCGAGTCCCGCTTACTGATGTTAAGACGAAGCACACCAAAGAATTTTATGACCTTTTCGACCGGCCTCTTCCTTTCGGAGAGGCCTATGCCGACGCGATATTTCAGCACCCCGAACCGTCCCGAGATGCCTGAATTTTCAAGCTGCGCCTTGAATAAAAATCCCGATTCGCCGCTCGTATCGAGCATATAGGCGATCTTGTCTTTACCGGTCAGCCGCCACGCGCCCCTAAAGACGAAGCTGCGTTCCTCCTTCGTCTTGCGGACGAGGCCGGTCTTTTTATACCGGTACATTATCTGGTTATCGTCTCCGAGCTCCCAGATACCGTCAAAGACCAAAACATCCCGCGTCCCGTCTTCCTTCGAGACCGCGAATGACAGACGGTTATTCTCGTCGGCCTGCCATCTGCCCTTCAACTTCAGGATACTCGCGACCTCGACATCCCTCTTTTTCTTCGACGTGATGATGCACGTGAGCTCGTCCGGAGCGATGCCGATCATATCGGCCTTCAAAGTGATGACTTCCCCTCCGCCGAGGTCCTTGGTGTCAGTGACGGTGAATTCTACGTCGTGGTTACTATTGAGCCGCCACTGGCTTTTCTGTTTTGATAAGGGCATACTGCGGGTCCAATCTTTCGAGGAATTTCAAGCTGTATGCGCGAAAGAATACCGCGAATGGCAGGTTAAGCGCCATCAGGCAATACAGCAGGAACAGGCATACAGGCGTCAATATTACGCCGATGATAACCCAGTAAGGCAGGATCGCGGCAGCCGGCATCGTCCTTGAAATAAGCCAGAGCACGAAGACCAGCAGGGCCACCGGTATCACGACGATAATAAAACCGATGATAAATGCCAAAAGATAAACGATGCCCGCGCCTATTCCGAGGCCTATCTTTATCAGGATATAAACGGCGAAATTCCCGGCGTTATTTTTCACGAGCGTCCATGCCTTGCCCCATGCGGCAAGTATTTTTGTATTCTCTTTATACATTATCGGCAGGACGAGGTCTATCGTTATGACGGAAATCAAACTGACGATAAAGATCAGCAGCATAAGGACGAGCAAAAAAGGTATAAGCACCAGTATAAGCTCTACCACCGCCTTCGGATCGGGATGAGGCGTATTCAAAGCGCTAAAAACACCCATCTTCGCGCAGGCAAGAATAGCAAGGAAAATAAGCAGCCCTAACGCCGTAAAAAATATGAACATGAAAGCGATGTTGAACTTGAAATATGAATTTCCCTGCTCTTTATTAACCGCGAACGGCGCCTTGATCGAGGCGTCGTTTTTGACAATATCCTCCAAAAATACAAACGAAAATCGCGAGCCGAGCCAGGTGAACAAAATAAGTATCACGGCAAAGAAAACAATTATCGAACCTGCGACTACCGATATCAAAACCACATCTTCGCGGGCCGGTTTTTGCTTCATGATCGGAGGGGCCGTCTGGGCCTGCTTTTGCTCATAATGATGGCCTCCGTTGCCCCCGCCGCCGGAATTAAAATTACATCCATTTGACATGGCGCCGGCCATGAGCGCGATAAAAGTAAGTACCATCCATTTTTTGAAATTAAAGGGCTTGAACAGGACCTGCTTCGTCCATTCCGCGGATTCGCCGATTATTGCGCCAAAGTCGACCATCTTTTTCATTTCATCAATTCGAATATCTTCTTTTCGATCAACATCTTATGCTTGTTTTCTTCGTTGAACAGAAAAGTAAACACGTCCTCGGCGACCTTATGCTCAACCGCGAATTTCCGGTATAACTCTATGGAAGACTCCTCTCTCGCCAGTGCTATCTTCAGGGCCTCGACCGGCCCCACATTTTTTTCCTCGTCCATCCTTACCTCCCTTTTTTAAGGATTCCCCGTTGAATCAAAATAAACTCTTTTTATCATCGCATTGCCAGTCTTATCCACTACGGCTTCGACGTTTAATTTCTCTTTACTGCCGCGGCGCATAGCTGTTTCAAACTTGCTACCCTCACCCTCCGGGACAAAATAATTTTCTATGCCATACAGGACGCGCGCCTCGTTCGAGTAAGAACCCTGTACTCTGCCCTTGATAAGTATTCCTGCGCCGGCCGCGGGGCTCTTTGACGAGATCGAGATCGCCTCCCAATATTTGCCCTTCGGCTCAACTTCCACATAGACGATCTCTCCGTGTCTGAAATATTTTTTTCCGCTTTTTATCTTATCAAGATGCAGGTTGCTGATCTTATACGACAGGATCACATAATCGCCCCTCAAAAGGTCCCTCGGGTCAACGGGTTCGGTCTCGAGCAGGACGACCTTCCCCGATTTCAGGATGGCCTGTTTCGACGCGATAAATCCCACCGTGACTATCACCCATAACAAGGCAATAAGTAATACGATTATTCTCTTGTTCATGAGCTCTTGATCCTTTCAACTATCTTTCTCCTGCGGTTTTCAACAAATATCCCCATCGCCAGAAGGATGATCCCTCCCACAATAAAAAACAGGGATTTCTCTTTCATCTTCCAACCGATATCGATAAACCTCGTTATCAGGAGCGCCGCGAATATCACCACTCCGCCGTTGAAGACCGCCGGCATCTGGACCTCTATCCCGAGGAATATGCTTATCAAGGCGAACGAGAACAAAAGCGCGTTGGCCAAAAAGACGTTGGCCGTTAAATTATCCGGCAGTCCCATAAAAAATGCCACTACCGCTATGACGGCCCCCATACCGAGGAACTCCAGTAAGGCCACCCTGCTTCTGAAATAACCTTCCTTTGCCGCAAATGTAAAACCTATTAATACCACCGCCAACGGAAATGCGGCGAGGACGCCAAACTGCGGCGTAACACGGGCCTGCCAGTAATGCCCGGCATTGAACGTCAACAGATACGTGAATACCAGGCACGCCAAAAAACCAAAGACTTTATATAGGATGAAGAATTCGTCCTTCCTCATTTTGATCCTTATCCCGGCCACATATATCATGGCGCCCAGTATCATCTGCATTATCAGGAAGTCATAGTAGCCGTACCCGAGCCTGAACATTTCTGAGTATGAATAGATCGTAAGATCGAGCCATACAAGGGCGGCCAAAAGCGCCAGGACTACATTCGAACCGGCCTTATTTTTGTGAGAAAGATATAATAAAGCTGCCAGTGGAGCTATGAAATACAGGTTGGGGTAAGGGCCCCTTGCTATATGGAATGTTATCGCCCAGCAGAGAAATGAGACAGTCGCGGCGTGGATATAGAACACCTCTTCCTTCTTATAGAACGCGTAAAACAAAAGGCCCAAACTTATCAAAAGCGCCACCCACTCCTG
>Ga0156064_1069_pt1 | contig 16869 bp, 19 predicted proteins | sample RifCSPlowO2_02_FD_107717 | JGI IMG/M metagenome (GOLD analysis project Ga0156064, IMG submission 107717) | Omnitrophica WOR_2 bacterium RIFCSPLOWO2_02_FULL_50_19 | reverse complement strand
CCTATACAGGAAGGGAATTTGACAAAGAGACCGGCCTGTACTACTATAGGAACAGATACTACGACTCCAAGATTGGCAGGTTTATTACTACAGATCCTATAGGATACGCCGGCGGAATTAACCTGTATGCGTATGTAGGAAACAATCCTGTAAATTGGATTGATTCATATGGGCTACGTAAGGAATTTAGAATTAGGACCATAGCGGGTGCTGGTGGAGGAGTTATTTTAGGTGGAGAATTTACCACTTTTGAGATAGAATACGTTGCAACAGGCCAAAGACAATTTTATTCTTTTGCGGGGGCTGGCGCTGCATTTGGAGGCAAAGTTGGAGTTGGAGGGGGAGTAATAAACATAGATTGGGTTACTGGACCTTCGGCTGGAGAAAATGTAGCTGGGATAGGTTGGGAAACTGGCTTTGCTGGAGGAGTACAAAGTAGTCACGGTGTAATGTTTAGAAGATAAATGATAGTTAAAATTTGAGGGAAAGCATATGAAATTCTGGAAAGGCCCAAAGCATTTTAATATTTTGTTTGCCAGAGCATGCATAATAGCAGGTTCAATTGGTCTAATTATGGAGATTGTATTTAAAGATTGGGGTGGTATGCTATTTGCTGCTATTATAATGGTTTGCGGAGGTGCACTTTATGGGTTTCAAGCACTAGTTTGGAAATGGTACGAAGAGAAGCAGAAGAATGTGTCAAAAAGGGATAGATTATAGGCAACAAATCTGAAATTATTGAAAAAATCGCAACCTTAAAATAGCAGAGTGTCCCAAAGTGACACGTCCCCAGTTACTCCAGTTACTCAGTGGGAAAAGCTAGGGGAAGGATATTATTATGGAACAGGTTTCGGCCAGAACGCGCTTGAATTCACCTACACCGCAAGAGAGTTTGACAAAGGAATAAGATCTGGTGACGGTATACTTATCTCCTGAATTAAGTATACTGTCACCGTAATTTAGAAGATAGCAGCATTAAAATAGCGGAGTGTCCCTAAGTGACACGTCCCCTATGCTTTTGCCTTCGTAATAAGGTATATGCCGAAGCCGGCGAAGATTACGTTCGCGGCCCAAGTTGCGACAATAGGCGGAAGGAACCCGCCCCTTCCGAGCGCAAGAAATGTCGCGTTTGCCGCGTAGAATGCCAAAGCTATAGCCAGCGCAATACCCATGCTCGCCACTGCCTTCGACCTGACCTTATTTAGCGCGAACGGGATGCCGATCAGCATCACCACTAAGCTCGCGAAAGGCAGGGATATCTTGTAATCCAACTCTACCAGCAGTTTCCTGGCCGTCGACTTGCTCTCAAGTTCCAAGAGATGTATGTATTCACTGAGCTGGGCATGGTTCATAAATTCGGGCTGTGTCTGCTTCCTTAAAAGGTCCTCGGGTGTCTCGTTGAACTGGAGGACCTTCGGCGTCCTGAAGATCGCCGGCTTGCCCAGGACATTGCCCTCCTTGTCAAACCTGAAGACAGCACAGTTGATGAACCTCCATTTATTGCCTGTCCATTCCATGCGCTCAGCGGTGATCTTGCGCTTCAGCACCTGCTTCCTGTCATGCTCGAGCAAGACGATGTCCTGAAGGACCTTGTTCCTGATATCGTACGACCTCGCGTAAAAAAGCCTGCCGTCTTTTCCGAATATTGTCACATTCTCAAACTTCTCGTTCCTTTCTTCCTTGTTTTTGTCTAAGTAGAGTTCCTGGATCATTCTCGAGGTGACCGCCGACTGCGGAGCAAGCTTGTCATTGACGAGAAAAACGCCGAGGCTTATAGCGATACCTATGAACAGGAGGGGCGTAATTATGCGCAGGGTGTTTACACCGCTTGCCCTTAACGCGACTATCTCGTTATTCTTATTGAGGTTTCCCAGAAGGAATACGGTTGCCAGAAGTACCGCGAAAGGGGTGGTCTGGACGATCGTTGCAGGCAGAGAAGCGAGATAATAAGTCTTAAGTATGCCAAACGGTATGTTTTGTTTTAGTATGGCGTCCAGACGGCTGAAAAGTTCGCCTATAATAAACAGGAAGATGAAAATAAAGAGACAGTATATGAAGGGCCAGATGAAACCCCTTGTGATATATTTATCTATTATTTTCATTGTTCTGCCGCCCAGAAGATGAGCGCCGGCCCGACCGCTCCGAACACAATATTAGGCAGCCAAATACCAAGCGAAGGGAAGAGGACGCCCTTTATAGTGAGCGCCTCGCCTCCCAGCTGCAGGAGGTAATAAGCGGCTATCACAACCGCGCTTAAGGTAAACCCTATCGTCTTTTCGCCGCGCCGCGCCATGAGCCCGAGCGGTACGCCTATCAGTATGAATATCAGCGACGAGAACGAATATGATATCTTCTTGTGTATCTCCATGACGAGCGGCGTAGTATTTATTCCTTCGGCGTTTAATTTTTTGATCTGCTGGTTGAGCTCGTCTATCGACATGTCGGATTTTTTCTTTTCTACATTAAGGTTACGGCCTTCACCGAGGCCGAGCGTCATGTAATAAGTCTTAAAATTGAGTTTATAGAAATTGTTCGGGTCATTGGGATTCGGCTCATCGACCGTTCCGTTTGTAAGCTTCAGCCTGACCACGTCCTTAGAAGCGATGTAGTCAAGTTCGCCCTTTTGCGCTATGATGGTCCTTGTCGGTTTGCCTTCCTGCGGCTGGTATATCCTTATGTTGGAAAGTTTATTCTTATCTATGCCGTAGATGAAGACTATGTACCCCTTGAAGGCCTTGATGAAGGTCCCCGGCTCCAGATATGCGGTAGGGTTTTTGGCGCCTATCTGGGCCACAAGCTTTCTCGCCTCGAACCTAAGCCGCGGCAGCATCCAATCGTTGAGTTCATACGAGATGAGACTTATGACAAGTCCTAATATGACCAGAGGAAATACGAGCCGGTAGAGACTGATGCCGCTCGCGCGCATCGCCGTTATCTCGTTATCGGCGGAGAGCCTGCCAAAGGTCAGGACCGTTCCGGTCAAAACCGAAATCGGCACGGTAAAAGTAAATAACCACGGTAACAGGCAGAGAAAGACCTTAACTACCGAAAAGAAATCCACCCCTTTGTTTATGACGAGGTCGGCGAGCTTGATAAGGTTGCCGGTCATCATCGCGAAAGTCGATGTGACGAAGGCGACAAAAAACGGCCCGGAAAGTTCTTTAAGGATATATCTTCTGAGGATCTTCATTTAATTTCCGCACGCCAATGTGTACGCGAGAACTTTTTTGGCGCCTGCGGATTTTATTGTCTTCGCGCATTCATGAAGGGTGGCGCCCGTCGTCATGACATCATCTACAAGGAGGACGGATTTGTCCGCGAAGCGCGCTTCCTTTCTGACCAGGAAAGCGCCCTTGAGGTTCCTCAGGCGCTGTTCCCTTGAAAGGCCGGTCTGCGGGGCAGTATATTTTATTCTCTTCAGCCAGTTCTTTTCGAGTTTTTTGTCGAGTCTCCCGGCGAGGTGCTCAGCCATAAGTTCGGATTGGTTGAATTGCCTCTCGCGCAGCTTGACAGGGTGGAGAGGCACCGGCACTATCATGTCTATCGGCCCGAAACATCCGGTATTTCTGGCCGCGTATTCGGCCATGACCGAGCCCAGTACCTTCGATAGGCGAATCTTGCCTTCGTATTTAAAGAGGCAGATGCATCTCTTCACAATATCCTCGTAAGAGGCGACATGGTAGGCCGCGTCGAAAGAGAAGCCGTCTTCTGTCATGACCCAGTGGGGAGTTTCGACATATGCCATGATCCTGTCGCTGCATGGCCCGCAAAGCGGGGCAGGCTTTAGCTCGCGGGTCCTGCCGTTGCAGACCAGACAGTCCTGCGGATAGAGCAGATTGAGCAGTCCCAGATAAAAATCACCTGTCGATGACAAAATCGTCTTTAACATTTGTTATAAAATAACACAATATCGAGGGGGTGTCAATTGACTTCCGCCTGTCCTAAAGGATGGACCTTGCCATCCCATAAAGCAAGGGTCCTAAATAAAGGGCTTGAAGAGGCGTATTGATTGTGAGATAATATTTTGGCAGTGGGGACGTCCCAAAAAGGGACACCCCACTTCTGTATATCGATAGTTTTAAGTGGAGTGTGCCCTTTTTGGAACGTCCCCCAGGAGGATTTCAGGAGGAGATGTGACTCGCATTGAAGACAAGCTATTTGTGGACAGGTTCAAGCTTGGTCCCGAACCTCACATAAAGGTCAAAGACGGGAACCTTTGCCTCAAATGCGTCAGGAAACAATGTTCGATAGGCTGCCCTTCGGACTGCTGGAAGATAAACGACAAGGGCATAGCCGAGGTCAACGTCGACGGCTGCCTCGAATGCGGCACATGCCGCGTTATCTGCGATGAGTTCCTGAACGTAGACTGGGACTACCCGCAGGGTGGTTTCGGCGTCCTTTACAGGTTGGGTTGATCAGGAACGTCTTAGCGCCATAACCTTAAAATCCCGCAAAAGGAGACGTATTATGCCGAAAAGAGACTTAAAGATACTCCAGGGCGCAATAAAGATGGAAGAGGATGGCCGCAGGTTTTATCTTAAGGCAGGCAAAACGGCAAAAAATGCCGTCGCCAAAAAACTCCTCGCCTCGCTCGCCGACCAGGAACTGATCCATATCAAACGCATCAAAGAGATATCCTACATCCTCAAAGAGGATATGGACTGGAATGATCTGGCGAAGACGATATCGAAAGACGCGAAAAAGAAATTGGCATTGGTCTTCAGGCCCCTTTCCGCCTCGGAAAAGAAGAAACTGAAGGCGGATCCTTCAAATCTTGAGGCGATAACGATAGCGATGAAGAAAGAGACCAAAAGCTACGATTATTACGATAAGCAGTCTAGGGAGACCGACATACGGATAGCGAAGGTCTTCTATGACAGATTAAAGAAGGAAGAAGAGCGCCATTATGAACTGCTCGAGGAAGCCTACTCGCTCCTTTCAGACTCGGTAAGTTGGTTCGTGAAACATGAGGGAAGGGTAATGGAGGCGGGGTGAGATGAAGACGGTAGAGATAAAGAAGGGCATATACTGGGTAGGCGTAGTCGACTGGAACATCAGGACTTTCCACGGTCATACCTATACGACCAAAAGGGGCTCGACCTACAACGCGTATCTGATTATCGACGAGAAAGTGACCCTTGTCGACAGCGTATACGGCCCCTTTGCCGGTGAATTGATCGAGCGGATACGGGAGATAGTCCCTGTAGAGAAGATCGATCATATAGTAGTAAATCATATCGAGATGGATCACTCTGGCGCTTTGCCCGAACTGATGAAGCTCTGCCCCAAGGCCAAGCTCTTCGGCACCGCGAAATGCAAAGAAGGACTTTCAAAAATGTATTATCCGGAAGGGGGCGGGACTTCGGGATGGGATTTTCAGGTCGTCAAGACGGGCGATAAACTGAAGCTGGGCAAAAGGACGCTCACGTTCATAGAGGCGCCGATGATACATTGGCCTGACAGCATGTTTACCTACTGCGCCGAGGAAGAACTTCTATTCCCGAACGACGCCTTCGGCCAGCATTACGCGACGTCAGAGAGGTTTGATGACGAGACAGACCAATGCGCTCTCATGGATGAAACCGCGAAATATTACGCGAATATACTTTGGCCGTTTAGCGGGATGATTTCAAGGAAGATAGACGAGATCCTGAAGATGAGCATCTCCATCAAGATGATCGCGCCGAGCCATGGGGTGATCTGGCGCAACGACCCAATGAAGATAATAAATTCATATATCTCGTGGACGAAGAACGAGACGAAACCCAAGGCCGTGGTCGTCTATGAGACGATGTATGGCTCGACCGCGATGATGGCCATGAAGATAGTGGAAGGCCTTGTGGACGGCGGGGTCGAAGTAAAGTTGTTTGATATCGCGATCTCCGACAAGAGCGAGGTCAATAACCAGATGCTCGACGCGAAGGCTTACATCTTCGGTTCATCTACGCACGATAACGATATGCTCTCGACGATCGCCGGGTTCCTCGAATTCCTCAAGGGCCTTAAGCCGAAGAATAGGATAGGCGCGGCGTTCGGTTCGTGCGGCTGGGCCGGCGGAGCGATTCCTGCGCTGGAGCAGATGATGAAGGAGATAGGCATCGAACAGGTCTTGCCGTCGATCTCCGTTAAGTATGTCCCCGATGAAAATGAATTGAAGAAGTGCTGCGAGATGGGCGCTGAATTGGCGAAGAAGATAACCGGAAAGGCATAATATCATGGACAAATATCGCTGTACGGTATGCGGTTATATTTATGATCCGGCGCTCGGCGACCCCACAGCCGGTATTCCTGCCGGCACGGCTTTCGATAAGCTTCCTGATAGCTGGGTCTGCCCGGAGTGCGGCGCCCCAAAGGATATGTTCGAGAAGGTATAGCCACACTCAATCTATGAAGATAGCCATTGTAGGAAACGGGATATGCGGCATCACGGCCGCGAGATTAATATCCGAGAATTCCCCCGGGGCAAAGATCTCCATCTTCACCGATGAAGAATATAATTACTATCCCCGCCCGCTTTTGGACAGGCTCCTATCAGAGACTATGGACTTGAATCAACTCTTCCCGTATAACGACGAGTGGTACAAAAAGCGGGGGATAGATGTCTTTTTAAAGACCAGGGTCGTTGAGATCCCGCGGGATTATGACAAGGTCCTCATTACGACCGGCGCTTCGCCTTTCGTGCCGCCGATAGAAGGCATTAAGTCTGAAGAAGTCTTCACTTGCCGGAATATCGCAGATGTCCTCAGGATCCGCGCGTTCGCGCGCGGGAAGAAGAGGGCGGTAGTCATCGGCGGGGGGCTCCTCGGCCTTGAAACGGCGAAGGCCCTGACAGACCGCGGCCTCAAGGTGACCGTCATCGAGCATAATTCGAGGCTCCTGCCGAAGCAGCTGGATGAGGAAGGCGGACAGATACTGAAATCCCGGATCGAGAAATTAAATATTGAAGTCGTATTGCAGGTCACGTGCGACCGCATAATGACCGAAGGCGCAAAGACATGCCTTCTTTCCAAACAAATAGGAAAACTCGAGGCCGACCTGTTTATCGTTTCGGCCGGCGTGCGCTCCAATATCGAACTCGCGCGGAATTGCGGAATCGGTATAGAGAAGGGCATCGTGGTGGATAAATATATGAAAACGAGCTGCGATCGCATATATGCCGCCGGAGACTGCGCCGAATTCAACGGCATGGTCTATGGTATAATCCCCGCGGCCATAGAGCAGGGAACCGTGGCGGCTTCGAACATGATAGACAAGCCGCTGGAATACAAGGGAACGACTTTTCAGGCGACGCTTAAGGTTATGGGAATAGACCTCACTTCGATAGGCGCCGTAAACCCCGAGGGGGAGGGTTACGAAACGGTCTGCAGGAAAGACGCGCCTAAAGGTATTTACAGGAAATGCATCATCAAAGATGGAAGGCTTATCGGCGCGATAGTCCTCGGCGAGAAGGACGGCATTGCCGGCCTCACGCGGATAATAAAAGAAGGCATCTATGTCACGGGTAATAAAGACGCCCTGTTGGGCGGGGAAGCGGCATTAGCGGAATGGGCCTGATCCAATCTATAATTCTTGGCATAGTACAGGGGGTGGGTGAATTTTTGCCGGTCAGCAGTTCCGCCCACCTTATAGTTGTGCCGTGGCTTTTGGGTTGGCAGGAACACAGCCTCGCTTTTGACGTCGCGCTGCACGCCGGCACGCTTGCGGCGGTAGTGGTGTATTTCTGGAGAGACTGGTTCGGCATAATCAAAGGGAAGTTTTTGTGGTATATCGTTGTCGCCAGTATTCCCGGCGCGATAATAGGGAAGTTGTTAGAGGAGAAGGCAGAGACGGTTTTCAGGTCGCCTATCCTCATCGCGTGCACGATGGGCGTATTCGCCGTGATATTCTATCTGATAGACAGGTTTTCCTGGAAGACGAGAAGCCTGAAAACCGTTAATTATTTTGATTCATTGATCATTGGGATTTCGCAGGCGCTCGCTATTATCCCGGGTGTCTCGCGCTCGGGCATAACGATGGCCAGCGGGATGGGACTGAGGTTCGGCCGCGAAGCCGCGGCGCGGTTTTCGTTCCTTATTTCCGCGCCCATAATCTTCGGCGCTACCGTATTAAAATTCAAAGATATAAGCGCGATCGCCTCGGGCGAGGACGGTTTTTCACTGCTGGTCGGTTTTACGGTATCGGCTGTTACGGGTTTCCTGTCAATCCATTTTCTTTTGGGTTATTTGAAGAGGCATTCTTTCACCGCATTTGTGATCTATCGCATAATATTCAGCTTGATAATCTTTTCCGTATTTTTCATAAGAAAATAAAATGCCGGACATCAAGGATTTTAAACAAAAAGCCCGCCAACTCAGGATCGATATCCTGGAGACTATCGCTAATGCCGGAAGCGGCCATCCCGGCGGTTCGCTCTCCTGCGTAGAGATACTGATCAGCCTATATTTTTATAAATTGAGGCCTGTGCCTCAAAACCCCGCGTGGGCCGACAGGGACAGGTTTATAATGTCGAAAGGCCACGCCAGCGCCGCGCTTTATACGACTCTGGCATCTTGCGGCTATTTCCCAAAAGAGGAACTAAGAAATTTCAGAAAGTTAGGCAGCAGGCTTCAGGGACATGTCTATGCCGGTGTCCCCGGGGTGGAGTTTTCGACGGGGGCCCTCGGCGAAGGCTTGTCCGTCGCTAACGGCATGGCGCTCGGCGCGAAGATAAGGAAGAAGGATTTCAAAGTCTATTGCCTGCTCGGCGACGGCGAGATGCAGGAAGGGCAGGTCTGGGAGGCCGCTATGACCGCCGCGCAGCATAAACTGGACAATCTCTGCGCAATAGTCGATTATAACGGCGTCCAGCAGAACGGGCCTGTCGCCCAAATAAAAAATGAAGAACCGTTGGCAGGGAAGCTTAGGGATTTTGGATGGAATACCCTCGATATAAACGGGCATGATTTCGACGATATCATAAAAGCTTTAGATCTCTCCGGCAAAATAAAAGACAAGCCAACTTTCATAGCCGCTCGCACAATAAAAGGCAAGGGCGTCTCTTTTATGGAAGGAAATCCCAGGTGGCACGGTAAGGCGCCTAACGGAGATGAGCTTTCGAAGGCGCTGGAAGAGATCAAGGAGAAGATATGAAGGCTACGCGTGACGGTTTCGGCGAGGCGCTGCTCCAACTGGGGCGGGAAAACGGGGATATAGTCGTCCTCTCGGGCGACCTGGAAGATTCGACCCGCGCCGAATATTTCAAGAAGGAATTTCCTGAAAGATTTTTCAATCTCGGCATAGCCGAGCAGGATATCGCAGGTACGGCCGCCGGGTTGAGCAAAGTAGGCCTCATCCCTTTTATCTGTTCTTTCGCCGCTTTTTGGGCCAATGCATACGGGGTCTTCAGGGTGACTCTCTGTTATAATAATTGTAACGTAAAGATAGCCGGCACGCATAGCGGCATATCGGTCGGACCTGACGGCGCCACGGCGCAGGCCCTCGAGGATTTTGCCGCGATGAGGGCTCTTCCTAATATGTCTGTTGTCTGCCCGGCCGATGCTATCGAAGCGGCGAAAGCCACAAAAGTGATCGCCGGTATAAACGGACCCGTATACCTTAGGCTGGGAAGAGAGGCCGTACCCCTCGTTACGATGGAAGAGAAGCCGTTTGTTTTTGGCAAGGCCGACGTATTGAAAGAAGGCGATAGCGCGACTATCATCGCATGCGGACATATGGTATCCGAATCTTTAAAGGCGGCAGAGAAACTTTCAAAGGCAGGGATACGCGCGCGTGTAGTAAACATGCATACGATAAAGCCGATCGACAGGGAACAGATAATTAAGGCCGCGAAAGAGACCGGCGCCCTCGTAACGGCCGAGGAGCATCAGGTAAACGGCGGCCTCGGAAGCGCGGTGGCTGAGGTCCTGGCTTGCGAATGCCCGGCGCCTTTGGAGATGGTGGCCGTCCGCGATAAGTTCGGAGAGTCGGGTGAGGGCGAGGAACTGTTAAAGAAGTATAATCTTAAGGAAGATGATATAGCTGAAGCGGTCAAAAAAGTTATTTTAAGGAAAAAATAATGGAGAAGACAAAAACGATACAGAACATAGAACGCAAGATGCAAGGCCTTGACGAGAATTCCCTCCGGTACAAGGTCCTGCGGAATGTAATAAATTTCAAGACATCATGGATAGAGCTCGGCCAGTCCCTGTACTCGGTATGGAAAGATAAGCTCTACCGCGATTGGGGATACCTTACCTTTGAGGCATACGCCTCAAAAGAGATCGGCGTGAGGAAAGAGACGGCTATGAAACTTTTGAGGTCGTATTATTTCCTCGAGAAGGAGGAACCCCAGTATCTGAAGAGGGAGATAAGCGACCCTTCCAACGCGGCGAACCTGCCGGGTTACGAGGAGGTAAATCTCCTGCGCCTTGCAAAAAACAAGAAGGAGATCGACGACTCCGATTACGAGTCGCTGAAAAAGAATGTCTTCGAAAAAGGCAAAGACGCCCGCGACGTCAGGAAGGACCTGACTACCCTGATCAGGCAGAGGGAAGAGCTTGACCCGCAGGAGGCGAGGGATAAAAGAAAATCCGCCGCTGTGAAACGGGTAGTCGCCACGCTCAAGGCCCTCAAAAACGACATCGAGATAGCAAAACTACTTCCTTCGTCTACCATAAAAGATATCAAGGACCTGATCGCAAAACTTGAAGAGGAGATAGCCGGATAGCCGCATGAAAAGGGCATTGGTTCTTATTGCCATATTATTGGCTATAGCGGTCCCTCCGCGCGCCGAAGATAAAAGTCCGGTCACGCGTTCCCGATGCAACGACCTTAAAGGCAATAAGCTTTGGGAGTCGTCGACGACGACCGTACCGATCGCGGGCAAGCCCGGACATTTTCTTTTGACGGAAGAAGGCAAAGGCAACTACAGCGGATTCAAAGGCCTCACATCGAACAAGTCGGAATTCGAATTTATAAACGACGGAAAACGTCTTGAACCGGTCTATCTGAAAAGGCGGGTCTCTTCAGACGGCGGCAAAGTCATTTTCGAGGAGACGGAGACCTTCGACAACGATAAAGGCCGGGTCGAGTGCGAAGTAAAAGATCTGATTAAGAACGAGAACAAGAAAAAGGCGTTCAATTATAAAGGCGACATAGTAAACCAATTTATGATGGGATCATATATAAGGAGATTCCTTCAGGCGGGTGAAAAGGAGAAGACGACCTATCTCGTAAACGACGAACCCGCGCTTTACCGCGTGACGCTGAAAGTCGTCGGCAAGGAAGAGATAACCGTTAAAGGCAAAAAGCGGGACGCGTACAAGATATACATCGATCCGCAAATAGGGCTCTTGAGCCCCGCGAAGGCATTACTGCCGAAGAATTACAACTGGCATTCCACCCGGCCGCCATACGAATGGCTTATGTTCAGGGGACTTGAGAGTTCGATAAACTCGCCGAAGGTAGAGATCGTTTCGGAGGCCTGCGAGTGAGAGGTTTTCTTGTAAGATGGCTTATAAATATCGCCGCGATGATACTGGTCATAAACATCGTGCCCGGGATACATTCCGAAGGCCGCCTGGCAACTATCATGGCGGCTCTCGTCCTGGGGCTTATAAACGCGACGCTGCGGCCCATCGTTTTCGCGCTCACGCTCCCGTTGACGATACTCTCGTTCGGGATATTTACGCTTTTCATGAACGGTTTCTTCTTCTATCTCGTCTCGAAGATAGTCGAGGGTTTCGTCATAGACGATTTCAGCGCGGCTTTCTGGGGAGCGCTCTGTTTCAGCGTAGTTAGTTTTTTGCTTAATCTCTTCATCGGCCCTCAGGGCAGGTTTAAGGTCTATCGTTACGATGGCAGGAACGGGCCGCAAGACCGCAACGTTATAGACGTCGATGCCGAAGTGGAGGATGTCGACGAAAAGGAGAAAGATGGCGAGAAGTAATTTTATGACGCTCTTCGGAAGAAACTCTATCCTTGAGCGCCTCAAATCCAACCCTAAGAGCGTAAAGAAGGTAGTAACCTCGGGCGCGTTCGACGACAGGGAGATCCTGGCTTTAGTGAAATCCCGCGGCATCCCGGTCAAACAGGTCTCTGATAAAGACCTGCTCAAGATGAGGAACAGCGAGCGGGTTCAGGGGGTGGTAGCCGAGGTCGACCCTTTCGAGTACGCCTCGTTTGAGGAACTCATAAGGTCAGAAAATGAAAAGCTGTCTTTTATCCTATTGGACGGCGTGACCGACCCGCAGAACCTCGGGGCGATAATCAGGATAGCGGCGTGCTTCGGCAGTTTCGGTATAGTCATTCCGGAACGCGATGCCTGCGAAGTGAATGAGACGGCGCTGAACATCGCGGCAGGCGGGGAAAATTATGTCCCGATATGCAGGATAAACAACCTTTCGAACGCGCTCATCCACGCGAAGAAGGGCGGCTACTGGATCGCCGGGGCGGTGGTAGAAGGGGGCGAGGATGTTAGCAAGGTCTCGTTTCCGTTCCCTATATGCATAGTCCTCGGCTCCGAGGGAAAAGGGATCCATTACGGCATAGGAAAGCAGATCGAACTTAAGGTTACCCTGCCGATGCGAGGGGCCGCGCTCTCTTTCAATGTCGCTATGGCGTCAGCGATATTCTGTTATGAGATCGCCAGGCAAAGACAGGCGGAGAAGAAGTAGAAGTGAAAGCCGTCTTCTACGAACTGCCGGCGGAGTTCATTGAAAAACTTAAAAAGATATACCCGGGATCTTTTCCCAAAGTATTCGAGTCTTTCCTGCACAGGAGGGAAGAGACTTTCAGGATCAACTATCTTAAAACCGACCTCCCGCACCTTAAAGAGGATCTTGACAGGGAGGGCATAAGATACCGCGAGCTCCACTGGCCTAAAGGCAGTTTCATCCTACGGTCCAAATCCGCGGATTTTAAAAAGAGTTCTTTATATATTGACGGTAAAATATATATGCAGAACATATCGAGCATGATCCCGCCGATACTTCTCGACCCGCGCAGGGGGGAGAGTATACTCGACCTGTGCGCAGCGCCCGGGGCAAAGACGAGCCAGATAGCGTCGCTTGGCGGGAGGGATATTGAGCTGGTCGCTGTCGAAAAGCTTGAAATACGTTATCAGAAGCTTCTCGCTACGCTTAGGATACAGGGCCTTCGGGATCTCGTCAAGGCCCGTCTGGCCGATGGGATGAGCGCCGGCAAGGAATATCCCGGATATTTCGACAAGGTATTGGTCGATGCGCCATGTTCAGGCGAAGCGCTCTTTTACCTGCGCGACCCGAAGACATTCAAGCCCTGGAACCAAAAAAGGGTGAATGGCCTTTCGCATACGCAGAAGGTCCTGATCTACTCAGGGATATGCGCGTTAAAGGCCGGGGGAGAGTTGATATACTCGACCTGCACGTTCTCACCGGAGGAGAATGAGGAAGTCATTGACTGGGCGCTGAGAAAGTTCGAGGATATGCGTCTGATGCCGATAGATCTCCCGGTCCCGAATAAGGTCCGCGGTTTGACATCCTGGGAGGGAAAAAGATTTTCGAAGGATTTAAACCTGGCTATAAGGATACTGCCGAATGAATTCATGGAAGGCTTCTTCCTCGCCAGATTAAAGAAAGCATGATATGGTCGAGGCATACTTAATACCATGGCGCTGATATTTTATCCGGGTCCGGGAAGGACCGTAAAACGGGGAGCCCCTTTATCAGGCGAAGGGGTGTTCCTGAAGGGGAATAACGGCTGCGCGGCGATACTCATTCACGGTTTGACCGGTACCCCGAATGAGATAAAATTTCTGGGGGTATCCCTGAATAAGAAGGGATATACGGTCATCTGCCCCAGGCTGAAAAACCATGGCGCGCCGCTCGATGTTTTAAAAGATACAAAATGGGAAGATTTTTATCAGTCGGTGAGGGACGCCTATATGGAAGTTAAAGACGGCCATCGATTTATCTTTGTCTCGGGGTTATCGATGGGCGCGCTCCTGGCGTTGCTGCTGGCAGACGAGTTCCGGGACAGGATAAACGGCGTAAGTTGTCTTTCCCCGACGCTTTTTTATGACGGATGGAACACGCCATGGTACAATTTTCTTTTGCCGCTCGCTATCCATACTCCCCTGAGGAATTACTTCTACCATAAGGAAGATCCGCCCTACGGGGTGAAGAACAAACGGATGAGGGAGCGCCTGCATAACTACTATTCAAACGCGGGCATCGATGATGCCGGGAAGATATCAGAATACGGGTATCCCTTTTTTCCGGTCGCATTGCTCTGCCAGCTTAAGTCGCTCGTCAGCCATCTGGTAAGCAGGCTTGAAAATATACATGTGCCTGTCCAGCTCATCCAGGCCAAGGACGACGACATATCGAGCGTCAAAAACTCCCAGTTTATTTATGACAGGGTCCGCTCGAAGACGAAGGAGATAGTCCTGTTACATGATTCCTACCATTGCATTACCGCGGATCAGGAGCGCAAGACCGTGACTGCCAAGATAGAGGAGTTTTTCAGCAAAATACATAGTGGAACGGAAAAAGAATGACGAATGCCCGATCGATTGACTTATCTAAATGCAATGTCTTTTTTGATTTAGACAACACGATAACCCCTTTCGATGTGCTCGACGATATTATCGAGAGATTTTCAATAGATAAAGACTGGGTGGTCCTTGAAAACGCATGGCAGAGAGGGGAGATCGGGTCAAGGGAATGCCTGAAGGGGCAGCTGCGTTCAGTCAGAGCGACGAAAAAGGGGATATCCTGTTATCTTGATAAAATACGGCTCGACGGCCATTTTCATGACCTGCTCGGACTTTTGAGATCTAAAGGTATCGAGACGGCGATATTAAGCGACAGCTTCTCGTTCTTTATAGAGCGCATCCTGCATAATAACGGGGTGCGCGGAGTGAAATTATATTCGAACAGGGTGAGGTTCCGGAAGGACAGGATCATCCCCATTTTTCCCCATACTAACAGATCGTGCCCCGCTTGCGCGAACTGCAAAAAAATGCACATGTTCAACGCCGGAGGACGCGACAGGTTCAATATCTATATCGGGGACGGCCTTTCCGATATCTGCCCGGCCCAACATTCCGATGCGGTATTCGCAAAAGGAAGTCTTCTGGAGCATTTCACGAAGACGAAAAGGGAATGCATACCGTTTGAAGACCTAAGCGATATCTATCGCTGGTTTTTAGGAGGTGGGTAATGTTTACGAGACAGAAGCTGAAGGACACTTCGTCGCGCTTAAAGGAAAATAAACTTCTAGCTTTAGAGGCCAAATACTGCTCATGGGGGGATACGGTCCATTATTCGGACAGGTTGAATATCTTCGACCGTTCCGAGGGGATATACCTTTACGACAGGAAGGGGACTGAATATCTCGACCTGCAGATGTGGTATTCAGCCGTTAATTTCGGTTATAAGAATAAACGCCTGAACGGCGCCCTCAAAAGGCAGATCGATAAATTACCGCAGCTCGCCTGCCAGTATCTGCATGAAGAGAAGATACTCGCGGCGGCTAAGCTGGCGCAGCGGATAGAATTGACCTATGAGACAAAAGGCAGGGTCCATTTTAACGTTGGAGGGTCCGCGGCGGTCGAGGATTCCCTAAAGGTGGTGAGGAACGCGACCGGCAAGACATTGGTATTCGCCTTCATGGGAGGATACCACGGCCGCACCCTGGCCGCTTCCGCGATCACCTCAAGCTACCGGTACAGGGAAAAGTTCGGCCATTTCTCCGATAGGGCATGTTTCATACCTTATCCTTATTGTTTCAGATGCCCATATGATAAAAAACGCGATTATTGCGGCCTCTATTGCCTGAAACAGTTCGAACGGTTATTCGAATCCGAGTATTGTTCCGTCCTCAACACCAGGACGAACAAATGCGAATTCGCCGCTTTTTATATCGAGGCCGTCCAGGGGACCGGCGGATATATAGTCCCTCCTCAGGATTACTTCTCGGGCCTAAAGGAGATACTCGACAGATATAAGATCCTGTTAGTCGACGACGAGATACAGATGGGCTTCTTCAGGACCGGAAAATTTTGGGCGCTTGAACACTTCAATGTGGAGCCGGATATAATCGTCTTCGGAAAGTCGCTTACGAACGGGTTGAATCCGTTATCCGGGATATGGGCGAAAGAAGAGCTGATCTCCCCTGATGTCTTTCCGGCCGGGATGACACACTCGACATTCTCTTCCAATCCGCTCGGGACCGCGGTCGCCTTGGAGACACTCAGGCTCATAGAAGAGGAGAGCTTCGCGGCCTCGGTGCCTAAGAAAGGGGAATATTTCGTATCCAGGCTAAAAAAATTGGCGAAAAAATATCCCCAGATAGGCGATGTATCCGGCCTCGGCCTCGCGATAAGGGTGGAGATCTGCCAAAAAGACGGCTTTACCCCGGACAGGCAACTTACCGATGCCATTGCGGGCATAGGCTTAAGCGGCAATCTCAGGGCCGGCCCGAAGAAGAGGGGGCTTATCCTCGACGTGGGCGGCTATTACAAAAATGTATTTACCATAGCGCCTTCCTTCTATATAAAGGAAGATGAGATAGATCTGGCTGTTGAACTATTTGAGGAGGCGCTGAAGAAATGCATTGCCGCCAGGGGAGTATCGTTATGAATGTCAAGGAGAGGCTCAGGCGTTGGTTCAAGTTGCGTTTTGCTATTTTATACCCGTTCGGGATATTCATGATCCTTTTCGCGAATTGCGACGATAAGTCGCTCGGGTCAGGCATCCCATTTATAATAGCAGGGGAGCTTATCCGGCTGTGGGCGAACGGCTATGCGATAAAATCGGAAAAACTCACGACCTCAGGCCCGTATGCCATCGTAAGACATCCGCTCTACCTGGGGACCATGCTGCTTGCCGTGGGTTTTATCGTCCTTTT
>Ga0156064_1058_pt4 | contig 16901 bp, 16 predicted proteins | sample RifCSPlowO2_02_FD_107717 | JGI IMG/M metagenome (GOLD analysis project Ga0156064, IMG submission 107717) | Omnitrophica WOR_2 bacterium RIFCSPLOWO2_02_FULL_50_19 | reverse complement strand
GTTTGAATAACTTCTTATTATAAACCATCTGTATATTATTTACGTCTATCGAGATCCCATAGATGCCGGGCGTAACATTTTGTTCGTTGCCCGGGCGGAATTCGTTCTCGGCTATAACCCCGTTTAAAAATTCGTCCCTCCATTGGCCCCCGTCAGCATCCAGATATTCTGATAGCTCGACCGCATATCCGGAATTTATGAAACGGGAGAATTCCCAAACGCCCCCTAACATCCCGTAGATATCGGGCAACCGCCCCAATGTGGAGGCGAACCTTATCTTATTAGCATATTTCTCCGAGGGACTTACCAACACGAATTTTACCTTGGTCCCGGTCTCATTAAAATACATATCGGCTAAGCTCTCCAATACGGCTTGTCTATCCGCCATCCAATGCCAGATGACTATCCCCTTCGGTTTGGCGGTAAAGACGCCCAAGATCAGCCCGAGTATAAGCAAAAAGATTAACCCCGCAAGCATGGGATTAATCTCTATTACGCCTTTTGGCCTTCTCACGTCTCCCTCAACTCAATTTTTTAGTATCAACTTGACGAAGTTCCTTTTGCCCGCCTGAAGTATCATTCCATTTTTTATACCGATCTCCGAATTCGCATCCGTTATTTTAGTCCCGTCGATCTTTACGCCGCCCCCTTCGATGAGCCTCCGGCCATCGCTATTGGTCGTTGCAAATTTCGCGAGGAGGAGCAACTTGATCACCCATATCTTGCCGTCCTTAAGCATATCCTTCGACAGCTCATATTCCCTGATCTCCTCGGGGATCTCCTTTTCCTTAAAAACTCTCCTGAAATTTTCGGCTGCCTCTGCCGCTTCGCCTTTGGTATGATATGTCCCGGCCAAGATCGACGCCAGCCGCGACTTGACATCTTTCGGATGTGCGGTCCCCTTCTCCACGCCTTTCTTCAGGCCTTCTATCTCATCCAGGGGAACATCGGTCAATAACTCGTAATACGAGAACATTATGCTATCCGGTATCGACATGACTTTTCCGTAGATCTCACCCGCGGATTCGTTGATGCCGATATAATTACCGTAGGACTTGGACATCTTTACAACGCCGTCGGTCCCGACTAAGAGCGGCATCGTTATGACTACCTGAGGTTCCTTGCCGTACGCCTCCTGGAGGTCGCGGCCGACCAGCATATTGAATTTCTGGTCTGTGCCGCCGATTTCGACATCGGCGTCAAGGATGACCGAATCATATCCCTGCATAAGGGGATAAAAGAGCTCAAGGAAGCTTATGGGCTTGCCTTCCTTTAATCTCTTCTGGAAATCATCCCTCTCGAGAAGGCGGGCTACGGTGTAGCTCTGCGCGAGCTGGACAAGATGCTCGAAGCCGAACTTTGCGAACCACGCGCTGTTATGCATGCGCTCAAAGAGGTCCTTGTCGTCGGTCCTGAGTATCTTGCCGACCTGCTTCTCGTAAGTCTTGGCGTTAGCCTCGACTTCGTCTCGGCTAAGGACCTTCCTCGCCTGGGTCTGGCCCGAAGGGTCTCCGACCAGGGCGGTAGCGTCCCCTATCAAGAATACGACCTTATGGCCCAGGTCCTGGAAATGCCTCAGCTTCCTTAATAGTACGGTGTGGCCGAGGTGAATATCGGGCGCCGTCGGGTCAAAACCCGCTTTGATGACAAGCTGCTGCTTCTTCTTCAGCTTCTCAAGCAGGACGGTCTCCGAGATTATCTCGACTGTACCGCGCTTTATTATCTCAAGCTGCTTCGATACGTCCATATCACCCCCTAAAGGGTTAGACCTTAAGGCTTAAAGCGATCCTTCTTTCGGTATCGTCCACGCGCAAGACCTTGACATTGATCTTATCGCCGACTTTATATGCCTCTTCGAGTTTGCCGGTCATCTCGGACGGAAGCTCTGATATGTGGGCCAATCCCTCGAGGTCCGGTGCGAGTTCGACAAAAAGCCCGAAGTTGGTTATCTTTGTTATCGTCCCTCCGGTGACAGTGTCCGGCTGGAATTTCGTGACAAATTCCGGCCACGGGTCCGGGACCAGCTGTTTCATCCCGAGGGAGAGTTTCCTGTTATCGGCATCGACTGACATGACCACCGCGTCTATCCTCTGCCCCTTCTTTAATACCTCCGAGGGATGATTGATCTTCCTCGTCCAGGAGATATCGGTATTATGGAGAAGCCCGTCTATCCCCTCCTCCAGCTCGATGAACGCTCCGTAATCGATGAAAGAGCGGACCTTGCCCTTGACCTGAGTGCCGACGGGATATTTGTTGGCGACCTCAGTCCAGGGATTCATCTCGGTCTGCTTGATACCGAGCGCGATCTTCTGGCTGTCCTTATCTATGTTGAGGACTACCGCCTCTATCATATCCCCGATAGCGAGTACCTCGGAGGGATGACCTATCCTCTTGGTCCACGAGAACTCCGAGATATGGACGAGACCTTCTATGCCTTTCTCTAGTTCGACAAACGCGCCGTACGGAACGAGGTTAACTACTTTCCCCTTGACCCTGCTTCCTACGGGATACTTGGTAACGACCTGTTCCCACGGGTTCGGCGTCTTCTGTTTGAGGCCGAGGGAAAGCTTTCCGGTCGTCTTATCGACCGAGAGCAGCATCACCTCTATCTTGTCTCCGACAGCGAGCATCTCGCTCGGATGGGATATCCTGCCCCATGACATATCGGTGATATGCAGAAGCCCGTCGACACCCGGGGCGATATTGATGAACGCGCCGAAGTCGGTGATGTTCTTTACGAGGCCCGGGATCAACTGTCCCGGCTTGAGTTCCTCCATCATCTTGCCCTTGGCGACGTCCCTTTCCCTTATTATCGCGTCTTTCCTCGATACGACGATGTTCTTCCTGGGCTTATTGATCTTCACTATGACGAAATTAACGACCTGACCTAAAAGCTGGTTCAGGTTGCCGAAGCCCTTCAGGAAGACCTGGCTCGCCGGCAGGAATGCCTCGACGCCGATATCTACCGTAAGGCCTCCCTTCACCTTCTTGGTCACGCGGCCGGTCACCATATCGCCTTCCTTGCGCTCGGCGATTATCTTCTCCCAGACCTGCATGCGTTCGGCCTTCCTCTTCGAGAGGACTACCATGCCTTCGTCATTCTCCTTGGCTTCGATGAGGACATCTATGACGTCCCCGACCTTGATCGTGTTCGGGGCAAATTCCTCGAGCGAAATGACACCCTCGGACTTGTAACCGATATCGACGACAATATCTTTCGCCGTAATACCGATCACCTTCCCTTTTACGATGTCGCCTTCCTTTACGTCTTTAAAACTGTCCTCGTAGATCTTGGACATCTCTGCATGCTTCTCGTCAACCATTTTACTGTGCAACCCCCTTCTTTCTTTGGATTTTTATTTCTTTTCCCGCTTTAGGCGGGCGTCCGCATCAGGCGGACACTTCGTGCTTCGCTAACTGATTCCCCCATGCGCTTGATCTTCCCGGCGACGTGATCGGCCAGTTTTTGCGCGGCCTCCTTCTTGTCGCGCGGAAGATCGAGTTTTTTGGGATCGATCAGATCTCCTATATGTACAGATACGTGCGTACGTATTATGCGTTTCGCGCCCTTGGGCAGAGCCTTATCCGTCCCTTCTACATAAGCCGGGACGATAGGCGCCCCTGTCATTAGACTCAAATAACCGATACCGGGCTGGGCTTCGTTCATCTCCCCGGTCTCGCTCCTCGTCCCTTCCGGGAATAAAAAGATCGCCTCGCCTGATTTGAGGAGCCGGATCGCGGCCTTCATAGCCCCGATATCCCCTTTGTCCCTATTTACAGGGATCAAATTGCACCTGCCAACCACCTGGTTGAACAACCAGTTATCTAACAAGGTGCGCCTCGCCATAAAATGAAGCCTGCGCGGCGAAGCGGCTGACATAGCCGGCGGGTCGAGATGGCTTACGTGATTACTGGCCAGGATAAAAGCTCCCTTCTTCGGGATCTTCTCCTTCCCGTAAACCCTGAAACCCATATATGTCGTAAGGAACAATTTGCAAGTATTTCTTACAAGGAAATACATCATTATCTATCAGGCCTTTATAAGGCTTAAGACTTTATCAACGACGCCTTCTATCGTCAAGTCTGTCGTATCTATCAATATCGCGTCGTCAGCCTTCTTAAGCGGGCCGATCGCGCGGCTGAAATCGCTCTCGTCGCGGACCTTGAGGTCTTTTTTTATTCCCTCTTCGGTAACGGCCGCTCCTCCATCCTTCAATTCCTCGTAACGCCTGACCGCCCTGATATCAAACGAGGCATCGATATAAAACTTCTTGTCGGCATTCGGCAGGACTACTGTGCCGATGTCGCGGCCTTCCATCACCGCGCCGCCCTGCTCGCCGAGCTTGCGCTGTATGGCAACCATGCATTCGCGGACGGCTTTGGTGCGGGCGATATATTTCACGTTATTAGTGACCTCGGGCGTCCTGATCTGGTCCGTGACATCCTTGCCGTCGAGATATATTTTCAATGAGCCGCCGGACTGTTTTAATTCTATCTCGGTCGCCCTTGCGAGCGAGCCCAGCTTTGCTTCGTCGCTTAAATCCGCCTTGATCCGCAGCGCTTTAAGGGTGAGCGCGCGGTACATAGCGCCTGTATCTATATATAGGAAGCCAAGCCTCTGCGCTACGAGTTTTGCTACGGTGCTCTTCCCTGAACCGGCCGGGCCATCGATAGCGATAACCGGACGCCTCAACTTAACTTCTCCCTCCTCGCCTTCGAGCGCTCAAATTCCTTCCGCAACTGTGCGGCCGACCCGTTCTTGATCAATTTTTTGAGTTTGACGATATTGCGCTCATACCTTTCGAGCGCCTTGAGTATCTGCTTCCTGTTAGTGACGCATATATCGCGCCAGATATCGGGATCGCTCGCCGCGATGCGCGTCGTATCCTTAAATCCGCTCGAGGCGAATTCCAGGGATCTATCGCTCGCGGTATTGACAATAGCTGTTGCGGCGATATGCGGCAGATGGCTTATCTCCGCGACTATCCTGTCGTGTTCCTCGGGGGATTTTATGACGATCCTCCCTACCCCCAGCGACTTCCAGAATCCGTTCAACTTATCCAGTGCAGATTTTTTTGTCTTATTAGTCTTGGTCATTATCACGATCGAGCCTTTGAACAGGCCTTCCTGCGCGAACTTTACGCCGCGCTTCTCCGAGCCGGCTAACGGATGAGAACCGACGAAATATGCTTTCTTATGAACTATGCGTTCGAGCGATCTGACGATCTCGGACTTGGTACTTCCCACATCCGTTATTATGCACCCTTCATCCAAAGAACCGGATATCTTTTTCGCTATCTTTGGTATCAGACTTACCGGTGTCGCGATTATGACCAGGTCTGCGCCGCGGACGCCTTTTCTGAGGTCCAGGGTCCCTTCATCTACCGCGCTGCGCATGAGCGCTTCCTTTATAGAGGAAGTCCTCCTGCCTATCCCGACTACGGTATCGGCAAGCCCCCTTCTCTTTATCGCTTCGCCTATCGAGCCGCCGATAAGGCCGACCCCTATTATAGCTACCTTCCTAAATATCACGCCCGACCGCCTTCGCTACAGCCTTGAGATCTTTCATCATCTTATCGAAATTGTCCGGCATGAGCGACTGCGCGCCGTCTGAAAACGCCTCTTCGGGCCTGGGATGGACCTCTACCATAAGCCCGTCCGCGCCCGCCGCTATAGCGGCCTTGGACAAGGCCGGCACATATCCCCATTTCCCTGCCGCGTGGCTCGGGTCGACTATGACCGGAAGATGCGTAAGTTTTTTCAATACGGGAATGGCGCTCAGGTCCAGCGTAAAACGCGTCTGGTCCTCGAAAGTCCTTATCCCGCGCTCGCAGAGCATGACGTTGAAATTTCCATTGGACAATATATATTCGGCCGACATCAAAAGCTCGACTATCGTCGACGATATCCCGCGCTTCAAGAGCACCGGCTTCTTAGACAGGCCCACTTCCTTTAACAGGTTGAAGTTCTGCATATTCCTCGCCCCTACCTGAAGTATATCGACATATTTTTCGATCAGATCGAGGTCGCGGATATCCATTATCTCGGTTACCACCGGAAGGCCGGTCTTCTCGCGCGCTTCTTTTAAATATTTCAGGCCCTCTTCGCCCAATCCCTGGAAGCTGTAGGGCGATGTTCGGGGCTTGAAGGCGCCGCCGCGCAGGATCGAGGCGCCGGCTTTCTTGACATCCCTCGCGATACGGATCAACATCTCGCGGTTCTCGACGGAACACGGCCCGGCCATCACGGCTATCTTCTTGCCGCCTATCTTGACCTTGCCGGCGTTTATTACGCTGTTCTCGTGTTTGAATTCCCGTGAGACTAATTTGTACGGCGCGAGGATAGACATGACCTTCTCGACGCCCGGGAATACGTCGAGCGGCGTGGACCGGAGCACATCCTCCTCGCCTATCAAGCCGATAATGGTGCGCTCGACGCCCTTTGATATCATCGGCTTGAGGCCGAGCGCCTTGACCTTTTCTACGATATGTTTTATCTGGGATTCCGTCGCTTCCGGTTTTAAGACGATTATCATCCTAACTCTCCTTCGATGCTTTCTTAAGGGCTTCGATGAATCTCCTGTTCTCCTTATCGGTCCCTATGGTAACGCGTATATAACTATCAAGCTTATACGGCTTCATATCCCTTACGATGACGCCGCGCTTTAGCATCTTCTGGAATAATTCCCAGCCGTCGCGTTTTACATCCACAAGTATAAAGTTGGTCTGGCTCGGGACATACGCGGCGCCCATTTTATCCAAAGCGCCGTAAAGGAACTTCTTCCCCTTGAGGACTGCCTCTCTGGTCTTCTTTAAATATGCCGCGTCATCAAGGCTTGCCAGCGCGGCAACCTGCGCCAATGAGTTCACGTTAAACGGCTGGCGTACCCTGTTCATACAATCTATAAGTTCCGCGTTCGACAGGGCATATCCGACTCTCAATCCCGCGAGGCCGTAGGCCTTTGAGAAAGTCCGGAGGATTATCAGGTTCCTATCATTGAGGTACCTTATCGTATCGGGATAATCTTTGGCGTCCACGAAATCGTAATACGCCTCATCCATTACGACGATCACGTTCTCCGGTATCCCTTCCAAAAATTTCCTTATCTCTTTGTCGCTGATATAAGTCCCGGTCGGATTGTCGGGATTGGCGATAAAGACGAGTTTCGTCTTTTCATTGATCGCTTTTCTCATGCCGTCTAGGTCATATTTGAGGTTAAGGCTGGGGACTACCATCACCTGACGCCCGTATGCCTCTACGATCAACCGGTATTCCAGAAACGTCGGGTCCGCTACGATAGCGTTCTCATCCTCGTTCATGAAAGCCTGGACTATGACCGCTATCAGTTCATCCGAACCGTTACCGAATGTCAAATTATCCGGTTTTACCTTTAATTTTTTCGCGAGTTTCACTTTAAGGTAATAGCAATCACCGTCCGGATACCGGTTCAGGTCTTTGAGCGTTTTCTTTATGGCCGTGACCGCTTTCGGCGAGGGGCCTAGCGGGTTCTCGTTGGATGCGAGTTTATAGACCTCATCCAACAAGAACTCTCTCTTGACCTCATCTATAGGCTTGCCCGGTTGATAGGGCTCTATATTCATTACGCCTTTTTTCGCTAACCTGCTCATCGTGCTTCCTTATGCTATGGGATTAGGCCCTTCCCTTAGTGGAGGGGTAAGGCCTATCCTGTGGATATGACCCCAGTATCTTCAGGTTCGTGCAGATGCCTTCGAGTTCCTTGATCGCCTTCTTTATCCTAACATCCTCGTGGTGGCCGATCATGTCTACGAAGAAGCGGTACTCCCATACCTTCTTCTTCGACGGGCGCGATTCTATCTTCGTCAGGTTTATCCTGTTCTTCTTGAACGGCACCAGCATATCGTGGAGCGCGCCGACCCTGTCCTTTACCGAGAACATGATCGATGTCTTGTCTTTGCCGGTCGGTTTATTCTCCGTCTTTCCTATGACCAGGAACCTCGTCATATTATGCGGGCTGTCCTCTATCGAGCGCGCGAGGATATTGAGCCCGTAGCATTCTGCCGCGAGACCGGATCCTATCGCGGCCGCACCCCTCTCCTTTACCGCCATCTCGGCGGCCTTGGTCGTTGAAGTAACCTCGATCAACTCAACTCGCGGAAGGTTAGCTTCAAGCCACATCCTGCATTGTCCGATGACATTCGGATTGGAATATATCCTCTTTATCTGGTCCATCCGGCACTTAGCCAGAAGGTTATGCGATATCTCAAGTGATATCTCCGAGCATATCTTTAAGTCCGACTCCATGAACATGTCAAGGGTATAGTTAATCGCGCCCTCGATCGAATTCTCGATCGGGACCACCCCATAATCAGCCCTGCCGTGTTCGACTTCGGCGAAGACCTCTGTAATGGTATTCACCGGCAGATATCTCACCGACGATCCGAATTTCTTAAGCGCCGCTATGTTGGAGAAACTGGCAGGCGGTCCCATGTACGCTATCTTGAGCGGCTTCTCGAGCGCCAGAGAACCCGACATTATCTCCCTGTATATCGCCTGGAGGGTCTCGTTCGAGAGCGGCCCGCCATTCTGCGAGGAGACTTTCTCATACACAATCCTCTCCCTGTCCGGAGAGTATACGCTCTTACTTGCCTTCGCCTTCAGCCGGCCTATCTTCTGGCTTAGGCGCGCCCTCTGGTTGAGCGACTTGACTATCTTCGAGTCTATCCGGTCTATCCCCTTCCTTAACTTTTCTAAGTCCATCCTCCACCTCCTGCAAACCTATGTCCGCCTCTGTAAACTCCGAAAGTTTTGGAAGCTCGTTCAACGAGCTCAACCCGAACCTGTCCAGGAACTCCTTCGTCGTACCGTAGAGTATCGGCCTGCCCGGCGCGTCCTTCCTGCCGGTTATCCTGATAAGCAATCTGTCGGCGAGCGTCTTTATGACACCATCGACATTTACGCCGCGGATGTCTTCTATCTCCGCCTTGGTGATAGGCTGCCTGTAAGCGGCTATCGCCAATGTCTCGAGCGCCGGCTTACTGAGCTTATCCTTTGACTTGACCCTGTAAAATTTCTTGAGGTATTCCGCGAACGCAGGCTCGGTCACCATCTGGTATCCGCCCGCGACCTCATAGACTTTGAAACTCCTTCCGAGGTTCTCATATTCGGATTTAAGCTCGAGGAGCGCGGTCTTTATATCCTTCGCGTCGATCTCCTCAATGACCTCTTTCATCTGCTCGATAGTTATCGGCTTCTCCGAGGCAAAGAGGAGGGCTTCGATTATCTTTTTAGCCTCACTCAGTTCCATTCTGCGCTGCCTCCCTGAGCTTCGGGCTGATCTTATCCGTGTTGCGCACGACCTCGATCTCGCCGAAGACGCGGCGCTGTCTTACGACAACTTCCTTTACCCTTATAAGTTCGAGGAGCGCCAGGAAAGTCGCTATAAGCTCAAGCCTGTTCCTGGACTTCTTGAACAAATCCCTAAAATTTACGACCGGCTGTTCGACCAGAAGGTGAAAGATCTCGTGCACCTTTTCCTCGACCGTATATTCGTCTTTTACCACCTCAAGGAAAGCCTCTTTCGAGACCGACTTCAATATCGTGGAAAAGGCGTTTATCAGGTCGAATATCGATGCCTCGAAATACGGCCCTTCGGTCTGGTCTATATACTGCGTCTCATCTACCGAACGCGGGAAGACCATAGACCTCCTGCGCTCGAGTTCCGAAAGTTCGCCGGCGGCCTCCTTAAATTTCTTGTATTCAATGAGCCTGTGCACGAGTTCGGCGCGCGGGTCCTCTTCCTCTATCTCTTCTGGCGGCTGTTCCTCGGGCGGCAGGAGCAGCCTCGATTTGATGTGCATCAGCGTCGCGGCCATCACGATGAACTCGCCGGCGATATTCAAGTCCAGCAGCTTCATATATTCGAGATACTGGAGGTATTGCTCGGTGATCTTCGCGATCGGGATATCGAAGATATCGGCTTCTTCTTTTTTTATAAGATAAAGCAGAAGATCGAGCGGACCTTCAAATACATCGAGTTTTACCTTATATGTCATATACCGACCGCCTTCTTTATCTCGTCCAGAGTCCCGCGGGCAAATGCCTGAGCTTTCCTCGCGCCTTTTTCGAGGATCGCCTCAAGCTCTTTCCTGTCCTTAAGGAATCCGTCCCTTCTCTCCTGGATCGGCTTTAGGAGCTCGACTATACAATCCGCGAGTTTCTCCTTATCCTCGACACAGCCGATCTCGGCCGCCTTGCATTTTTCGGAAATATCGGCGGCCAATTCCGGGAAGAAGAACTTGTAATACGAATAGACGTTACAAATATCGGGATGGCCGGGATCCTGCCTCTTTATCCTCTGCGGATCGGTTATCATCGACTTTATCTTCTTCTTGACCTCACCGGGCGTATCCGAGAGGTTCACCGAGTTGCCGTAGCTCTTGGACATCTTCCTGTTGTCGACGCCCAATAACCTCGGCGTCTTGGTCATTATCGCCTCGGGCTCGGGAAATATCTCTTTTTTATAAAGAAAATGGAACCTGCGTGCGATCTCGCGCGTGAGCTCCAGATGCGGCAACTGGTCATCGCCGACTGGCACGGCATTCGCCTTGTATATCAATATATCAGCCGCCTGCAAAACCGGATAACCGAGAAATCCGTATGTCGCGAGGTCTCTCCCCTCGACTTCCCTGAGTTGCTCTTTATATGTCGGGCAGCGTTCGAGCCACGAGAGCGGCGTTATCGTTGAGAGTATCATATTTAATTCCAGGTGTTCCGGTACGTGCGACTGGACGAATATGACCGACTTCTCCGGGTCGATGCCGCAGGCGAGAAAATCAGCGACGTTGTCTATTATGTTATCCTTCATCGCGGAGGGGTCAGCGTATTCGCTCATGAGCGCGTGATAATCCGCGACCATGAAGAAACAGTCATACTCCTCCTGCATCTCTACCCAGTTCTTAAGCGCGCCCGCAAGATGCCCGAGGTGCAGCCTTCCGGTCGGACGCATTCCGCTTAAGATGCGCTTTTTCACGTCTACAATTTCCTCGCTGTCTTCTTCAGCTCGAATATCTCTATCACGTCGCCGACCTTTACGTCATTGAAGTTATCGAGCGAGATACCGCATTCGAACCCTTCCGCGACTTCCTTGACGTCTTCCTTAAATCTCTTTAAAGAACTGATCTTCCCCTCGAAGACCTTGTCCTTCTCCCTCCACAGGCGGCAGGAAGCGCCTCTTATCGCCTTGCCTTTGGCAAGGAAACAACCGGCTATCGTGCCGGCCTTAGTAACCTTGAATACCTGCCTTACATCAGCGCGGCCCACGAAGACTTCGGAGATGGTCGGCTCCAGCATACCTTCCATGGCGCTCCTTACGTCGGAGATCGCCTCATATATGATCCTGTATAGCCTAACGTCGACTTCTTCCAATTTCGCCTTCGGCGCGGCTTCAGGCGTAAGGTCGGCGTGGAATCCGATTATGATCGCGTTCGAAGCGGCGGCCAGCATGATATCCGATTCGTTTATGCTTCCGACGCCTGAATGTATGACATCGAGCTTTATATCTTTCGTCTCAAGGCCCTTTAGCGATTGCTCGAGCGCCTCGACCGAACCCTGGACATCAGCCTTGACGATGATCTTTAGTTCCTTCGCCTTTCCTTCCTTGACCTGTTGGGAAAGTTCCTCGAGAGTGATCCTCTTTACGGGCTGCATGTGCGTCGCTTTCGCCTCATCCTGGCGCCTGTTCACTATCTCTCTCGCCGCCTTTTCATCCGGCACTACGAAGAATATATCACCCGCCTCAGGGACGCCTGCCAGGCCCAATATCTCTACCGGCTTTGAAGGCAGAGCTTCATTGATCCTATGCCCGAGGTCGCTTATCATCGCCCTGACTTTGCCGTAATGCCGCCCCGCGACAACTGTATCTCCGGGCCTTAATGTCCCTTTCTGCACGAGGACGGTCGCGATAGGACCGCCGCCCTTGGATAATTTTCCCTCTATGATCACGCCTTTCGCCGCCCTCGTCGGGTCGGCTTTGAGCTCGAGCATTTCTGACTCGAGGATCAGCATCTCCAAAAGTTCGTCGATGCCTTGACCTGTCTTAGCCGAAACCCCTACAGCGATCGTCTTACCGCCCCAGTCCTCTGTCATAAGGCCTATATCCATCAATTGCTTCTTTACCTTGTCGGGATTCGCGTCGGGCTTATCTATCTTGTTCAACGCGACGACGATCGGCACATTCGCCGCGCGCGCGTGGTCGATAGCTTCTTTTGTCTGGGGCATGACGCCGTCGTCGGACGCTACGACTAAAATGACTATATCCGTTGCCTGAGCGCCGCGCGCCCTCATCGCGGTAAATGCCTCATGGCCGGGTGTATCTAAAAATGTAATATGGCCTTTTCCGACCGCGACCTCATATGCGCCTATATGCTGTGTGATCCCGCCGGACTCCTTCTCGGCCAGGCGGCTCTTCCTTATCGCGTCCAGGAGCGATGTCTTGCCGTGGTCGACATGTCCCATCAATGTTACAACCGGAGCGCGGGAGATAAGCTTAGTTTTGTCCTCGACATCCAGGGCCTTTGTTATCTCCTCTTCCCGCGTCAACGGTTTTTCAAATTCATATCCGTAATCGGCGGCTATAAGGCTCGCCACTTCAAAGTCGACCGCCTGGTTTATTGTCGCCATCACCTTTAGTTTCATAAGTTTCATTATTAATTCATTGGGCTTGGCGCTCATTTTGGCGGCGAGGTCTTTTAAAGTGATCGGGAATTTACATGAGACCTTTACCGGCTCTTTCTTGACCAGGGGCGCGGGAGGAGCTGGCGGAGCAGGAGGAACAACCGGAGCTTTTGCTTCAGACTTCAGGGCCGTTTTTACTTCCGGTTTTGGAACCGGCCTTTCGGCCTTCGGGGCCTCAAGCTTCAGCGCGGGTTTTACTGTTGCCCTGGCCTCAACCTTAGCCTTAACCTTCTTTACAACGGCAGCCTTGGGCTTAGCCTTGACCTTAGCCTTAACCCTGGTTTCTGTTTTTACTTTTTTCTTTGGTTCTTCTTTGGCTTTTTTCATTTTTTGCGCGCCAACTCTTTCGCGCTATTTAGTATCTTATCGGCGGTCTTCTCGCCTATGCCTTTTATCTTCGTTAGCTCCTCTACGGACGATCCGGCGATCTTTTCAACAGTATCGAGTCCGGCATCTTCCAAAAGCTTCCTGGTCTTCGGCCCGACCCCTTCAAGCGATGATATGTCTACGGCTACTTCGGCTGCTTCGGGCGCTGCCTTCTCTTCCGGGCCGAGCGCCGTTTCGGCGGCCTTGACCTTAGGCTTGATGTCTATCTCCCAACCGGTAAGCTTCGATGCCAAGCGCACATTCTGGCCTTTCTTCCCGATAGCGAGGCTCAATTGGTCGTCATCGACCGTAACCAACGCCTGTTTTATCTCCTTATCGAGTTTTACGGTCGATATCTTAGCTGGACTAAGCGCCGCGATTATATATTCCTTTATGTCGTCGCTCCAGCGGACGATATCTATCTTCTCGCCCTGGAGTTCCTTTACTATATTCTTGACGCGCGAACCCCTCATCCCGACGCACGCGCCCACACAGTCGATCTTCTCGTCCTTGGAAAATACGGCGATCTTGGTCCTGTCGCCGGCTTCCCTGGAAATGGACTTTATTTCGACTATCCCTTCGTATATCTCGGGTATCTCTAGCTCAAAGAGTTTCTTTACCAGCCCGGGATTGGCGCGCGATAGGACTATCTGCGGCCCCTTGCCGGTCTTCTTTACCTCGACCACAAAGGCCTTTATCCTGTCGCCCTGCCTGAAGTTCTCCTTGGACGACTGCTCGCTCTTCGGGATGAAACCCTCGGTCTTGCCGAGGTCAACGACGATATTGCCCTTCTCGAACCTGTATACCGTCCCGGTCACGATGTTGCCGACGCGGCTGTTGTAATCGGTGAATATCACGTCACGCTCGGCCTCGCGTATCTTCTGGATGATTATCTGCTTGGCGGTCTGCGCCGCTATGCGGCCAAAATCCTCGGATTTTATCTCTTTCCCGCCCGAGAATACGCTGATCTCTCCGCTCTTCCTGTCTATTTTTACCTCGACCTCTTCGGTCTGGGAACCCAGCGCTTTCTTTGCGGCGCTGACCAGGGCGCTCTCGACGGCCGACATCAATATCTCGCGGTCGATGCCCTTATCCCTTTCCAGATGGTCCAAAACCGATAACAATTCTCCGTTCATATCTCTTCCTTTTCTAAAATTCGAAGTGAAGCTTAGTTTTAGCTATCATATTGCGGGGGATGGTCACTTCATCGCCCGAAGGAAATTCTATTTTTATGCTCTCCTCGCCTACCCACTTCAATTTCCCGGTAAACTCCCTTTTATTCTCTACCGGGCCGTAAGTTATGACATATATATCCTCGCCTATCGTCCTCTCGAAATCGCTCGTCTTGACAAGCTTCCTGTCGAGGCCCGGCGACTGCACCTCGAGCGAATAGGGCCCTTCTATCGTGTTCGCCTCATCGAGGATCCCCCCGATCTGACGGTTCAGGTTGCCGCACTCGCCGATCGTTATGCCGCCTGCCTTGTCTACGGCAAAACGCAGGACCATGCCCCCGCTCTCCCTGCGGTAGGTAAGGTCGATCAGTTCGACGCCCGCCTCCGAAAGGAGCCGGGAGGTCAGTTCCCTGACTTTCTCTACTATAATGTTCTCTTCCATACCTAGTTAGGGCTTTTTGCCGATAGAGGGCAATAAAAAAAGTGGGTAACTTTTTACCCACTTCTCCTTTTAAAAAGTGGTCCTGAATGTGGTCTTAGTGTACTACGACGGGGCTATGGTGTCAAGCGGTTTTTTCGCAGGGATTTAATAGTCGAGTAGGTCCTATCCAGAATATCCCTGAGCTCATCTTTCTTAACGCAAAGCGGCAGAAATAAATAAATTATATTATCCAGCGGCCTTAAGATGATATTCTTTTTCAGGCCTCTCTTGTAAACCCGGAGGCCGATCCTTTCCTTAGGATCGAAACCCCTTTTTGTCTTCTTCTCCTTGACCAGCTCTATGGCGCCTATCAACCCTATAGATCTCACGTCTCCCACCAACGGGAGCCCGGCAAAGTCCTTAAGCAGGCCCCTGAACAGCGGTATCGTCTTTTTTAGCCTGTCCAATGTCTTTTCTTCCTTGAAGACCTCAAGGCTCGCTAAAGCCGCAGAGCAACTGATGGGATTCGCGGTATAGGTATGGCCATGATAAAAAGTCTTTTTTAGCCGGTAATCAGCATAGAATGCTTTATATATCTCATCCGTCGTCAGGGTAAGCGCCAGAGGCAGGGTTCCGGAAGTAATGCCTTTCGAAAGGCACATGAAATCCGGCCGGCAGTCCGCGAAATCCGAAGCGAACATCCTGCCTGTCCTGCCGAACCCCGTGGCTACTTCATCGACGATAAGATGCACGTTAAACCTCTTGGCTAAGCGGGCCGCCCTCGCCAGATATTCTTTCGGATAGACGATCATACCGCCGGCCGCCAAAAGTAACGGTTCCAATATTATTCCCGCGATCTCCCGTGATTTTTTTTCCAGCAGCCTTTCAAGCGGTTTTATACAATCGATATCGCAGCTCTTTTCATCCTTATCCATCGGGCAGCGGTAACAATAAGGGGAAGGCGCTTTAAGGGAAGGAAAGAATAACGGCGAAAATATCTCATTATACAGGTCTACCCCGCTTACAGACATCGCCCCTACGGTATCTCCGTGATAGCCGCGGTCCAGAGATACAAATTTATTTTTCTTCGCTATCCCGATATTCTTCCAATACTGAAAAGACATCTTAAGCGCGACTTCCACGGCTGTCGAGCCGTTATCGGAAAAGAATACCTTGGATAGATTACGCGGAGCGATAGAGACGATCTTCTCTGCAAGCTCTATGGCGGGCTTATGGGTAAACCCCGCGAACAGGACGTGTTCGAGGGAATCCAACTGTCTCTTGATCGCATTCTTTATCCTCGGATGGTTGTGTCCGTGGACGTTGCACCACCAGCTGGAGATGGTGTCGTAATAGTAATTCCCTTTATCATCATAAAGCTTTATCCCTTTCGCCCTTTCTATCAGGATCGGCGGCGACAGGCGGCAATCCTTCATCTGCGTATAAGGATGCCAGATATACATTGAATCCCTCTTTTTCCATTTATCCATAAGCTATAGCGCTTCTGATATCGCCTTTCCAATAGGGACAAATTTTTTATACAGCTTCTCATATGAGCCCTGCTGAGGCAGGACCTTGCCCTGCTGAGGCAGGACGCCGAAAACCCGCTTTCCTGTCAATTCACTTATTATTTCCGGATTATCTTCCAGGATATCCCTGTTTTCCCTTTCGAGATTATTAAATACGATGCCCAGCACTTTTATTTTTCTTGATGTCAGCGACTCAACGGTCAGCAACGTATGATTTATGGCTCCTAATCTATTTCCCGCGACGACTAACACCGGCAGGTCCAGGTCCCTGACTATATCTATGACCAGGCGCTTCCTGTTAAAAGGGACGAGTGTCCCGCCTATCCCCTCCACTATCACAAAATCGAACCGGCCGGATAGAAATTTGAAGCTTTTTACTATCCTATTTACATCGATAACCTTGTCTTCCTTCTCGGCGGCAAAATGCGGAGAAGCGGCGGCCCTGAAAACATAAGGGGCGAGATGGGGCAGATATTCTCTTACGTCATTTATATTGCGCCCCATCAATTTTAGATGCGCTCTTATATCGGAAGCGAGGCTTGAATCACACCCGGTCTGTATCCATTTCTGGGTTATGACGTTACGGCCGCTTTCTGACAGGTATCTGGCCAGGCACCCCGTAACTACCGTTTTACCTGCTCCCGTATCTGTCCCGGCAACAAATAGCGCCTTCATCTCTCTCCAAAACAATAGAAGACC
>Ga0156064_1095_pt2 | contig 17466 bp, 15 predicted proteins | sample RifCSPlowO2_02_FD_107717 | JGI IMG/M metagenome (GOLD analysis project Ga0156064, IMG submission 107717) | Omnitrophica WOR_2 bacterium RIFCSPLOWO2_02_FULL_50_19 | reverse complement strand
CCTGGAAGAGCGTAACGTTATCACCGACGATAGATGTCTCTCCGATTACTACCCCCATGCCATGGTCGATAAAAAGGCCCTTGCCGATACTAGCGCCGGGATGGATCTCTATGCCGGTGAAAAATTTCGTCACCTGCGAAATAAACCGCGGCAGGAAAGGTATCTTAGCCAGATAGAATACGTGGGCCAGGCGGTACGCGATGATCGCATGCAATCCGGAATAAAGCAATATCACTTCCAGTATGTTCTTGGCTGCGGGATCGCGCTCGAATACGGCTTTGACCTCTGACCTGAACAACACGGCGACCAGGATCACGGCCGCTATAACGGCCAAAATTATTACAAATAAGATCTGCATCTATTTTATCTCCTCGACAGAAGCGACGGCGTAAGCGGCTATCGCCTCGCCGCGCCCGATCGCGCCCACGCCTTCCTGCGTTGTGGCCTTTATGTTTATCCGGTCCTCATCGATGTTCAACACCGATGCGATCGTCTTCTTCATCTTCGCCTTAAAGGGCGAGAGTTTCGGCTCCTCCAGGATAAGCGTCGAATCGACGTTTATTATCCTGAAACCCAATTTTTCAGCCAATACCGATACCCTGTGCAATAACTCCAGGCTGCTTATTCCTTTTAGCGTGGGGTCATTATTGGGAAAATGGATCCCGATATCGTCCTTTCCCATAGCTCCCAGTATCGCGTCGCATATCGCATGTAACAGGACATCGGCATCGGAATAGCCATCGAGGCCTTTTATGTAGGGTATCTCGACGCCGCCCAAAAACAGCTTGCGTCCTTCGATAAGCCTATGGATATCGTAACCGAGACCTATTCTCATTTTTCACCCATGAGCATCTTAGCGTACCTTAAGTCCTCCGGCGTCGTTATTTTGATATTCCTATATGAACCGTCCACGACCTTTACCTTTATGCCCAGCCTCTCGACCAAAGCCGCGTCGTCGGTAGCAATGGCGCCTTCTACGAAGGCCCTATCGTATGCCCTCAAAAGTATATCTTTCCTGAAGGCCTGCGGCGTCTGCACATCTACCAGCGTCTCCCTCTTGAGCGTCGCGGCTACGAAGTTGCCTTTCTCTACCTCTTTGATAGTAGGCTTTACAGGTACGCCAGCTATGGCCGCCCCGAAGACCCCGGCCGCATCGAGCACAGAGGATATCATCTTATTATCGATGAAGGGCCGGCATCCGTCATGGATGATAACATAATCGGCATCTTCGCTAACAGCGGCAAGTCCGTTCTTGACGGAATCCATGCGGCGTTTCCCGCCGGCCACTATCTCCTTGAACTTCTTGAGCTTGGCCTTTTTAATGAGCAGCCGCGCCTTCGGAAGGTCGGCCTGGTGGGCGACCACGATTATCTCGCCTATCAGGTTAGAGTTATCGAGCACCCTCAGCGCGTGAAGCAATATCGGCTCCTTCCCGAGCGCCACAAAAGGCTTACGGACCTTCGATTTGAGCCGTTCGCCTTTTCCGGCCGCTGCCACTATCGCGGCTACCTTCATCTTCGGCCTCCTATCGCTGTGATTCCAGTTTCGCGAATATCATCCTTCCCGCCGCCGTCTGCAGGACGGATGTGACTATGACTTTCGCCGTCTGCCCTATCAGGTGCCTGGCGTTATCGATGACGACCATCGTGCCGTCATCGAGATACGCGACCGCCTGGTTGTATTCCTTGCCTTCCTTGACTATCTTCGCCTCCATGACCTCGCCCGGTATCAATACGGGTTTAAGGGCGTTGGCCAGCTCGTTTATATTGAGGACTGCTACGCCCTGGAGCTCGGCTATCTTATTGAGGTTGTAATCGTTGGTGAAGACCTTGGCATTGAGTATCTTCGCTAGCTTTATGAGCTTCGCGTCGACATCGTGTATATCGGGAAGGTCTTCCTCGTGTATCTTTACCTCAACATGCCCGGACTTACGGATCTTATTGAGCATATCGAGGCCGCGTCTGCCGCGGTTCCTCTTTATCGGGTCAGCAGAATCTGCTATCTGCTGCAGTTCCTTAAGCACGAACCTGGGAATGACCAATGTCCCTTCTATGAACTTCGTATGGCATATGTCGGCTATCCTGCCGTCTATGATTACGGATGTATCGAGGACTATTATCTCCTCGCGCTGGTCTTCCCTTCTCAGCTTGACGTAAGGGATTATTATATTGAACTCGTCCTTGCCCCTTAACGCCATGACCATACCCAGATAGGCGAAAACGACTATCAGGAGACCGTTTATGACACCCCTAAGCGCGTCGTCCATCGGCATCATGAACTTGAATACGCCGATGATAAGCCACGCGAAGAGTATGCCGAATACCACGCCGAACACCGCGGCCGAAAGGCCTTTTATCGAGATCCTTTGGGACGATAATTCGAGCGCTATTATTAAAAGGCCGAGCAATATGCCTATAGCGACTCCGATGTAGGGAGAAAAATCCCCTATGTTAAGTATATCCCCTATCTGGAAACCCATCAGAGCGCACAGAAGCACAAAAAAGGCGCGTACTATCGTAAATGGCATTTTCTATCTCACCTCCTTTCGCTATTTCGCTCCCCTCGGTTTTGAAAGCAATTTCCAGGGGTGAGCTTTAAGATCTTTGACGAATGCGTCCAGTTCGTTGTAAAGGCCGTCATCCATAAAAAGCTTGCCGACAGTGCCTTCTCCTGCCTTGACCTTATCCATTACCGTGTTCGCGGATGACATGAATTTCCTGAGGTCGAGCATCGTCGCCTTGAACGCTTCCTGCGTCTCCGGGTCGCCGATAAGCTTATTGAAATGCTTTATTGTATCCCCCAATCCCGTGGCTATCTCGTAACCCTTTTCGCTCAATTTTTCTATCGGCACCGAGACCCTCCCCGCCAACGTATCGCCCGGCTTCAATACCTCGCTGCCCGGCGTGCCCGGGAGGATCTCCACATATTTCTCGCCGATAAGGCCGAGGGTGTTTATGAACGCCTCGGAGTCCTTTTCCACTTTTACTTTCTTATCGAGCCATACAGACAGGTCGACGACGGTCTTGTTCGCTTCCTTGTTCTCCGCGAGCTCTATGTTCTTTACCTCGCCCACCTGGACTCCGGCCACCCTTACGGGCGCTGCCACTTCGATGCCGTTGGCGAAATCAAAACGGACTTTTATCGTATACTTCTGCTGGGCGTATTTTAGCTCCTTCAGCTGGAATACCATAGACATCAAGACCGCGATTCCTATCGCGACGAAAATCCCGACCTTGAATTCCAGGTCCATTTTTTTCATTTGCGCCTCCTCGGGAAGATGATTATCATGAGTCCTCTGTTATCGGCCCTGTCGCTGCGCCGGTTATAAACTGTCTTACGACCGGATTCTTCGTGTTCTTTATCTCCTCCGGTGTGCCGATCTCGACGATCTTTCCCTTATAGAGCATCGCGATCCTGTCGGCTATCTTATAAGCGGAAGTCATGTCATGGGTGACGGCGACCGCGGTCGTCTTTAGCTTGGCCTGCAGATCCTTGATCAGATCATTTACCGCGTCAGCCATTATCGGGTCGACGCCGGTCGTCGGTTCATCGTACAGGATTATCTTTGGATTCATGCATATGGCCCGGGCAAGGCCGACGCGTTTCCTCATCCCGCCGGAGAGTTCGGCAGGGCTCAAATGCTCGATGCCCCTAAGGCCGACCAGCTCCAGGCACTCGGTGACCCTATTATTTATTATGCCCTCATCCATCCTCGTGTGCTCTATGAGATTGAACGCCACGTTATCGCGCACGTCCAGCGAATCGAAGAGCGCCGCGCCCTGGAAGAGCATCCCGAACTTCACCCTAAGTTCGTTCAGTTCCTTGCCGTCGAGCCTGGTTATATCCTGGCCGTCTACAATGACCTGCCCCAGGTCGGGCTTCATCAGCCCTATTATATGCTTGAGTATGACGCTCTTTCCGGCGCCGGAACGGCCGATGATGACGATCGTCTCGCCGTCCGGTATCGTGAGGTTCACGTTATCCAGGACGATGTTATCGTCGAACGATTTGCATACATTTATCAATTCTATCATATCTAGAATGAAAACCCGAAATAGAAAATCGCCGTGAACAGGCAGTCCGCCGCGATTATGAGTATGAACGCGATCACGACCGCCTTCGTCGTCGCCGCGCCCACGCCCTCGGCGCCGCCTTTTACCCTCATGCCCTCATAAGAGGCTACTGTACATATTATGATGCCGAAAGCGAAGGCCTTGATGATTCCTGTGACTATATCCTTCACCTTGAGCGGGTTCCAGGTCATGTCCCAATAAAGGTTATGGAGTATGTTCAGCCTCCAGACGCCTATCATGTACCCGCCGAATATGCCCACGATATCCGCATAGATCGTCAATAGCGGGAGCATAAAAAAGAGCGCTATGAACCTCGGGACCACGAGATATTTTATCGGGTTCGTCGCCAATGTCTCAAGCGCGTCTATCTGCTCGGTCACCTTCATCGTGCCGAGTTCGGCGGCAATAGATGCTCCGATCCGTCCGGCGACGACAAGAGCGGTCAATACGGGCCCCAATTCCCTGGTGATCGAAAGGGCGACGAGGCTGGCGATATATAGTTTCGCCTCCATCTTCTGCATCTGATAAGCGCTCTGCAGCGCAAGCACCATGCCGGTAAAGAGGCTCGTCAGGAAGACTATCGGCAGGCTGTCTACCCCGATCTTGACCATCTGCTCGAGGACATGCCTGCCCTTGAACGGGGGCACGAATACCCAGAACACCGTCCTCGCTAACAGGACGGTTATCCCGCCGGCGTAACGGATGAAACTCAGGAACCGCTCACCGAGCCTCGTTATCCAACCGTTCATATCAGAACCTCACTTTGTGTTCAAGCCCGAAGAAATCCTCGTTCTCCCTCATCTCCAATTTCATGCTCGCCGGTTTCCCCAGTTTATATTCCAGTTCCATCGCATCCTGACGGTACAGCTGGTTGCCCTGCTGAGACTCATAAGTCTTGAGGTTGACCCTGAACTGTTCGTTCACGTTCGCGCCAGTGACGTATTCCTCTCCGGCCGGCATCTTCGTTATATTCACGCCCGCCCATACTACGGTGTTGGGATCCGACTTTATCACGATGTTACGGAAGAGGCGCGGCGTGCCGATATCCTTCAGATCGATCTTGCCTTCAACCGTAAGCACCTGATCACCAGTATAGACTTTTGAATCGATAAATTCAAGAGTAGAACTCTTGCCCCGCAATGTTATTTTCGCGGAATTGTAGCGCACCGTGCTTATATTGCCGTTGAGGAACTCGAACTGCCCGCCTATATTCATCTCCTTGCCGAGACCGCCGCGGATATTCATATCGCCGAAGACAAGTCCGGAGACCGTCCCCTTCTCCATCGCGAGGTCGGTAATGCCGCCTAACTGAGTCCCCTTAAATTTGAAATGGATATCTACATCATCCCTGCCGCCGGCCCCGAAAGACCCGTTCGCGTAAACGACATCACCGTAATTTACGCCGGTCAGCTTCATCACGCCGTCCCTGAACTCGTATGCGCCCTTTATCTCCCTTACAGGGTCATAGTTTATCAATGAGCCCGACGTGCTGAAATCGCCCGAGACCGACTCGAGCCTGTTGCCGGCGCCATAATTGAACTTGCCGGTTATGCCGTAATTCGACAGGAGGTCGAACCCTAGCATTTTAAGATGATTCGCGTTTATGCTCAACATAAAATAGGGTAGTTTCGCGAAATCGCCGGAGATGCTGAGCTTGCTGACCTCTCCCATCGCGGCCGCGTTGCCGCTTACGTCTTCCGGATATAGGTCTATGTTAAAACCCTTCTTCGCGGTCTGCAGGAGGCCGTTTAATATGAATTTCGGGCCGAACCTGAAATCATTAAACGCCAACGTCCCTTCGGATGCGGCGATATTGCCCGCGAAATCCAGATTCAGCTTATTTAATATATCAAAAGAACCGTGTACGAATATCTTGTCGAGGACGCCGTCGAGTTGGGCCTTCAGGGCATAACCCCGGCCCTTTATCGACCCTTCCATCTTGACCGCTGACCGCTCTATCGGAAAACCCACCCTGCCTCTTCCGACAAATCTCTGCCCCAGGATATTGGCGCTTACGCTCTGGGATGCGATGCCGCTCTCGCTAAGCCTGAAATTCCCGTTCACTTCCGACATGACCGGTATTTTCCGCGCGTTATAGAAAGAGCCGTCCTTTATCGAGACGGTTATCGCCCTCCACGCCGGCTCGAAGACCTTCGGTATTTTCGGCAGATTGTTATCTGCCTCAATAAAGTATATCTTCGGCGACACGAAAGTTATCTTTCCCAGATTGCCGTATCTGCCCAAAGCTATGTCCCAAAGCCGGTAATCCAGGTCGATGGCCTCCGAAGAGAAGAAAACCTCTTTGCCCCGCTGAGGCGGGACCTTGCCCCGTTGAGACGGGATTTTACCCCGCTGAGGCGGGACCTTGCCGTAAAGCTTCACATCCTTTAATATGATACCCCTGAATATCCCCGCTTCGACGCTGCCTATCTCGCCGTCAAGCCCGATCTTCTCCCTGATCAGGACGATAGACCTCGCCTTGAATTCCTTTAAGAAATAACCGCCCTGCACATTTATAAATACAAGTATCGCCAGCGCCATCGATCCCAGGATGATTAACGCCGGCATTGGCCTATGCCTCAATTCTCTGCCGCTTTCGGTTTATCCCAAATTTTGCCGGGTTTACTCAAAAGTCAAATGATCTACCTTTGCGCCTACCTTGACGGTCTTCCCTTTCTGCAGCCTGCCGGAGATTATCTCTTCGGCCAGCGGGTCCTCGAGGAACCTCTGTATTGTCCTCTTTATGGGCCTTGCGCCGTATATGGGGTCGAATCCTCTCTCGATCAGGAAATCGACCGCTTCTTTCCCGAGTTCGATCATTATGCCGTGCAGGTCCCTCAACCTATTTTTGACCTCGGCGAGTTCTATGTCAACTATCTTATAGAGGTCCTCTTTCGTAAGCGGCTTGAATACTATTATATCATCGAGCCTGTTAAGGAACTCGGGCTTAAAAGTCCTCTTGACCTCTTCGAGCAGTTTTGTCTTCATAGTCTGATAGGTCATCTCTTCTTTTTCGGACTTGAACCCAAGCGAGCCATGCTTCTTGAGTATATCTGCGCCGATATTGGAGGTCATTATAAGTATCGTATTCTTGAAATCTACCCGCCTTCCGAAGGAATCGGTAAGCCGGCCCTCCTCCAGGACCTGCAGGAGTATATTGAAGACATCCGGATGCGCCTTCTCGATCTCGTCAAGCAGCACGACCGAATACGGGCGGCGCCTTACCTTCTCGGTGAGCTGGCCGCCCTCTTCATACCCTACGTATCCGGGCGGCGCGCCTACGAGCCTCGAGACGTTGAACTTCTCCATATACTCGGACATATCTATCTGTATTAACGCGTCCTCGTCGCCGAACATGAACTCGGCGAGCGCTTTCGCGAGCAGGGTCTTGCCGACTCCGGTCGGGCCCAAGAATACGAACGAGCCTATCGGACGCTTCGGGTCTTTCAGCCCGGCGCGCGAGCGCCTTACCGCGTTGGCTATCGCGTTTATCGCCTCGTCCTGGCCGATAACGCGCCCGTGGAGTTCCTCTTCCATCTTGAGGAGCTTCGCGCTCTCTTTCTCCTCGAGTTTTATGATCGGGATCCCGGTCCACTTCGCGACTATCTCGGCGATATCCTCCTCGCCCACCTGCGGATAGGCCTCGGCCTTGGACTTCGACCACTCTTTCCTGACCTTCTCCAGTTGTCCTTTAAGTTCGCGTTCCTTATCGCGCAAGTTGGCAGCCTTCTCAAAATCCTGTCCTTTTACCGCGGCCTCTTTCTCCTTGCGTATATGCTCCATCTCCTTTTCCACTTCCTTTATATCGGGAGGAGTGGTCATGACGTTAAGCCGCGCGCGCGAACCCGCCTCATCGATGAGGTCTATAGCCTTATCGGGAAGATAACGCCCTGATATATACTGGTCGGAGAGTTTCGCTGCCGAAACAAGCGCCTCGTCGGTAAACTTCACCTTGTGATGCGCCTCATATTTATCGCGCAGGCCTTTCAATATCTCTTTCGTCTCATCGACGCTCGGCGGCTCGACCATGATCGTCTGGAACCTGCGTTCGAGCGCCGCATCTTTCTCGATATGTTTCCTGAATTCGTCGAGTGTCGTCGCGCCGATGCATTGTACCTCGCCGCGCGAGAGCGCCGGCTTCAGGATGTTGGAGGCGTCGATAGCTCCCTCAGCGCCGCCGGCCCCGACCAGCGTATGCAGCTCATCGATAAATATTATTATATTCTCGGAACGCTTTATCTCATCCATCACGGCTTTTATGCGTTCCTCGAACTGGCCCCTGTATTTCGTTCCCGCGACCATCAACGCGAGGTCGAGGATGACGACCCTCTTATCGCGCAGCATCTCCGGGATATCGCCTTTTATTATCTTCTGCGCAAGGCCTTCGACTATCGCGGTTTTGCCTACGCCCGCTTCACCCAATAAAACAGGATTATTCTTTGTCCTGCGAGATAGTATCTGGATGACACGCTCTATCTCATCTTTCCGTCCGATGACGGGATCAAGCTTTCCTTCGCGGGCAAGCGCGGTCAAGTCCCTGCCGAAAGCATCCAATGACGGCGTCTTCGTCTTAGCCTGGGCCTGCTGCTGCGTGAAACCCGGAGTCGCCGAACCAAGTAACGACATGACTTCCTGCCTTACCCTGTTCAAGTCGAGCCCGAGGTTGGTAAGGACCTGGCTCGCGACACCTTCGCCTTCGCGGATCAGGCCGAGGAGCAGGTGTTCGGTGCCGATATAATTATGCCCGAGGTTGCGCGCCTCGTCCGTCGCGAGTTCGATGACTTTCTTGGCCTTCGGGGTAAACGGAATATCGCCTGAAACTACGGTCGGCGGGCCGGGCTGGACGATCTTCTCGACCTCAAGCCTTATCGCCTCAAGGCTCAAGCCGAGATTCTGCAAGACCGCGGCCGCGACGCCCTCGCCTTCTTTTATAAGGCCGAGCAGGATATGCTCGGTGCCTATGTAATCGTGGTTAAACCTCTTGGCTTCTTCCTTCGCGAGTATTATCACCTTCCTCGCCCTTTCCGTGAACCTGGAAAACATATTCATAAAGCGTCCTCCTTAAAAAATATTAACTAGATATTGAACTTCTTCGATATAAATTCCGCCCTCACCGCGTCCCTCTCCTCGGCGGATAATTGCTTGCCTTCTTTCTTCTGGAGATGGGCGGGTTGTATTTGTATGAAAAGATTATTTAACATACTGCGGTCCAGTCCTTTTACTATACCCAGATCCGCTCCGAGCCTTATTATCGAAAGCAGGCCCAGCGTCTCTTCGCTGCTTATGAGTTTCGCGCTTTTTAATTCCGCCAGCGACCGCGATATCCGGTCCTCCAAAAGCAACCTCTGGTTAGCGAATATAGAATTTCTGGCGGCGGTCTCCTGCTCTATTATCTGCTTTATTATCCGCTCGAGGTTATCGACTATTTCTTCCTCGGAATGCCCGAGCGTAACCTGGTTCGATATCTGAAAAAAATTGCCATATGCCTCTGTCCCCTCGCCGAAGAGGCCCCGGGCCGTCATCCCGAGCTTGCCTATCGCCTGTACGATCTTGCCGACTTGTTTCGTCATGACCAGCGCCGGAAGATGGACCATGCATGACGCCCTTAACCCGGTCCCCACGTTAGTGGGACAGCATGTAAGGTAACCCAGGTCCGAAAAGACCGCGAAATCCAGATACTGTTCCAGCTCCTCGTCTATCCTGTCCGCAAGTTCCCACGTGTCCCGCAGATTGAAATCCGGCTGGAGTACCTGTATGCGAAGATGGTCCTCCTCATTGACCATGATGCTTATTATCTCACGTTCACTTATAAGGACCGCCTTGTGCTCGGGATTGAATATATGCTCCCTGCTTATCAGATGTCTCTCGATGAGCATCTGTTTTTCTATGCTGTCGAGTTCCTTCATCCTTAAGAATAAGGCGCCATTGAAATAGCCCTGGGCCTGTTTGTAGGCGCTCTCAAAATCCGAGATAGCCCCTTCAAGCTGCTCCTCGGACGCCCAGTGCGGAAAGGGGTACTTCGCGAGGTTTCTCGCGAGCCTTATCCGCGAGGACATCACTATATCCGGATCCGGCCCCGTACCCTTAAGCCATTCTCCTGTCCCGTTCCAAAGGTCGTCGAGGGTCACGGTTTTTCCTTCGTCTTCTTTTCGAGCGCCCTTATCCGGTCGCGCAATGCCGCGGCCTCCTCGAATTCCTCGGCATCTATCGCGCGCTGGAGCCTTTGCCTTAATTCCTGCGCCTCGGATATTTTCTTCTTCCCGTCCGTCTCATCGACTTCCTTCGGCGATTTCCCGATATGCCTGGTCGAACCATGTATGCGCTTTAAAAGCGGCAGCAGGTTTTTCCTGAATTCTATATAGCAATCGCCGCAGCCGAGCCTTCCGACTTTCTGAAAGTCCTCGAAGGTCATGCCGCATTTCTTGCATTTTATCTGGATATCGCCTTTGCTCGACTTTATGCCGAGATCGCTCATCCCTGCGAGAAAATCCGCAATACTGAAATTCTGCTCCATCTCGATACCCTTATCCTTCGCACACTGGTCGCAGAGATGGAGCTGCTTCACCTCTTCATTTATGATCTCGGTGAACTCAACCGTAGCCTCGTTTTTGCCGCAGACCTGGCAGAACATTAGAACCTCACACCGTCGACCTTCGTAAGTTTATTGAACTCTCCTATCAGTTTCAATGTCATTTTGCCCGGCTTGCCGTCGCCGATCTTGCGCCTGTCCATCCTGACGACAGGGATGATCTCAGCCGCTGTCCCTGTAAGGAACATCTCGTCCGAGTTGAAGAGGTCATATCTTGTAAGGACCTCCTCATGGACCGGGATCTCCTTCAGGCACGCGATATCGATGACCGCGCCGCGCGTGATCCCGCGCAGGACACCGCTATGGATCGGCGGCGTAAGAAGCGAGCCGTCCTTGACGATGAAGATATTGTCACCGGTGCATTCCGCGACATATCCCTCAGAATTCAACATGACCGCTTCCTCGACGCCGGCGTTTATCGCCTCAACCTTCGCCAAAATATTGTTAAGGTAATTCAGCGATTTGATCTGCGGGTTGACCGCCTGATGGATATTCCTCTGCGTCGAGATCGTCACGATCTCGAGCCCTTTCCCATAGAGTTCCTGAGGATAGAGCTTGATCTTATCGGTGATGATGACGACGGTCGGCCTGCCGCATTTCCTAGGGTCGAGCCCGAGGTCGCCGATGCCGCGCGTAACGAGCAGCCTGATATAAGCATCCTTCATATCGTTCTCGCGCAACGTCTTCTTTATCGCCCCGACCATTTCATCTTTCGAGATCGGGATATCCAGCATGATCGCGTGCGCGGACTGATATAACCTGTCGATATGTTCTTTCAATTTGAAGATCAATCCGTCGTAAGTGCGGATGCCTTCAAAAACACCGTCGCCGTATAGAAGGCCGTGGTCGAAGACCGAGACCTTCGCGTCCTCCTTTTGGTAAAACTTTCCGTCGATATAGATCTTCAGTCCCATTATTTTCTCCTTCTCATTGATTTATCTTCCCGTCCCTTATGTGTAAGACCCTTTTCGCGTCCTTAGCTATCTGGGCGTCGTGGGTCACTATTATTAATGTCATTTTACGCCTTTTATTGAGTTCCCACAACAGAGCAATTATGTTCTTTCCCGTTTCGGAATCAAGGTTGCCGGTCGGCTCATCGCACAGGAGCAGCTCCGGCTCATTTACGAGAGCCCGCGCTATCGCTACCCGCTGTTGTTCTCCGCCGGATAGCTGGCCCGGCTTATGGCTCATCCGCCCTTCCAGCCCTACTGAGCTCAATAACTCGACTCCTCTGTCGCGCCGGTCTTTTCCGTTTTCACCTTTTATCAGAAGAGGCATCAGAACATTTTCGAGCGCGTCGAATTCAGGCAGAAGGTGATAGAACTGGAATACAAAACCGATCTTCCTGTTCCTCATCCTGGCGCGTTCCATGTCGCCTAGCGAATATATATCGACGCCGTTTATCAGGACCTCTCCGGAAGTCGGCGAATCGAGCCCGCCCAAAAGATGCAGCAGCGTCGATTTTCCCGCTCCGGAAGGTCCGAGCACGGCGAGGACCTCCCCCTTCTCCGCCTTAAGGTCTATGCCTTTGAGCACCTCGAGTTCTTTTGCGCCGTTCTTATATATCTTTCTCAGGCCCCTGGCCTCTACCATGCTATTCGTACCTCAGCGCGTCTACCGGATTAAGCCTCGACGCCTGCCACGCGGGATAGAGACAAGCCAGCAGACTTATCGCCAGCGCCGCGACGACTATCGCGGCCACATCTGCGTATTGTATATCTACGGGGAACCTGTCTATATAATAAATATCCCTGGGCAGTTTAATGAACTGATACTTCTCGAGAAGATATCCTAAACCCAGCCCTCCGGCCACTCCAAGCGCGGTCCCGACTGCGCCGACTATAAATCCCTGCAGGGTAAATATCGCCCTTATCGAATTATTGGTCGCGCCTATCGCCTTGAGTATACCGATATCTTTTGTCTTCTCCATCACGACCATGATCAGCGTGGCCGCGATATTGAAACACGCGACCGTGACTATCAGGGCCAATATCCAGAACATCGCCAGTTTCTCGAGTTTCAAGGCCGAGAAGAGGCTCTTATTGAGGTCTATCCACGTCTTGACATAAAAAGGAAAACCCAGTTCTTTCTGAAATTTGATCCTCAGTTCCGGTGCGAGATATTCATTGTCGATCTTAACGCCGATCCCTCCGGCCTTGCCCTCGGTCGCGAAAAGTTCCTGCGCCTCTTTTAGGTCGACGAACGCAAGCGCCGAATCGTATTCGTAATAGCCCGAATTAAATATCCCGGAGACCTTAAAATCTTTCGCCTCGCCGTCGACCGGCGAAATGACCGAGACCGCATCTCCGAGCTTAAGGCCGTATCTCTGCGCCATCTCGATGCCGATGAGCATCCCGCCGTCCTTCAAGCCGTCTATCGATCCGGCCTTGATGTAGGAACCGACCTTTGATACTTTGAGTTCCTCGTCGGCGACAATACCCCTTATAGATACGCCCTGCATGCTATCCTTCGCCCTGATGAACGCCTGCCCGTCGAGGAAAGGCGCAGCCGAGACGACATGCGGCTCCGTTCTGATCTTTTTGATCAAAGCCGCCGCGTCGGCGATACCGCCTTCCTGCTCGATCACGATGTGTGAATTCGCGCCGATTATCTTGTCGCGCAGCTCGTTATCGAAACCGGTCATCACCCCGATCACGACTATGAGCGCGCATACGCCTACCGCCACACCCAGGACGGATATAAGGCTGATTATCGATATGAACTTCTCCCTGCGCTTGGCAAGGAGATATCTCGAGGCGACCAATAATTCGTAACGCATATGGATTACTTCTGTTCCGGCTTAAGCTGCGGGAAGAGTATTACATCCTTTATGGAATCGCAATCAGCGAACAGCATCGCTAGCCTGTCAATCCCGATACCCAGCCCGCCGGCCGGAGGCATTCCGTACTCCAGCGCGCGGACAAAATCCTCATCGATCATCTTAGACCCCGTGCCCTCGGCCTGCTCTTTGAACCTCGATTTCTGCTCGATCGGGTCATTAAGCTCCGAATAGGCATTCGCCAATTCCTGGGTCGCAATGAACAATTCGAACCTTTCGGTCAGGTCAGGTTCACCCGGTTTCTTCTTAGAAAGCGGGCATAGTATCGCCGGATAATCTATTATGAACGTGGGTTTCGCGAGCTTCGGCTCAACGGTCTTCTCAAATATCTTATTTGCGATATCCTCGTCGAGCTTCGCATCCCTTATGTCAAGCCCCATATCTTTCGCGACTTTTTTCAGGTCCTTCTCCTTTTTGTAATCTATCCCTGAATATTTTAATATCGCCTCGCGGAAAGGTATCCTCTCCCACGGCGGCGATAGATCCAGTTCTCCTCCTCCGTGCGGGAGTTTATATCTCCCAAAGAGGTGCTGCGCTGCGTCGAGTATAAGCTCTTCGGTCAGGTCTATCATATCCCCGCAGTCCGCGTAGGCCTGATAGGCCTCTATCATCGTGAACTCGGGATTATGCCGCGGCGATATCCCCTCGTTCCTGAAATTCCTGTTTATCTCATAGACCTTCTCGAACCCGCCGACGAGGAGCCGCTTCAGATAAAGCTCCGGCGCGATCCTCATATACAGGTCTATGCCGAGCGCTTCGTGGTGCGTCTTGAACGGTTTGGCCATGGCGCCGCCGGGCATCGGCTGCATCATCGGCGTCTCGACTTCGAGGAAACCCCTGCCGTCCAGGAAAGCCCTTATGCGCGCGATCATCCTGATGCGCAACTCGAAGACCTTCTTTACATCATCGTTGACGATGAGGTCGACATATCTTTGGCGATAGCGCGTCTCGATATCTTTGAGCCCGTGCCATTTTTCGGGCAGCGGCCTGATCGACTTCGATAGCATCGTGAACTCTTTGACGTGGACCGTAGGCTCGCCTGTCCTCGTCTTAAAGGCCTCCCCCCTTATCCCGACTATGTCGCCGATATCGAGGTTCTCGAAAGCTGTCCTGCCGGCCTCGGAAAGTTCGGCGTCCTTTATGTAATTCTGGATCTTTGCGGTAGAGTCCTTGACGTCGATAAAGCAGGATTTTCCATGCGACCGCACAGCCATGACCCTTCCGGCGAGCGTAACCTCCTGACCGGAGTCGCTCACCTTCGAAAAACCTTGCAATAACTCATTGATATTAATCGACTTAGTGAATTTTCCGCCGTAGGGGTTTATCCCCTTAGCCTTTAAATTCTCCAATTTTATAATTCTCTGTTTTATGAGGTCGTTTATTTCTTCCAATTTTTCCGCCTTTTCCGCAGGAACTTGGCATAATTATAAATAAAATAAAGGGTTAAGTCAAATAAAAAAACCCCGGCGCATATCCAGGCGAAAACATCTCCGTACTTCAAATACAAGGTCCTTGGCGAAGCCAAGGGCAAGGTCCGGGCCTTACCCGCAGTTAGATTAGCTGTCGCGAAGCCGGTCACGAATATCTGCTTCCCGTTAAAATCCTTTACCTCCTGCGTGATCTTTCCCGTCTGGTCTATAAAACACGAGTAGCCTGTATTCGCGCACCTTATCACGTTTACCCTGTTTTCAATCGCGCGGAAGACCGACGGCTGCGTATGCTGGTACGGCGCCGCGGTCTTCATATACCACGCGTCGTTAGTTATCACGACCAAGAAGTCGGCGCCCAACCGCGCGAAACTCCTCGAGAGTTCCGGGAAGACGTCCTCAAAGCATATCAGCACGCCGAACTTCACTTCCTTGCCCTTCTTGGTAGGTATCTTAAATATCGTGTAATCGTGCCCAGCCGTATAATCCTCGCCCATATCGTAGCGCTTCTTTATGAAAGATAAATAAGTGTTCCCTAACGGGACATATTCTCCGAACGGTACAAGGTGTATCTTGTCGTAGCGCTGCACTATCTCGCCTTTGTCCGATATCAGGGCCGCGCTGTTGTAATAGCGCGTCTTCTGCGGCGCTTTTTCGGTCTGCGTCCCGACCAACAGATATGTGTTGACCTCTTTCGCGAGCGCGGTGACCTTATCGCGCAAAACCCCGTCGGTCTCGAGGAACCCGGGTACCGATGTCTCGGGCCAGATTATAAGGTCCGGCTTGTCCTTCGCCGCCTCTTTCGTAAGCGCGATATATCTATTCAATATCTCTCCGGCATATCTCTCATCCCACTTCTGCGACTGAGGGATGTTCCCCTGTATGACCGATACCTTTACCGGCTCTCCGTCGAATCCCTGGCCGACCTTGTAATAGCCGTATATCGCGACCGCGATCAAAACGATGACGAGAAACGCAAGGTATCTCGGCTCGGGCACATGGCCCCTTATCTTCTTCTTTATCTTCGAGGAGATGAGGACGTTTGTAAAGACTATAAGGAACGAGACGCCGTATACGCCTAATGCATCCGCTATCTGGATTATCGGCAGCGTCTCCCACTGCGTGTGGCCGAGCAACGCCCACCCGAAACCCGTGAACAGGTAACTTCTCAGGAATTCCACCGCGGCCCAAAGGCAGCTCACGAGCACCGCGAACCTTATTCGCGGTTTCGCAAACTGCATAGCGAGTATATCGACGCCGACCGCGAAGATGCCGAAGAAGAAAGCCAGGTAAACAGTCAGGACGACGGCGCCTATTATCGCGACGTAACCTACCCAGTATAAGGTCGCGCCGAAAAATAAAAATCCCGTTATGTATCCGGTGAAGAACGCCTGCCACGGTTTCTCGCCGCGGATCGCGACGAGCATCGGTATCAACGCGAACCACGCCAGAAACGAGAGGTTAAACGCCGGATATGATAGCGTCAGTAATAAAGCTGAAAGTAAGGGTAAAAATACTAAGCGCCGCAGCATTTCTTGTATTTCTTTCCGCTCCCGCACGGGCAGGGATCGTTCCTGCCCACTTTCGGAGCTTCTCTTTCTATAGGCGCCTGTTTTACGTCCGGCGGCCTCGCTTCAGCCGGCTCTCCGCCCTCGGATCGGGGTATCCTCGATGCGAGCGAACCCATCTCCTGATGTATCATCTGTTGCGGGAGGGATTCGAAGACACCCCTGGGTTTTTCCTGGGTTGTCACCTGTACCTTAAAGATAAATTCCATGGCATCTTCCTGGATCCTGTTCATCATCTCCTCGAACATCGCGAATCCCTCGTTCTTGTATTCGACGAGCGGATCGACCTGGCCGTACGCGCGCAGGCCTATGCCTTCTTTCAGGATGTCCATCGCATAGAGATGATCCTTCCACTTCGAATCGATCATATCCAGCAGTATAGTCTTCTCGATATGCCTCGCCGTGTCGGCCCCGAGGACAAACTCCCTCTTTTCGTAAAACTTATTTATTATTTCAAGCGCTTTCGCCCTGATATCATCGCGGTGACCCGCAAATAACTCCTCGCGGTTGACCGGAATGTCGAAGCCGAACTTTCCGCGGAACCATTCCGTGAAACCTTTCGCGTCCCACTCCTCTTGATGGGTCTTCTCGTTGAGGTAGATATCCATCGCCGAGTCGAGGCCGTTCTCTATCATCGCCGCGATATACTCCTGCAGATCCCTGCCTTCGAGTATCGCCCTCCTCTCGGAGTAAATGACCTCCCTCTGCTTATTCATGACGTTATCGTATTCGAGCAATTGTTTTCTTATCTCAAAATTATGCGCCTCGACGCGCTTCTGCGCCGTCTCGATCGATTTCGAGACGATGGGATGCTCTATCGGCTGGCCCTCTTCCATCCCGAGCTTCTCCATTATGTACTTTATCCTGTCAGAGCCGAATATCCTCATCAGGTCGTCTTCGAGGGAGAGATAGAACCTTGACGAACCCGGGTCGCCCTGGCGGCCCGACCTTCCGCGTAGCTGGTTGTCTA
>Ga0156064_1066_pt1 | contig 17951 bp, 19 predicted proteins | sample RifCSPlowO2_02_FD_107717 | JGI IMG/M metagenome (GOLD analysis project Ga0156064, IMG submission 107717) | Omnitrophica WOR_2 bacterium RIFCSPLOWO2_02_FULL_50_19 | reverse complement strand
TTTATCCAGCGCATGTAATCCGCGCTTCCTTTTGACAGCTGAAAAGCTACGATCTCCGGGCATTCATATGAATGCAATCTCTTCACGGCTTTTTCAACCTTAAGAAAAAGCCTGTCTTCCGTCTTTGCTATCAACAGGCACTCTTTTGAGGCCTGGATCCTGCCCTTCCACGTGTAAACCGATTCGACGGAGGGAAGTATGCTTACGCACGCGGCCAGCCTTTTGCCGACAAGGTCACGCGCAATAACTTCAGCCTCCTTTTTTGAACCGGTAGTGATGAAAATTATTATATTTTTCAACTTGCTTACCTGCGGAGAAAGATCTTGTAGTCCTTATCGCCGTCCAGGATCACATGCCCTTCCCTGGCAAGCCAACCAAGGCTCATGAGTATTACGTCTCTCGGTTTCTCTATACCCGCGCAGAGTTGAGGCAGGGTCACTTCGCCGTGCTCGTCAAGATAATGCCATATCTCGCCGGCCGTAATGCCTATTTCGGTTATCATCCCGTTACCTCCTTTTCCGGATCCGCGATCTGTTTTTTGTTATAGCTGCCACACCTTGGGCAGACAGATATATCCGAATGCCTGCTATCTATATAAAAATAGGTGCAGATAGCGCAGTGCCATACGTTCCTGTCGGAGACCGAACGATTGGGAAGGCTCTTCACCTTTTCAAAAAAAGCCCAATATAATATAAGGACCCCTAAACAGATAGATAAATACAATGCAACTGCCCACGAGAACTCAAGCCTTATCATTTCGCCTCAGCCTTACTGAGAGAAAAATTCAATTTAACGATCCCCCATTGCCTCTCTTTATGCGGCGCGAACTGCCAGCCTTTAAGGTAACGCATGCCGACTAAGTCAACAGTGGGATGGCCTGATGAAGATAGCCGTTCTATAGATTCAACCTTGCCTTCCGGCGATACCCAAAACTTTAATTCGATTGAAAAAATATTCCCCAGCCGGTCGAGGTCGACGCCGAGTCCCTCATCCCACCTAAGGTACGCGGGCAATTCCGGCTTGTATATGACCTCTCTGAACCTCGCGGGCCCCGCGGTCTCGGACGGATAGGTCTTGTACGAGACCATTATCTTATCAAAAGGCTTTTCCGGTATCTGCTTCGCGCCGACCGCCGTATCGGCTGAATATTTAGCATCCATCTCTTTGAGGATGTCAAAATCCGAAATGCTTGCCAGTTTTTCGTTCCCGCTCAGGCGTCTCCCTTCTATAACAAGGTCCTTTTCGAAGAAAAGGGCAGGGTCCCGTGAAAGCGGGGCAAGGTCCTGCAATCGCCTGATCTCGGCGTCGGAAGCGGCCCCGACGGATGCCTTGACCGATAATATCGGCGAATCTTCTAAAATTGAACCGATAAAAGAAACAGTCGATCCCGATCTGTCCGTAACGGCAGGCGCCGAAACGAATATCTTCACCGAAGAAAACCAAAAGATATGCCAAACCAGCGACGCGACAAGCGCCAACGCGAACGCATGCCTTGCTGTTATCTCGCTTGTGTCGTAGCTATGTTGACCTGCTGTATTCCCGCTCTCCTGCATATATCCCAGACCTCCACGACGCGATCCAGCGAAGTGCCTTTGTCGGCCTTTATCAATATCGAATCTTTCTTAGGTAATGCCTCTATCCTGGAGACGAGCTCCTGGGTCGAGACCGCATCGTTGCCCAGGTACAGGGCCTTTTCCCTCGTGATGGTTATCACCGTCGCCCTTGCTCCCAAGGTCTCGGAGGTAACCGCTTTCGGCAGGCTTACCTTAATTCCCGCCTGAGTCTGCGCTGAATAGTTCCATGTCAGAAGAAAAAATACAAGAAGCAACAGCACGCAATTGGCAAGCGGCACCGCCTCAAGAAACCGGCTGTCGATGAACTTTAACCGGGAGAAATTGAACCTCATCTATTCCGCCTTCTTCTCGGACAAGATGTTTACAAGGTCGGTCGCGCTTATCTCCATCTCGCGTATGATATAGTTCACTTTGTTTACGAAATAATTATACGCCGCGACTGTCGGAATAGCAACAAGTAAACCCGCGACCATCGCTATCAGCGCCTGCCATATGCCCCCGGAAATGTCGGCCGGCGTGACCGGGTTTAAGGCGGCGGCCTTAACCTGTATCTTCTGGAATATCCCTACTAATCCTATGGCGGTGCCCAGAAAACCCAGCAGCGGGCTTATCTGGGCGATGGTAGCGAGCACTCCGATATTTTTTTCGAGCTTGGGTATCTCGTGGAGCGCCGCGTCCTCTATCGCTTCCTTTACTTCCTGCCTCGCCCTGTCATACTTGAGGATGCCGGCCCTCAGGACTTTAGGCAGCGGGCCGGGCGACTTGTCGCACATTTCTATCGCCTCATCGGCACGGTTCCTCTTAAGCGAATATGAGATCTCTCCCATGAATTTTCTCGTGTTTATGCTTATCCTCCGGATATACATAAGCTTCTCTATCATCACGGCAAAAGCAACGACCGAACACAAGAGGATAGGTATCATCATCGGCCCGCCCCTTACTATCCATTCTATCATCTCAATTTACCTCCCCTGCTTTTTCTGAGACATTATCTTTCATCCATTCCAGCTTTTCCTTGGCATATTTTGCCTCTTCGAGATTCGTGCCGGCCAGTTCCTCATATATCTTTCTCGCGTCTTTCCACCGCCCTTTGCTCTCGAAGAGCGCGGCGGCACGCAGTCCCGCCCTCCCCGACCATCTCCTTATCTCCGGGTAAAGATACTTGACCTTAAGGAATTCGGCGACCGCCTGTTCCGCGTCACCATTCTCCTCATAACACTCGCCGATAAGAAATTGCGTCTCGGCGCTAAAGTCGCTCTGCGTTTCGGTTATCGCGAGCCGGTATTTTTCTACGGCTGCGTTATATAATTTCTTCTGCTTGAGGATATCCCCTATCTTTTTGTCCGCGACTTTCTCGAATTGGGTCCCGGGATATTTTTCGGTTATTACCTTCAATTCCCTTATTGCGTCGTCGGCGCGGCCGCTTTCGGCGAGGATATCGCCTATCTTCATCGTGCTTTCCACCGCTGTCTTTGACGCCGGGTACGCTTCTATTATGTGTTCAAATTTCCTGGTGGCCCCTTCGATGTCCCCGGTCTTATAAAGTATAAAGGCGATCCAATATTCCGCTTCGTCAGCGATCTTGCTGGGCGGCGACTTACCGGCCAAGGCGTCGAAATACACCTTCGCCTTTGAGAACTGTGCGTTATTGTAATAATATTGGCCCAGCCATAGTCTCACATCATCGGTTATCTCTGAGTTCGGGTATTTCGCTATATACCCGTCGAACTGTGCCAGAGCATCCCTCTCCTTACCCCACTGATAGTAAGACCAGCCGATCTCGTAAAAACTAAGGCGGGCATGGACGGAATCAGGGTATTCCTTTATGAGTTTATTGAATGCGGTTATAGCCTCGCTATATTTTGCCATATTGAAAAGACAGTTAGCCTCCTGAAACACCACCTCGGGGATATGGACGCTCCTAGGATAGGCTGCGATGAACTTCTGAAAAACCTCATTCGCGGATTGAAAATTCCCGGCCCGGAAATACGATAACCCCAGATGCTGAAGGGCATCCTCTCTCAGCCTTGAATTGGGAAAATTGCCCGGAAGGCTCTGGAAAGCGAGTGTGGCGCCGTCATAATTGCCCGTCCTGAACATCGTGATACCCAGCTGATATTGGGCGTAATCGCAAATGATGGAATCCCTGTAATCCTTCAGTATCTCATCGTAAGACTGCCGCGCCTTTTCATAATCCTTGAGCTCCAAGGCTGTGTCTCCTATGAGCGAAATGGCGCTGGCTTTGAGGTTCCTGTCCTGCGACCTTTTTACTACCTCCTCAAAGTTAATGACCGCCTTTTGCGGATCGTTAAGGCGCAAAAGCGTCCAACCCAGATTATAGTAGAACTGCGGAAGAAGCGCCGATGCGGAAAATCTCGATATCGCCTCCTCGTATAGTTCCTTCGCCTGCTTAAACTTTTCAAGGTTATAAAGACAGTCGCCCTTCCACAAATAGGCGTCGCCCAACAGGGCGGAATTCTGGAATTTTAGGATCATCTCATCATAGCTTACCGCAGCATTCGGATAGTCTTTCATGGAAGTATAGCATTGGCCGGCGCCGAAGATGGCGGAATCGGTCACCGGGCTGTCCGGATAAACGCGCCGAAATTCCAAAAAATCATCGAGCGCGGCTTTATAATTGCCTGCCTTGAAATCCGCCCAGCCTTTTCCGTAGAGGGCATAAGCCTCCCATGCGGCTCCCGGGCTTATTTCAATGGCCTTCGCGTAGTCTCCCGCCGAAGCCGCGTAGTCCCGCAGGGCATAGTCGACCTCCCCTAACAGGAAATAAGCCTCAGGTAATTTTTTCGATACTGTGAATTCCTTCAAAAAGTCTTTGAGCTGTTTCTTTGCCTCATCAAATTTTCCGCTCATAAAAACCGATTCGGCTATTTTGTACTTCGCGTCGGCGACCAGGCTGTCGTCCGGAAATTTTTTCACAAAGGCTTCGAAGGAACCGATCGCGGCGTCATATTCCTTCAAATTGTAATAGCCCCAGCCTTTCGAATAATACGCGGCCGGCGCATATTTTGAATCCTGAAAATCTTCTATTACCTTCTGATATCGGTCGAGGGCCTGCTTGAAATCCTTCCCGCGGAAATAGACCTCGGCAGACCAGTATACCGCTTCATCGTAAAGATGTTTGGCGGAAGCGGATGAAAGGACGAGGTCGAATTCGTTAAGCGCCTGGGCATTCTTGCCGAGCATAAGATAAGATCTGCCAAGGATAAGGTGAGCCTCGTCCCTGTGGTCGCTTTGGGGATAAATGGCGAGAAAACGCTCCAATTGCTCCTGAGAGATATCGTAAAACCGGTCCTCGAAAGCCTTTTGGGCCAGGGTAAAATCATCCTTGGCCGGATCGGGGCTCTTGACCTCGGCCGGGAATCCGAAGGATGACATAACCATAAGAAAAATAAGGGAAAAAAGAAAGGCTTTGATCCGCATGGTAACCTTAATATATCAGAAAGAGACTATTTCTTCAACTTAGATTTTGGTCAATACCTTACTCAGATAACTGCCTGTATAGGAATTTTTATTCCTTACGATATCCTCGGGAGTACCGGATGCGACCACCTCTCCGCCCCCGTCGCCGCCTTCAGGCCCCAGGTCTATTATGTAATCGGCGGTCTTTACCACATCGAGGTTATGCTCTATGACAAGGACGGTATTACCACAATCGACCAGGGCATGCAATACTTTCAGGAGTTTATCCACATCCGCGAAATGCAGGCCGGTAGTCGGTTCGTCGAGTATATAAAGCGTCCTGCCTGTCGAGCGTTTCGACAGCTCGGTCGCGAGCTTCACCCTCTGCGCCTCGCCGCCGGAGAGGGTCGTCGCGGATTGGCCGAGCTCGACATAGCCTAGGCCGACGTCGTTTAAGACTTGGAGTTTTTCTTTTATCCTGGGTATATTCACGAATAGCGACAAGGCATCTTCGACCGTCATCATAAGGAGATCGTTTATCGAATGGCCCTTATATTGCACTTCAAGGGTCTGCTGGTTAAACCTCGCGCCCTTACATACCTCGCAGGTGACATAGACATCCGGCAGAAAATGCATCTCGACTTTTATCAGGCCGTCTCCCCTGCAGGCCTCGCACCTCCCGCCCTTGACGTTGAAACTAAACCTGCCCGGCCTATAGCCGCGCAGCTTCGCTTCCGGTAATTTACTGAAGAGGTCGCGTATGGGAGTGAACATCCCGGTATAAGTCGCGGGATTTGACCGCGGCGTCCGGCCGATCGGGGACTGGTCGATGACTATGACCTTGTCTATATTTTCGTCGCCGGTTATCTTATCGAAATCTCCGGGCTTCTCCTTTGCCCTGTAAAACTTCTGCGCGAGCGACCTGTAAAGTATCTCATCAATCAGGGTGGACTTACCCGAACCCGAGACGCCCGTAATACAGACGAATACGCCGAGCGGGATCTTCACATCGATATCCTTGAGGTTATGTTCCCGCGCTCCATTTATTTCAAGCGATCTCCTTCCCTCGAGCTTCCTTCGTTCGATCCCTGAAAGGGGCTCGATCTTGAGTTCTTTTTTTAGATATCTCGCGGTAAGGGAATCCTTACATTTCAGGAATTCTTCCAGCGGCCCGGAGCAAACAACCCTTCCCCCGTGTTTTCCGGCGCCCGGACCGAGATCCACGATGTAATCCGCGCTCCTTATAGTCGCCTCGTCGTGTTCGACCACTATAAGGGTATTACCGAGGTCTCTCAGCGCCTTAAGGCTCCCCAACAATTTCGTATTGTCACGCTGGTGAAGGCCTATCGATGGCTCATCGAGGACATAGACGACGCCAACCAGGCCGGAGCCTATCTGTGTGGCAAGCCTGATCCGTTGCGATTCACCGCCCGATAAAGTCGCGCTGGCCCTGTCCAGAGTAAGATAATCGAGCCCCACGTCGGCCATAAACTTAAGCCTCGAGAGGATCTCTTTTAGCGATTGGCGCGCGATCATCATCTCCTTTTCCGTAAGATCAAGGCCGGCAAAGAATGGCCTCGCTTCTTTCACTGACATAGCGGTAACCTGGTTTATGGGCTCACCGCCGATCTTGAAGGCAAGCGATTCGGGCCTTAACCTTGCGCCGTTGCATTTAGGGCACGGCAGGACCGACATGTATTTATTAATCTCCTCCTTTAAATATTCGGAATCCGTCTCGCGGAAGAGCCTTTCCAGTTGTGGTATGACGCCTTCGAATTTCCTGCCCCATATCTCGACATCTGAACCGTAAAGGACGATCTTCTGTATCTTCTTATCTATTTTGTTAAAAGGGGCATCGAGATCGAAATGATAATGGCGCGCGACTTCCCTTAAAAGCCCGCGGTAATACAATAGATAACCGCGTCCGCCGCGCCGCCAGGCCTCGATGGATTCCAGGACGGGTTTTGACTTATCGGGTATTACAAGGTCGGTATCTATCTTGAGTTTCGTGCCAAGGCCATTGCACGCCGGACACGCGCCATACGGTGAATTAAAAGAGAATGAGCGCGGCGAGGGTTCCTCATAGCTTATGCCGCAATCGACGCACGCGTAAAGCTCGCTCATCAGCTGATCCTTTTTGCCGTCGTTTATTATCACGACACCGCTCCCCGCCTTAAGCGAGGTCTCTACTGAATCGGCAAGCCTCCTTTTGGAGTCGGGCTTGACAGCCAACCTGTCAACGACGATCTCTATAGAATGTTTTTTATCCTTGTCTAATTTTATCTCCTTATCCAGTTCCGCGATCCTGCCGTCGATCCTGACGCGCGTGTAACCCTCCTTCCGTATCTCCCTGAAGAGTTCTCTATATTCGCCTTTTCTCCCCGTGATCTTAGGACCGAGTATTAATATTTGCTTCCCCGCAGCTGTTTCCATCACTCGGTCCACTATCTCCTGCGACGTCTGTCTCGCGATCTTCTTGCCGCAGTTATAACAATAAGCCGTCCCGATACGGGCGAATAGGACTCTCAGGTAATCGTATATCTCGGTCGTGGTGCCTACGGTGGAACGCGGATTGGAGCCGGCGGTCTTCTGCTCTATCGATATCGCCGGAGACATCCCTTCGATGTTATCGCAATCCGGTTTCTGAAGCTGCTCGAGGAACTGGCGCGCATAGGCGGAAAGGCTGTCGATATACCTCCTCTGCCCCTCGGCATAGATGGTATCGAAAGCAAGCGAGGACTTGCCGGAACCAGATAAGCCGGTAAATACTATGAGCTTGTTCCTTGGTAATTTGAGGGAGATATTTTTGAGGTTGTGCACCCTCGCTCCCTGTATGTGTATATACCCTTTTTCCATAGATATTCCAATAGGCCCCTCACCTTAATCCTCTCCCCAGCGGGGAGAGGGAAAGGGTGAGGGGTTTTGCAAACAGACAGGCGGAGGCCCGCTCTTTCTATCGAAAGGGCGGGACTCCGCCGGCTAAACGATTTAAATATTAAAGAAGCTTACCTGCCGCCTCTCTTCATCTTCGCCTTCGAGACGTCACCCTTCTTGTCGATGAAGTAGAGATAACCCTTCTGTCTCTTGATGTGGAGTTTGACGACCTTCTTAGGCGCGCCGCCTTTCTTGCCGCCTCTCGCCATCTTCGCCATCGAGACATCACCCTGTTTGTCCAGATAGTAGAGGTAACCTTTCTGTCTCTTAATGCCTGCCTTAGCTACTTTTTCCTGAGCCAATGTGTTCACCTCCCTTCCTTAATATCTTTATGTTCCTATCGTTACGCTCTCAAGGATGCCGTCTAATGTCGCCATAGCTGAAAGGATCGCCATGTAACTGGTCTTCGGATTATCCGGAGACGGGATGTTCTCCGTCCTCGTGACGAGCTTTCCGAACGATCCTTCGACCTCTATCTCGTGTATATTCCTTTTTATCGACGGTGAAGCGATGATCTTTACCCTTGTCTTCCCGGGGCCTATGCCGCAGAGGCTCAATGTAGCCGCGACATTTATGTTCGCGGGAAAGCCCTCCATCGCCCTGAAGGCATCGCCTTCAAAAAGGACCTTTTCGCTTTTTATCTTGCCGAGGTTAATATTATGCCTGATTACATACGGCGCGCCCTTTAATCCTTCGGGCGGTTTTCTGGTCGTGAGCGTCACCTTGCTGATCCCGGAGAATTTTGCACCCTTAAGCCCGTCTAACCCGCATATCGCGCCGCTCGGAAGATAGATATGCGCCTTCCTCTTCTTTGCAAGCTCAAAGAGCGATCTGTAGCTCTTCAGTAAACCGCCGGTGCTCATAACCATCACATCCTTGCCGGCGTTCACAGCTTTCCTGGCTACATCGCCTGATATCTTAGGCGAGGCGGCTTCGATGACAAGATCTACGGATCTTATAAGCCTCTCGACCGGGCCGACCTTGGGCCTTGACCTTAGTTTCGCCGAAAGTTTTTTTGCATTTTTCCCGTCAATATCAGAAAGAGCGGTAACTCTCGCCCTGCCCCTTAAATCCTTATCTATATGTTCGGCCAGCTTTGAGCCGATCGTCCCGCAGCCTATTATCCCTACTTTCATCATTATCTTTTTAATATCCTGCCGTCGCGGCAAGCGGTTTTTCGCCGGATACCGCAAGCATCCTGTCAAGGGCCTGCTTCGCTTTTCCGCTCACATCGATGGGAACCTCGACTTTATATACCATATTCTCTAATGAATGCGCCAGCCAGCCGAGCGTGGTAAGCTTCATGCTCGGGCATATAAGATGCGAGGTCGCAAGGAAAAACTCCTTGCCGGGATTCTCTTTCTTCAGCCGATAAAGCATTCCCGACTCTGTGCCGATTATAAATCTCTTTGATTTGGATTCCTTAACGTATTTGAACATCCCGCCGGTGGAGCATATGTGGTCGGCTAAGGCTAAGACATCGGGTTCGCATTCGGGATGGGCGATGAATTCCGCGTCAGGGTATATCTTCCTTACCTCCAATATATCCTCTTCCTGCACCCTTATATGTGTTGGGCAGAAACCCTTCCATAGTATTATCTCTTTGTCCGGCAACTGGCTTTGGACGTACTGGCCGAGGTTCCTGTCCGGAATGAATATGACACGTTTATGATCCTTAAGGGATTTGACTATTTCTATGGCATTCGAGGAGGTGCAGCAGATATCGCTTTCGGCCTTGACGCGCGCCGATGAGTTCACGTAGCAGACAACGGCCGCATCGGGATACTGCGCTTTCAAGGCACGGACCTTCTCGGCGGTTATCATATCGGCCATCGGACAACCGGCCTCGATGACCGGAAGGAGCACTATTTTATCGGGATTTAGTATCGTGGCGGTCTCGGCCATGAAAGTTACGCCGCAGAAGACGATGACCTTGGCATCGGTCCTGACCGCGGCCTGACTGAGCGCCAGCGAATCGCCTGTTATGTCCGCCAGTTCCTGTACCTCATCGCGCTGGTAATTATGCGAGATTATCACAGCGTTGCGCTCTTTCTTCAGCTGAAGGATCTTATCTTTGAGCTGCTCATTATAGCTCGCGTCCGAATTCGATTGTCTGTCAAGCACTTTAAACTTTCTTTATCCTGTTCTTGCCATCGACGAAGACGATCTTAGGCTTTATCTTACGCGCCTCTTCCTCATCCGCATGGAAATAGGATATTATTATAACGGTATCGCCCTTGTGAGCCCAACGCGCGGCCGCGCCGTTCATGCAGATCGTGCCGCTTCCCATCTTTCCGGCCAATGTGTAGGTCTCGACGCGGGAACCGTTGTTCAGGTTGACTATCTGGACGCGTTCGCCCGGAAGCATATCCGCCGCTTTGAGCAGTTTCGCGTCTATCGTGATGGAGCCGGTATATTTGAGATTCGCCTCGGTCACCGTCGCCCCGTGTATCTTCGACTTCAACATCGTCCTTAACATTTAAGCCTTCACCTCTATATTGTCTATCAGCCGCGTCTCGCCTATCCAAACCGCAACAGCCACCAATACTCCTCCTTTGATAGTTTTTATCTCCTTTAAATCCTTCGGATCTACTATTGAAATGTAATCGATCTTTGAGACTACCGGTGATAACATCTTTCGCATTTCTGATCTTATATTCGCGGCGTCCCTATCGCCTAATCTTATCAAATCCCTTGCCAGTTGTAAAGCCCGATATACCGTCGGGGCGACCCTCCTCTCGTCGGAAGAGAGGTATCCGTTGCGCGATGACATCGCCAGTCCGTCTCTCTCCCTGACCGTGGGCATGACTTTTATCCTCACGTCCATATTTAAGTCTTCGGCCATACGCTTTATCACGATCGCCTGCTGGGCATCCTTATGCCCAAAATAAGCGATATCGGGATCCGCGATGTTAAAGAGCTTGACCACTACTGTCGTGACGCCGCGAAAGTGCGTAGGCCTGAACTTCCCGCAGAGATTCTCGGTCAACCCCTTGACCTTCACATAAGTCGAATAACCTTTCGGATACATGGCCTTCACGCTGGGACAAAAAATATAATCAACGCCTTCATTTTTACATAGAACGGCGTCTTCTCGCAGGTTTCTCGGATATTCCATGTAGTCCTCGTTCGGCCCGAATTGCGCAGGATTGACAAATATACTGACTACGACCAAGTCGTTATCCTGACGAGCTCGTTTTACGAGCGAGGCGTGCCCTTCATGAAGATAACCCATCGTCGGGATTAGACCGATAGTCAGGCCTTTTCTTTTTTTACGGCTAAGTTCTTTCTTTATCTTGCTTATCGAGCGGATTATCTTCATCTTTCAAGATCTTCTAATATCTCGGCCGCGGTCTTTTTCAGTATAGGGTGAAGGGCTTCGGGTGCGATCTCGGAAAGAGGTTCTATCATAAAGCGCCTCAAATGAAGCTGCGGATGGGGGATCACAAGATCCGGGTCATCCATGACAAGGTCGTTATACAAAAGTATATCGAGGTCTATCTCCCTGGGGCCCCATTTAACTTTTGACGGCGTGCGCCCGACTTTTCCTTCCGCATCCCTTAGAAGAACAAGGAGCGCATGAGGCGTAAGCAACGTACGGATCTCCGCGGCAGCGTCGAGAAACTTATCCTGAGGCGGCCCGCCTACAGGATCGGTCTCGTAGAATTTTGAGACCTTCACCACCTCTACCATCAGGGATCCCTTGAGCTCCTCTATAGCTTTCTCGATGTTGCCGCGCCTGTCTCCCAGGTTCGAGCCAAGCGCGATGAACGCCTTTACCTTACCCATGCCGGGGCAAAGATCTCTTTATCCTCTGGACAGCGGTTTTAATTCTGTCTTTGGGGACCGTGAGGGCCATACGTATATAACCTTCGCCGTATTTCCCGAAGCCGCTGCCGGGGGTAGCTATGATGTCGGCTCTTTCAAGCAGGGCTTTTGCCATTGAGGCCGAATTGTAACCCGAAAGGACTTTGGCCCAAACATAGAATGTCGCTTTCGGTTTCGAGACCCTCCAGCCGAGCGAACTCAAGCCGTTTACCAGCGCATCGCGCCGGCCTTTATAGATCCTGTTCGCTTTTTCGACCGATCCCTGTGAACCTTCAAGAGCAGCGATGCCGGCTAATTGGATCGCCTGGAAGATCCCCGAATCGATATTCGATTTGACTTTGGCAAGGCCCTGGATAGCTTTTTTATTGCCACAGGCCCAACCTATCCTCCATCCGGTCATATTATAGGACTTCGAGAGCGAGTGGAATTCTATGGTCCTGTCTTTCGCGCCGACCATTTCGAGGATGCTCATCGGGCGGTATCTGTCGTAACGGACCTCGGAATAAGCCGCATCTGAGCATACGAGTATGTTGTTCCTGTGCGCGAAATCGAGGACCCTTTTGTAGAATTCCTCGTCGGCTACTGCGCCGGTCGGGTTATTCGGATAATTTATGAAGATCATCTTCGCCTTGTTCGCCACGCCGGACTTTATCTTGCCCAGGTCCGGAAGAAAACCGTTCTCAGCCAGGAGCGGCATGAGATAGGGCACGCCGCCGGCGAATATCGTGCCGTTCTTATAAGGCGGATAACAGGGATCCGGCACGAGCACGTAGTCGCCCTGATTTACAAATGCGAGCGGGATATGCGCTATCCCCTCTTTCGAACCGATAAGCGGCAATACCTCTGTATCCGGATCAAGATGAACTTTAAACCTTTTTTTGTACCATTTCGCGATCGCTTGTCTCAATCGCGGCATCCCGGAATCTAAAGCGTAATGATGATTGGCGGGATCAAGCGCGGCTTTGTACAATGCGTTAATAATATGTTTGGGTGTCGGGAGGTCGGGATCGCCGATTCCTAAGTCGACGATATCCCTGCCTTCGGCTTTCGCCTGTCTTTTCGCTTTATCTATCTCCGCAAAAAGATACGGAGGAAGTTTAGCTAATCTCTCAGATAATTCAAAGTCTGTCATTTAATATCTCCCAGAACATCCTGCATATCATACAATTTCGCCTTTTTACCGGCGATGAATTTCGCCGCAGCTATCGCGCCCTTCGCGAAAATATCGCGTGTCTTCGCGCTGTGCGAAAGCTCTATTATGTCGTAGGGGCTCTCGAATGTGACCTTGTGGTCGCCGACTATCTCGCCCTCGCGTATCGATCTTATATCTTCGACCTCGCGCCTGGAAGCTTCCTTGACTATCTGCGCGAGTTTCTTGGCGGTACCTGACGGCGCGTCCTTCTTGTGTATATGGTGCGCCTCGACCATAGTTACTTTGTAATCTTTCGACAATTTCCCCGCGGCCTCTTTGACCAGACGGAAGAGCAGGTTGACTCCTATGGACATATTAGGAGACAGGACAACGGGTATCCTATTCGCCGCTTCCTTTATCCTGTTTAACTGGTCTTCGGAAAAGCCCGTCGTCCCGATGATGATAGCTTTTTTCTGCCTTACCGCGGCATCGAGATGTTCCATCGTCGCCTCAGGCGTCGTGAAGTCTATAAGGACGTCGGCCGCCTTGATATCGCCGAGATTATCCGAGACCTTTCTGCCCGCTAGTTTCGAACCGACAGACGGATGCCCGTTCGCCTCAAGCCCGAGGACGACCTGGATGTCATTATCCTCAGCCGAGAGGTTTAAGATCCGCGCGCCCATTTTTCCGGCGCAACCGCAAACAGCTATTCTTATCATCTCAACCCCTTGTCATTCCCGCAATCTTTAAGCGGGAATCCAGACATGTTATAGATCCCCGCGTCCGCGGGGATGACATATATTATTTCCTACAAACCGTATTTCTTCAACGCGTCAGCGAGCTTTGCCAGATTCTCTTCGGACATATGGCACAAGGGGAGACGAAGTTCCGGCTCTATCATCCCCATGAGCTCCATCGCCGTCTTGACGGGTATGGGGTTCGTTTCGAGGAACATCGCCCTGACTAAAGGGAGCAATTTATAATGAAGCTCCTGAGCCTTCTTTATATCGCCTTTCTTGAATGCCGTTACCATATCCGCGACATCGCGCGGCACAATATTCGCCACGACCGATATGACACCCGCACCGCCGATAGCAAGGATAGGCAGTGTAAGCGCGTCGTCGCCGGAGAGTATCGTGAAGTCCGGGCCGCATAACGCCCTTATCCTCGATATCTGTTCGAGGTTCCCGCTCGACTCCTTCACCCCGACTATATTCTTTATCTGGGTGAGCTTCTGGAATGTCTCGGGTTCGATATTTACCGCGGTGCGCGACTGAATATTGTAAGGGATTATCGGTATCTTGACAGAATCCGCGACCGCCTTGTAATGCATGTAAAGGCCCCTCTGTGTCGGCTTATTGTAATAAGGCGACAAGAGCAGGGCCGCATCGGCGCCGGCTTTCTCGGCGTGCCTGGTCAGATCGATAGCTTCGGCCGTGGAGTTTGAACCGGTCCCGGCGATCACGGGGATCCTCTTTTTCGCGGCTTCAATGACCACCTCGATGACGCGGTTATGTTCTTCAGTCGAAAGCGTGGCGGATTCGCCGGTCGTCCCGCACGGCACTAACCCGGAGGTCCCGTTCTTTATGTGAAATTCCACCAGTTCTTTTAATTTAAGTTCGTCGACCTTTCCGCCCTTGAACGGCGTTACAAGCGCGACTATCGAACCTTCAAACATCCTTACTCCCTCCTCTTATTTATAAAGGTATCTGCCTAAAAATACCTCTCGTGCCCCGCCTTCGAGATAGACATCCGTGAAATTATCTCCGTTCTTTTTGAAATATATTTTAAGCTTATCTCCGCCCTTCGTAAGGCAGACGACCGGGCTCTTGAAATCTTTCATGGCTGCCGAAATTATACCTGAGGCGACCACGCCTGTCCCGCAGGCGAGTGTCTCGTCTTCTACGCCGCGCTCGTATGTGCGCACTCTTATTGAATTGCCTTTCTGAACTTCCACGAAATCAACGTTAGTACCTTTCGGCGCGAATGTCTTGTGATGGCGGATCTCCCTTCCCAGCCTTTTCACATCCCACGAGTCAAGGTCTTCCACGTATATTATCGTATGCGGGACGCCGGTATTCACGAAATGCGCCATGTAATCCTCATTCTCAATGAGAAGTCTCACCTCGCGGCGCAGGTCCGTCGGATCCGGCATCTTGAGCTTTACGATATCATCGCAGACCTCAGCCTCGATTATGCCCGAAAGCGTCTCAAAATTCATTTTTTTTCCGGCGATCTTCTTCTCTTTCGCGAATAAAGCGATACACCGCGCGCCGTTCCCGCACATCTCGGCCTCACTGCCGTCCGGGTTTATTATGCGCATCCTGAAATCGGCTTTTTTAGAAGGCTCAATCGCAATGAGCCCGTCAGCGCCGACTCCGTAATTCCTGTCGCAGATCTCTCTGGCGAAAGCATGCAGCTTCAACCCGTGAATTATCTCTCTACGGTTATCAATGACGATAAAGTCATTACCGCTGGCGACCATTTTGACGAATTCTATATGGGTCATTTTAACTCTTTGGGGATATTCTCGCCTTTTATGAGGTCTTCGTATTTTTCTCTCTCGCGGACTACATGGAATTTTCCGCGTATGACCATCACCTCGGCCGCGCGCGGGCGTGAGTTGTAGTTACTGGACATGGTAAACCCGTAAGCGCCCGCCCCCATCACGGCGATCAATTCGCCGGGCTGGAACTCGGGCAGTTTCCTGTCCCTCGCGAGGACGTCGCCGCTCTCGCAGATAGGGCCCACCACATCGGCCAATATTTTTTTGCGTACAGGACGCCTTATGACGGGTAGTATCTCATGGTAAGCGTCGTAGAGAGATGGGCGCAGGAGGTCGTTCATCGCCGCGTCTGCTATCACGAAATTTTTCGACCGTGTCTTTTTGACATATGTGACTTTCGCGACCAATATGCCGCTGTTCCCGGCGATAAACCTCCCGGGTTCAAGTATAAGGCGGACATTTATCTTACGCACGAGCGGTATCACGGCCTTCGCGAAACGCGCGGCCGTCTGCGGTTTTTCTTTATTATAGATTATACCGAGGCCGCCCCCCATATTAAGCCAGTCTACCCTCGCGCCTTTTCTTCTTATATTTCCGATCAATGTGCCGATCTTGTTTATCGCCTTGCGGAATGGTTCTGCCTCCGTTATTTGAGAACCTATGTGTATATGTATGCCGCGCAGCCGGATATTCGGGTATTTCGAGGCGCCCAAAAACGTCTTCTCGACGGTCGTGAAATCGAGGCCGAATTTATTCTCGGCTCTCCCGGTCGTTATAAATTTATGCGTATGCGGGTCTATATCCGGATTGGCGCGCAGGGTGCAGTCTACCACCCTGTCGAGCTTTTTGGCGATCTTATTTATCTGCGCCAGCTCAGGCAAAGATTCGACATTAAAGAATAATATGCCCGCCCTTATCGCGTTCTCTATCTCGCGTTCGGTCTTACCGACGCTTGCATAGACTATCTTCTTCGGGTCGCATCCGACTTTCAGCGCTTTGTATAGCTCGCCGCCGGATACGACATCGAGACCTGCTCCGGCTTTTACGAGCGTCGCGACAACAGCGAGGTTCGAATTCGCTTTCATCGAGAAACAGATCAACGGATTAAGTTCAGCGAAAGCGTCGCGCAGTTTCCTGTAATGGTCGATGAGCGTCTTGTGGCTATAAAGATAAAACGGCGTCCCTGCGGCAGCAGCTATGCCGCCTATCCCCACGTCCTCGCAAAACAGCACATCACCTATATATTTGAATTCGTGCATTATCTTCCTTTTTTCCTTGATGCGACCGAGACCTTCGGGTCCAATAATTTTAACGCGTCTTTTTCAAACTTATCCGAAAATTTCTTAAGCTCAGAAAGCGTCAAGGCCGATATCCTTCTTTTCCTCTCGAGCGTCGTCGCCACCAGCTTGCCTATTACCGAATGCGCCTGCCTCGAATCTAAGCCTTTCGCGACCAGATACTCAGCCAAGTCGGTCGCGTAGAGCGATTCATCCAAAAGCGCCCTCTCGATATTCGCTTTATTGACCTTTATACCCTTTATCATTTTGGCGAATATCGACAATGCCTTACAGGCCTTCTCAACCGAATCGAATAGCGGCTGCTTGTCCCACTGCATATCCCTGTTGTATGTCAAAGGCAAACCCTTCATCATCGTCAAGACTGAGAAGAGATTCCCGTATATCCTGCCTGTCATCCCCCTTACAAGCTCGAGGAAATCCGGGTTTACCTTCTGCGGCATTATGCTTGAGCCGGTGCAAAACTGTTGGTCTATCTGTACGAACTCGAACTCGGGCGTCGTCCATAGTACGAGGTCTGACGCTATCCTCGACAGATGCATCGCAATAAGGGAAGCCGCCTCGAGCATCTCGATGACGAAATCCCTGTCAGAGACCGCGTCCATGGTGTTTTCACAAAGCGCCTTGAAGCCGAGCTGTTTGGCGACATATTTCCTGTCGATCTTAAGCGAAGTGCCGGCTAAAGCGCATGCGCCCAGCGGCATAAAATCCGCCGCGTGATAGGCATAATGAAGCTTCCTCTTATCCCTCGCGAGCATCCAGACATACGCCTCGATCTGGTCCGATAAAAGGACCGGCTGCGCGTGCTGCATATGCGTCAATCCCGGGATTATGACATCTTTATTCTCCTTCGTGAAATCGAGCAGTGAATTCTGCAAGGCCGAGACCAGGTCATATATCTCCTTCGCTTTATCCCTGCAATACATCCTCGTATCCAACGCAACCTGGTCGTTCCTCGATCTCGCGGTATGGAGTTTGAGCGCCGGCTTGCCTATCTTCTTCTCAAGCGCGTTTTGGATATTCGTATGGATATCCTCGGCCGTAAAGTCATATATAAATTTGTCCGCCTCTATCTCCTTTAATATTACGTTAAGGCCTTTTATTATGGCGCCGGCGTCTTTCTTCGGGATTATCCCGCATTTGCCGAGCATCTTCGAATGCGCGATAGAACCCAGGACGTCGTATTTCGCCAGCCGATAATCAAAATACATGCTGCACGAGAAATCCGCCGATAATCAAAATACATGCTGCACGAGAAATCC
>Ga0156064_1076_pt2 | contig 17989 bp, 13 predicted proteins | sample RifCSPlowO2_02_FD_107717 | JGI IMG/M metagenome (GOLD analysis project Ga0156064, IMG submission 107717) | Omnitrophica WOR_2 bacterium RIFCSPLOWO2_02_FULL_50_19 | reverse complement strand
AATTGGGCAGGAAAAGATAACGCATGAAGAAAAGGGTCCTTATAACCGGCTCTGCGGGCCTCGTCGGTTCGGAGTGCGTGCGGTTTTTTTCCCAAAAAGATTTCAGCGTCATCGGCATTGACAACAATATGCGGAAAAGTTTCTTCGGGGATACGGCTTCGGTGGAATGGAATAAAGACCTGCTCCTCAAGACATCTCCGGGCTACGTCCACTACGACTTCGATATCCGGGATAAAGCCGCTATCGAAGGCCTGTTCAGAAAATACGAATTCGACCTCATCATCCATGCCGCTGCTCAGCCATCCCATGACTGGGCGGCGAGAGAACCTGCCACGGATTTCGAGATCAACGCAGTCGGGACGCAGATCCTGCTGGAAAGTTTCAGGGCTCATGCCCCTCAGGCGGTCTTCATCTTCCTTTCCACAAATAAGGTCTACGGCGATAATCCTAATAAGCTTCCTTTCCTCGAGCTTGAAAGCCGCTATGAGCTTCCGGAGGACCACAAATTTTACGGCGGCATAGACGAGTCGTTAGGCATCGACAATTGCCTCCATAGCCTCTTCGGCGCTTCCAAGGCCGCAGCCGATATACTCGTCCAGGAATACGGGAGGTATTTCGGGCTCAAGACCGTGGCATTCAGGTGCGGTTGTATAACAGGCCCCTATCATTCCGGCGCCGAACTCCACGGGTTCTTATCCTATCTGGTAAAATGCTGTATAACAGGTAAAAAATATTCCATCTACGGATATAAGGGGAAACAGGTCCGCGATAATATCCATTCCCATGACCTGGCCAACGCCTTCTATCAATTCTATCTGGCGCCCCGCGCCGGTGAAGTGTACAACATGGGAGGCGGCAGGGCCGCCAGCGTCTCCGTCCTCGAGGCGATAGGCCTTTGCGAGGAGATCTCAGGCAGGAAGATGGCTTATGAATACGCGGACCGCAACAGGATAGGGGATCATATCTGGTGGATATCGGATCTCTCCAAGTTCAAGGCGCATTATCCCGATTGGAGCATAACGTATGACGGCCGCCGCATTATCGGGGAGATATTCCGCCAGCAAAAAGAATTAACCGGTCAGAAATGAGAAGGTCCCCGGTTTTTAATATTTTTTTCTGGATGTTCATCGCCGTTGCCGTCATAGTCACGGGCATCTCCCTGTCCATGAGGGGCGGCAGGGACCTGAACGTGGGGCTCTACGGCGTCGATCAGGTATCGCACGGGAAGTCACCGTATGAAAATATCTCCGATGCGAACCGCCCACTTTTCCGTTACGCTCCGGGAATGGCGGTCCTCCAGGCCCCTTTTCTGCTTAAGAGCAAGAAGGTAGAGCCCCTCTTCTACGCCGATCCGATCACCTTCAAAGACATGCTACCTTCAATATACGCATGGTATCTGGCAGAGCTCGCGGCGATAGCGCTCAGCGCGCTGATATTGCTTCAGCTTATTCCGCCATCGGCGAAAGGGGAAGGGGCGCGTAACCTGAAGATAAGCCTCCTGTTGTCTATGCCTTTCCTGTTATATGAATTGGCCAACAGCCAGAACAAGCTCGTCGCCCTGTTTTTTCTGCTGGCGGCTCTCTTGTTGTTCAAAAAAGACAGGATGTTCTTTTCGGCAGTCTTCTTCTGCCTCGCCTTGACCGTATACAGCCCCTTGCTGGTCTTTATCCTGTACTTCATCCTGAAAAGCAAGGGAAGGTTTATACCCTGGTTCATCGCGGGCGTTTTTATCGTCTTTTTCCTCGTCCCTTCCGCGGTATTGGGCATAGGGTTTAACAACTACCTGCTGAAGGAATGGTTCGAGCGCACCATAAAGCCATTCTCCGCCGCGGCCTCTTATGTGAACTACCTGGACCTCAGGGTCAGCAACCAGTCGCTGCCGGGAGCCGTCGGAAGGTTACTGGCGCCGGGCGGCACCGAGAATTTCCTTTATCTCATCCCTCCCGTATCGATCCATCTGATCATCAGGGCCTGTTCGGCAGCGATCGTCTTATTGTCATGTATCGCGGCCTGGAAGAATTCAAAAGAGGCCTCGCAGGGGCTGGCTTATTCGGTCTTTTTGATGCTCGCCCTCATGCTTCCGCAATATTGCATCTATTACACCTGGGCGTGGACGTTCGTCTTTTATTTTGTCGCGCTTGATCTTAACGGCCGCGTGGAAGTTTCGGCGGCCGATAAGAGGTCTTTACTTGCGGCCTCTTCAGCCCTGTTTATTTCCACCTGCTTGGTAGGTGTACCCTTCCTAAAGAATATTTCCCTGATCTTCTGGGCTACCCTGATCTTCTGGGCGGTTATGGTCAAGGTGGCTTCGCGATGAAAGGGAACCTGTCGGCCGTCTTGATCGCACATGACGAAGAGGAGAACATCGGCAGGATGATCGAAGGCCTGCTGGGGGATTATCGCGATGAACTTCTCGAGATCATAGTGGTCAACGATTCCAGCACTGACAGGACCTCCGAGGTCGTCCGGACCTGGATGGGCCGCGACAGCAAAGTCAGGCTTATAGAAAAGGGCCTGCCGAGCGGGGTAGGGCTTGCCCTGAGGACGGGCTTTAAGAACGTAAACCCGAAAGCGGACTATGTCCTGACGATGGATTCAGATTTTGTAGAGAATATCAAAGAGGTGCGGTCGCTTATCCGTGCGGCGGAGGCGGAGGGGCGCGACGGGGCGATAGGTTCGCGGTATATGGAGGGCGGAAGGCTGGTCAATTATCCGCTCATGAAGAAGATAATGAACCGCTCATTCCACTTTATCGTAAGGGCGCTCTTGCGCCTCGGGCAGAAAGACCTGACCAATAATTTCAAGCTTTACAGGGCCGAGATAATACGGAAGATCCCCTGGAGGAGCGACGATTTCGCGATAAACGCGGAGACAGGGATCTTGCCGATAATCTTCGGGTATAACATAGCGGAGGTTCCGGTCTCCTGGATCCAGCGGAAGGCGGGGATGGGTAGGTCGAAGTTCCGTCTTTTTAAGGTGGGCTGGAACTACATCAAAGTCATCGGTTACGCCCTGAGACTTTCAGCAAGGAAACAGACTTCCTGAGCGATTCGAAGAATATTATTATTACCAGCGCCAGCATGATTATGGAGAGCGCGGCATTGAGATTCCCCTGAAAGGTATGTTTCGGAAGGTAATTGACCGTTATATTCTCGATAGCCGCCACGAAAGTCGTGGCGAACATGAAGAGCGAGGGAAGGAAAGTTATCAGGCAGTAATATTTTTTTGCGCTGTGTTTAAGTATAAATACGGTTCCTACGCATAGCGCGAGCGTCGCCAGAAGCTGGTTCGCCACACCGAACATCGGCCAGATAGTAGATATATCCCCGTTATAGACAAGATATCCCCATAAGAAACTGATGACCGCCCCGCTTATTATTACGCCGGGCATCCAGCTGCTCCTGCCTAATCTCGGGTTGACGAACTTGACCATCTCCTGAAGTATGTAACGCGCCACGCGCGTCCCGGTATCCACCGTCGTTAAAACGAAGAGCGCCTCAAACATGATCGCGAAGTGGTACCAATAGCCCATCAGGTGTTTCATGCCTTTTATCGAGGAGAGGATGAGCGACATCCCTGCCGCGAGCGAAACCGCTCCTCCGGGCCTTCCGGCCAAGGTCTCGCCGGTCATCTGCTCGATCTCTTTCAAATTCGTTATATTCAATCCTAATTTGGCGAACGCGTCATGCGGAAGATTTATCGCGAAGTAATCCCCGGGCAGCATTACGGTCGCGGCGATAAGGGCCATTATGGAGACGACGGCCTCGACCAGCATCGCGCCGTAGCCGATAAAACGTATCTCGGCCTCGTTATTTATCATCTTGGGAGTAGTGCCTGAACTCACAAGGCTGTGGAAGCCGCTTATCGCGCCGCAGGCGATAGTTATGCAGACGAACGGCCAGACCTTACCCGGTATTATCGGCCCTCCGCCGTGGATATATGGCGTGAGCGCCGGCATACGGAGAACCGGGTTTACCATAAATATCCCGAGGACGAGAAGCGCTATTGTGCCGATCTTCATATAGGAGCTTAAGTAGTCCCGCGGGCAGAGCAAGAGCCAGACCGGGAGAGTCGAGGCGATGAAACCATAAATCGGCAATATGACCGAAAGCGCGGGTTTTGAAAAAAGAAAAAGATTGCCGAAGCTTGTCTTTGAGAGCGGCTCTCCGAATACAACGCCTAATATCACTATCGTCACGCCTATGAGCGAGGCCTCTACGATCTTGCCCGGCCTTATCTTATACATGTAAAGGGCCATAATAAACGCCGCCGGTATAGTCATCGCGATCGTGAAAGTGGCCCACGAACTTTCGCTCAGGGCATTTACCACGACGAGCCCAAGACCTGCGAGCGCCGTTATTATTATGAAAAGTATCGCGAAGCCGGTGGCGATGCCGGCGGTAGGACCTATATGTTTTTTGGCGAGGCGGGTGAGGGATTGCCCTTTCATCCTGACGGACGCAAAGAGTATGACCATGTCGTGGACCGCGCCCCCGAGCACCGCGCCTATTAATATCCAGAGAAAACCGGGAAGAAACCCGAACTGCGCCGCCAGCACAGGTCCGACAAGCGGGCCCGCGCCCGAGATCGCGGCGAAATGGTGGCCGAAGAGGACGAATTTATTAGTGGGGTGATAATCCTTGCCGTCGCGGTGGGTATGGGCCGGCGTCGGCCGTGACTGGTCGAAGACGAGCACCTTTGTGATTATGAATTTAGCGTAGAAACGGTACGCGAGCGCGAATATGAGCAGACTTACTATTATAAGAGTTAAGGCGTGCATGGATCCCTTTTCAGCTATTATACCCGCATTCCGGTCCCGTGTAAAATCATTATAAAGCAGAGTTCTCTTGATATGACCCTGATATGCATGTATAATAAAGCACTATGGGAAAAAATCAGTTTTTTTCCGGAAGTTTCCGTTCCAAAGTCACAGTAGCCCTTGTCCTCTCTCTGTTTTTGATAGCCGCTATCAGCAATTTCCTTATATATAAATTCAGTTATGACTCCCAATTCGAACAGTTCAGGGAAGAACTTAAGATGGTCACGCAGACCGCAGCTTTGGTCATAGACCCGGATATCCTTATGCAGGTCCCTCTCCGGGGTCCTGAAGGCGTAAAAAGCGAGCAGTATAAGATCATCGCCGAAAAGTTATTACAGATCAAAAAAGTCAACTCGCAGATCCTTTTTGTATACACTATGGGCCGCACCGACAAGGACGGCGTCTTGCAGTTTATCGTAGATCCCGAACCCCGGACTCCGGACAAAAGGGAAGGCGGTCCTACCTCATATCCCGGCGATAAGTATGATGCCTCCAGATTTCCCGAAATGTCAAAAGCGTTTGAAAGCCCTTCCGTTGATAAGAGACTTATGGTCGATGAGTGGGGCGCCACTTTATCAGGTTACGCCCCCATACGCGGCAGGGACGGCAAGGTGGTAGCTATAATCGGGATAGATATCGGCGCGCAGGATGTCTACGGCATACAAAAAGAGCTCAAGCGGAGAGCCATTTTAGTGTTGGGCGTGGGTATATTGATCTCTGTTGTTTTGGGGCTTTTGGTCTCAAAGAGGGTTACCGGTCCGGTAGAAAAACTTGAGGAAGCGACCATGCGCCTCGCCGCTGGAGACCTCGGATATAGAGTCGACATAAAAGGCACGGATGAGATAAGCCGGCTCGGCGAGTCCTTTAATAAGATGGCCGAAACCCTCATCGCGTCAAAAGAGGCCCTGCAGGATTATTTTTACCGTATCGTCCAATCGTTCGTGCGCGTCCTTGAGGCGAAGGACAGTTACACGAAGGGCCATTCGGATAGGGTCGCTGAGTACTCGCGCCAGATCGCCCTGGAGATGGGGATCTCCGTAAAAGAAGCCGACATGCTCAAAAGGGTGGCCGAACTCCACGATATAGGAAAATTAGAACTCGACGAGCAGTTATTAAATAAATCTGAGAACCTCAGCGACGAGGAGTGGAGGCTCATCAAAGAACATCCTGTTACAGGGGAGGAGATCCTGGGGCCGGTCTTTTTGGATAAGAGGATGCTGTCTATCGTCAGGTCGCATCACGAACGCTACGACGGAAAAGGTTATCCTGACGAGCTTAAAGGCGATGAGATCGATATCTTAGCCCAGATCGTTTCAGTCGCCGATTCATATGATGCCATGACTACCACTCGCGCATACAGGGGTCCGCTGAATAAAGGGGGGGCCTTAGAAGAATTGAAGAAGAACAGCGGGACACAGTTTAACCCGCGCATTGTGGAAGCTTTTCTCAAGGTCCTAAATCGGGAAGGAGAATAAGTAAAATGTTCAGGGAGAAGATAAAAGTGCTGGATTGCACGATAAGGGACGGCGGCCTGATAAATAAGCACGACTTTGATTTCAAATTCGTCCGCGCCGTCTATAAGGCGCTCTCGGAGGCGAAGATAGATTACATGGAGATAGGATATAAGAACTCGAAGAAACTCTTCTCCGACAAGGAATACGGCCAATGGAAGTTCTGCGATGATGACGAGATCAGGAGGGTCACCGACGGCATCGAGTCGCAGACGAAGATCTCCGTCATGGTCGATGTCGACCGCGTCGACGTTGAGGACGTAAAGCCGCGCAAGGAGAGCCCGGTGGCTATGGTCCGGGTCGCATGTTACGTCAAAGACATAGACAAGGCGATATTCCTCGCCAACCAGTTCGCGGACAAGGGTTACGAGACGGCGGTCAACATAATGGCCATATCGAAGGCGCCCGACAACGAGCTTACCGAGGCCTTCCACCAGCTTAACGAGGAGTGCAAGGCCGGCGTGGTCTATATCGTGGACAGCAACGGCGCGCTATACCAGGAGACGACAGAACTTCTCGTAAAGAAGGCAAAGGACATAATAAAAAACAAAGAGATAGGCATACACGCCCACAACAACCAGCAGCTCGCCTTCGGCAACACGATAGAGGCGATAATACACAACGCGAATTATGTGGACGGGACGGTCTACGGACTCGGCAGGGCCGCCGGCAACTGCCCGCTAGAGCTCATACTCGGATTCCTTAAGAACCCTAAGTTTGATATCCGCCCGGTCCTCGAACTGATATCAAAGGAATTCATACCCCTAAGAGAGAAGATGGAGTGGGGTTACATCATACCGTACGCGATAACAGGTATTCTTGACGAGCATCCCCGCGCCGCGATGGCGCTGCGCGACAGCGAAAAGAAAGAGAATTACAGGGAATTTTACGAGAGCCTCATAGGAAGCGGGGAGACGCAGTAAACCCTTTAAGGAGGAGGTCCAAATGGTAAACAAAGCGATCATAAAATTTGTATTCGCGGCCTCGCTTATTTTGGTTATGCCCCATCTTTTTGCCTCGGATCTCTTCATAAGTAAAAAAGATAGGGAAGCAAAACGCGAAACCGAAATGCAGGAATTGCAGAAGCAGTTCCAATGGTGGCCTACCGACGCTAAGCCGGCGCCGGTAAAGGACGCAGAGATGGGCGGATACTGGTGGTGGCCCCTCGAGCCGGGGACAGCCGCCCTATGGGGTAACAGGGGCTATGTATACGTATACAAGCTGATCTTCGACTATAGATCGGACGAGCTTCCTCCCCCGAAGCCGGAGGAATTAAGGCAGTCGCTACTGATAAAGAAGATTCTAAAGAACGTGAAGATATATTTCGATTACGATAAGTCCGCGCTGCGCGATGACGCCAGGAAGATACTCGAGGCGGCCGTCTGGACCTTAAAGCATAATACCGATTGCAGCATACTGATAACCGGCAACTGCGACATACGCGGCACCGAAAAACATAACGAGAAACTCGGGAAGCAGCGCGCGAAGACGGTGGAGGATTTCATGCTCCAGAATGGGATAGCCGACAGCCGTATTCGCATAGTGAGCCGCGGCAAGCTCGACGCCGTAGCTCATGTCACCGACCTCGTCGGGATGCAGAAGGATCGCAACGCCCAGTTCATGATAGCGGAAGTCGAGGAGGTCATGATCCCGGCTCCCGGAGAGCCCCAGATCGAGGGGGCCAGGAAGATAGATGAAGGCAAATATGTGGTCCAGGAAGAGAAGACTGTCGAAAGCAAGATAAAGGTCTCGACAAAAGAATACACGGTCAAGAAAGGCGATACGCTCGCTTCGATAGCCAAGGAACAGCTCGGCAAAGCGAGCAGGTGGCAATATCTTTACGAGATAAATAAAGACAGGATAAAGGACCCGAACAAGCTTAAGACCGGTACCAAGCTAATAATACCGAAGGAATAAGTCGTTTCCTGACAGCAAGTCCTAACTATGCGATACTTTGTTTTCACTATAACTTAATAAAGTATCCGCAATTATGCCATAATTTTTACCTAATAATGGCAATAAATTTCATTTGACAAGCTAATTAAACTTGTGTATACTTTAAACACGTTTCGAATCCTAGATGACATAATTACATAGGAGACAAAGCCATTAGGACGCGGTTTCTTGTTATTTTTTTATCTCTATTAGTCTCTTTTAGTTATTGCTTTGCCGCTCTGCCCTCTTTTCTAACCATAACCTCACCCTCAGACGGCAGTTATATCAGTAAGAGCGTAACGATAGAGGCCCAACTAAACCAAATCCCTACAGCAAGGTCTGTTAAGTTTTATATAGATAATAACTTAGTAGGCGAGGATACCGCATCTCCATACCAATATACCTGGGATACCACATCTTATTCGGACGGCCAGCATACGCTCTACGCCTCTATCCTTCAAGCTCCGGAGCGGCCCGGGGAAATGCCACCGCTCTTAGATTCTCCTAAGATTACTGTCACAGTAGATAATTCGCCCCCAACCATTCCCATAGTCTCAGATGACGGAATATATACTAATTCAAATAATAGACTCCACAGCTCCTGGACATCTTCTGCTGACCCGGAGTCGGGCATTAAGGAATATCAGTATGCGATTGGAACAGCAAAAGGAGCGACGGATCTGGTATCCTGGAGCTCAAACGGCCTGAATCTGGATGTAACCCGTACAGGATTATCTTTAACCGAAGGCCAGTCGTACTACATTACGGTTAACGCCATAAACGGCGTCAATTTATCAAACGTAGGCTATAGCGATGGAATTATAGTCGATACAACAGCCCCAGTAATTACAATCACATCCCCAGCCAATGGCTTTGTATCAACCACGCAACCGATAGCCATCTCAGGCACAATAGACGATAACCAGGCATCTGTCAGCGTAAACGGCATAGCCGCAACTGTCATTCCCGCGGAAGCGGGAATCCATAACTTCACCGCCAGCGGCATCCCATTAAATGTAGGCCAGAACACAATCGCCGTCACTGCGACCGATCTGGCGGGAAATTCCTCGTCTTCTTCGATAACTGTTACCTATCAGCCCAATAGCTCAGGCGATACAACACCTCCGAGCATAAATATCTATACCCCTGACAAGGATGCAACCACCAGAAGCAACATAATCTATGGAGGGGTCTCGGATGACGCCGTAAGGGTAACCGTTAACGACATAGATGCCGAATTATCAAATGCAACTTTTGTAGCAAGACCTCCGTTGGCCGAAGGTCAGAATACCGTCACGGTAAAAGCCTGGGATGCTGCCGGGAACCTAGGCGAATCACAAATATCCTTTGCATATAATACCGCAACTCCCAAAGTAACAATTACCTCGCCAGTAGATAATTCGGAGATAGACATATCGCCAATTAAGGTTCAGGGGACAAATACAACAGATTTGAAATATATCCTTGTCGGTAGTCTTCCGGCCCGCATAGACGGGACCAATTTTACCATTGAAGGCATAAGTTTAACTTCAGACCACACAGTCATAACCGCCGAAGGCCGTGACGCAAACGATAATTTATTTGAAGACTCTGTATTTGTAACGTCACCGCAGTTAGCTAATTATCAATTTAGCGAAGTATTAGGCAGCACGTATGAGTACGAAGATACAAGGCCTGTTGCCGGTGCAACCCATATCTTAAAGGTAACGCTCGAAAAGAACAACCAGTTAGCGCCAAACGAAGAGATTCAATTTAATGTCGTAGAAGGAGGCTGTGGCCTATCTCAATCTAGGGTTTTCACAAATGATAACGGAGAAGCGCAAGTTATTCTAACAACCGACACCAATTCCAGCGCGACCAACAAGGTCGACTGCTTTGTATCAAATAATCCATTGGTTAAGACAACCTTCGTTGTCTATACAAAGCCGGGCGCGCCTTCAACCTTAACAAAGATATCCGATGACTCTATAACACCGGTTCCGGGCGCTACAGTAGATTTAATTGTAAAACTTACTGACTCAAACAATAATCCGATTCCGAATGAAAATATAAATTTCCAAGTAATACAAGGTACAGGAACACTATCAACTATACAAGCGGCTACCGCCTCTTATGGTGAGGCTAAAGTAATTTTGACCGCTTCAGTCAATCCAAATGAGACAACACAAGTCACTGCAACAAGCGCGACCAATCCCAATTTAAGCGTAACGTTTAATATTGCCACTTCACAGCCTACCCCCCTAACCTTTGATGATATAATGAATAAGGTAAATGAAAATGGAAATAAAATACAGGATTTTATGGCGGATATAGTTAAGACATCAGATGAGCCCGGCGTACCTTCTGAAGAAGGATACAAAATATGGCAGAAGGGCGACAAAACAAAAATACAACTTTTATATCCTGAGCAAAGAAGCTACATTATCGAGAGAACCGAGAATTCTATAAATCTCAACGGCGCTCCTTTTTTAACTATTGAGGAACAGGGAAGCGCTACGATGACAACCACAGATAGTATCGAGAGCTTTTCGGGAGATATATTTGTTTTAAAAAGGTCAAGTATTTCTCCGAATTTTCAGCAGATTACCAAAATTTATGTAGATTATTCAAAAGGGATTATTACCAAAGTTTGCTCTGAGTATTCCAGTGAGGTCGGAAAAGGTAAGTTTGAAGAGGAGCGCTCTTGTATTTTAATTGATGAGATTTGGGTAGCTGATAACATTATCAAAAAGTCAGAGAGTCTTATAGATGACAGCGTATATACAACTACCGAAAATTTCTCTAATATAATGCTTAATTCCGGAATACCGGATTCAGTGTTTCAATAAGAGAAGGAGTCAAAATGCCTATGAAACGGAAAACCGTTATTAAAATTCTCATCGGTATAGTTGCCTTTATTCTTATAAAAAGCTTTCTTTATTATACCGAGGTTGAGTATTCATATCCTGTTTGGTCAAAAGATGGTAAAAGAATCTATTGCGTTAAGAACATTAATTATTATAGATTTGCCCAAGGAGGGTTTTTCTTTGAATACAGGATTTACAAGAATAGATCCTATGTCATGTCAATGAATTCCGATGGCTCTTGGAAGAAAGTATTAGCGAAATTCGTAGGTCAAGAAGGTTCTTTAAAATACGTAGAGAACTTAGCTATCTTACCGGATGGCAAAGAACTTATTTTTTACCTGCTATCCAACGAACATGAAGAGAGTGGAATTTATAAAATCAATATCGATGTTAGGAATTTAGTCAAAGTAGCGAATTTTTTAGTAGGAGGGGGATTGTCGACTGACTTCTATCTTTCGCCAGATGGAAAAAATATAGCTTACACTAAATGCGAGTTTCGTAGAGGTGGTTTGTCGGGACAATGGTATTCTTCTTGGTTGGTGGGGATAGGGGGGCAGGATAATTATATGATTTGTGGGGAGGAAAGTAAGGTTGAAGGTTGGACAAAAGACGGAAAAATTATAATCGACGCTTATGTTGACATAGAAGGTAACCCTAAGCCACGATTTGATAATAAGGGGCAATATGAAGGCGACTTAAAAAGCCGGTATTTGATTTATGACCCGTTATCTATGAAGCTTATTAAAGAAGTACCTCAAGAATTTAAGAAAATAAATATTATGCTAAAAAAAGATACAACCATTTCTCCTGACGGCAAAAAGAAAATATTCTGGGAAGAGAAAAACCTTGGTGTTATGGATATGGATGGCGAAAACAAAAAGATTCTCCTTAAAGACAAAGTGCGTTACCTCAAATAGGGATTAGGGCGTTATGATGAAGAGATTGGTTTCAGCATTATTCTTTTTTCTTTTATTAAGTAATAGCGTCTTTGCTGTTGAAAAACCGCAGATATATATGCCATATCCGATTGTCTTTGTGAGTGGTATAGGAACATCCGCTAATAAAGATAGCAAGGGCTATCCTTCAAAAAATTGGCCCAATAGATTAATATTTAAGGAATTAAGGAAATATTTTTTAGTTTACCCTGGTGATAAGAAGAAAGAAGCGCCCAAATATATTTTTGAGGAATCACGCGATAATGGCGAAAAATCCCACCTCGAATTCTTCTTCTATGATTCGAAAGAGAAACCGGTTGATATAAACGCAAATATGCTTAAAGATGAGATAGAAAAAATTCTAAGTAATGACGGGGGCTACTACGACATCAATGCCAATAGCTACGTCAATCCCTGTCCAACACCTAAAGTCATCATTATCGCACATTCCTACGGCGGGATAGTTACTAGGTATATGCTTGCGAATAATATAGGTAATATCCGCGATAAAGTAGCGGCTGTATTTTTCTTGGGGACGCCACAATTAGGAAGCCCTATGGCTGTGGTAGGTTATTTTTTGCCAAAAGAAATTCCCTATCTAATGGAAGACATAAGGAATATAGATGATACCCTAAAGAAAGAAGATTTTACCGATCGTATTTGGGATGAAATAAATTTTAAAATCCTTAGGGATTACGAGAGACAGAAAGTTATCGGCAATCTGAAGTTTATAAAATGGGCAGAATCCGAGGGAGGTCTCTATACATCAGTACGCGATATTTTTGACAATGCGGCGATAGAAAATGCTATAGCCGGTGACTATCAATTGCTGGCACTATATAGGAAAATACCGCCTGTTTACCAAAAAGGTGTGGTATGGGCTACTCTTATCCCGGATGCTCAAGCTAATACCTATAGAAAGAAATTTGAGCTTTCTAATCCCGCTAATCCGAACAAGCCATTTGTTAGATATATACCTAGAGATGATAATTTATCTTACGATTTATCTAAATCGGTTCTTTCTGCGCTTGGGACTAATATCGGAGTAGAAAAGGTTCATGCCATAGTGGGAACAAAGGACGATTTAATAAGGGATTATTTATGCAGTAAGGCTAATGGATATATGTTTGGACATTTTGATAGATTAGATTATAGTTGCATTAAAAATGAGCTTTGGAACGATGGCGATGGAGTTATAAGTCTTGCAAGCCAAAAAGCAATTCCTGGAGCAGAATCACCCGATACTCACATAATAGATGCTGCTCATGTAAGCTTCTTGAGTCCAATTCTACTAACCGGCGAAACAGACTACCCCGCCACCCCCGACATCATCCTCCAAGCCATCGATGATAAGCCGGTGATTGAGGAAGTGAGGATAGTAACTTCCTTTACTCCAACCGGTTCTCCAGAGAAGTCCTATTTTATAGTTAAAGCAAAGGACTATCTTTTGGCCGATCTAGAATTCGAGACAACCATAGGTGAAAATGTCAACGAATACCTCGACCCTGCAACCAAAACCTTCAGGCCCTATTTTAAATTCGGAAAAGATTTCTTAAAAGAGCGCACTGATACAACCGTAACCATAAGGGATATAAACGGCATTGAGACCCCTTTAAAACTATATCCAGGAGAATTTTATCTAAAAATCACCGGCGCTTTAAACATTAGTTATTACTACCTCTACCTAAAAATAAAAAATCCCGCAAAAAAGACAGCGGTCTGCGAGATAAATTATTATAATGGCGGAGCAATGATATATAAAAACGGAATGGCAGGGGAATCCCGACTAAGCAGAAGCGGGAGCCCCTATTATGGCCCTATGTGGTATGATGGCTACGGGCCGGCAAGGCCATATGAAGACCTTAGATGGCAGGGATACAATGAATTCGTTTCCTCTCCATTACTTTTTTATACTCCGTTTACCTATTCAAGCGATTTTACCTATCCAAGCGATATAGATACAAATGGCCTAGGCGTCTACCTCGTTGCATGGGGAGAGTGGAAAGCTTATACTTCATTTGGTTACGTTGCACCTCCTGAATACGCCGACCGAGCGGTTGGGATCTCAATGTATATATCAACTTTAGTTAATATGCGCGTATACAAAGCATATGCCGATCCGGATTCCGCAATAAGATCGGCCAAGTTCATAGGCTATCTCGATAAGGAACTAAAAGGAGGCGGCGCAGACTTTACTATCTCCGTTTCCCGGGATACCTCAAACATCTGGCCTCCGACTAAAGATTCAAGAGGCGATAGCCCTATATTTAGTTTTGACACAAAGTCATATCAAGATGGCGCATCCTTCGAAGCTATAATAGACCCAACCAAACTAAATCCCGGCGGAAACAACGTCTGGCAGGTTACGTCGGATATTCCAGTCCCTTCAACCCCACAAGACAATCGTATTCCTGAGAGCGTACCAAATCATTTTAGTCTTACCTTCGCCGGCCTCAGCAGAGCGGATTTCGCACGCTCAGCCTATATTCGCAACCCACTCTTAATAGTTATCTACGAATGAAAAATTTTTGAAAGAAAATCCCTAAATCTATCGTCTATTACCCTAGAAAGGAGATACAGACAAATGCGCCACATTACACGAGCAGTGCTGGTAAGTACGGTCCTTTTGTTGCCGATAGCGGTCTCGGCAGTAGAAGGGAAGAGGGAAGCAGAGCCCATAGCGGTTCAAACAGTAGAGGTTCCGAAGGATAAGATGGTCGATGAACCCACGATCCTCGAACTCCAGCGCGCCGCCATCAGGTACGCCGAAGTAAGCCCCGATAAAATAATTAATTTACGCAGGCAGGCGGCCGCGCGCGCTTTCATGCCTGAGGTATCCGTCGGCTACGATGCAGACACCTATGATACGATATCCACCGCCACATTAAACGGCAAGACTAACTTCTTTATCGGCCCGGACGACACAAGCCGCGGCTGGGACGTATCGGCCAAATGGGACCTTGGAGATCTCGTCTACAACACCGCGCAGACCTCGATAGACTCGCGCTCAAAGCTAATGGTCGAACTCCGAAACGACGTCCTCGAGCAGCTTAATTCCGCCTATTTCGAAAGAAAGAAGCTCCAGAGGCAGCTTGCCAATATCGCCGATAAAACAAACCCCGCTTATACGGACAGGGAGATCAGGATAGAAGAGCTCACCGCCACGATAGACGGCTTGACCGGGGGATATTTAAGCAGAAGGTTAGGGAAAGACTAGATAATAAACTTGGCATTCTTTACGAGGGGAGTAGAGGAGATTTCGGCAGAAATTTTTTCAGGCAAATTAGGCTTGCCGAGTTTGTAATACATGTAGTTCTTGTACCCTTCCACGCCGGGCTGGTCGAAGGCGTTGACCCCGAGAAGTTCTCCCTCAAAGGCGGTCGCCATCTCGAAGAAGAATAGCAGCGCGCCCCAGTAATAAGGCGAGACCTCCGGCAATATTATCGTGCAGTTCGGCCTCGATTCGCTCACAAGCGCCCATTCCGTAGCTTCCTGCGCGAGCTTTATCAGTTCGGAGAACTTCTTTCCCGCGAGGATATTCTCCTTATCGCCCGCCGGTATCTCGATCTCGTTATTGAATTTTTCAACGCGTATGAACGTGATGACTTTATTGTTCACGCCCTCGATATTGTTCTGCTGGATCGAGTGGAGGTCGTTCGTCCCCCTGGCGGATATAGGCGTGCGGCCGACATTGACGGGCGCGCCGGTATCGTTAGGCCATTCTTCGCTTCCGTCCGGGGCCTTGATGACCTTCCTGGCGTATTTCTTTCCGAGGCTTTCGGCGAGCATCTGGATATACCAGTCCGCGGTCGATTTCAGCGTCTCGGAGAAGGGCATCATTATCGCGATATCCTTGCCTTTTATCCTGTAGAGTATCGTATGGAGCGCCGCGTACATATACGCGGGATTCGTGAAGACGTCGGCCGAAACGCAGATCCCGTGCATATCGGCTGCGCCGTTGAGGACTTCCTGTATATCCACGCCGATTATCGCCAGGTGCAGCAATCCCATATTGAATTCCGAGAACCTTCCGCCTACGCCTTTCATCAGGGGCAGGCTCCTGAAACTTAATTTGTCATTTTTCTGATGTTCGTCGACGATCCCGCGCAGGCTTCCTGATCCGGGGTCGGTTATTGCGAATATCTGCCTGCCGTAATTCTTCCCGGCGCCCTTCCTGAGCCACTCCTCTACGGCGAGAAAGGCGGCTTTCGTCTCGGCCGTCTCGCCGGATTTCGAGATGACTATTACAAATGTCTTTTTGGGATCCAGGTTATCAAGCAGGACCGATAGGGTATCCGGGTCGAGGTTGTTCCCCTCAAAATAGACAGAGGGCCTCTTTTTTCCGGCGCCTTTGAACTCGTTATAATAGGGAGGGCAGAGCGCGTCCTGCGCCGCCTTAAGCCCGAGATACGAACCGCCGATGCCGAGCGATATGACGCTGTCATATTTTTTGGCGATCCCGTCTCCAAGTTCCTGAATATCCGTTATCGCCTTTTTATCCTGAAACGGGAGCCTTGCCCACTCGAGGCCGATCTTTATCCTGCTGCGGTCCTCCGAAAGGACGGAGGAGAGATGCTCATGGGCTTCCTTTATTGAATAGCCAAGGGCGTTTAATTCCGATTCGTCGACGCCATGCTCCTTGCCGACGCTGAAGGAGAACATGTTATTGAAGTCGAATCTCATGCTTTTCATCGCGGGATCCCTTTCTGTTTTTGGTTTGCCTATTTTACTACTCTTTGATACAATAAATCAAGAGGAACTACCCCTTGCCTAGACGCTTGAAAATTCTTTCAGAATTTTCTACGCAGGCTTCGGGGTTAATTCGCAGCAATTCAGCTGCGGGCGAATTAAGGGGGAATTAAATGCGCAAGGACTTGATCGTTAAGGATGATTTCATGCAGGAAGATACCTGGCGGATATTCAGGATAATGTCCGAATTCGTCGACGGATTCGAGACCCTTTCCAAAGCCGGAAAGGCGGTATCGATATTCGGTTCCAGCCGTTTCACGCCCGACAATAAATATTATAAGATGGCCGAAGAGACCGCCTACCTGCTCGCCAAGGCCGGATACGCCATTATAACCGGCAGCGGTCCCGCTATCATGGAAGCGGCGAATAAGGGCGCGAAAAGGGCAGGGGGAGTCTCCATAGGCCTGAATATACAGATACCCCTCGAACAGGAACCCAATAAATATGTCGATACCCTTCTTGATTTCCGGTATTTCTTCGTGAGGAAAGTGATGTTCGTAAAATATGCCAAGGCGTTTATAATAATGCCCGGCGGATACGGGACGCTCGACGAGTTTACCGAGGCCATAAACCTCATCCAGACGGAGCGCATCCAGAAGTTCCCGATAGTCATAATGGGAAGCGAATACTGGAAAGGGTTGATAGATTGGCTCAAGTCGACCGTCCTTAAGAGCGAGGCGATATCCAAAGAGGACCTCAAGCTCTTCACGGTCGTTGACGAGCCGAAAGACGCCGTCGATGCGATAAAGAAATTTTACGGGAAACAGCGGAAGTGAACGGATAGCCGGCAGGTTATAGTTTTATCTTATGAAATATATCGACGAGAAGAAGATCAATAGCCTGCTTTCTGAAGCGGGCGCGGCGGGCGAAGGCGAGATCGACGCGATATTGAAGAAATCACGTTCACTCAAACGCCTCTCGCTTGAGGAGACCGCAGCCCTGCTCGCGGTCGAGGACCCGCGCGTCATAAAAAAGATATTCGAAGCCGCGGCATACGTCAAAAATGAGATCTACGGCAACCGCGTCGTCCTCTTCGCGCCGCTCTACATCTCGAACTACTGCGCGAACAAATGCCTTTATTGCGCGTTCCAATCCGGCAATCCCGAGATAAAGAGAAAATACCTCTCGGCCGACGAGATACGTTCGCAGGTCGAATGGCTCTTAAAGAGGGGGCACAAGCGCATCCTTATCGTG
>Ga0156064_1080_pt3 | contig 18252 bp, 15 predicted proteins | sample RifCSPlowO2_02_FD_107717 | JGI IMG/M metagenome (GOLD analysis project Ga0156064, IMG submission 107717) | Omnitrophica WOR_2 bacterium RIFCSPLOWO2_02_FULL_50_19 | reverse complement strand
GAAGCATGATCGCTTCATCGATAGCCATGTTGGCATTCGGCTCGCGGGCTTCGTCTATTATCAGACGCCAGATTTTTTCCATCTTAGATTAAGCTCTCTTGCGGCAAGGACTTCATCGAGCCGCCGGACCGGGGTTATATGCGGCGCTTCGGTCAACAGTGAGGGGTTTGATCTTGCTTCTGCCGCGATCTTTATCATCGTTTCGGCGAATGCATCGAGCGTTTCTTTGGACTCGGTCTCGGTCGGCTCTATCATTATCGCCTCTTCGACGATGAGCGGGAAATATACGGTCGGCGCGTAAAACCCGTAATCGAGCAGCCGCTTCGCTATATCGAGCGTCTTTACGCCGAATTCCTTCTTGTCCTTCCCCGTGAGGACGAACTCGTGCATGCACGGTTCGTCGTCGACAGCGAGCCGATAGTCGTTTTTGAGCTTTACTTTAAGATAATTCGCGTTAAGGACGGCCTCGACCGCCGCGTCTTTCAGGCCGTCGCATCCGAGCGATTTTATGTAACAATACGCCCTTATTATGACGCCGACATTCCCGTAAAATGCGCGGACCCTGCCGATGGATTTCTTCGCGTCGTAATCAAGGGATAATTTGTTCCTCTTCTGTTTTATCCTGGGGATAGGAAGGAAATCCGCCAGATGGGCTTTCACGCCTACAGGCCCCGAACCCGGCCCGCCGCCGCCGTGCGGGGTCGAGAACGTCTTATGGAGGTTGACATGGCATACGTCGAATCCCATATCGCCGGGCCGGGCAATTCCGACCAGCGCGTTTAAGTTTGCCCCGTCCAAATATAGGAGAGCGCCGGATTTGTGGACGATATCCGCGACTTCCTTTACGTCCTTCTCAAATAAGCCGAGGGTGTTGGGGTTGGTAAGCATAAGGACCGCGACTTCTCCATCCATCGCGCCCCTCAGCGCGTCAAGGTCGATCCGTCCCGCATTATCGGATCTCACCGTGACGACCTCGTATCCGCAAAGCGCCGCGCTCGCCGGGTTGGTGCCGTGCGCCGAATCGGGTATAACTACTTTTTTGCGGGGATTGCCTTTTGAAGTATGATACGCCCTTACGATAAGCATCCCGGTGAGCTCGCCATGAGCTCCGGCCGCGGGCTGAAGAGTGAACGCATCCATCCCGCAGATCTCGCAGAGAGCCTGCTCCGTTTCGTAAAGCACCTCGAGTATCCCCTGTACGCTCGTCTCCGGCTGATAAGGATGCAAGCCGGTAAACTGCGGGAGGCCCGCCATCTTCTCGTTGATCTTCGGGTTATATTTCATGGTACATGAGCCGAGCGGATAGAAATTCGTATCGATGGAATAATTGAGCTGTGACAGCCGCGTGAAATGCCTTACGCAATCCAGCTCGCTTACCTCCGGGAGCTCCGGTTCTTTTTTGCGGAGAGAATCCGCGGGCAGAAGCGATTTTATCTCGGCATCGGGCACATCGAGCTTCGGGAGCGAATAACCTTTTCTTCCCGCGCTGCCTATCTCGAATATTAATTTTTCCATCAGTGCTTTCCTAAAAGTTCCGCGAACCTATCGAGGTCTTCCTTCGTCTTCGTCTCGGTGACGCAGATGAGCATGCAGTTCTTCATCTCGGGGTTGAATCTGCCGAGCGGCAGGCCGCCTACTACGCCGTGCTTCAGGAGGTCTCCGGTTATCTTATCCGTCTCTTTGCCGCATCTAACTACAAATTCATTGAAGAACGGGGCATTGAACATCAACTCAAACCCGCTCAGCCTTAGGACCTTGTCCTTTAAATAATGGCTCTTTAAGACGTTCTGGCGCGCTATCTCCTTTATCCCTTCCCTGCCCACAAGAGAGAGATAGACGCACGCGGCAAGGGCCATGAGGCCTTCGTTGGTGCAGATATTCGATGTCGCTTTTTCCCTGCGGATATGCTGCTCGCGCGCCTGCATGGTCAGGACGAAACCGCGCTTCCCCTCGATATCCTTCGTCATTCCGGCTATCCTCCCCGGCATCTTGCGCATATGCTTCTCCTTGACCGCAAAGAATCCCAGATACGGACCGCCGTAACTCATCGGTATGCCCAGCGGTTGCCCTTCGCCGACCGCGATGTCCGCGTTATATTCGCCCGGGGATTTCAAAACACCGAGAGATACCGGATTGACGCAGGCAATAAGGAGGGCCCCGCACGAATGGCAGATAGATTCTATCTTGTCGACTTTTTCGATACAGCCGAAGAAGTTCGGATTTTGGACAACCACGCAGGCGGTCTTATCGTCCGCCTCTCTCTTTAATGCGGCTTCATCAAAGGACCCGCCGGCGTGCGGTATCTCTACAAATTCTATCTTATAGCCTTCCAGATAAGTTTTAATGACCTGTTTATATTCGGGATGGAGCGAACTCGAGAATATGACACGGCTTCTTCCTGTCTCTCTTACCGCGAGGATCACGGCTTCGGCCAGGGCGGACGCGCCGTCGTACATCGAGGCATTTGCGACATCCATTCCGGTCAGTTCGCAGATGAGGCTCTGATATTCATATATCGCCTGAAGCGTACCCTGGCTGGCCTCCGCCTGATACGGCGTATAAGCCGTGAGGAACTCGCCTCTGGAGATCAACGACTCGATGACCTGTGGAATATAATGCTCATATGCGCCGCCGCCCAAAAAAGAATTCAGTTTCTGCGTGGAATAATTTTTTCCGGTCTTTTCGAGTATAAGCTTTTTTAATTCGAGTTCTGAGATGCCTTCGGGGAGGTCAAGCTTTTGTATGCGTAATTCCTTCGGGATGGCTTTGAAAAGCTCCTCGGAGGACGCCGCTCCTATCGCTCCAAGCATCTCTTTTTTGTCTTTATCCGTGTGCGGCGAATATTTCAAATCAATGCGCTCCGGTCTTTATGAATTCGAGGTAATCCTTCTGCGTCATCAGGGAATCTATTTCCGATCTGTCTTTTATCTCTATCGCGAAGAACCAGCCTTCCTCATAAGGCGATCTATTAACAAGCGAAGGGTCTTTTTCTACGGCGCCGTTGGCCTTTACTATCTTTCCGGAAACCGGCGCGTATATCGAGAAGGCGGCCTTGACCGATTCGACGACAGCCGCTTCCCCCGCCTTAGCGACCTCGCAGCCGACCTTAGGGAGTTCGACGAAGACTACATCGGTTATCTCTTTTTGCGCATGGTCGGTTATCCCTACGTAACCGGTATCCCCCTCGACCCTCAGCCATTCATGTGTCTTCGTAAAACGCAGTTTCTCCAGATCGACCATTATCTTTTTCTCCTGTCTAACCCCGCACCAATCTGGTGCGGCGGTAAAATGGCGCCTCTACAACGACGGCCTTCTTCTTCTCGCCGTGAATGATCACATCAAATGTGTCGCCGGCTTTGGAATTATCCGGGCTGACATAACCGAAGCCGATATTTTCTTTTAATGTCGGCGAATATGTCCCGCTTGTGACTATTCCTATTTTCCTGCCGTCTTTTTCTATTGCATATCCGGTGCGCGGGATCGCCTTGTCAATCATTTTGAAGGCCGCTAATATCTCTTTTAAGCCCCTCTGCTTCTTCTCGAGCATCGCCTTTTTGCCGATGAAATCCTTATTGAAATCCACCGCCCTCTCCAGCCCCGACTCTAACGGCGTCTTCGTCTCATCGGTATCTACGCCATAAAGCGGACATCCCGCCTCAAGCCTCAGGGTGTCTCTCGCTCCCAACCCTGCCGGAATAAGGCCGTATCCTTTGCCCGCCTCTAAAATATCGTTCCAGATCTTTATGCTCGCATCTGCCGGTATGAAGATCTCGAATCCGTCCTCTCCGGTGTATCCGCTTCTTGAGAGGAGGGCATAAAAACCGTCGACCTTAGTCTCGATGAAATGGCGGTGTTTAAGCCGGCTAAGGTCGGCCTCGCATAGTTTCGACAATATCTGCTGAGAAGCGGGCCCCTGGATCGCTATCCCTCCGAATGCATCATTTATATCTTTTATGACTACCCCCTCACCCTTATCTTCCCCCCTCACCCTAACCCTCTCCCCCTTGGGGAGAGGGAAGGGTGAGGGGGTGAGGGAACAGTTCTTCTTGATCCAGGCGAGGTCCTTTTCGAATGTCGCGGCGTTGGTGATAAGTATATACCTATCGCCTGCATTATAGATGAATACGTCGTCAAGTATCCCGCCGTTTTCATTGCAGAGCGGCGAATATACTATCTTTCCGGGAAGGGCCTTCTCTATATTGTTAGTGAAAAGTCTCTGGAGAAAGGCCTTTGGGTCTTTTCCGCTTATCTCAAGTTTTCCGAGATGCGAAATGTCGAAAAGGCCGGCCCTTGTGCGCGTCGCGTTATGTTCTTCGATAATACTCGTGTACTGTATCGGAAGAAGCCAGCCGTGGAAAGATACTATTTTGGCGTTGAGGCTTTTATGCGCCTCATATAGGGGGGTCTTTCTGTCTTCAGTGGAGATCATCTAATATTTTTCTAGTTCTATGCTTATCCTGGCATCTATCGCCACGCAGCCGCCTTTACCGTCAGCCGGGAAAACATTAAGCGGATTTATGTCCAGTTCTTTAATTACCGGGAAATCAACGACCAATTGGGAAAGCCTTAACAATCCTTCTTTTATCGAGTCGATATCGACCGGTTTTTCGCCGCGCGCGCCTTTAAGTAGTTCGACCGATTTTATCGAATCTATCATCTCTGACGCCTCGCGTGGCAGGATGGGGGCGATCCTGAAACTGACGTCCTTGAGCACTTCAACATATATGCCCCCTAGGCCGAACATCAGCATCGGCCCGAACTGCGGGTCTTTCATCATTCCGAGGATAACCTCTTTGCCGCCGCTTATCATCTCCTGGATAAGGACGCCGAGTATGCCGGCATTTGGCGCCGCCGCTTTTGCCTTCTTTACCATCTCATTAAAAGCGGCCTCAACTTCTCTCGGATCCTTGAGCCCTACTTTTACTCCGCCGACATCGGATTTATGAAGGATATCTGGCGAGGCTATCTTCATCACGACCGGATAACCTATCTTCTCCGCGGACGATTGCGCCTCAGCCGCATCCTTGGCGAGGACGCCCTTCGGCAGCCTGAAGCCGTAGCTTTCGATTATATCCCGGGCCGTATATTCGGGTATCTCTTTCTGCCCGGATTTTACCGCTTCGTCGATAATCTTCTTCACCTTATCCTTATTTACCGCAAAGGTCTTAAATCCCTCCTTCGGAAGATCAAGCATCTTCTTGTGTTTGACCATCACATTGAAAGACGAGATGGCGCGTTCCGGGAAACGGTAATTCGGTATCTTGCTATCCCGGAGGACCGTTATCCCTTTTTCGACCAGATGCCCGCCGATGAAACTCGTGAATATGGGTTTCTCCCTCTTATTCCCGGCGAGGACTTCTGCGGTCTCTTTTATCCTGCTGTTGCTCTGCGGTGTCAATATCACGATGGCTCCATTCACATTAGGATCCTTCAGCACCGCATCTACGGCCGTCTTATACCTTTGGTCATCAGCATCTCCCATTACGTCGACGGGGTTGTTGAGAGCGGCGCCCCGAGGAAGCGAACCCCTCAAATAATCTACCGTCTCTTTGCTTATCGGAGCTACTTTTGCGTCGGAGGAACGCTCTACCGCGTCCGCGGCTATGATGCCCGGGCCTCCGGCGTTCGTTATTATCGCGAGATTCACGCCCTGCGGAAGTTTTTGATACGAGAAAGCGACGGCATAATCAAAGAGGTCTTCGATGGTGGCGGCGCGTATTATGCCTGTCTGTGCGAACGCAGCGTCAAAAGCAACCTCCGAGCCTGCCAGGCTTCCGGTATGGCTCGATGCGGCCTTGGCGCCGGCCTTCGTCCCGCCGGATTTGCATATTATTACGGGTTTCTTCGCGGTAACTTCTTTAGCTACGCGCATGAATTCACTGCCGTCTTTTACGTCCTCTATATAGCCCAATATTACCTTAGTATCGGGATCATCTCCCAGGGCCTTCAAAAGCGTAATCTCGGAGATATCGGCTTTATTCCCCAAGCTTATAAACTTGGAAAATCCTATATTCTCTTTGACCGCCCAGTCTAGGATAGCCGCGCAGAGCGCACCGGACTGAGAGAAGAAAGCGATATCTCCCGTAAGCGGGGATACGCCGGCGAAAGAGGCATTCACCTTTGAGGCCGTATCGATGAAGCCCAGACAGTTCGGACCGAGCACCTTTATCCCGTAGCTCCTTGCGGTCTCGGCAAGCTCTAATTCGAGCTTCCTGCCCTCCGGACCCGTCTCCTTGAAACCGGCCGTTATTACTATCGCGGCCTTGATGCCTTTCTTGCCGCATTCCTTTATCACCTCGATCACGTACGGGGCTGGTATAGCGAAAACGGCGAGGTCGATATCTTCTTTTACGTCGAGGACCGAAGGATAAGCCTTGAATCCCATCACCTCGGTGTCCTTCGGGTTTATGGGATAGATCCTGCCCTTGTATCCGAATTCCTTGATGTTTAGGAGTACGTCGTGGCCTATCTTGCCTTCTTTTTGGGATGCGCCGATTATGGCGATGGAACGGGGGCTAAATAGCTTATCCAGACCATCTGAGCTCATATATTGTTCCTTATATTTTATTTTTAAGGTGGGATAAAGTTATTTTATTAAGAAGGGGCAAAATTGTCAACCAAAATCATCCCCGATCCCTGAAATCGCCAGGCGATTTCTAGGGGGCCAAAACGTCCTTGATTATCTGGACTATCTCTTCCTTCTTTACCGGTTTGTTGACGAATTTGACCGCCCCTTTTTCTATCGCCTTAGCGTAGACATCCCAATCCCCGAAGGCCGTTATCATGACAACCGGTATATCGGGAAACCCCTTCTTCGACTTCTCGAGAAGGACGAGGCCGTTCTCCCCGGGCATTGAAAGGTCGGCAAAGATAATATCGAATTTTTCCTTCCCGAGCGTCTTGAGACCCTCGGCGGTGTTAAGCGCTACCGCCGGTTTGTGCCCTTCGCTTTTGAGTATCTTCGAAAAGGCTATACCGAATTCCACGTCATCATCTACCAGCAATATCTTCGCCATTTTGGTTCTCCTCTTTAAACCGCAAACGATAATCTGACCTTTACCTTTGTTCCCTTATTGATCTTACTTTCGCAGGATATGCCGCCGCCGGCCTCGATCACCATATCCCGGGCTATGTATAGGCCGAGACCCGTACCGACATCTTTGGTCGTGAAGAAAGGTTCGAATATCCTCTTGAGGTTCTCCCGCGATATCCCTATGCCCGTGTCCTCAATGGTTATCTCGATATCGTCCTTCCCCTTTACCGTGGAGATCCTTATCTGTCCGCCCCGCGGCATCGCCTCGAACGAGTTCCTGACTATATTCAACATTATCTGACGCAATCCACTCTCTTCTATCTTCACGTCCGGCAGGTTGCCTTCGAGGCTTTTCAGGAATGAAATGCCCTTACGGCTCGCCTCCTTTTCCAAAAAATTTATCAGCGAATTCAGGAGGAGATTTACGTCGCAACGCCGGTATTCGGATTTAGACCGCCTCATGAACTTGAGATGTTCCTCGACGACATCATTGACCCTCTGAACCTCATTCATGATGGAATTTATGAGGGTTTCCGCCTCATCCGCATCCAGCCCCTGGCCTTTCTTTACCTCGTCGGAAAGAAGCTCGGCATTAAGGCTTATAGTGCTCAGGGGATTTCTTACCGCGTGCGCTATCTGCGACGACATCATCCCCATCGCCGCGAACTGTTCGGCATTGACAAGCTGGCGGTGCATACGCCTCTCCCTTTCAGAAAGATATCCCATTATAACGGCTAAGACCGACAGAAACGCGGTCCGCAGGGCTATATCGGTCCAATGCTGATGCACCAGGCATTGAGGACATGAGAATATGTAGACGATCGAGATCAGAAACGCTATTCCTATGCTCGCCACCAGGCCGTAATAAAAGGAATGAATGGCGGCAAGCAGGAAAAAACCCAGCGTAAATGTCGAATTGAACCCGCCTGTTACCGGTATAATGAAAGAGAGGAACATGAGGTCAATGATCAACTCAAACAGATATAGCTTAGGCGCCTGATCGGCGAACTTGAAAACGCATAAATAAAGGACCAGCGTATAAACGAAAAATATCGCCAGCAGGATAAAAAAGAACACTTTATCATTGGAAGACATCGGATGGTATAACCCCCAGATCAACCCGCCGAATACCGCCAGCAGTTTTACCAGCGAGAAAGCGAAATCGGTCAGATCAAAACTAAGGATCCCTTTGCCCGTGTTCATTGCAGTTCTTCCTTATATACCCTCAATATCTCAGCCACGCTCCACGCCTGAGATATGGCGCCCTTGGGATTATAGGGCGGGTCCCCGTCGAAGATCTCCGATATAGTCCCGAGGCCGGCATCCTTGAGGTGTTCCCTGAGAGGCGCTAAAAATCTCCTGGCCTCCTGCCTCGTGTTCTTATTCCTGCCGTAAACGTTAAGATAGGCGGTAATAAAATGCCCCAGGAGCCACGGCCAGACCGTCCCCTGGTGATAACAGGCGTCGCGCATGCGCTGGTCGCCGGAATATATTCCGCGGTAATTCCTGTCGCCTGGTGAAAGGGAACGCAGGCCGTAAGGCGTCAGGAGTTCTTTCCCGACCACATCGATGACTTTCCTCTCCTTTTCTTTCCCGATGAGTCTGTACGGGAGGCTGAGGGCGAATATCTGGTTGGGGCGGAGCGACCTGTCAGGCCCCTCCTCATTTACGCAATCGTATAAATAGCCGCCGGACTCGTTCCAGAAAACGATCTCGAAGCTCTTTTTCGTAAGGTGCGCGAGCCGCGCGCATTCGTGCCTGTATTTCAAGTCAAGCTTCTCGCAGATATCTTCCATTATCCTCAACGCGTTATACCATAGCGCATTGACCTCGACGGCCTTTCCGTTCCTGGGCGTCACCACCCACCCGCCTATCTTCGCGTCCATCCAGGTAAGCTGCGCGTCCGGGTCCTCGGTATTGATGAGGCCGTCCCTGTCCATCTTTATGCCGTAGCGGGTCCCGTTTATGTAGAACTGGATTATCTCCTCGAGGCAATCGAGCATGTTCGATTCTACGAAATCGTAATCGTTGGTGTATTCCAGGAATTTGTGTATCGCCCAGAAGAACCATAATGACGAATCAACGCTGTTGTATTCTGGCTCCTTCGCCTTCTCGGGGAACCTGTTTGGTATCATCCCCTCGTCGTAATATTTCGCGAACGCCAGGAGGATATCCCTCGCCTCATCATATCTGCCCAAAGTAAGGGTAAGGCCGGGAAGCGATATGAGCGCGTCCCTGCCCCAATCCCAGAACCAATGGTAGCCCGCGACTATCGTCGATAATCCGTCCATCCTCTTTATCAGGAAAGAATCCGAGGCGTTCGCCAGCTGTATCGCGAAATTATCCTTGAGGTCGACGGCCGCGGCGATCTCGCTGTGGCGCAGGACCTCGCTCGACTCGAGCACCTCGAGAGAACGCATCTTGCGCCCTTCGGTCGAGGCGACGATGTAGGCCTTATCCCCTTCCTTTATCAGAAATCCCAGTTCGCCGGGGCTGTAGAGGTCCTCGTGGTATTCGAGGCCCCTTTCTTTTTCGCGCTGGTATTCGAAGGATTTGTACCAGTAACCGCTCTGCTCGAACCTGTCGGCGTTATTCGCCAGATATATTATCGGCGATTCATCGTACGGCTTCATCTTGATATACCCCTCGAGGCGTTCGACGGATTTATTGAAGCTCGAATTCTCCATCGAGACCCAATGGTAATCGCGGGCGGCAATAAGCGGACGCAGCAAAAGCTCGAGATACCCGGGCGATTTCAGTATCTTATAAGTGATGACGGTGGTATTTTCGCCGTGGACCATGAATACGACTTTTTCGATGACCACATCCCCGACCTTGTAGGTAAATATCGGGAACGGGTCTATCCTGAACTCCTCAAGATATTTGTGACCTTCGGGATGGATTATCCCGCCGGGGTAATTGTTGCAGGAGAGATTGTATCGGCTGCCGTCTTTGAGTACAAGGGTCTCTTCGAGTTTCGATAATACCACCATGCGCGCCAGCGAAGGCCTTGCCGTCGCAACAAGGAGGCCGTGGTAGCGGCGGGTGTTGGTCCCGATTATGGTCGATGAAGCATATCCGCCTAATCCGTTGGTCTCGATCCATTCCTTCGAGATGGCGGTCTGGAAATCACCGCACACCTCTCTGCCGAAACGGATCGTCTCGTAGGCGTTGGGCGATATTTCTTTTACCGCATCCTTCGTCACTATCATATTATTCCAGCCCTTCCTGGGGCGGGGATTCGTCCAATTTCTTGAAGAAGTCTTCCGGCCGGAGGTTTTCTATCTCCTTTTCAAAATTTTTTACCTCATCCTCGCTTATAGGCTTATTGATGACCGGACAGAGCGCGAGCACCTTCTCTTCAACGAAGATCGGGGCCCCGGTCCTGACAGCGAGCGCTATAGCATCCGACGGCCGCGAATCTATCTCGAGCGACCTCTCTCCCTGCTTTAATATTAAAGTCGCGTAATAGGCGTTCTCCTTGAGGTCGCTTATGATTATCTTCTCGAGGGATCCGCCGAGCGCCCTGATGAGATTTACGGTCAGGTCGTGCGTCAGCGGCCTCTTAAATTTTTCACCCTCGAGTACCATCGCGATAGACGCCCCTTCACTTATGCCGATCCATATGGGGATCAGCCTCGAGCCGTCGGCCTCCTCCAGGGTCACGACGTATTGCGCCAACGGCGGGATGAATATCAATGAATATATCTTAGTAAGCTTCATCTGCGATACTCCTTACCATAATATTAAACCATGCATACATAAAAGTCAACCGGCACAGCCTGGTCCTGTAAAAACCGGGCTAGATATCTTTCTCGCCTTCCACTTGTATCGGACGCAGACGCGTAACGCTGAAGAAGAGATCCAAACTGCTTATTTTTTCGACGCGCCTCACCTCTTTTATCATCGGAAGAAGTATGACGGAGAAGGCAGCGCGTAAAATGCCGGAGAGCAGGAACAAGGCCAACAGGCGATGCCCTAATATAGGCGGCAGCGTCTTGGCCAAAAAGCCTCCCAGCAAAGCGCCGCAGCATATCGCCATGCCGTTTATGACATTAAAATACGCGGAACATCTGGTCCTTTTTTCCGGAGAGACTGCGTCATAAAGAAAATTGAAGACCGAAAGGTTATAGCCCGCCCACACAAAACCACCGAAGACCTGTATGATCATCAGATAATAGACATTCTGCGAAAACAGCCAAAGCATCGGTATCATGGGGATAAAAAATGAGGTGAGCCGTATCACTTTCATATTCCCGACTATATCGGCGTGCCTGCCCCAGATATTCATGGTAAGGAGCGCGGCGATGGTAGCGGATGTCACGATAATCGTATAGGTCGCATAGCTTAACTTGAGGTCACTTAACATGAAGACGGCAAAAAACGGACCCGACATGTTCACGCAGAAATTTATGCTTGCGACGTAAAATACGAATTTCGCGAAATTTGATTCTCTTATCCTCTTTACAAAATCCCAAAATGTAAAATAATGTTCTTTCGTCACTTTTATCGGCGGCTCGTACATCTTGCTCAGGAAATACCAGGATATAAACCTCGATATGAAAGCAAGACCTATTATCACCATAAAACCTTTAAGCGTATTCTTTCCGAATATATTAAGGATAAAACCCGCTAAAAAAGCGCAGGCGACACTGACCATCCCTAAAAGCCGGTTGCGCCAGCCAAAATACCTGCCCCTGCTGGACCGCGGGATATGGTCCGACATCAGGCTTACCCACGCCGGGACGGGGAAAGCATTAAAGGAAGTCGCCAGGGTGACAAACAATATAAGCCATAGCGCCCTATCCGCCTTGAACAGTAAAGGGATCAAAAATATCGGAAGATACATGAAGGCGTGGAAAAAGACGAATATCTTGATTATGCGCATCCGGCTCTTGAAATGCTCGGTAACGTCGGCCGATTTAAGCTGGATAAGCGACGCCACCAAATTCGGAAAGGCGGTAAGCATGCCGATCTGCGCGCTGGTGGCTTTAAGCGCAACGGCGAACGGCGTTATGTATTGCTCGGTAAATCCCATCATGGCCGAGTAGAACGCGCCGTCTATGAAAGAGTTCTTTAAACTCTGTTTTATCTTTCCCTTTTTTTCCATATCGGCGATATTATAACACAAAGGTGCGGGGTTGACACGCAAGTATAACGCCTGTTAGAATCAGGTCATGCAAACTCCCTCTTTGAAGATAACGAAAAAGGGCGCGGCATGGTTCCGGACCGGCCATCCGTGGATATATAAGGACGACCTCGAACGAAACGACCCGTCACTATCGGGGTCGATAGTCTCGGTCTTGGACAATAGCGGTAATTTCCTCGCCAAGGCATTCTATAATGAACGTTCCAAGATCGCCCTGCGCCTTATAACATACGATGATCTGCCCATCGATGCGGCATTCTGGAGAGGGCGTCTTTCGAAATGCATAGAACGCAGGAATAGGGTCGTAAGGGACGCGACCGCCTATCGCATAGCCCACTCAGAGGCCGACGGCCTCCCTTCCCTGATAGTCGACAGATACGGCGAGCATCTCTCGATACAGACATTATCCCTCGGCATGGACGGTATAAAAGATACTATCGTCGAGGTCCTGGCGGAGTTAGTAAAGCCCAAATCGATCGTAGCAAGGAACGATTCGGCGATGCGTAAGTTCGAAGGCCTCGATGAGGTAAAAGAGGTCCTTTACGGTAAAGCGCCGGAGAAGATCGAGGTAAAGGAGGGTAAAATAAAATATCTGGTAGATATCATGAACGGCCAGAAGACGGGTTCCTATCTAGACCAGCGCGAGAACCACATTGCGGCCGAAATATACGCGAAGGGGAATACGCTCGATTGCTTTTCTTATCAGGGCCTCTTCTCCCTGCATATGGCGCTTTCCGCGGATGAAGTGACCGCGGCCGATTCCTCGGGACCGGCACTCGAGGGGTTAAGGGAAAACGCTAAATTAAACGGCCTTACGAATATCAAGACCGTCGAAGGTAAGATCTCCGACATATTGAAATCCTGCCAGAAGGAAGAGAGACAATTCGACCTGATCGTCCTCGATCCGCCCGCGTTCGCGAAATCGAAGAAGGACCTTCAGGCCGCGGCCCGCGGTTATATAGATATAAATTTCAGGGCGATGAAGCTGCTGAAAAGGGGCGGATACCTGATGACCTGCTCGTGCTCCTACAACCTTTCGGAAGGGCAATTCCTGGATATAATATACGAGGCATTATGCGAATCCCGCAGGCGGGCATGCCTCATAGAAAAGCGTATCCAGCCGGCCGACCACCCGATATTGCTTAACTTCCCCGAATCGAACTATCTCAAATGTTTCGTCCTCGAAATGCTGTAGGGATCGTCTATTTCCAGAAGGAGTTCCCATACCGCGCGTGCGCGCTGGTATTGTTCCGGCTTGGAAGGTCTGGGGGTGTGCCCGCCGTCGTGCCATGCCTCGGGAGTATTGAACCAGTAGGCGCTCGATTCATGCTCATAAACGATATAATAACAACCGTATGCTACCTTTAACGCTTCTTCCTTAAGGCCAAGGTGGTACATCGTCGCAGCGAGGAAATACGTAGACCCGGGCCAGATCTCCTTGGCCATATTTATATCTATATCCGTACCGTCGGCATTCTTGCTGTTCATCGCGCCGCAATCCCCGACTCCGTCACCGTTGAAGTCCTTTAGGGGAACGACGCACATCCGGTAGACCCTCTTCAGGTATTTGATCATCCTGTCGCGCGGGAGGATGTCACCTAACCCCATCGCCTCGCAGAACCTTTGGCCGTTCAGGCCGTCGGCCATGATGGCATCAGAATGTTTTCCGGCGGTGTCTATGCGGTAGTACTGCTTCTCTTCCGACCACAATTGCTTATCCAGATTAGACCTAGCCTTATCACATAGGGCGGCGACTTCATTTATTATGGGGTCTTTCTCGGCGCGCGCGAGCCTTTCCATCGCCTCGAGGGCGCCCACCCATAGCCCGCCGCACAAAAGGCTCGTCCCGTAAAGGCCCCACGCGTCATAGGTGTTATCTGAACCGTTATTATTGGGCAGGCCGTCGCCGTCGGTATCCTGGGACTTCATGTATTCATAGGTCATCTTTATCGCCGGCCAGCAATAATCGAGGAACTCCCTGTCCTTATATACATGGTAGTACCTGGCTACCTGCTGGATGAATTTGGCGTGCAGGTCCTTCCAGTGAAGTCTGTTCGTGCCGTAGGCGTCAAATTCGAAGAACGGGTCTTTCGCCGGAGCGCCGAAATCGTGCGGCGTCTGGTGCAGGGCATCGTAATACATTATGCCGTCGGCGAAGCATCTCAATATATCCCGCTCGATCTCCGGCCAGAACTTCAAGGTGAGGATCGCGCAGTAATGGCGCACATCAAAGGTCTCGCAGAACGGATATCCTATCGATTCCATCACGAAAAATTTGTGGTCGTCCCCGTGCAGCCCCATATATTCGCGGTCGCGCCCGGATTTAAGCCCCGATTCGTAGAATGTCCCGCCGAACTGCGTATAATATAATTCGTTAAAGGCCGCGGTCTTGAGCCATTTAGGATACTTATCGCTTTTTATCACCGGCTCCATCCATTCGTCGATCTTCTTCTCCCATTCCGCGTAATTTGCGAGGGCCTCTTTAGCGATATTAAATGACTGGTCCGAATCCCTCCCGAAATATTCCGTATATTTACGCCACCACTCGGTCCCGGAGGCGTACGGGTCCCCGAATTTAACTACCGGGAAATCCCAGGATATGACCAGCGGCACGACCTTCTCCTCTCCGGGATCCAGAGAGATGCCCGCAGTTATCGCGGCGACCGAATGGGGATTGTCTTTCTTCCAGTCAGGGTCGCATATGAGTTTCACGCCGTCCGCTTCCCTGGAAGCGATGCACCATTCCGAGTTCTGCGTCTCGGGGGTATTTTGCGGATGGCCGGCCTTCAGGACGACGCCCGCGATATCCCCGTCCCTCTCGATCCTGTTCCTGTAGCCCTTACGCAGGATCATGCCGGAGAACGGCGCCTGCTGCCAGGTAAGCGTGACCGAGGCCTCGGCCCTTTTGCCCGTGCGGTTGGAAAACTTGAACTGCCAGACAGCGACGGGATAAGACGTCTCTTTATAGTTATTTGGTATTATCGGAGAGAAGAATTTCTGCGAGATATCGAGGTCGAAACAATCATACGTTACCCACCCTTTGGGCTGCAGCGCGTAATAGCAGGCTTCTCCTTTTTTTAGTTTCTCCCACTTTGTGTCTACGGCCGGGGAAGCAGACAGGGTGCGCGTCTTCTCCCTCTTCGAGCCTATCCGCTCGCGGATATGGAACGCCGACTTGTTCAACCACCACCGGTCATAGGCGCCGCATTTCAGAGCCCAAGGTCCGAACGAGCCAGAGATGCTGTACATGAACGAGCCTGCGCCGAACCCGCCGAGGGCCACGCCCCTGTCCGGACAGGAACTCGCGGCATTCGAAGGCACATCGCCCAGTCCCCTCTTCCATGCGCAATCCGGTATTTCGAAATAATCTCTTATTTTTTCCCCCATAGATACGCCGCAACAAATAAGATACCGAAAGAGAGATGTATCACGATCGTAAGCGCGTTCGCCGGCAGCAGCTCCTTTATCTTATCGAAATGGGCGCCGGCGACCCTTATCGCTTTTATAGCCACAGGCAGCGTCACGAATGTAATTACCGCGGCAAACGGAAATATCCCGAGGGCCATACCAGACAGGACGATAACATATACCGATATCAAAAAGAACCGGTAATACCCTACCGCCTTAGCTTTCCCGGCCATAACAACAGTATTATTCTTATGCGCCGCCTTATCCGCCTCATAGTCCGGGAACTGGTTTATGAATTGGACGAGCGCGATCAGGATCGCGATTGGGATAGAAACGAAAAATGCTTCCCACGAAAGTTTTCTCGCCTGGACATAATACGCGCCGAGGACCATAAGCGGCCCGAACCCGAACCCTGTCGACAGCTCTGACAGCCGCGTATACCCGATCTTGAGCGGGTCGGCGTTATAAAAATACGCGATCAATACGCCGACGACACCGATCAGGAGTATCATATATCCGCCGCAGATATAATTGAGATAAAGCCCGATCGCGCTACCCGCCGCAAAGCAAATAAGTCCCGCCAATTGGACCTGCCGCGGTTTCAATATTCCTTCGGGCAATACCCTGCTGCCGCCGCTAAACGGGGTGGGAGTCTTATTGGCTACGTCGTTTCCGGTCTTGAAATCGTAATAATCGTTGGTAAAATCCAGGCCCGCATGGATGAAGATCCCGCCTATAAGCGTCATCCAGAAGAGTCCCCAATCGAAATATCCGGTATCGTAACGGGCGACCGCCGCGCCTAGCGCTATCGGGACTATTGTGGCCGTAAAGAATTGGGGCCTGGCCGCTATTATCCAAACGAGTATTCTATTCATTATTACTTTATCCCGTATCTTGCGGTCACGGTAGTCTTCATCCCGCCGCGCACGTTGAATTCGCCGGTCACGATGCACCGTTTAGGTTTGCATGCCGCGACTACATCCTTTAGTATCCTGTTCACCGCATTCTCGTAGAAGATACCCATATTCCTGAATCCAAGTATGTAATATTTGAGCGACTTCAGCTCTATGCATGACTTGTCGGGCATATAACTTATCGTGATCGTCCCGAAATCCGGAAGGCCGGTCTTTGGGCAGACCGAAGTGTACTCTGGTATCTCTATTTTTATCTCATAGCCCTTATGAAAACTGGGGAACGCCTCGATGGACGGCAACCTGTCCTTTACGCCTTTCCCGGCGTGTTCAGCCGTATATGATCTCTTCATTTATCTCCCCCCGGATATTTACGAGCCTGACAGAAAGAAAGCGGAAATCTTAAAATATATAAGAAGTGTTATGATATCGCATGTGGCAAGGACTATCGGCCCGGAGGATAAGGCCGGGTCGATCCTTACAAAACGGAACAAAAACGGCAGACAGGAACCTACGACGCCTGACAGGATTATCGATATCGACATGGATATTGCCAGCGCCGCCCCGAGATTCGAGTTTGCCTGCCATAGGGTTGCCGCGCCGCCTACGAGCATGCCGCATATGAGGCCGACGATGACCCCGACGACCATCTCCTTCTGCAGCAGCCACCTTACATCCTTTAACGCCGCCCTTCCGAGAGCCATATTCCTTACGACTATGGTCGCTGACTGCATCCCGGTGCTCTCGGAAAGCCCGAGGACTATGGGTATAAAAAGCGCTAACGCGATCACGGACTTCATATCGCGCTCGAACCATCCGAGGATGAACGCGCACGCGAGCCCGCTCAATATGCTTATCGCCAGCCACGGCAATCTCAGCCGGACTATACGGCGTATGGAGTGCGTCGTTATCTCGTCTACGCCGGTCCCGATTATCTTCGCTATATCGTCTTCCGCCTCGAGTTCGGCGATATCGACCATCTCATCGGCGGTTATTATACCGACCAATTTCTGTTCGTTATTCACCACGGGAAGCGCAAGGAACCTGTGCCTTATAAAGTATCTTACCGCCTCCTCCTGGTCCATCTCGGCATGCACCTTCACGACGTTTTTGAGCATGATATCCCTGACGTGCACGTTCGGCGAATGGCTTAAAAGGTCGCGCATCTGGACCACCCCTACAAGATAGCCGCGCGGATCAACCACATATATATAGGAGGGCTTTGAGACCTTCTCCAACGAGGCGGTGCGGAAATGCTTTATCGTCTCTTCGACCGTAAGTTCGTCCGAGACCGCCAGGAACTCGTTCTTCATTATGGAGCCGACGGTCTCGCCTTTTGCCCTTCTAGTAGTCATATCTTATCCTTTAGGATTAGGGCTATTATAAAACAAAAAGCCCTCTGATTCAACCATCAAAGGGCTTTTCACTTCTAAAGGACTATTTTTATTTCTTAACTCCAGCCTGATAGCCGGCCTGATATCCCGCCTCGTAGCCTTTGGTGTAGCCTCTCTCGAAACCGCCCGTGTCTCCGCTAGAAGCCGCAGCCGGGGCTGCCGAGGCCGATGATTTCTCATCCGGTATCAAAACATCCGCAATAACACCCGCCGCTATACCGGTACCGGCGCCTATGAGGGCGCCTTTACCGGCTTTACCGCCTGACGCACCGGAAGCTACGGCGCCTGTCGCTGCGCCGACCAGACCTGACTTTATGAGTCCGCCGGCGTCGGCAGAAAAGACCGGCGCTGAGACTG
>Ga0156064_1003_pt1 | contig 18955 bp, 17 predicted proteins | sample RifCSPlowO2_02_FD_107717 | JGI IMG/M metagenome (GOLD analysis project Ga0156064, IMG submission 107717) | Omnitrophica WOR_2 bacterium RIFCSPLOWO2_02_FULL_50_19 | reverse complement strand
GCTTCAATATGCCTTCTTCAGGTCAGGAGGTCGGCTATTAAACTGATCTATGCGGCTTTAGCCATAGAAATAATCGCCAATATCCTGCTGCTGCCCGAGGGTATAGTTTTAAAGACAATAAGCATATTATTCGGAGTAGTTATATATATTGTCTTATTGCTCGTTGTGGCGGCCGGCGATAATGGGCTATTACGATAAAAATGAAGATTTTGTTAACCACGCCGCTATTTGGCGATTTTCCGATAAGAGACCCCATGTTTCCCTTGGGCATTACATATATTGCCGGGGTCATCGAACGGGAAGGCCACTCAGTAAGGATTTTGGATAATTATCTGGAAAAGAACAATGAGGACGACTTTGTAAAAATAATCGAAGATTTTAAGCCTTCCATAATCGGCATTACCTGCAATGTCGATAATAGATTTGAGGCTTTTGCGTTGAGCGGGATCATTAAAGAGTTTTCTGAAGACATAATGGTCATACTGGGCGGGCCATTTCCTTCCGTGTGCCATAAGGAGATAATCGAGGACATAAAGAGCGTTGACATAGTCGTCAGGGAGGAAGGCGAATACACTCTTTTGGATATTATTAATTGCCTGGAGAATCGCAAGCCACTCGATGATATCGCAGGGATTACCTACCGGATAAAAGATGAAGCTAAAGTTAATCAACCGAGGCCGTTCATTCAAAATCTGGATGCATTGCCATTTCCAGCCTTTCATCTTCTAAAAATAAAAGAATACCCCAGTTATATGGCAGAATTCAAGGATAGTTTTCTCGATAAGACAAATATCGATGCCGCTTATACCGCTAGCCTTATTTTTGGACGCGGTTGCCCGTATAATTGCCTTTTTTGTTCAAGCAAGGAATTATGGCGCCGGACATTCAGGATACTGTCACCCGAAAATGCTGTCCGGCAAATAGAATATTTCATAGAGAAAGGAATAACCGCCTTTGCTTTCTGGGATGACCATTTGCTGCTGGATAGAAGATGGTTTAACGATTTCGTGCAACGGATCAAGGAGAAAAAACTGCAGTTTATCTTTAAATGCCTGGGAAGGGTAGATTCCATAGATGAAGAGACTGCTGGAAAGTTAAGGGAAATAGGCTGTAAAATGGTGTATCTGGGCATTGAAAACGGCAGTCAGGATATATTAGATCTGATCAATAAAGGCGTTACCGTCGCTCAGATCGAAAATTCGGTGAAACTTCTCCATGAAAATGGGATATTAGCGACGGGAGGCTCTCTCGTAAATGCGCCCGGCGAAACCCGTGAGAATATTTTAGAAAACCTGGAATTTTTTAAAAAATTGGAGCAGACCTATAGCCGGGGTCAGGGCAAACCCAAAGGCATAATGATGTTTAAGCCCGCAAATATAATAATATTTCCGGGGACAGATCTGGAGAAGATCGCTGTTAAAAAGGGGCGTTTAGTGAATTTCAGATGGACAAATGACTATTATGAAAAAAGAAACTTGCTTATGGATAGCAGCCCGTATACGCCGCTTTACGAAAATGTAGCGATAGAAAAATTGATAGAGTATCTCATTAGCGCCGCTTTAAAGATCAGATACTATACATTCTTGGCAGAGATAACCTGGAATCAGATAATCTACGGTGGCATTTGTTCCGGGTCGGTGGATAAGAATTACAAACGCAAATTTTATATTTCAAAGATCTTTTATTTTATTTCAAGAGCGCCTTTTAAGGACAAGGTCGGTTATATCTATACGATATTATCCCATGTGGTATTTCCCAAAGTAAAAAATAAACTTATCAGGGGTATAAAGAAAGACGCGATATATGCCTTACACAAAGCATGAAGAAACAGAATTAAAACATGAATTATCCTTATTGGACAAACTTCTCACGCCGCTTATATTCCTTGCGATGGGGGCGGGGATAGCATTGGGATATTTTACCCCCGGTGTCACCAGGGTCATCGCAAATATGCAGGTCGGTACGACCTCAATTCCTATCGCCATCGGATTGATCCTCATGATGTATCCTCCGCTGGCGAAGGTAAAATACGAAGAGATAGGCAAAGTCTTCAATAATAAAAAACTTCTCGTGCTCTCTCTCGTGCAGAACTGGGTTGTCGGCCCTGTCCTTATGTTTATCCTCGCGATAACATTCCTCCGCAATTATCCGGAGTATATGATAGGCGTTATTTTAGTCGGGCTCGCGAGATGTATCGCGATGGTCATAGTCTGGAATGAATTGGCTGAAGGGGATAGGGAGTTTGCTATCGGCCTCGTCGCCTTTAATGCCTTATTCCAGGTCTTATTTTATGCCGCATATATCTACGTTTTTATCACCGTCGGCCTTAACTGGCTTGGACTTGTCAAAGGGTTGAATGTCAGCATATCGATGGTCGAAGCGGCCAAGACCGTCCTTTTCTATCTGGGCATTCCATTTCTTGCGGGGGCTCTTACCCGCATTAGCCTGCTTAAGTTAAAAGGCAAGAGGTGGTATGAAGATGTCTTCATGCCGAGAATAAGTCCGGTCACCCTCATAGCTCTTTTATTTACTATCGTGGTCATGTTTTCTCTTAAAGGCCAATTTATTATCCAACAGCCATTTGACGTGGTAAGGATCGCGATACCGCTGGCAATATATTTCTTCGTTATGTGGTTTTCGACTTTCTTTATCGCCAGGAAGATGGGTATTAAGTATGGCCAAACGACAGCCGTTTCCTTTACCGCGGCAAGCAATGATTTTGAATTAGCCATAGCCGTCGCGGTGGCGATCTTCGGAATAAGCTCCAACCAGGCCTTTGCGACAGTCATAGGGCCGTTAATAGAAGTGCCGGCGCTTATCATTCTCGTCAACGTCGCGCTGCGCTTCAAGGTAAGCCATTGACAATCTTACTATAATAGCGTAATATATTGCGGCGCGGAAGGTTAGGAATGAAAGGTTGAGTATTCGATATGCATACGCTGGCCTATATTCTCATAAGCGTCTTTATCGTAAGCGCGATATCGCTTATCGGCATATTCACCTTTATGCTGAAAACCAAATCGCTGGACAGGGTATTCTTTGTTCTGGTAAGTTTCGCTGTCGGCTCGATGCTGGGCGCCGCGTTTTTGGACCTCCTGCCGGAGGCGATCGAAAAAACTGCTCCGGAAAAGATATTCGGCAGCGTCCTTATAGGCATAATGGTCTTTTTCCTGATGGAGAAGTTCCTGTACTGGTATCACTGCCACGAGGGCGAGTGCGGTGTCCACCAGTTCACATATCTCAATCTCGTAGGGGACGGGATACATAATTTCCTCGATGGCGTTATTATAGCGGCCGCGTTTCTGACGGGCACATCCGTCGGGGTCATAGCCACAATAGCGATAGTATTGCATGAGATACCTCAGGAGCTCGGGGATTTCGGCATCCTTGTATACGGGGGTTTCAGCAGGATCAAGGCGCTGGCGTGTAATTTTATTACGGCGCTTACAGCGGTAGCTGGAGCGATTGTGGCGTATTTCTTCCTGAATAAGATCCAGGGTTTTACGCCGTTAGTGATAGGTATGGCAGCAGGGGGATTTATCTATATCTCCTGTACGGACCTTATACCGGAATTAAACAAAGAAAGAAGCGTTGCTCGTTCTATCCAGCAATTCCTTCTGATACTGCTTGGAATAGGAGTGATTCTGGCCGGTAAGATATTCTTCAAGGAATAGCCTTCGCATTAATCATATGATAAAACAAGAGAACATAAGGAACATCGCCATCATCGCGCACGTCGACCACGGTAAGACGACGCTCGTCGACGCCATATTGAGGCAGACCCATGTCCAGCGCAATATCGAGGAGATGGGAGAGTGCATTATGGACTCGATGGACCTCGAGCGCGAGCGCGGCATCACGATACGCGCGAAGAACGCGAGCGTCACTTATAAAGGGATCAAGATCAACATCGTCGATACTCCGGGCCACGCCGATTTCGGCGGAGAGGTCGAGAGGATCCTGCGCATGGTCGATGGCGTACTGCTCTTGGTCGACGCGAAAGACGGCCCGATGCCTCAGACACGTTTCGTCCTGCGCAAGGCTTTGGAGCTGGGGCTTAAGGCGATAGTGGTCGTAAACAAAGTCGACCTCGCCGACGCCCAGATAGATGATGTGGTCAACAGGACGTTCGACCTTTTTGTGGAACTCAACGCTGCCGACAGGCAGCTGGATTTTCCCATAATTTACGCTTCCGCCATAAGAGGCACAGCGACTGTCGACATGAGGCTTCCTTCGGATAATATACTCCCTCTTCTTGATACGATAATCAAGAAGATAGACCCGCCCAGCGTCGATCCGCAGGCGCCTTTGCAGATATTAATACTGGCTCTCCTGGGCGATTTTTATAAAGGAAAGATGGGGATAGGACAGATAACCGGGGGCTCACTTAAAGTCGGCAGTAATGCCGCCCTCATCCGTAAAGACGGGAGCAGGGCTGTCTCTAAGATAACCGCGATTTTAACATATGAGGGCCTCGAAAGAGTCGAACGCGAAAGCGCCATAGCGGGTGAGATCGTAGCGGTCGCGGGTTTTGAGGATATAGGTATCGGCGATACGATCACCGACCCGGAGAACCCGACGCCGCTTAAACCTCCGGATATAGACGAACCGACGGTCCAGATGACTTTCGGCGTGAACACGGGGCCGTTTGCCGGCAGGGAAGGCAAATTTGTCACTTCCCGCGCGATACGCGACCGCCTCTTCAAGGAGACGGAGACGAATGTTTCGCTGCGTATAAACGAGACGGAAAGCTCGGATACTTTTCTTGTATCGGGGCGCGGAGAACTGCATCTGGCGATCCTGGTCGAGCAGATGCGCCGCGAGGGATTTGAGCTTCAGGTATCACAGCCCGAGGTGATCTACCATGAAAAGGCCGGCGTAAGATCTGAACCGTTCGAGTTTTTGACCATTGAGGTCCCTGCGGAATATCAGGGCGCTGTGATCGAAGAGGTCGGCCGCAGGAAGGGAAAGTTGAAGCATGTCTCCCAGAGCGCTACCGGATCCCTTCATCTCGAATACCAGATATCCACGCGCGGCATCATCGGGCTCAAGGGCGCGCTCATGACAAAAACACGCGGCATGGCGATAATCAATCACGTTTTTGACGAATATAAACCCGTCGAGGACGGCGCGTTCAATACCGGCTCGCGCGGTTCGCTGGTCGCCATCGAATCGGGCGTATCCACGGCATACGCTTTGGAGAACGCCCAGCAACGCGGCGAATTATTTATCGGGCCTAACGTCGAGGTCTACGAGGGGATGATAGTAGGGGAGAACCCGCGCGGAGAGGATATGCCGCTCAGCCCCTGCAAGATGAAGAAACTTACGAACATGAGGTCTTCCACATCGGATATCGCGGTAATCCTTACGCCGCCGAGGGAGTTGACGCTCGAGCTCTCAATAGAATACATCGGCCCGGATGAGCTTGTCGAAGTGACCCCGAAGAGCATACGCCTGCGCAAAAAAATATTGGACACATTAGCGCGCAAACGCGCGAGCAGGGATAAGTAAATCTTAAAAAATCCCTCTCCCTATTGGGGAGAGGGTAAGGGTGAGGGGGGTATAGAATATGGCCGCTAATTTTTCTCGTCCCTTTACCGAATTGGAGGGCCGTCTGGATGCGAATAGATAGATTTATTTTGATTTTAATGCTGCTTATAATTTGCTCAAACCCGGTTTTTTCATATGTATCTCCCGACGAAAATGCCTTGTTTGAAGCGGTAAAGGCCGGAGACACCCAAAAGATCAATCTCATCCTGCGGAAAGTCGTAAATATCAATGCCAAAAACGAAGATTGGAAGACACCGTTAATGGTTGCCGTCGAAAATAATCGATTGGAAGTAGCGAAACTCTTGTTAGCAAAGAGAGCCTTTGTGGACGAAAGGGATAAAAATAGGCGTACGGCTTTGATGCATGCCGCACATCTGGGAAGGACGGATTTTGTAAAATTGTTGCTTTCTAAGGGGGCCAGCGTACATCTACGGGACATAAATCGCCAATCGCCGTTGATGCTTGCCGCCCAACAAAGGCATGAGGATATTGTAGAGCTGCTAGTTTCCAAGGGCGCGAATATGAACGAAATAAAGACAAATCCGAATTTTTCATTTGCGTCTCCTTCGTCTTACAACGATAATGATTTATTTGAAGCGGTAAAGGCCGGAGACACCCAAAAGATCAATCTCATCCTGCGGAAGGTCGTAAATATCAATGCCAAAGATGGTTCTTCTAGGACGCCATTGATGCTGGCCGTTCAAAACGGCCGGTTGGAAGCGGCTGAGCTCTTGCTTTCAAGGAGAGCCAATGTAGACGACAGGGATAAAGACGAGCGTACAGCTTTGATGTACGCCGCATCTAAAAAGGTAGAACTTGTAAAATTGTTGCTTTCGCACGGTGCCAACGCAAATCTAAGGGACACATGGCGCAAATCGGCATTGATGTTTGCCGCCGAAGCAGGCAACAGGGATGCGGCGGAGCTGATCATGTCCAGGGGTGCATTAGTCGACGAAGTTGACGGGAAAGGCAGGACGCCTTTAATATACGCCGCGATGAGCTACGAAACTGGGCGTTATGAGACTGCGAAATTGCTTATCTCGAAAGGCGCCAATGTGAACGCTAGAGATTTTTCCCGCAGGACGCCTCTTTTGTATGCAAGCAATATAAGGAAGAACGAGGATCTTATAAAATTGCTACTCGTAAATGGTGCCGATGTGAATGCGAGAGCCGGGGACCAGACGCCCTTAAGGCAGGCCGAAGAGATCGGAGATACCGCAACAGCGGAGATTCTCAAAAAAGCCGGGGCAAGAGAAAAATAAATGACCACGTTAGCCTCCATCAGGAGTAAGAAATGGCCTCTAATTTTTCTTTTGATATAGTTTCGGAGATTGACCTGCAGGAAGTCGATAACGCGGTCAATCAGGCGAAGAAGGAACTTTCCCAGAGATACGATTTCAGGGGCAGCAAGTCCTCGATCGACTACAGCCGCGAAGAGAAGAAGATAACCCTTATCGCGGACGATGATTTTAAATTACGTTCGCTGCGCGATATACTCGACACCAAGCTGGTCAAGCGCGGCATCTCGCTTAAAGCCGTGACCTATAACGAACCCCAAAAAGCGTTCGAGGGGACTTTTCGCCAGGTGATCGACCTTGTAAGCGGCATACCGCGCGAGAAACAGAAAGACCTTACCAAGATAATCAGGGATTTCAACCCCAAGATCCAGACCCAGATAGAGGGTGAGAAGATAAAGGTCTCCTCCGCCAAAAAGGACGACCTTCAGGATATAATCAGCCACCTGCGCAGCATAGATTTCCCCGTCGCCCTGCAATTTGCTAATTACAGGTAAGCCGCGCCCAAATACCGGAGAGAAATGGAAAAGGCCTATTACGATAACGCGCTTGTCCCAAAGGTAAACAACGCTTGGAATAAAAAGCTCCATGCATATGTCGAAAGCGTATATACGGAGAACAAAAACTTCGCCGGGATGATCCGGAATTTTATGGATTTTTGCCGGATCAAAGACGGAAGATTGCTTGAGATAGGTTGCGGCAGCGGGTGGTTCCGCCGCTATGCGAGAGACATCGAGTATGTAGGGCTGGAGGTCCTGGTAAGGAAAGACGTCGACCTTAATTTCCCGTTCGTGGTCGGTTTCGGGGAAACATTGCCTTTTAAAGACGAAAGCTTTGACCACATCCTGATATTGGCTACGCTCGACCACGTCTTTGATCCGGCCAAGGTCATTAACGAATCATTTAAGGTTTTGAAAAAAGGCGGCGGTATCTATATCCTGAACTCTGTGGAGCTTCCCGGCGGGATAAGGAAGATATTTGTATACGCTTTTCTCCTGGCCCAGAAGGTGATATTTTTTGATTACAGGTCCATAAAAAGAAATTTTAAAAAGATCGTTTTGAAAAAAGATGATGAATACCATACGTTTGAGTTTACCGCCTCCGGCTTTGAGGAGATGTTGTCAAAGGCAGGTTTTTCCGGTATTTCACGAAGGTATTTTTTGAATATATGCTTTATTAAAGGCAGAAAACCGCTTAAATAACTGCTTGTTATTTTTTCCCCGAAGTAGTATTATTTATTTACGTTTTTTACGACGCGCCCGTAGCTCAACTGGATAGAGCGTTGGTCTACGGAACCAAAGGTTGGGCGTTCGACCCGCCCCGGGCGCGCCATAGAATTCCCGCTAACGGTAGTAATGAATTCATCCCGCAGCCTGCGATGAAAATTCCGTAGGAATTTTCGAGCGTTTAGGCAAGGGATAAGGACATCGAATTCAATGCGGCTGTACTTTTTTAGAACAAAAAGTACTCGCCAGGATTCGATATGAATTTGCTTATGCTAAAATATTGGGGCAAATTCTATGACCAAAATCGACGAAATATATATGTCTGAAGCCCTCAAGCAGGCCTACGAGGCCTTCGAGAATGACGAAGTGCCTGTCGGCGCTGTCATCGTTCATAACGGCAGGATCATCGCCCGTGCCCATAACCAGATAGAGATGCTCAGGGATCCGACCGCCCACGCAGAGATGATAGCGATAACTCAGGCGGCCGCATCCCTCGGAAGCGAGCGATTGCTCGGCTGCTCGATATATGCTACAATTGAACCGTGTCCGATGTGCGCCGGAGCGCTGGTGCTGGCGCGCGTCAAACGTGTATATTACGGAGCCAAAGACCCGAAGACAGGGGCCTGCGGCTCGGTTTTCAATATCGTAAACAGCAAAAAGCTCAACCATAGGATAAAAATCACCGGTGGCATCCTGGCCAAGGATTGCGGTTCGCTGTTGACGGAATTCTTTAAGAAAAAACGCAAGAAAATTTCTAGGAGGGGTGGCTGAGCGGTTGAAAGCAACTCACTGCTAATGAGTTGAGGGGCCAAAAGCCCCTCCCCGGGTTCAAATCCCGGCCCCTCCGCCATGTTTAAGTATAAAATTATGAAGGCCGTTATAGCCGTACTAATAGTTTGTTTGCCCGTTTTATTGTTTGCCGGGAATCAGCCTGTTCCGCCGGGTCAGCCGGCGTCTGGGCCTGGCGGCTTACGATATAAACATGCGGATGTAAGAAAGCACGTCTACGGCGAAGGGATAGAAGAGTATTGGCTCTTCGAGCCCATCAATCCCAGGCCTGCTTCGGCGCCGGTCGTGGTATTCAACCACGGTTGGGGCGCGGTCAATCCCAAGGTTTACGGGGCATGGATAGACCATATCGTAAGGCGGGGTAATATAGTCATATATCCCCGCTATCAGAAACAATGGCGCAATCCTCCCGGCGAGATAACCGCCAACGCGATCAAGGCGGTGAAGGATGCTATCAAACGCCTTCGGGACGGCACCCATATCAGGCCGCGGCTTAATGATTTCGCGATCGTCGGCCATTCGGCGGGCGGGCAGATAAGCGCGAATATGGCGGCATTGGCGCTATCCAGGGGGCTACCCAGGCCGAAAGCCGTTATGTGCGTCCAACCGGGCAAATCCTGGAATAGGATTGCAAGGGCGTGCATTCCGCTTGAAGACTTGAGGAAGGTGCCGGCTGGTACGTTGCTTCTTGCCGTGACCGGGGACAGAGATATGACTGCCCGCGATACGGACTCGAAGAGGATAATCAAAGAGACGGTAAATGTCCCGTTGTTCAACAAAAACCTTATTAATCTTGTCTCCGATGACCACGGCAAGCCCGCGTTGATAGCGAACCATTTTTCGCCTTGTGCCATGGACGCCAGGTATGACTCGGGGGAAAAAACGGAAAGACAGCTAGACGACGACATTCTTATGGGGTCGAGCTACGAATCCCCGAAGTTCGAAGAGGTCTTCATGCCTGTCAACGCCCTGGATTATTACGGATACTGGAAGCTCTTTGACGGGTTGTGTGAGGCGGCATTTTACGGCAAGGAGCGCGAATACGCGCTCGGCAATACCCCCGAACAAAAATATATGGGCAAGTGGAGCGACGACATACCCGTGCAAAAGATGGAGGTCAAGTGACGAGGATGGAAAATTACGCTTTCTGCAATGACTGCAAAGCGGTAGTCCCCGCGAAGCATATAGAGCGCGACGGCAAGGTATTTGTGCAAAAAAATTGCCCTAAATGCGGGATAAACGAATACCTGATCTCAAGCGACGCCGGTCTTTATAACAAGAAGAGGGATTTTGTCGGCGAAATAGACTACATAAAAAGCTGCAAATTGAATTGTTCCGCATGTTCACTTCACAAGAAACCCGATATCGTGTTTATCGACACCACTAACCGCTGCAACATGAATTGCCACATTTGCCTCAATAACGTCTCCGCCATGGGATTTAAGTATGAGCCTAATATTGATTTTTTTGACAGGATCTACAAGCATTACTCCGCCTACGACCCGAAGCCTTATATCCAGCTGTTCGGCGGAGAGCCCACTACGAGGGAAGATATCTTCGACATCATAAAACTCGGAAAATCTTACGGGTTTTCCATGAGGGTCGTGACCAACGGGCTGAAACTGGCGGACGAGAAATTTTGCGACGAGCTGACCAAACTGGGAGTTATGATAAATTTTGGCTTCGACGGGCTTAACAGGGATATGTATACGAAATTACGCGGACCTTCGGACGCTCTCGATCTGAAACTTAAGGCGTTAAAGAACCTCGCCAGGCACAGGAGGGGCAAGGTCATACTGATGACCGTCGTCGATAAGGGATATAACAAAAATGATATAGCCGACATCTTCCGCTTCAGTTTTGAGAATTCGCATATTATCAGGGGCATATATTTTATGCCGCTTATCCATATGTGGGATAAAGAAAGGTTGGATTATAATCCCGAGAAGACCACGCTGGAAGATGTGGAGCATATGGTGAATAGTTCGATCGCCGGAGGAAGCGTGGAATTCGTGCCGTTGGGTTCTTTCTCCTTCAAGAATATCTATAAAATTTTTGGCATTAAAAATATGCCGTTTGAAGGCGCTCACCCTAATTGCGAGAGCATGACCTATCTTGTATCTGACGGAGAAAAATACGTTTCGGCCTCAAATTATCTGAAGACTTCCCTGTACAGGCTTATCGACGACTTGCGAAAACTTGAAAAACATGTTGCCTCCGGATATAAGGATAACAAGATAGGCCTGTTCAGCAAGTTAGGCATATATAGCAGGACTCTTGTAATGGCGGGCCGGCACCTTAATTTCGGCGCAGTTGTCGGCGCTAAAGGGTTGGTCGCTTTTCTGAGATGGGCCAGGATAACCGGAAAGATAATGACGGGCAGGAAACTGAAAGATGTGTTAAGAAAAGATACCAAGCTCAGGGGGATGCTGCAGTTGATCATCTTTTCGTTTGAAGATGAGAAAACTACCGAATCGGAGAGGCTGTCGATGTGCACGTCCTGTTTTGCCTATGTGGATCCCGAGACAGGATCGATAAAGACGCTTCCGACCTGCACGTGGGAAAGATATAAAAAACCCATTATGAAGAAGATAGCCGAAAAATACAATGTTTGAAAGAACGGTAAAGACAATATGCCCCGCCTGCAATAGAGACCTCGACGGAAAATATTACGAAGAAGGCGGAAAGATCCTCTTGCGCAAAGCCTGCGGCGAGCACGGCGAGATAATCGACCTCGTCTCATCCGACGCCGGGCTTTTCAAGGATAAGATCAGCCTCTTCGATCATTTTATGGATTATCAATGCAATGTCGCAAAGTGCAGGGAGGGTATCTTCAAATGCGCCGCGCATCAGAACAGAAATTCCCCTCTGTCATTCCTCGAAATAACCACCCTCTGCAACATGAGATGTCCGGTATGCTATGCGGACGCCGACGCGAAAGGCGAGGATGTCCCGTATGGGGATATTTGCAGGATGCTCGAGGTCATGGCGGGGAAGGACAAGAATACCCATCTTATCCTGACCGGCGGAGAGCCGACTATACATCCGGATTTTTTTAAGATACTCAAGAAGGTCGATGAGCTTGGCCTCATGCGCAGGACTTTTATCGCGACAAACTGCATTACAATAGCAGATAAAAATTTCTGCAAGAAAGTATTTGATGCCGGCGTAAGGAAATTCTATTTCGCTTTCGATGGGACCGACCGGGATGCATGCATCAAATTAAGGGGAAGCCTCAAAGCCTATGAGGCTGTGCGCAAGGCCATCCAAAATTTAAGGGAATTGGGAAAGTCGGGCGTGATACTTTCTTTTACCGCGTCGAAAGAGTGGAACCTCAAGAACCTCCCCGAAGCGATAAAGTTCGCGATGGATAACTGCGACGTCGTAAAGAGGCTGATGATAACAACCGAATGCTTTACCGGAAGAGAGAGCGGCGTAAGCGGCCTTGTAAATAAAAGGTTGACCGGCGACTGCCTCGAAGGACACCTGCGCAAAGAACTCGGTATAGAGGCGGCGACATTTCCCTGGGCGGCTTTTTACATATTACTTAAACCTTTGAAATACGCCGGTCTTTTGCGTCCGGAAAGCTGGGTCACTTCGATCTTCAGCCCTATGTGCGGACAGATGGGTATGATAATCTCGGAAAACGGCGGATTGTATTCGATGATAGACCTTGTCGTCAAAGACCCCCGCAAAAATATATATAAATGCGGAAGGGAGATCGACGCGCTCTCCGAAAAAATGAAGGAAGCGGGCTGGCTCGCCAACCATTCCTATTATCTGCCCAAATATTTCCTTATTTTACTCAAATACCTGAATAAAAAATTCCTCTGGAAAGCTGTCACGGCCTCCTTTATGTGCGGCTTCGACCCGAAAAAGATAAAAAAACAGCTGCTCGGTGAAAAAAGAGTGGAACTCTATTATCTTTTGGCCTGTGATAAGTATAATTTCATCTGGGACAGGATGCCGCACTGCGCGACACACCATTACCGCATCCATCCGACGACAAAACAGGTGATAAAAGTCCCCGGGTGCCTCGTCTTCGCCTTAAGGGAAGAGCTCCAAAATTATTGATTGACTAATTTATTTTTTGGGACTACAATTTAGCCTGTTACACGTCATCATAAGGATATTATAGTAATGTCTTATATAGTCTTCGCACGCAAGTGGCGGCCGAAAGACTTTAATAGCGTTCTCGGTCAAGAACACGTCACGACCACCCTCAGGAACGCCATAGCCCAAAACAGGGTCGCCCATGCGTATATCTTCTCCGGTCCCCGCGGTGTAGGTAAAACCACGACAGCGCGCATCTTTGCCATGGCCTTAAACTGCAAGGACGGGCCGACCAAAGAGCCGTGCGGCGCCTGTGATTCCTGCAAGGAGATATCGAATAGTACGAACCTCGATGTCATCGAGATAGACGGCGCCTCGAACCGCGGCATCGACGAAGTCCGCGCCTTACGCGAGAATATTAAATTTGCCCCCACTCGGGGCAAATTTAAAGTCTACATAATAGATGAAGTCCATATGCTCACCGAAGAGGCCTTCAACGCTTTATTGAAGACGCTTGAAGAGCCGCCGGCGCACGCGATATTTATTTTCGCGACCACACGGCCGTACAAGGTGCCGTCGACTATACTCTCCCGCTGCCAGAGGTTTGATTTTAAGCGCCTTACCGTAAACGAGATCGCCGGAAAACTGAAGGAGATAATAAAGAGCGAGAAATTGGATATAGAAGAAGAGGCGATTTACACGATCGCGCGCGCCGCCGAAGGCGCAATGCGCGACGCCGAATCGATGCTCGACCAGCTCGTCTCTTTCTGCGGGAAGAAGATAGATGTCGAAAGCGCTACGGCCGTATCGGGCACGGTGGGACAAGAGGTCTTATTTGATTTTACGGAGAAAGTGATAAATAAAGATACGCCGGGAATATTGAAGCTGGTCGACGGGATAATAAGCGGCGGCAAAGATATTCCCCAATTCGTAAATTCGCTGGTCGTGCATTTCAGGAATCTATTGGTCGCCAAGACCTCCGACGACCCGCAAGCGCTGATAGACCTGCCGAAAGAGATGATCGAGGGGATCTGCGCCCAGGCGAAATCTTTTTCCAGCGAGACGCTCCTTTATATCCTAACGGTCTTAATGAACACTCAGGATTCGGTGAGGCGCGCGATATCGCAGAGGATACCGCTTGAGCTCGCCGCTATCCGTCTTACCCGCCGCGATGACCTGCTCTCGCTTACGTCGATATTAGACAGGATAGGACAGCTTGAGAAGAAATTAGAGGGCGGGACGGATAAACCCGAAACGAAACCCGCGCCGAAGGCCGAGCCCCAACAGCATAAGGATGAAAAGATAACCGAACCTCTCAGCCTTTCGTTCGAGAGGGTTTGCGAGGTATGGCCGAATTTCCTACGAAGTATACTTTCAAAGAAAATGTCGGTCGCCCTTTTCCTGCAGCCGGCTCAGCCGTTGAAACTGGAAGAGAAACTCCTTACCATAGCTTTTTCCAAAGAGCATAACTTCCATAAAGAGGCCCTCGAGGCGAACGGCAACAGGAAGATGATCGAGAATGCGCTAAGCGAGATCCTAAGACACGATATAAGGGTCGATATGAAGGTCGTCGAGGCCCTCGAGAAAAAAGTCTCGGTAGAAGACCTGTTGCAGGAAGAGCATCAGGAAGAGACACACGAAGTCGTGAAATCCGCGCTTGAGATCTTCGGCGGAAACCTCAAAAAAAGATAACAGCATGCCGGCCTACACCAGGACGATGGAAAAATTGATATCCGAATTTACCAGGCTGCCCGGGATAGGCCAGAAGTCCGCGGAACGCATCGTTATGCACATCCTTAAATCCCCCAGAGAGAACGCGGTCGCCCTTTCCGAAGCGATAGTGAGGCTGAAAGATGCTATCGGTTTCTGCAAAAATTGCTTCAACCTGAGCGAAGGCGAGGTCTGTCACATCTGCGGCGACCCGGCGCGCGACAAGACGACAGTGCTTGTGGTCGAAAGCCCTAAGGATATCCTGGCCATAGAGAAGAGCGGGGCCTACAAGGGGCTATATCATGTCCTGCTTGGCGCGATCTCTCCTCTGGACGGGGTGGGGCCGGATGACATCAAGATAAAGGAACTGATGCGCCGCATAAAGTCGGATAAGATAAAGGAAGTCATACTCGCGACCGATGCCGACACCGAAGGCGAGACCACAGCCCTATATATTTCACAACTCCTTAGAAATCAAGGTGTTAAGACGACACGCATAGCCTACGGTTTGCCGGTAGGATCCCATCTGGAATACGCCGACCAGGCCACCCTCGCAAAAGCGCTCGAAGGCAGGAATCAAATTTCTTGACATAGTCCGGCGCCTCTGGTAAAATTTAGCATTAACCCCACCATTTTCAGCCAATAAGGAGGCCTTTTTTGAAGGTTGCAAGGGCGGTCGGCCGGGGTTTTAGCGTAACCCATAGGGGATGGCCTGTTATAGCGGTAGTTTTTGTCTTTTACACAATAATCAGGTTCTTTGTAGATTGGGGAGCGGCCACCGTTATTTTCGCGGCCGTGATACTAGGCTTCAATTATCTTCTCGCGGGCACGCAGATATTCGCCAGAGACGGGATAAAAGACGGACGGTACGCGTTTAAAGGGTTCTTTGGAAATTGTAACAGATTTTTTTTGGGACAGTTCGGCGTAAGCCTGGTCCTTTGGATATCCGCATGGATACTGGCGTTTTTAGCTATCGTCCTGTTAGGCGGCCCCGCATCGGCCGTTTTGGCGCTATTCCTTATGGTATTTCTCGCCCTTACCTGTATGTCATGGACGATAACCGCGGCGGACGGGAAAAATGTTTTTAAGAGCATATGGAATAGCATATTGTTCTGCGGCAGGAGATTTTTCAGCGTATTGGGTCTCCTGATTTTGATCTTTGTGTTGGCGATCACTATTTCCTTGGTCGTATGGATAGCTTATGCGTTCGTGGTGCAGGGCCTTAGGCATTTGGGGCTCGATGGCCGCGTCATAATTTTACGGGAGGTCACGGGCTGCGCGTTGTACGCTTATTTTTTCTTGTTTTCGACCTCATCGTTAATGTCGTATTATTTAAACAACAGGAAGGAAGATGAAAGGCATAACTGAAGTGGTATGGCATGGAAGGGGCGGGCAAGGCGCTGTCACCGCGGCGAAGCTGCTGGCTGAGGCCGCCCTCCGCGAAGGGAGGAATGTCCAGGCGTTCCCCGAGTTCGGCGCTGAGCGCGCGGGCGCGCCGGTGAGGAGCTTCACTAGGATAAGCGAGTCTCCCATCACCATACACTGTTCCATCACCGCTCCGGATTATATCGTCGTATTGGATCCCACTCTGCTTGACGCGGTAGATATAACCGAAGGGATGAAGCCGGATTCGAAGATCATTATTAACACCGTAAATTCCCCGAAGGATGAGCGCGCGGCGCTGGGCATTAATGGCGGGAAGATATTTACGGTCGACGCGACGTCGATATCAGTTGCGAAACTGGGACGTAATATCCCGAATATGCCGATGGTCGGCGCGCTTTTGAAGGCGACGGGCGTAGTAAAACTGGAGTCTCTGATAGAGATATTCAAAGAGGATTTTGCGAAAAAATTCACGCCGGAGGTAATCAAGGGAGACCTTGAGGCGATAGAACAGGCGTATAAAGAGGTAAAGGCGGAATAAAATGGCTAAAACGGAAAAAACGAAGGCGCCGGGATGGAGAGAAGTCCCCATTGGCGGGGTAAATCCGGAAGCCGGCAACGCCGTAAAATATAACAGCGGGACATGGCGCACGTTCAAGCCGGTCTGGTTTAACGATAGATGCACCCAATGCTACCTTTGCTGGATCAACTGTCCCGACGTATCGATACTCATCAAGGAAGGAAAGGTCGCGGGCATAGATTACGAACACTGCAAAGGTTGCGGCATCTGCGCCGCGGTATGCCCGGTTAAACCCAAGAAGGCCATAGAGATGGTCAAGGAAGAGAAATGAGTAAAAAACTGGTAGCTTTGACGGGTAACGATGCGGCCGCATACGCGATGAAACAAATAAACCCCGATGTCGTTGCGGCATATCCCATCACGCCGCAGACGTCGCTTATGGAGAAGTTCGCGCAGTACGTCGCCGACGGCGAGATCGATACTGAAGTAGTGCTTGTAGAATCGGAGCATTCGGCGATGTCGGCCTGCGTGGGCGCATCCGCCGCAGGCGCGCGCGTGATGACAGCAACCTCATCGCAGGGCCTGGCCCTGATGTGGGAGATATGTTATATCGCCGCCGGATACAGGCTGCCGATAGTAATGCCGCTTGTAAACCGCGCGCTTTCCGGTCCGATAAACATCCATTGCGACCATTCTGACGCGATGGGCGTCCGCGACTCGGGATGGATACAGCTCTGGGCCGAGAACGCGCAGGAGGTCTACGATAACCTGCTCCAGGCGATAAGGATCGCCGAAGATCCAAGCGTGCTCCTTCCTGTCATCGTCAATTACGACGGTTTCATCATAAGCCACGCGATAGAAAATATGCATATTTACGACGATGCCGGGATAAATAAATTCGTCGGCGAATATAAACCGAAATATACGTTGTTGGATCCGGCGAACCCGACGACTTTCGGCGGCTTCGACCTGCCGGATTATTATTTCGAGCACAGGCGCCAGATCGCGGACGCGATGACGAAGTCGGCAAAGGTCATCGCCGATGTCGCCGAAGAGTTCTCGAAGATATGCGGCCGCGAGTATAAATTCATAGAAGGATACAGGCTCGAGGACGCTGAGATCGCGATAGTCGCGCTCGGTTCCACCGTAGGGACGGCGCGCGCGGTCGTCGATGAACTCCGCGAAAAAGGCGTAAAGGCAGGAATATTAAAGATCCGCGTGTTCAGGCCGTTTCCGGAGGGTGAAATAGCGGATTCGCTGAAACATCTGAAGGCGGTCGCGGTCCTTGACCGCGCCGACGCGCTGAACGCGGTCGGCGGGCCTCTCTTTGACGAGATAAGGGCCGCGCTTTACAGGAAATCGGACATCCCGGTCGTCAATTACATATACGGCCTCGGCGGGCGCGACATGGGGTTGGGTGAGATCAACCATGTCTACGCGGATCTCGCCGGGATAGCAAAGACCGGAAAGATAAAGGAACTGACGACATATTTGGGAGTGCGGGAATAGATGGCAAACTTAAAAGAACTGGCGAAGAAAAAAGAGGTACTGACCGGCGGCCACAGGTTATGCTCGGGATGCGGCGCGCCCATAATAATAAGGCAGATGGGCCTCTCTCAGGATGTCCCGCTTGTAGTGGGATGCGCAACAGGCTGTGTCGAAGTCTCCACGACGCCGAATCCTTTTACGGCGTGGGAATGCAGTTTTGTGCATTGCGCGTTCGAGAACTCCGCGGCCACCGTATCTGGAGCAGAAGCGGCGTACAAATCGCTCAAACGCCGCGGTAAAGTAAAGGCGGAGCTGAGGTTCGTCGCGATCGGCGGCGACGGCGGCACTTATGATATCGGATTACAATCGCTCTCCGGCATGCTCGAGCGCGGCCACAGGATCCTGTATCTCTGCTATAACAATGAAGCCTATATGAATTGCCTGAGCGCCTCCTCGATGATTATGACAAAAAAAGGGCTTAAGAAGATAACCGAAATAAAAGAGGGCGATGAAGTTTATGCCTTTGACCAAAACGCCCACGGGTTGGTTTTAAAGAGATGCACGGGGGTTTTTGACAACGGCAAAAAAGAGATCTTCCAATTGGATACTTTGCATCATTCGATAAGGGCGACGGGAAACCATCCGTTTTTGGTTTTGAAGAGGAACGGCACCGGCAGACAGAACAATTTCGCCTGGAAGATGCTGGAAGAGATTAAAATTGGCGATGAGATAGTAGTGTTGAAAAGTTTAAACGGTATTGATGAATTGCCGTACAAGCGGAATGAAAAGAAAAAAGGTTTAGTTTCAATAGATGGCTCAAAAGCAGTGGCAACCGCCGTTGAGTTAAGCGAAGAGCCTTTAACCTATGAGATAAATAAATATTTTGAAACCGAAAAAGTCGTTTCCATTAAGTCGGTTGGGATCGAGCCCACGCTTGATTT
>Ga0156064_1064_pt1 | contig 19436 bp, 15 predicted proteins | sample RifCSPlowO2_02_FD_107717 | JGI IMG/M metagenome (GOLD analysis project Ga0156064, IMG submission 107717) | Omnitrophica WOR_2 bacterium RIFCSPLOWO2_02_FULL_50_19 | reverse complement strand
TCAGTTTCTTTCCCCAATATTCACGCAGGGGCATCACGATCCTGCCGTTAACCATAAGCTGATCGACCGCCTGCTTGGGAGCGAAATCGATCGGATTGGTTATCACGATGACATCATAGGGCGCAAATTCCGGCCATCCACCCGCAATATTGCCTGCCTTTACTTTTATATTCTTGTAGCCGAGAGCCTTCAACCTCTGTTCGGATTGCAAGGCGAGCTCTTCTGACGGCTCCACGCAGTAGACCTCCCTGGAAAGGTCCGCCAGGATGGCCGCCTGATAACCTGATTCTATGCCTAACTCCAATACCTTCTCTCCGCCATTCAATTCGGAGAGCTGCGCGACCAGCGAGACGAAATACGCGGGCGGAACAGCCTCGTTCCCGCCCATAGGCAGCGAGATATCCTCATAAGCATATCTTCTCATGCTCTCGGGAACGAATTTATGCCGTTCTATCCTGCCGACGACATCGAGGATCTTCCTATCTTTGATGCCGCGGGCGACGATCTGGGAATCAACCATGATCTGCCGTTCGCGGACATAATCTATCTCTTCCTCCGCGTAAGTTGAGACATAGACGGCAGACGATGCCAGTAAAATCGAAAGGAAAAAAGTAGCTAATCTTAAATTAATCATGCTCTTTCAGATAAGCCGCGTATGCCCTGGCCTTCGCTATCCTTTCGGAATTGAGCGGGTGGCTTCTCAAATATACAAGTCCTTTATCCAGGGGACGCTCTTTCTCTTCTCTCTGAAGCTCTTCTAAAAAAGTGACCGAGCCGTTCGGATCAAATCCCGCGTAATAAGCGTATCTCACCCCGAGCCTATCCGCCTCAAATTCGTCTTCCCTCGAATATCCCAGCATTATCAGATTCAAAGCCACACCCGCGCCCTGCCTTACCTCGTCTCTGGTCTTCACGTTAGCGAAGACGAGGCTCGCGATAACTGAAGTCGCCATATTCGCCTGCATCGCCTGGACCGAATGCCTGGCCGCGATGTGGCCTACCTCGTGCGCGATAACGCCGGCGAGCTCGTCATCGTTCGCTTTTTTGATGAGGCCGCTGTTTACGTAGACATATCCTCCCGGCGTGGAGAGCGCATTCGTTTCATTATTCTCCAAGACCTTAAAATGATATGTCAAGTCCTGCCTGTCGCTGACCTTTGCTATCTTAAATCCTATCCTGTTTACCCGTTCGACCATCGCCTCATCATGCGACAGCCTGTAATTCTTTTCTATCTCTCCGGAGACCTGCTCGCCAATAGAGGTCTCCTCGGCAGTCCCTATTATTATATATTCTTTCCTTCCGGTGGCGGGATTTATTACAGTGGCGCATCCGGACAGGAAAACCGACGATAAAAGAAATAACATAATCAGCCTTCTCGACATCTTCTTTACTTTACTTTCATGTAACCGGCGAGCGGGTCGACCGGTTCGTTGTCTATCCACAACTCGAAGTGCAGATGCGGCAGTATGCACGGGTTCCGCGCGTTACCGGTCCTCCCGACTTCCCCTATTATATCGCCTATCTTCACCTTCTCGCCGCGCGGATCTACGAACATCTTAGAGAGATGGCCGTAGATCGTCTTCGTCCCGTCTATATGCTTGATAACAATAAAATTACCCATCCCGCGGTTGGTCTTCGCGACAGCCAGCCCGGATTTCGCGGCCCGGACCGGTTTGCCTATCGGCGCCTGAAGGTCTACCCCGAGATGTATCCTGCCGCCGTTGCGCTTCGCCCCGAATCCTCCTTCGCCCCAGCCGTCGCTTCTTATCTTGGTCTCGGCGGTATCGACCGGGCATATGAATTTAGGTTCCATTACATGGAATGCCAGTATTTGAACCGGCCTACAAAGCAACGCCGCAATGCCTGTGACCGCCGCTACGATCACGATCATAAATATTTTCTTACGCATCATCTCCCCGTCCTTTTTGCGATCCAACCAAGGATGTAATCGATTATCTCCTGCCTCGTTGTCTCCCTCAGTAATTCATGGTAGAGGCCCTCGTACAACTTTATCTCTTTGTCCCCGGAAGAGATCTTTTGGAATAATTCCTTCGTACCCGCGGGGTCTATCACTTTATCCCCTGTGCCGTGAAGTAATAAGACCGGGACGTTTATGGCCGCGGCGTTGCCCAGGACGTACGCGGCGGATCTCTTCGCCTCGGTAAACATCCTGAAAGAGATCACCCTCTGCGAATATCTATCGTCCTTCGTCTCGTTTATCATCTCCGTATCGTGCGAGAGGTATTCGAAGGGTATCCTGTTAGGCGTAGTAAGGCTCGGACATAATAAGGCCAAGATCTCTACTATCCCCCCCTCTATCCCGCTGGGAGAATTCATGAAACGCAGCGCCGGGGCAGAGACGATCGTGCCCTTTATCCCGCCGCCGTATTTTATCGAAAACAGCAGCGAAGTCAGTCCGCCCATGCTGTGCCCCACAATAAAAACTTCATCGCACAGGGATTCTATCTTCGCTATCTCCACAAATTGCCGCAGGTCTTCCACTAAATCTCCGAAACTATCGGCGTGGCACTTGGGGCCGTCCGAACGGCCGTGGCCCCGTTGGTCATACGCGAAAAAGGCCATCCCTTTTTCATAGGCGCTCTCGCCGAAATAACCGTATTTTGCCGCGTGCTCTCCCAGCCCGTGGACCAATACTACGGCGGCCTTCGGCCTTTCGGGCAGAAATGCCCTATAGATTATATCCTGCGCGTCCTTGTTCTTAAACGAGCCCTCTGTCTTCAATTCCCGCCCTGAGATTGGTACATGCTGTCGAAGATATCCTTGTATTTCTCCGCTACGACTCTCCGCTTGACCTTAAGCGTCGGCGTGATCTCGCCTCCCTCTATCGTCAGTTTGCTTTCCAACAGGGTGAACTTCTTTATCTTCTCGTAATTGGGAGAATCTTTCTGTCTATCTTCCATCCTGTTCGCGATAAACTCCTGGACGCGCGGATGCCTGACCAGCTCCTCAACCTTTATGTAAGGTATCCCCTGCCTCAACGCGAGGCCTTTTAGAGCGTCAAAATTCGGCACCATAAGGGCTGTCAGGTACGGCCTCTTGTCCCCGTGCAATACTACTTCACTGATATAGGAGTCGGCCCTGATCAGGCTCTCGATATTCTGCGGCGCGATATTTTTTCCGCCCGCGGTTATTATTATATCCTTCTTGCGGTCGGTTATGCGGAGGAATCCTTCCTCATCGAGATATCCGATATCGCCGGTATGGAACCACCCCTCGCCGTCAAATACTTCCTTCGTCGCCGCTTCTTTCCTGAAATAACCCTTCATTACGCCGGGCCCGGAGACAAGGATCTCTCCGTCCGGCGCTATCCTGACCTCAGTGTTACGGATAGGCCTGCCGACAGAGCCGAACTTAAACGCCTTAAGGGTATTGACGGTGACGACTGGCGACGTCTCCGTAAGGCCGTATCCTTCGAATATGAGTATCCCGACCGAATAGAAGAATTCCCCGAGTTCTTTTGAAAGCGGGGCGCCGCCGGATATGAAAAATTTTATCCTTCCGCCGACGCCGGCCTTTATCTTCGAGAAGACAAACGCCCTCACGAATTTGTATTTGCACCAGAGGACCGGACCGGGGTCCAATTTGTTCAATTTAGCCTCGGCGTACCTCTTGGCTATCGCCATGGATTTTTCGAATACCTTTTTCGTGCGCTCAGGGCTGCGGGAGACAGAATCCATTATGTTCGCGTACATCTTCTCGTAAAAACGCGGCGGGGCGCAGGCGTAGGTCGGCCTTACCTCTTTAAGGTTCCGCGCTACGGATTCGTTATTCTCGGCGTAGGCGACGGCGCCTCCGATAAACAACGTGAAATAATAACTGGCCATCCTCTCGAAGACGTGAGAGAGCGGCAGGAATGAAAGACAGACGTCCTCTTCGCCAAAAGGAAGAAGGTCGAGGGAGGACCTGCAATTCGAAAGGAAATTTTCGTGCGTCAGGCAGACGCCCTTTGCCGGCCCTGTCGTACCTGATGTGTAGATTATAGAAGCGAGGTCATTTTTGCCGACGGCGTCGAGCCGTGATTCGAATTCCATCCTCACTTCCGCGGCCCTATCGGCTCCGGCTTTAAGGACGGATCCGAATGTGATCACGTCGGCATGGATCATCTGCGCCGGCGGGTCCATGACTATTATCTTCCTGAGGGCCGGAAGCCTTGATCTTATCGAAAGGATTTTATTCAGCTGCTCCGTGGTCGAGACTATCACCATTACGGAATCGGAGTCGGAAAGGATATGCTCCATCTGGTGTGGGACATCTGTAGGATAGAGGGGCACGTCAACGCATCCGAGGGAAAGCGCCGCGAGGTCGGAATAAGCCCACTCGGGCCGGTTCTCAGAAAGAAGGCTCACCTTCTCTCCGGATTTCAGACCCAGCGCGATCAGCCCAAAGGCGAGGTCTTTTACTTTGCCTTCGAACTCCGACCAGCTTATATCGCGGTATCTGCCGCCGTACTTCGATTTGAGGGCACACTTGCCGCCGTACTTGTTCGCCCTCGCAAAAAACATAAAAGGAATAGTGTCTTCGCGCATCAAATATCTCTTTTAGAACATCACTTTGCGCGCGCGATTCATCCCGATAGCGAGCTTGAGGAGGTCCACCCTCTTAAGGCCCTTCTTTATTACCGCCATCCTCGATCTGCCCTTCGGCGTCTCGGATACGGTGAAGAAGTCCTCGGCCAGCTCTATTAAAAGCTCCGGATATTCTTTGAAAAATTCGGGATGCTTCAACGCGAAATCTGAAATACCCTTGTAACGCTTTAAATCCTTAAAAACGAAAGAGCCTTCGAGCCGCCTGCGGTACCCCGCGAGGCCCTTCTCGGAGAAATCGTTCTTCCTTTTCGCTTCCAGTATCGTCTCGGCCGCGTATAGGCCCGAGGCCATCGCCAGGTTAGAGCCCTCGTGGAACATTGGGTTCATGTTGACGAAACCCGCGGCGTCGCCTGTGGTGATAAGCCCGTCCATCGTGAGTTTCGGAAGATGGTCGTATCCGAACTCCGGTATCATATGGGCAGAATATTCCAGCAATTTCCCGCCCTTTATGAGGCGCCTTATCGACGGATGTTCCTTGAAATTCTCAATAAGGTCGTTAGGGGTCAGTTTGTTATATTTGAGGTCCTTGGTCGAGACGCCGATGCCGAGAGAGATCGTATCCTTGTTGGTGTAGATAAATGCCGAGCCCACCATGCCCTTTACAGATCCTCCGAAATATTCCAGAGAAGCCCCCTCTTCGCCCTCGAGACCAAATCTCTCCTCGATAACCTCTTTGGGCAGCCCGATGACTTCCTTGCAGCAGGTGACCATATGCTCGGGAATCTGCTTTTCCCTTAAGCCTAATCTCCCGGCAAGAAGCGAACTGACTCCTTCCGCGACAACGATCATGTCGGCAAACAGGTCTCCATCCTCGAGGCGCGTCTTAACGCCAACGGCCTTGCCGTTCTCCATTATGATCTTATCGACGACCGCTTGATTGAGCAGCATCACGCCCGCTTCCTCCGCTTTCTTCGCGTACCACGCGTCAAATTTTCCGCGCAAGACAGAAAAGGTATTATTGAACGGCGGCTTGTTGAAATCCTCAAACCTCATCCCCATCTGCAGCTCCGAATCGGCCGATAGGATAGAGAACATTTTTTTGATTATCCTTCTTTCTACCGGCGCCTCTTCCCAGAAATTCGGTATGACTTTATTCAGTATCGTTGAATATAATATTCCGCCCATGACATTCTTTGAGCCGGGCGTCTCTCCGCGCTCGAGCAATACGACGCTTAAGCCCGCCTTCGCGAGCGTGTAGGCGCACGTCGTCCCGGCCGGGCCCGCGCCCACTACAACGCAATCAAATCTCTCGCCGCCTGCCATCAGTTATTCTCCTTGTCAAAATGACTATTCTTCCATTAAAGCCTTTATTTGCGGAAGCATCTTTTCCGTTTCCTGCTCTCCACGCCTTATCAGCTCCTCTACCTTATATAATTCAAACCATGCCGCGTTCGGAAGGACCGGATGTATGACGCAATCCGCGTCCCGGGATGAGGCCTCGGCCAAAACATACTGCATGGCCAGGGAAGTGTTCATCATGACGTCGAATACATTTGGCGCGAACGTCCGGCGGACCCAACTTTTGAACTTATAGACGAGGCGCGAGAATGCGGTGCGCTGCGCCAGCCTTATCTCTTCCTTCTTGCGCTTCTCCTCGAACTCCTTGAAGCCCCTCATCATCTCTTCCTGGCTCGGCAGGCAATTTACGGCTATGATCTTCTTCGCGCCGTTTTTCGCCAGGACGTCTATCGGGACTGGATCGAGAGTCCCGCCGTCGATCAGGAAATCGTCCCCGTATCTTTTCGGTTTTATAAACATGGGTATGGAGCTGGACGCGCAAAGGGCATCGACAAGACCGCCCTGGTCTATGACTACGTTCTCCCGTGAACGAAGCGTGCATGCGACTACCTTAAGGGGTATACGCGTATCATGGAATGTTTTACTACCGAGGTGCTGGTGAAAAAATCTTCTGATATTATTTCCGTTCATGAAACCCTGCAGCGGCATAAGCGAAAAATCCGCGAGCGAGAAGAGCAGGTCCTTTCTTTTGAATTTGAGCGCTATCTTTTCGAGTTCCGCAATTTCTATGCCCGACGTCCAGAAGGCGGCGATGACCGCGCCTATCGATGTCCCGGAAACAAAATCTATCGGTATCTTCTCCCTCTCTAACACTTTCAATACGCCTATATGCACCAACCCCAGCGCCGCGCCGGAACCGAGCGCTAGCCCAACCAGAATTCCCCCTATCTCCCTGGCGATCCTCCTCACCGACCTCGAGTAAAGACTCTCCGGGACCACTAATACGGGCGGCAACCCTGCCGATATCATACCTGCCAAAAATCCCAGGTCGGGCAAAGCGGCATAGGCCTTATGGCCCAATAATTTGACTTCTTCCTCGAAGGTATCAGTCTGTACGAACTCGTTTATTATAGCTTTGACTGCGTTTTCCGGATCCCGCAGCTCCTTTTTAAGTTCGCTCATAAACTTTCCGGTGGCCTTCAGGTTGTGCTCGTTGCAATCCGTGACGACATGTATCAGGTCGCACTGGGCGAGGATCGTATATTCCGATTTGTCTATCTCCGCCGGCATATCTACAACGATATAATTAAATTCCGAGGCCAGCAAACTTAAAAAGGAGATGACGTTCGTCGGTTCGATCTTGGTGTGCTCAGCGCAGCCCATGCCGAGAAGATGTATGCCGCCGGCTTCGTATTTCGCGATAAGGGGCTTGACATCCTCATAATTTATGCTGTGGCGCTCCAGGTCGACGCATTTAAGCTCATCCATCCTCAGCATCGAGGCGCACTCGTTGCCGGAATGGCTCATATCCAGGAGTATCACCTTCTTGCGCGTCTCGATCGCCAGCGCTATCGCGAGATTAACCGCATACATGGTGCGGCCGGCTTTTCTGGCAAGCCCAAAAACAGATATTATCGCAGATTCGAAGACCGATTTCGGCTCAGATTCCTTTTTCTTCAGGCGGCGTGAAAGGGATTCGCCGAATTTCAGGGCAAGCTGGGGTATCTCCTTGAGCAGGAGACCAAAATTCTTCTTGTCGATACGGAGTATGAATGCGTCGTTCATTATGCGGACTGACGCGGAGTGCGGCTCGTTGGTCAATAGCGAGATTATGCCGACGTAATCACCGCGGTGAAGAAAGATCAATGTCTTATCTTCGCCGGAAGGAGTTTTAATGAAGACCCTCGCCCTCCCCGTGAGCATACAATAAAAAGAGTCGGGCGGGGCGCCTTCGCTGTAGAGAATGTGATCTTTCCTGTATTCGGCTATGTAGGAATTCTCCTCTATCAGCTTTTGGGCCGAGCCGGGAAGGTCTGCGAAGATCGGTATCTTTCGTATCAAAGCCGTCTTATCTATATTTACGTTGGCAGGGTTCATCCCTTGTATTATATAGACTTGGGACGAAAAAGGCAAGTCCCAGCCTTTTGGGGGGAAATTAATATCCCGATTTTCTTAATTGCTCTAGACTATCCTTTGCCCCTTCATGATTTGGATCAAATTTTAATGTATTTTTCCAATGAGCTTTGGCATTTTGATAATCTTTTATTAGATAGTAAGCTATCCCTAAGTTATTGTGAGCGCCTGCATCCTTGGGATTTAATTCAATCGCTTTTTTATAGGCGTCAATAGCTTCATTATACATTCCTTTATTTATGTAGACGTTGCCGAGATTAAAATATGTATCTTGGGCATAAGGATTAACCTGAAGAGCCTTTTTATATTCTTCGATGGCTTTGTCAAAAAGTTTTTGTCTAGCATAAATACTTGCTAAATTATTATGCGCTTTAAAACTATTCGGAGAATATCGTAGCGTATTTTGATAAAAGGTAAGCGGGTCCTTCCAATCTAGATTACGCTTTATAGTCAACGCTGAATAGAATGCGATAATTAGAATAATGAATCCACTTATTAACTTTTTAAGGTTGCTGTCCACGGCCTTAGACAAAGCGATTGAAATCGCCATAAAAAACCCTATGGAAGGAAAATAAAGCCAGTGATCAGCCATAAAGGCATTTAAGGGATAGATATTAGAGTATGGAATGAGGTTTAAGAGGTAAAAACTAAGCCCAAAGGATATTGGCCTTTCTTTTTTATAGCTTCTTAATATAAGGGCGAGGATAGCAAAAAATAAAACTGTCGAGAGAATTACCTGGAATTCAAAAAACGATTTAACGACTGCGACCTGTCTTTCCATATGGAGCCCGAAAGGTACAATAAAGAGCCTGAGGTAAGAACTAAACACTTTGAAAGAGGTAATAAGCCTTGTGAATAAACTTAAACTCGAGAGGTTAGATTCTGTAGTGTGGAATTCTAAGACCGTAATTCTAAGTAAGATATAAATGCTCGCTATTAGAAAATAGAGTAAAGGGATAAGTTTAATCTTTTTCTCTTTACCTATAAAATAATAATTATATAAGACTAAGATAAAGGGAAATATTATAGCGGCTTCCCTTGATAAGAGGGCTAACATAAAGGAGATTAGAGATATTATAAGTAGGTTTTTCCTCTTCGAGGAAGCATATCTTATGTATAAGAGCAGGGAGGATAATAAAAAAAACGCCCCTAAAAGGTCTGACCTGCCGGAGATATAAGTCACCGCTTCAGTTTGGACGGGATGGATTACAAAAAGTATAGATGCTACCAAAGAGATTAAGCGCCCCTTCGTGAGCAGATTTATCAAAAAGTAGGCTAAAATAGCATTAAGGATGTGAAGCGTTGTGTTGGTGAGATGATAACCAAAGGGATTAAGTTTCCATAGGGAGTAGTCAAACACATAGGAAAGAGACTGCAAGGGACGGTAGAAGCGGCCGCTTCTGTTACTGCCTTCGAAAATGTGAGAAACAAAAATTTCTTTAAGATTTTGCCAGCTTTTAATATATGAATTTTTAACTACTAAAAAAGAATCGTCATATACGAAATCGTTAAAAAAAGAATTAGCGTATACAATGAAGCCAAAAATTACTATCAAAATGACAGCAATTTTGCTATTTGCGCTTATATTTTTATCATTTTTAGTCAACATATTGTAAAACGCGGTAAGATTATTATATCAAAAATTTATCAATTCTATAAAATAAGATTACACTCCTATCTGTATAAAAACTACTTACGAACCGGATTAATTTTCCCCATTTTGATTTCATTCTTAGTTAAGACTATGGGAACCACTTTTGAATCAAGGGCTTCAACACAATATTTATTTTGCCACAGGTATTCCGTGCGTTCCATCCGTTTACCATTAGAGCCCTGAGTATAAGTGCCAATTTTTATCATCCTCCAGCCATACTCTGGCTTAAGATATCTCTTATAAAGAAAATTATCATAACCGCTTATCATGATCATACATTTCGCAACACAAGCTAAATCAAGTAATTCCTCGTGAAATGCCTCATCCACCTGATCGAAATCATATCCTTTTGATCGTTTTGCTAAGTAAGGAGGGTCCAGATATGCCAAGGTTGCAGGTCTCGTTATAAAATCTTTCAATAACTTTCTGGCATCTTGATTTTCCAATCTCACATTCTTTAACCTTTCAACTACATGTTGCAACCTAAGAGGCATATTATTCCATCTACTTACCCGAGCCTCCATTCCTCTGCGTGAGTAAGAGTTAGAATAAGAGAATCCTCCTTTATGATCTCCAAATATTCCATTTATCGACATCATGGACGATATCATGAAGCATCTCGCCCTTTCAATAGAAGACCTATTTCTTTTCATTCTAGCGTTGTTTAATTCTTGACGAGAGTATGGAGTTATATTCAACATAGTGTACATTTTTTCGGGATTTTTACGTAATTGATTAAAGAAATTTACGATCTCCCCATTAATGTCATTTATGACTTCAATAGGAGCGGGTGATTTTGCTAAAGTCATGGCCGCAGAGCCACAAAATACATCAACCCAAGCATGGTGCGGAGGCATGTATTTAAGTATTGGCAAAGATAGCTTATGCTTTGAACCAAAATAACTAAAAGCAGATTTTGATTTTCGTCGCATTTTTTCCACTTTTTTTATGTCTTCAATAACTATTATTTCTTTATAGGTTTCGATACTTCAACCCCTTTCATCTTTCCCTGAATGATTAATCCCTGCGGAGTATTGGTTATATCGGCATCTTTCATAAGAGTATTTAATGGATCTTGAAATAACAAGGGGTCATTATTGATGACTCCGTTCTTTGCATCAATACCACCTTGAAAATAAATCCAGTAATTCTTACCTAGCTTTTTTGCAATCGTCATTTCGTTTTCTGTCCAAAAAAAACGTATAAATGGACTTTTGGCACCTTTTACTTCTATAAACCTATTATAATTTATCCCGGGAGCTGCATTATCAAATGATTCAATATCATATCCGGCATTAACTCTTAGACGGCTAATTATCCGAATGCACTTGGCTTCTACTTCACATCCCAAGCCAGCTAATCTTTCTGACTCATATGCAAAGACTGCTCGTTCCGCGATATCGCCAACTTCTTTCTTTTCAGCTAAATACTGCTCGAATGATTCTAATGTCCACCCTTTTCCTTCATCTAAAAAAGCTGATACCGCATTAATATATTGAGAGGAGATTTCAAAACCGCTCTCCATAGGAATTAAAAGCCCTAATTCTATAAGGCGTTCTATGAACCATCCTTCAACCTTTAAGGGGGTGTCATCAATTGCCGACCAGCGAAATGTATTGTCTTTGTAATCCGGAGAAAACTTATAGAGCAGAAATAGGGTCTCCTCTCGAAAATGACCATGCAAGAAACATGTTCGCAAGATATAATTTTTTTGTGCGGGCAAAAGATCATACATACTTTCTTTATTTAATTCCAAGAAATATCTCCCAGAAATTAAAAGATGTAATTTTTTCTGTCCCTGTTTAATAAAACCTATTTTTTCAGCAAATCTAATAGTTTCATTATGTTCCGGCATAATTCCCTCTATTACAACCGCTTTGCATTGTTCGATTACGCTGTTTATTAAAGCTACACCACTATCATCCATCACCTCTTTTACGGCTAACAGCAATCGATTCAATTCTGAAATCTTGTTCTCCATACTATTTGTTTGCCTGAATACGGAGATACTTGATCATAGCATTAAAATCCGCCTCTTCTCCGGATTCATCAGTTATATCTTCCATAGAAGAATCGAGATCAAGTACATTGAAATCATCGTTTAATAGCCTGAGTAATCTTGCCATCTTTTCAGTTAACCGCTTATCTACAACATCGTCTATAGAATCCTTTGCCTTGAGAATATAATAATGGACATGTTTTTTAGGATCCAGTCCTATCCTGTGTATCCTATCAAGCGACTGCATATATTGTGCTCCGTTAAATGTCCGGTCCAAATATATCGCATGTCTACATACATTATGGAGAGAAACTGATTCGGCACAAGCAGAAGGGTTAGCGATTAATAAGGGGAACTGTTCTTGCGACTTAAATTCCCTAATCATTTTTTCTCGGTTTACGTTTTCGTCTTCATTTTCGTCTTTCGGAATATCTCCATAGATTATTCTCGGCTTGAAATCCTTAAGCAGCTTTCCTAAGGTTAAAATATTAAGGATAAAAACTGACCAAATAATGACCTTCTGTTTCTTTTTAATTAATTCTCGTGCTATTAATTCGGCTTGTTTAATTTTTGCTGGCATCTCGTAAGCAGAATAATTGCTAATTAACTCGCTAATAGGCAATCCCCCGCCATCAAGGGGTGGAATTTTGAATTCTGTAGAATATTGCGAAAGTAAACTTGGGTTGGAGGATGATTGCAGGAGCCTAATCATTCTAGCCCTTCTCCATATCCGTAACTTCTGACGGTCCTCTGTATTCTTAACAACATCTGCCAATATTTTTGCAGCCAAAGCGTTGTAAATAGCGCTTTGCCATTTCCCCATCTTAACTTCTATACGATGGAACCTTGGTTCTGGTAATTTGAGGTCTTTTTTTTGTATTCTCCAATATAAAGGAAAAATCTTATCTCTAATCTCTGAGGCTACCGCTTCTTCTCCGCCACCAAGCTTAAATTTAAACTCATCGCGCTCGCCCAATACCATTTGGTTTGGCCAAAGGAATGACATTTGAGTCCAGATATCTTGTAACGAATTTGGTACAGGAGTTCCAGACAATATTGCCCTTTTACATGCAAATGGAGCTAATGCAAGCAAAGAATCAGCCCATTTTCCCCCCTGCAATCGCTTAATATTATGAGATTCATCGACTACCAAGAAGATTTTTTCCTTACGTAACAATGATATCAACGCGTTGATATCATTACTAGCTATTTGATATGTCATTAAAATAAGTTCAAATTTTTCAGAGTGCCGATATTGCATTAATCTAGAGTTTTTATTACCGGAAATTCTATCGGAAATAGGTTTTCTACCAAAGCATTGCAAAAATTCATCTTCCCAGGGCATAAATGACGCACGCGGTCCAACCACCAATAATTTATCAATTTGCTTGGATTTCTTTAATACATCAAACGCAGCAAGAACTATGGATGTTTTTCCGCTACCTGGTACAGAAAAATTTGCAGCATGCGCAACTTGAAGCATGTGGGTAACTGCTGGTACCTGATAAGGTTTTAATACTCTTTTAAAATGAGGAAATTTGAGACTCGGAACCTTTTTATGTTTTAACTTATCACCCGTTGCCAAGGCTGCCTTCAACTCCGAAACACCACCTTCAAATTGATCAAGTATTCTCTTTACGTCTTGATCTACAATATACAGAATATTGTTCTCGCGTAGATAATTAGCGATATCATATACAAGAATAAGCGAATCCGGAGAGAGCTGAATGGAATAACCATTAAACTTCTTCGCAACTTCAAAATTTAATACTGTTGACAAATGGACGCGGTGAACGCCTGTAAGCAAAGTTGATTTATCGGGTACTTCGATTCTTAATATGCCATTAATTAAACCTAGCTTGATTTGTTCATGTGAACCGGCCATAGGCTACTTTCTCTGGATTTTCTTTATTTCGGCCATTAATTCTTTTACTAACTCCTGAACAGCGGCGTCGCCAAGTCTTTCACTTTTAGGATTAATATTTCTTATTGCTGTCAAGGCTCTGGTTAAAAGGCGGGCTGGCTTATTGTGTTCTTTTCTATCTTCTACAATATCCTGCGCGCTTTGAAAGCTCTCTTCCAAAGTATCTGGTTTTATGTTCCGTGGTTGTCTTAATGGCAAACATTCCAATAGTTGATTGCTAGCCTCTTTATCTTCGGAAATATCCTTAAGCTTGCGAACGTCCCAATGGCGAAGCTTCGTTTTTTCAATTATTAAAAAAGCCATAATGATTATTTTGGCAATATCGGGCGATTTACTTCCTTTGTTTTTTCTGAGTGCTTTTAAGACCCCATACAGACTATTAAATTTTTCTACATCACCGGAAAGCGTTGTATATTCCCCTGGCTTGCCGGTAAAGTCCAAATAATCGTCAATTAGTTTCAAAACACCGAGTCTTTCTGTGACACCCGGCGGAGAAAATCTACCCAAAAGCGCTCTTGAAATTTCTAGAGGCGACAGCCCTCGTTCGGACCCCTCTTTAAGTTTTAGTAATTCATTAACGGGCCCGTATTTCAATCTAAAATCCTTCCCAAACTGGAGACCTGCTTCGATCCTCCAAATATCTTTTTCGTCTACATTGTTGGGCAATCGTGCGGCCAACAAGTATTGATATCTTGATTCTCCCGTGTCATCACTTAGCAGAGAAAAAATTGCCATCCTTCGATTTGCGTTAATAACCGCACCATCAAACGTAATTATTCCAGGATCAATCTGACCATGCAATTTCAAATCTTCTCTTAACCCTTCGGTCTCATTAACATCTATTTCCAGCAATAGATTACGAATAATAAGCGCATCTTGTTTGTCAAGCGGATTAAATTTTCTTTTTAACTCTTCTTCTTTGGCTCTTAATTCAGAGGCAAACCTTCCATTTCGAATATTAAATATTAATTTTTTTATTGGAAACCGATGGACGTCGAGTGTTTCAATTTTACCATTTAATTCAACTCTGATTTTTAGGTTCTTTTCTGGCGCTATACTTTTAATATAGGCATCGATATCCTTGGAACGAGCCGTATCAATCCGCATAATACCCTCCTTGAGATATCACAACGGGACGTGTCATTTTTGGACCCCACTTTAGATTTTATTCTACTCCAAACAAAAATCCCCTACAAGAGAAATTATAGGGGACTTATTCTGCTGAATCCTTCGGATTCCGCAGAGCCCTCTGCAACAATTATAATTGCAACGGGTTATAATTATTTTGACGCCCTTGCCCTATTCCTTATCTCCTCCACACTTATTACACAACTCTGAATCTTTTTCGGAGGGTCTTATTCTGAACAACTTGACTGCTATCCATTTATACACCCTCTTTTGGGGAGGACAAAAAAACGCCAGCGGCTTCCAACCTATTCCTTGCTGCTTGCTGCGATACTGCCGCTTATTTCTCGTTTCCAATTTCTGCCGCTGGCAGATTATATTCAAGCGACCGATAGGGGGGCAACCTACGCCTTTGACCTTTTCTCCGGTTTCGGCAACCCTCTGCCCTGTCCCGGAATATCGGGATTTAGGCTTGAGGTTTTGCGTCCCGCCCTTTCGGTACCGGATGATCCGGTATCGGAGTGGTTTGGCCTTTTCACTCCGAGCGGATGCCCTCTTCGGTCAGTTCAAGTATGCCATACTTTAGGAAAAATACAAGGGGGAAAAAATTATCCCAAAATTTGGGTTAAGCGTAGCCTAATATCTTCAACGCGTTGGGATCTTTGCGCCAGTTCTCGTGGACCTTGACCCATAGTTCAAGATATGCGTGCCGTCTCAGAAATTTCTGGATGTCCCTCCTTGCGGTTTCTCCTATCGCCTTTAACATCCGGCCGTTGTGGCCGACTAGTATCTTCTTCTGCGAATGGCGTTCGACGTATATCACCGCTCTTATATAGACCAGCTTCTTCGGCCGCTCGGTAAATTCCTCTACGAGGACCGCGACCGAATGCGGGACCTCTTCATGCGTCAGGTCGAGGGCTTTCTCGCGGACTATCTCGCCGACCATAAACCTCTCGTCCTTATCTGTAAACTGCTCATCCGGAAAATATTTCGAGCCTACGGGAAGATACTCTATGACTTTCCTGAGCAGGATGTCCATGTTATCTCCATTTGCCGCCGATGCCGGGATTATCTCCCTGAAATCATATAGTTTCGCTCCTTCATCGATCAGCGGCAAGGCGAGCGCCTTGCTCCTTAAATCCACTTTATTTATCAATAAAATTGCCGGCTTCTTCGCCGCTTTGACCAAGTCGAATATTATCCTGTCCTCGGGCGTTATCCCCTTCGTGACATCGAGGACGAAAATAATAAGGTCGACTTCGGGCAGCGCGTCCTTCGCGACCTGCGTTATCTGTTTGCCGAGCAGGTTTTTGGGCTTATGGATCCCTGGCGTGTCGACGAATATCACCTGCGCGTCATCGCGGGTAAGTATCCCCTGTATCTTATTGCGCGTCGTCTCCGGCTTCCGGGTGACGATAGCGACCTTCTCGCCTACGAGACGGTTAAGTATCGTCGATTTGCCGACGTTCGGCCTTCCTATTATCGCAGCAAACCCGGATTTGAATTCTTTTTTCCCTGGTGCCATATCAGTAGAGCTTGCCCTCGTTTAATTCCACCAGCCAGCGTTTTTCTAATTCCTTCACCGTTATGTTAAGTTTTCTTTTAGCGACCGACTCGAAGGTCTCCCCTTCTCCCATCGCCTTCAGGATCTCACGGATAGTATATTTGTTGTACCTCTTCATCATATAATTCGCGATAGTATACGCTTCCTCGCAGGCGAGCCGATATTGTTTCCGGTCGGCCGCCTCATTCAGCGTCTTATCGAGATCTGCCAACGGTATCAACTGGCCTTTCTTGACGGCGGCCTTGACGAGCGAGAGGCGCTTATCCATATATCTGAACCCCTCATAATAGGCGAGGCCTTCGTTTAACCATAAAGGCGCATTTCCTCTTGAAAGGTCCTGGATCAAGAGATGGGTATACTCATGCCAGACTAATCCGCGTATGTGGTCAGGCGTGTAATCCGCTCCGATGAGCGGGAGGCGGATCTTGCCGTCGTATATCCCCTCTGTCGTCTCCGGCCAGCCGCCTATCGTCTCGAATTCTTCCCTGTCGGAAATAAGCACGATCATCTTATATTCTGGGTGGCAATCAAAATCCTGCCCGAGCAACCTGTACGCCTCCTGCAGGTAATACCTTATGTTATAACTCAACCTGGCCCCCTCGCGGGAATACCTGATCTCGAACTGGTCCATCCCGGTCAAGCGATAGTCTTTCTCGACCTTCGCTTCCTTATTTAGTTTCGCGATCCTTTCCTGAAGTTTGTCTTTGTATTGATAATCCGGGGCTATCTTCAATACCTTTTCCCAGAGCGATTTCGCGTCGTCCATCTTCTGCGAGAGATATTTTATGTCGCCCAGCATAACGAGTGAGTTCAGGTTCCCGGGATCGAGTTGCAGCGCCGCCTCAAAATAATCCTGCGCGCCGGTAAAATTCCTTTTGCCGTATTCTTCCTCCCCTTGTCTCGCGTAGGCGGTCGCCAGGTTCTTCTTTATCACCTTATCCGACGGATTAAGCTTATGCGCCTGCGCGAGGTAGGATATCGCGGCTTTCATCGCGCCGTCCTTGAAGGCCTTAACGCCCATCTCGTTATACATCGCGGCCGCGGAAGGGTCATCTATGACCCGGCCGTAACCGGGCGCAGCCAAAGCGATAACCGAGAATATCACAAAGATTTTGAGGATACCCGATTTCATGTTATAATCAGTATACCCTATTAGCCCCGAAATTTGCATAAGAAAAATAAGATGATCCCAAAATCATTTGAGAAACTGGTAAAGATAATGGCGCGCCTGCGCGCGAAAAACGGCTGTCCGTGGGACAGGGCCCAGACGCACTCCTCTCTCAAAAAACACATAATAGAGGAGGCATACGAACTCTGCGACGCGATAGACTCTAAGGATTCTACGAAATTAAAAGATGAGCTCGGAGATTTCCTGTTTCAGGTGATCTTCCAGGCCCAGATCGCGAAGGAACGCGGCGCTTTCGACATTGATGACGTTTTGCGGGCTTCGGCTGAAAAGATGTTTTACCGTCACCCGCACGTCTTCGGAAAACACAAGGCGAGAGATCCTGATGACGCCTACAAACACTGGCAATCGCGTAAGGAACAGGAAAAATCTTATAAAGACAGGAAAAACATCTTAGACGGTGTCCCGAAGACGCTTCCGGCGCTCATCAAAGCCCAGAAGGTCTCAAGACGCGCGGCTCATCAAGGATTCGACTGGCCTGATATCAGCTTCGTAGTGGATAAGGTCCATGAGGAGCTCGAAGAAGTTAAGGCGGAGATAAAAAGCGGTAATAAGCGACGCCTGTCCGAGGAGATCGGCGACCTGCTTTTCGTTATCGTCATCCTCTCGCGCTTCGGCGGCGTCGACGCCGAGGAGTCCCTTCACAGCGCCACCAAAAAATTCGCCCGCCGGTTTAAAAATATCGAGCGGGCGCTGAAAAAGCGGAACAAGAAATTTACGGAGTGCACTTTCGAAGAACTCTACCGGTTGTGGCGGATCAACCGCTAGATCCTATCGAATTTGCTTATGTCGCCGGTATGCCTTTCTCTCGCCGACTCTGCGGGAACGCCGCAGAATAATTCGCCATGTCCGACCTTTGTATCTTTCAACAGCACCGCGCCCGCGGCGATCATCGCCCTGTCTCCTATCTCAACACCGGGAAGTATCACGGAATTAAGGCCAATGACGACGTCTTTCCCGATCTTAACTTTCTTTAGTTTAAGCCTGCCCCTCTCAAAGGAATGGCAGATGACAGTTGCATTGCCACCGATCACCGAACGGTCACCTATCTCCAGAAGCGAAATATCCGCGACATTCTTTGAGTTGATTTGGACGTTCTTGCCCATCTTTACGCCCATCAGGCGGTAGAGCAGGTTACAGAACGGGGTAAGTAATATGAAATCCATAAATGTGACCGAGACTACCAGGAAGAGCGAATTGACAAATGCCCATTTGAACGCCCCGAACGACGGTATGGGGTATTCGCCCTCTTTCAGGTTAAGGTTCAGGATGGTCCTTATGCCGCCGACTAGGAATATCAGGACGAGGCCATAGATAAAATATGCGGCAGCGATCGCAAGGCAGACCGGGAGAGCACGCAGCGGCAGCGGAAGAGCGGCCGTATCATTAAAAACTTTTATTACCAGCAGCGCGCCGGGAAAAGCAGACAAGCCGATCAGGACGATCCCCATAGCGTAAAGCGCGAGACTGAAGACAACCTGTAATATCGTTATAAATATCCATTTCATGGCGGCTCTCCTCTTTTATAACGTCTTATCAAACCATTCCGACACTAATTCCTTCATCCTGTCAGGGTATTGTTCTATCAATCGCTCGGCGTGAAGCCCGTCGTTAAATATCTCCAGTCTCTTTTCATGTACCGTAGCCGAATTATAAAGTTTTTTGGAATGATAATCTTTGATCACCCAGTCCTTCGCCCCGTGAATAAATAATATCGAGTTGTCTTTGATCTTGCCTACGGCGTCTATAGGCCTCTCCTTGTCCATGAATACGTGGTCTATCTTCGCGCCCTTGCCTTCCCAATTGCAATCCATGTTCGCCTTCAGGTCCGAGAACATCTCCGGCTCCCAGAAATGGTAATTGATATCCCAGAAGCTATAAGGGGTGCTTATAATAGCCATGCTCCTTATCCCTGGACGCCTGGCCGCGACGATTATCGATACAGCAGCCCCCAGGGAAAAACCAAGTATCCCGATCTTCTTATAGCCGCATCCTTCGGCATAGT
>Ga0156064_1057_pt2 | contig 20476 bp, 17 predicted proteins | sample RifCSPlowO2_02_FD_107717 | JGI IMG/M metagenome (GOLD analysis project Ga0156064, IMG submission 107717) | Omnitrophica WOR_2 bacterium RIFCSPLOWO2_02_FULL_50_19 | reverse complement strand
TTAATTTGTCATCCCCGTCCCGTATCAAGTACGGGGTAAACTCCAGCGGGGATCCATCGAATTTGTCATCCCCGCCCCTGCTTTCGCAGGGGTAAACTCCAGCAGGGATCCATAGTTAAAGTAGACCCGGATATAAATCCTTCCAATCTGGATTTATCTTCTCAATTAACTCTATCTTCCAGCGCCTCTTCCATTTCTTCATCTGTTTTTCTCTTGTTATTGCGCTATTGATATCTCGTGTCTCTTCATAATATACGAGATTGTGGACTCTGTATTTTTTAGTGAAGCCCTCGATAATACCGTTTCTATGCTCATAGACTCTTTTTATTAAATCGTTGGTTACCCCAATATATAAAGTCCCGTTTCTTTTGCTTGCAAGGATGTATATGTAATAGTGACTCATTTAATTGCAGCCCATGTCATTCCCGCGAAAGCAGGAATCCACTTTAATTTGTCATTTCTATCAAATTTATTCCTTTCAGTATCTCATTTTTAAATATCTAGTACTATCAAATTTATTCCTTTCAGTATCTCATTTTTAAATATCTAGTAACTTGAAATTTATTCATATATGGTTTTGACCGAATTTTATTCATTAAATCCCAATAACAACTTTTTGCAAAATTATTTTTTACTTCATTTGGATAAGTATAGTGATATTTTCGTGGATGTCCATTATTCTCAAAAACAATAGCTTGCTGAAATTCTGGTAAAAGATATTCATAGATACCCCATCTGATATTATTAAGAAATTCCGCGATGGCACTACTATGATAAGAAAAGATGTTTGTATGAAACCATTCATAAAACTCATTAAGAATAAGCAGGGCATCTTCATTTTTAAGATCGACTCTATTTCTTTTGAAAATTTTCACTAGTTCATACAATACACCGGATAATCGGCTGAAGTTGTGTTTTGAAATATTTCCACAGATTTTTATAAATTCAATCCTTTTAATCGATAGATTTGTTTCTAAGTTTATCGATGGTAACCAGATTTTCTCAACAACAACTTCTTTTTCAAGCCAATCAATAAATTTTTTGCTCGCATGTGTTAAGCTGTTCATAGAACTACTTTTATTAAAGTTTGGAGAATTACATATAGATTGGAGCGCTCCGAGATAGGGTAATTCTACTCCTAAAATTTTTTTGTCCGAGCAAGAAAGGAAATCTAAAAGAATTATATTGAAATATTTTTGATGAGTTGCAGACTTAAAACAAATCTTAGAATGTGGATCATTGCCCAATAACTTAACAATCTCATAGTTAACCATATCATCGATAAACTCGCTTATGGCTTTTAGAAATACTACTTCCTCTTCTATCTTATTGAATTTCATTTATTTTCTTTATAACAGCGTATTTTTAAATTCAAGATAAATGTTCCTGAGCTTCGCTCGCTGGATTCCCGCTTTCGCGGGAATGACAAGTTCCCTATTGATGTTTTGGCCGTGATATGTTATCATTGTAGCCTAGTTATCATAACAAATCCCTCGCCTAGACGCTCGCACTTTTTGTGGTTAACCTCAAAAAGTACATCGCAGGCTTCGGGATTAATTCGTATAACAACTGAATAGGGGCTCATCAAGGAGGTATGCATGTCAAAGGTATGCGATATATGCGGCAAAGGCAAGATGGCGGGTAAGGCCATCAAGCGCCGCGGTATGGCCAAGAAAGACGGCGGTGTCGGCCAAAAGATAACGGGAAGAAGCATCAGGAGGTTCTCCCCTAATCTCCAGAAGATTAAGGTCAATCTAAAAGGCGTCATTAAGACCCTCAAGGTATGCACCGCTTGCATCAGGTCGGGTAAGATAGTAAAAGCGTAGTACAAATCTCTGTCTGGATGCCCGTTTTCACGGGCATGACAATAGCGAGCTAGTTCAATTTCAGGTCCTTAAGCTGCAGTTGTATTGACTCCTGCCCCTGCCAGTTATTAATCGAAGGCGTAAAAGCAAGGTCAAATATTGACGAGGCGGAATCGAGTTTATAATCAAGGGCTTTCTTGAAACCGACCGCCTCGTAAGTCAGTTCCCCGTCCGTGACCCATATCTTAAGCGTGTTATAGTTGAGTATCTTAGGCTCCGCCTTAAGCGAAAGGCCTTTGACCGCGAATACCGGCTTGCGGTTGCCCACGCCGAAAGGCTCGAGGAGTTCCAATTCTTTGAGAAATTTTTTCGTAAGGTCCTTCAGCGATATCCACGCGTCTATATCGAGGCGCGGGATAAGGTCTAACGGCTTAAGCGTTTCGTGCGCGACGGCGTTCAAGCGCTCGCGGAAGGCGTCTATATTTTCTTTCGAGATAGTTATGCCCGCCGCGTGTTCATGGCCGCCGAATTCGATCAGGTGATCCTTGCACTTCGAGAGCGCATCAAATAAATGAAAATTCTTTATCGACCTGCCCGACCCCTTGCCGTGGCCGAGGCCCTCTTCATTGAACGCGACCAGAACTGTCGGCCTGTAAAACTTCTCGACTATGCGCGAGGCTACTATGCCGATAACGCCGGGATGCCATTTGTCGCCGTGAAGGACTATGACCTTATGCTCCTTAAAATTTACCTCGCGCTCGACCTTCGAGATCGCTTCCTTAAGGATCACCGCCTCCATCGCCTGTCGCTCGCGGTTGCTCTTGTCGAGTTCCCCGGCAAGCTTCCGCGCTTCTTCCTTATCCTCGGTAAGGAGCAATTTGAGCGAATGCATTGACGAGTTCATCCTTCCCGAGGCGTTCAAGCGCGGCCCCAAAATGAAACCGACCGTCTCGGTATAGAACTCTTTCTTCTTGCCTATGCCGGCGACTTCCATAAGCGCCCGAAGCCCGGGCCTGCGCGTCTCCGCCAGATATTTCAGCCCGTGTTTTACAAGTGTCCTGTTCTCTCCGGTAAGCGGCGCGACATCCGATATCGTGCCCAGCGCGACCAGATCAAGGTCCCCTTCCCTGTTCCAGCCTAATGCCTGCGTTAATTTATATACAAGGCCTACACTCGCCAAATGTTTATAAGGATAACCGCAGCCCGGAACGAGCGGATCCAATATCGCGAACGCATCCGGCAATCTGTCCTTTATAGGCTGATGGTGGTCGATGATTATGCAGTCGATGTGATGCTTTTTGAGGGAATCAACTTCTTCGACGGCCGTGACGCCGCAGTCGACCGCGATGACAAGTTTCGCGCCGTCCCTATATGCCTTTTCCACCGCTTCGATATTCAGGCCATATCCTTCCTTTATGCGGTCGGGGACATAATTAACGACATGCGCGCCGTATCTTTCGAGTGTCGTATATAAAAGCGCTGTTGCGGTCAGGCCGTCGACGTCGTAATCGCCGTAGATGAGGACGCGCTCTTTATCTTCTATAGCGGATACTATGCGCCTGACCGCCTTCTCCATATCCTTAAAAAGGAAAGGATCATGAAGCGAGGACAGGTCGCACGAAAGGAAATTGCGCGCTTCTTCCGGGCTCTTTACGCCTCTTTTGATAAGCAGGTGGGCTAGGACAGGTGAGATGCCGATGGCTTTGCAAAGGACCTCGCAGGCCTTATCGTCCAACGAATCTATCTCCCATGCCTTTTGCATGTCAGGCGGGCTCTATATGGACTATCACATCCGTTACGCCGGGAAATCTCTCGCGTATGCGTTTCTCTATGGCCGTCGATAGATCGTGGGCCTTGGCAACCGTCATATCCTTATCGACTGTTATATGCAAATCCGCATGGATATCGTCCTGGCGGCCGCGCGTCCTTATCCTGTGACAGCCGACTACCTCATGCATATCGGAAAGCGCGTCGCAGATATGCTGCACCTCTATGACCGCGTAATCCGTAAGCACCCTCGAGCTGTGCTTCAGTATCCCGACGCCGATATAAGCGATCAGAAGGGAAATTATGATCCCGGCTATGACGTCTATTATCGGAAGGCCGAGCCTTACGCTTATCAAGCTGCCGATGACCATGCTAGAGGCGAAGATGTCCGAACCGGTATGCATCGCGTCGGCAACAAGGAAGTCGCTGTTTAATTCCCTGCCTTTCCTTAATTCGTATTTCATAACGCCGATATTTACGGCAAGCGTGATTCCCATAACCACGAAACTGCCCAGGTTCGCCTCGGGATTAATGAGCTCCTGATGGACAAGTTTGTGGATAGAGGTCGTGATCAGCTTAAACGCTATAAAGAACAGCGCTACGGCGATAGCCATTGAGGCGAGCGTCTCGTACTTACGGTGGCCGTAAGGATGCCCGGCATCCCTAGGCCGTGAGGCGGCCGCTATGCCGATCAGGCCGATGATATTCGACGATCCGTCCGATAGCGAATGGAAACCGTCGGCCGACATAGCCAGGGATTGCGTCATGAGGCCGTATACTATCTTGGCTAAAGCGACTCCCCAGTTGAGTGCGAGTGTCCAAATAAGGATATTTCTTATCTGAATATACTTATTACTTCCCAATTGGTTTTTTCCTCGGCTGGAACGCCAGTACAAGGGGGCTGGCGATGAATACGGTCGAATAGACACCGGATATAAAGCCCACCAACAGTGCGAACGCGAAATTGCTTAAGATATCTCCGCCATAAATGAAGATCGCCAGCACCACAAGGAGGGTCACCCCTGAAGTCAAGAGCGTCCTTCCCAACGTCTGGTTGACGCTTAAGTTTATCACTTCGTAGAGGCTCGATTTCCTGTTGAGCCGCATATTCTCCCTTACCCTGTCATAGATGACGATGGTGTCATTTATCGAATAACCGGCTATGGCCAGGAAGGCCGTGACGCTCAACAGGTCTATCGCCCTGTTCGTCAAAGCCAAAAAGCCCAATGCCACTAAAACGTCATGTATAAGGGCGATCACACCGGCTGCGGCGAAATTAAAGTGCTTGAACCTGAAGGCAACATATGTCAGGATACCGATCAGTGACAATATGATAGCGTATACGGCTTTCGTCTTGAGGTGCTTTCCCGCGACCGGGCCGACGTGCTCTATCTTGAGTATCTGGATATCCTGGTCCGGAAACGCCTTCTTCAATTTATCCGTCAAGTCAGTACTCCTGTCGGCTGAGGTCTTTATGAGTATCGCGCGCGGGTTATCCTTGAATTGCTGGATCGAGGCGTCCTCGAGGTTAAGCTCTTTCAACACTTTCCGGACGTTGTCTATCTCCGGGGCGGTCTTGAACATATATTCCTGGATCTGCCCGCCGGAGAAATCGATGCCGTAGGCTTTCTCTTTTTTAGAGAATAAAGAGAAGAGGCCGACGCCTATAACTACGATAGAGACAACATAAAATATCTTCCTCTTCCCGATAAAATCGATTTTCGTTTCTCTGATAAGCTTTAACATCGGGAGCGACTTTAATAAGCCGGTGTCCAGAAGGCTTTCCATGATCACGCGCGTCACAAAGATCGCCGTGAACATGCTCGCCAGGAGACCGATGGTCAGGGTTACCGCGAAACCCCGTATGGGGCCTGTCCCGAACTGGAAGAGGAACAACGCCGCGATCAACGTCGTGACGTTCGAGTCGAATATGGCGCTGAATGCCTTGTCGTAACCGAGCCCGATCGCCTGCCGCAGCGTTTTTCCCGCCTGCAGTTCTTCCCTTATCCTCTCATTTATGAGGACATTCGCGTCGACGGCCATACCGAGCGAAAGCGCGATACCGGCGATACCCGGCAGGGTCAATGTCGCGGATACGCCGGGGAATATATAAGGCAGGAACCCCATGCATCCGAGAGTAAACAATAGGTTGAGGCCAATGGCAATGTCGGCGACGAGACCGGACAACAGGTAATAACAAGCCATGAATATCAGGATGAGCGCTCCTCCTATCAGGCTCGCCTTTATGCCCTTATTGATGGAATCCTGTCCCAGCAGGGGGCCGACGGTCCTCTCCTCTTCGATATACATGGGGGCCGGCAGCGCGCCTGTCCGCAGGACTAAAGAGAGGTCTCTCGCCTGCTCGATCGTAAACCTTCCGCTTATCACGGCCTCTCCCGAAGGTATCGCCTCCCTTATTACGGGAGCCGATTGCACCTTGCCGTCAAGGACTATGGCCAATCTCCTGCCTACGTTCTCGCTTGTTATCTTCGCGAATTTTTTCGTACCTTCCGAATTGAACTCAATATTGACCGTCGGCTCGTTGAACTTGCTCTGGTCAAAATGTATCAATGCATTCAAGAGCCCCTCTCCGGTCATGACCGCCTGCTTTTCCAGCAGCAGCTGCTCGTCATCCTCGAGGGATTTCTTGAGCTCATAACCTTCGGGCACATTGCCGCTTAACGCCTGTTTCATCTTCTCGGGGTCGTCGGATACCAATTTGAACTCAAGTAAAGCGGTCCGCCCGATTATATCGAGGGCGCGGTCACGGTCGGTGACGCCGGGAAGCTGGACCACGATCTCGTCTTTACCCTGCCTCTGGATAGACGGCTCCCTTACTCCGAACTGGTCTATCCTGTTCCTTATGACCTCTATCGCCCTGTCGCCGGCGTCCTCCCGGGCGTTCTCCGGCAAACGGCTGGTGTCAACTTTAAGCAGGAGATGCATGCCGCCCTTTAAGTCAAGGCCGAGTTTTATCTTTCCTTCCTGTATTATTTTTCCGTCTTTATCCTTTATATCAAAAGGCGGATAGATAAGCCAGAATGAAGCCGCAATTAAAGCGAATATTAATCCTGCTTTCCAGGCAAGCCCTCTCTTCATTTCTCCTCTCCTGTCCTCTTCTTTGTTGTATAAGCGATCGCGTATTTATCTACTTCTATCTTCGTATTCTCGTCAACCCGGAGGACTACCGATGTCTCCTTAACGTTGACTATAGTGCCATGTATCCCGCCGCTTGTGATGACCTCGTCGTTCTTCGCCAGGCCCTTTAACATCTCCTCATGATCTTTCTTCTGTTTCTGCTGGGGCCTTATCAGTAGAAAATAAAATACAACAAATATCAATATAAGCGGTAAAAAACTTACTATCGGGTTTGCAGCTTGCTGTTCCATTCTTCTGCCCTCTCGTTTTTGTATTCCGTGAACCTTTTTTCTTTTATCGCTTCCCTTATCTCCCGCATCAACTTCTGATAAAAATATACGTTATGCAGAGATACCAATTTCAATCCGAGTATCTCATCGGTATTGAAGAGGTGCCTGATATAACTCCTGGTATGGTTCCTGCACGCGTAACAGCCGCACCCTTCCTCTATCGGGCTTAACTCCTTTGCGTTGGCCGCGGTCCTGACAGAAAAACGGCCGTTCGAAGTAAAAGCAGTCCCGTTCCTGCCGTTCCTCGTAGGGACCACACAGTCGAACATGTCGATCCCGGCCGATACCGCATCAAAGAGGTCTTGCGGCTCGCCGACCCCCATCAAATATTTCGGTTTATCCTCAGGAAGGAGCTCAACCGTAAACCGCGTCATTTCGTCGGTGATCTCCCTCGGCTCCCCTACGGCGAGGCCGCCAAGAGCGTAACCGTCAAAATCCATCTTAACGAGCGCCCTCGCGCAATCTTCTCGAAGATCCCTATAGGATGCGCCCTGGACGATCCCGAAAACATCCTGTTTCTTGTTAGGCTTGAACTCGAAATCTCCTCCGGCTCTATCCTTTGAACGCCTTGCCCACTCGAGCGTCCTTACGACGGCGCGTTTTGCCATCTCGTATTCGCAGGGATAATGTACGCACTCGTCGAGCACCATCATTATATCACTTCCGAGGCTTGTCTGAAACTCTAACATCTTCTCCGGCGTCAGGAAATGCTTCGAGCCATCGATGTGTGACCGGAACTCAACACCCTCGTCCGTAACCTTTCTTAAGACCGCGAGGCTGAATACCTGAAACCCGCCCGAGTCGGTCAATATGGGTTTCTCCCAATTCATGAATTTATGCAGTCCGCCGGCATTTTTTATTATATCCTCGCCCGGCCGCAGGTATAGATGATAAGCGTTGGATAAAAGTATCTGTACGCCGCAATCATCGAGCTCATTATTCGACAGTGTCTTTACCGTCGCCTGTGTGCCGACGGGCATAAATGCGGGCGTATCGAACTCGCCGTGCGATGTTTTAATCTTCCCTGCCCTGGCCGTCCCGTCTTTTGCGATTATATCTATCTTCATATTATGAGCATCGAGTCGCCGTAACTGTAAAACCTGTACTTTTCTTTTACGGCTTCCCCGTATGCCTTGAACATGACTTCCCTGCTGCAAAAGGCCGCCACCAGCATAAGCAGCGTCGTCTTCGGCAGATGGAAATTTGTCACCAGCGCGTCCACGAATTTGAAATTATACGGCGGATGGATGAAAAGGTTCGTCCAGCCCTTGCCCTTCTCCACCCTGTTCTTAGAGCCCTTGACGAGGCGCGCCTGGTTCTCGAGGACCCTGCAGGTCGTTGTCCCGACCGCGAATATCTTCCCGCCCTTCCCCTTGATATAATTCAGCCTCTGCGCCGCTTCTTCTTTTAACTCGAAGACCTCGGGCTCTAACTTATGCCTCGCCACTTCATCTGCCGATACCGGTTTGAACGTCCCGTATCCGACATGTAACGTCAGGGATTCGACTGACGAGCCTTTCGCCTTTATTTTTTTCAATACGCCGTCACTGAAATGCAGCCCGGCGGTCGGAGCGGCTACCGCTCCCGGGGTCTTCGCGTAAACGGTCTGATATCTCTCCTCATCGCCCTTCTCCGGCGAGCGCTTTATGTAAGGGGGAAGGGGCACTATACCGATCTTCTCGAGTATATCTCCGAAATCGGTCCCGTTTATGCTGAACTCAATAAGCCTTATCCCCTCGCTCTCGCCGCGGATAACGCCGGTAAGCTCGCCGTCGACGAATATAAATTTCGTGCCGATTTTTATCTTTGTCGATGTATCTATCAGGCATTTGTAGAGCCTGTCGCTCATCTTCTCGATAAGCGTGATCTCGGCCTTGGCCCCGGTATCGGCCCTCTTCGCCGGAAGCCTCGCCTTTATGACCTTCGTGTCGTTTACTACGAGGCAATCCGAAGGCCCGATATAATCGACGATATCGCAGAAATTCCTGTGCTCTATCTTCTTGGATATCCTGTGCACCACCATAAGCCGGGAGCCGTCGCGCGCTTTCGCGGGATATTGCGCGATCAGTCCTTCGGGCAGCTTATAATCGAATTCGCTCAGTCTCATTTTACATCCTTATGATCAGTTATCTTCGAACCCGGATAATAGAATTCCAATATCTCAGCCGCCGTTTTTCCGGCGCGAGACATGTAATAGGCGCCCCACTGGCATAGGCCCACACCGTGCCCCCAGCCCAGGCCCTCGAAAGCTACATACCCTCCTACCAATGTGACCTTGAAATTCGTGCTCCTTACGATATCAGCCCCGATGATCCGCCTGAAATCCTTGGCAAGGATAGCCGCGTCTCCCTTGCTGCCCTTGACCTTTAATTCCAATATGCGGGCCGAGAAGGGATCCCTCTTCACGGCCTCGAACCCTATCATATCTCCCACCGGATAACCGGCGGCCGCCAGTTTCCCTTCCGACTCCCTTACCGGTATCCAGCGCTCCCAGTAAAAGTGCGGGGATTTCCCGCACCACCTGCACTTGACCCCCTTCAGAGGAGGAAGGTCTATATTCCAAAGGTAAGCGGCATCGAACGTGCTCCCCCCGCATGTGGCGTGAAAAAAAGCCGGGAATATCGCGCCTTTATAGGTCAGGATTTTACCTTTCGTCTCGTCCACGGCCCTGTTCGTCCGCCACTTCTCGGAGAATATCCCGCCATAGACCTGAGAGCTCACGTCCGCCATGACGTCATAATCCCTGCGCCTCGATTCGGCTACCTGATTTAGCGCGTAAGTCCTTGCCGCTATCGCCTGAGCCTTAAGCGCCTCCATCGGCCACCACGTCGAGACCTCGTTGCGCATAACGCCGTAAAGATATTCTTCGAGGTCGAGCGCGTTTATTACCGTAAGTTTCTTCTCATCTTTTATCACTTTTATCCCGCCCCTGAATACGCGCTCGTTGATATATATCCTCGTCCCGCCAACCGGCTCTACGGAGATCACGTTGCCGCTCACTTCTTTTTCGCCTAATTTAAATCCGGCGCCGGTGGCGACCAGGTCGGTCTCGGGCAGATACTTCTCTTCCAAAAGCGTAGACCCGGAAAGATGATCTATTATCCTGAAATTTCCGGCAATGAAGATCTTTGCCGAATCGGCGCCCTTGACGACCGCCACCCGGACGCGGATGGGGTTATTGGCAGCGCCGGGCTCCTGAGCGCCGGAACGGTAAGGCGAAATAATAACGGATATCGCCGCGCAGATTGTCAAAAAATAGAGGCGGGTTCGCATGACTTGCTAAAACAACTCCTTCTGGGATTCTTTCCTGGAGGGAATCTTGAAATGCCCGTACGCCGGTTTGGCCGCCTCCCTGCCGCGGGGAGTTCGCTTTAAAAATCCTATCTTCAAAAGGAACGGCTCGACCACGTCGGAAATAGTATCAACCTCTTCGTTCAAAGTCGCCGCGAGGGATTCTATCCCAACCGGTCCGCCGTTATAAGTATCTATGATTGCTTTCATGACTTTCCTGTCGAGCGCGTCGAGGCCTATCGCGTCGATGCCGAGCATCGCCAATGCCCTGTCGACGACTTCCCTGTCGACTTTGCCTTCATTCTTGACCTCGGCATAATCCCTTACCCTGCGTAGTAGCCTGTTGGCGATACGGGGCGTGCCGCGCGCGCGGCGTGCGATCTCGGCGGCCGAATCCCTGTCGAGGTCTATCTTGAGTATCTTCGCGGAGCGTTTGATTATCTGGACAAGTTCCTCCGGCTCATAAAAATCGAGATTATAAAGCATCCCGAACCTGCCGCGCATAGGAGCGCTTAAAAGGCCGGAGCGCGTCGTCGCGCCGATCAGGGTAAAGGGCTTCAAATTAAACTTTATCGTCTTGGCGTACGGGCCTTTATCGATAACAAAATCTATCTGGTAATTCTCCATCGCCGGATACAGGAACTCCTCGACTATCTTCGACAGGCGGTGGATCTCATCTATAAAAAGGATATCGCCCTCGCCCAGATTAGTAAGTATCCCTATGAGGTCTCCGGCCTTCGCGATCGCAGGGCCGGATGTGGCGGTGATCTTGGTACGCATCTCTCCCGCTATTATATGCGCGAGTGTCGTCTTCCCGAGTCCTGGCGGGCCGGAAAATAGCACGTGTTCGAGCGGTTCCTTCCTCCTCTTCGCGGCAGAGACGGCGATAAGGAGATTATCGACCACGGATTTTTGCCCGACAAACTCCGCCACTTTCGTCGGACGCAGGGAAAGATTTAATATTAAATCTTCCTCCGCCTCCTGGCTGAAGACGAGTTTTTCCCGCAGCGAATTTTCTTTTTCCGTTTTCTCTTCGCTCATTTCGGATGTTTCTTCTGTTTATAGACTTCGTTTAAAAGGTCTTCCGCGGTCTTAATATCCGGCGAGCGCTCGAGCGCCTTCCGTATCATCTCCTTCGCCTCCTGTTTCTTGTACTGCAGTTGCAGGAGGACATCGGCCGCCTCTTCGACAAAATCCGGTTCCTTCGTCACCGCTATCTCTATCCCGTATTCCTGTATCAGTCCGAACTTTCCTACCTTGTTCTGCAGTTTCGCGACTATCTCTTTCGCCCTCTGTTCACCGATACCGGGAAGGGATTTGAGCGTGGCGAGGTCTCCGTCAGCTATAGCTTTTACTATCTGCGGGATCGAGGCGTTCAGGGCCCTGACCGCCGCCTTAGGGCCGATGCCGGAGACGGTTATGAACTTCTCGAAAAATTCCTTCTCTATCTCGTTAAGGAAACCTATCAGGACGGGTATGCTGCGGGCGGGGTCGGTATGATGGTAATGATAAGTTATTAATTTAATGGAGCCGTCCGGAGTGACATTGCTGTCGATCGACTTCATGACGCAACCGGGGATCAATACCTCGTAAGACATGCCGCCATCGACGTCGAGTATCAGCGAGGAGCCTTTGCGTTTCGCTATCTTTCCTCGGATATGGGATATCATCCTATTACTTTACTCCATGAGGATATCATCCTATTACCCTCCTCCATGAGGAGATCATTTTAGTCCTGCTATCCCGTGTTTCAGGGATATGTGAGCGTGAGCGACCGCGAGCGCCAGTGCGTCCGAGATATCAGGCGGGTTCGGGGCCGATCTCATATTGAAAAGATTCTGTATCATGCGCTGCATCTGATATTTGCTTGCGTGCCCGGCGCCGGTCACCGCCTTCTTGACGCGCGTCGCCGAGTATCCGACCAGCTCCGCTCCGGCCTGTTTCGCCAGGAGGCATATAGCGCCGCGGGCATGGCCCATAAGTATCGCGGTAGTCGGATGCCTGTAGTGGGAATATAATTGTTCGAGGACTAACACATCCGGCTTCGACTCTTTTACAAGGCCCCTTATGCCTTTGTATATCTTCTCTATCCTCGCCTCGACCTTTTCTTTCGATGAAGTCCTTACGACTCCCGCCTCGATGAGCTTTATCCCCTTCGGCCCGACTTCTATCAGGCCGTAACCGGTTATGCATAAACCTGGGTCGATACCCAGTATCCTCATTCCTTCTTCGTCTGCTCCAGGATCTCGTCCGGTATATCGAAATTAGCGTATACGTTCTGGACGTCTTCGTAATCTTCCAGCGCCTCGACGAGCGCAAGGACCTGTTTCGCGGGGCCGCCGGCTACCTTTACGGTCATCGTCGGGACCATCGTCACCTCGGCCAGCTGGCATTCAACCTTATTGTCGTCGAGCGCCTTCTTGACCTTCTCGAAATCGTGGGGATCCGTCGTTATCTCATAGATCTTATCTTCGGTCTTCATATCCTCTGCGCCGGCGTTGAGGACTATATCCATAAGCTTATCCTCTTCGATCTTCGTTTTTTCGATGACGATGAGCCCTTTCTTATGAAAAAAACGCGCGACTGAACCCGGGCCGGCCATATTGCCGCCCTTGCGCGAGAGGATATTCTTGATCTCGGCCGAGGCCCTGTTCTTGTTGTCGGTCAGGGCTTCGACCATTATCGCCACGCCGCCGGGCCCGTAGACCTCATAATTGATCGTCTCATATATGACGCCGGGAAGCTCGCCAGTGCCCTTCTTTATCGCCTTTTCTACATTATCCTTGGGCATGTTCACCTCTTTGGCCTTTGCCAAGGCAAAGCGAAGCCTCGGGTTCACATCCGGGTCGCCGCCCCCGTCCTTCGCGGCAACGGTGATCTCTTTGGTCGCTTTGGTGAACAGCCTGCCTTTTACCGCGTCAGCGGCGGCTTTTTTGTTCTTTTGTGTTTTCCATTTTGAATGTCCGGACATCTCAGGAAATGCCTCCGATTAGAATTATGTCATCCCCGCGCAAGCGGGGATCCAGAAACGCATGGATTCCCGTGTTCACGGGAATGACACAAGGACGCTATGATTTTGAGTATAAAATTATACCACTTTGGACGTTAAGATGTAAAGGACTTTTGGGCGGGATTACTTGTGGCCCTGATGGGCTTCTTCGAAGGCTTTCTTGGCGTTCGCGACTATGGTCTGGGTGATCTTGGCGGGGACTTCTTCGTAGTGGTTAAATTTCATCGAATATGAGCCGCGGCCGCCTGTCATGGAGCGGAGCTCGGTCGCGTATTTGAACATCTCGGCCAGGGGTATTGAGGCTTTGACATACTCCTGCTTCCCCCTTCCCTCAATGCCCATGATCCTCCCGCGGCGGGAGTTTATATCGCCGGTTATCTGCCCGAGGTAATCATTGGGGACGATTATCTCGACATCCATTATCGGTTCCAGCAAGACCGGGCCCGCCTGCTCCTGGCCGTTCTTGAAGGCCATCGAACCGGCTATCTGGAAGGCCATATCCGAGGAATCAACCTCGTGGAACGAGCCATCATAGACGGTCACCCTGATATCTACGACCGGATATCCCGCGAGGAAACCCTTGGTCATCGCTTCCCTTACTCCCTTTTCGACCGATGGGATATATTGTCTCGGTATCGCCCCGCCGACGACCTTATCCACGAACTCAAATTGTTTTCCGTGCGGCAGGGGCTCGAGTTCCAGCCAGCAGTCGCCGTATTGCCCGCGGCCGCCGGACTGCCTCTTGAATTTACCTTGTATCTTGACGGGCTTTTTTATCGTCTCTTTATAGGGCACCTTAGGCGTGCCTACCTCGACATCTACGCCGAAGCGCTTCTTCATCCTGTCTAACATGACATCTAAATGAAGGTCCCCCATGCCGGATATGACGAGCTCCTTAGTCTGTTCGTCGCGGCTTATCTTGAATGTCGGATCTTCGGAGGCGAGGCGGGTCAGGGTACCCATTATCTTCTCCTCATCCTGACGCGTCTTAGGTTTTACGGAGTCCGATATACACGGCTCCGGGAATACCGTAGCCGCGAATAATATCGGGCTCTTCTCGTCGCAGATGGTATCGCTATTATGAGAATCCTTGAGCTTAGCGACCGCGGCTATATCTCCGGCTGCGGCCTTTTGTACCGGTATCTGCTCTTTACCCTGCAGGAGATAAAGCTGCCCGATGCGCTCCTTCAGGTCTCTCGTCGAATTATAGAACCCTGTATTCGATTCTATCGTACCGGAGAAGACCCTGAAGAGCGTCAGGTGCCCGACGTAAGGATCGAATATGTCTTTGAATATAAAAGCCGAGAAAGGTTCGGTCTCGACCGGATCCCTTTTGACCGGCTCTTTCGTCTTCGGATGGATCCCCTCGGCAGCCGGCCTGTCAGCGGGCGACGGCAGGAGGTCTACGATAGCATCCAGAAGCTGCGTCACTCCGATGTTCTGCACGGCCGAGCCGCAAAATACCGGGATTATCTTTCCGGCGACGCATGCGGCCTTAAGCGCCTTCATTATCTCTTCGGCCGTCAATTCCTTCCCTTCCAGATATTTCTCGGTAAGGGCATCATCGGTCTCGACAACGGCATCCAGAAGGTCTTCCTTAAGTTTCCCGTCCTTTGAAAGCACGCTCTCGACCGACTTCTGCTCTCCGATGGGATAATTTAACGCGACGCAATGTTTTCCGAACCTATCGCGGATGGAATTCAGGGTATTTTCAAAACTGGCATTCTCTTTATCGAGCTTATTTATGAATATGGCGCGCGGGAGGCTCTTCTCCTCGAGGAATTGCCACGCGCGTTCGGTCCCGACCTCGATGCCGTGGACCGCCTCGATCAAAAGCACGGCCGCGTCTGCCGCGCGCAGGGGCGCTATCACATCGCCCACAAAATCGGCGTAACCCGGCGTATCGAGGATATGGATCCTTGTGTTCTTCCAGATAAGGTGAAGGAATTTCGAGGTGATCGAGATCTTGCGTTCTATCTCGTCGGCGTTGTAGTCGGAATGGGTGTTGCCTTCGGCTACCTTTCCGAGGCGGGTAGTCATCTTGGCGTCAAATAGGAGCGCTTCTACGAGCGACGTCTTCCCGGAGCCGGAATGTGAAACAAAGATTATGTTCCGGATATTCTGTGTGGTATACTTTTCCATTTATCTCCAGTATAGCACTTTTGTCTGTGGTAAATAGGTAATACTTACGTCTTCGAGGACCGGCGTCTCTAAGGTAGGAATTGCCATTACAGAACCCTGCTCAAGAAGAGCAAAATTGTCAAAATAGGTCGGGTTAGCCGGAGTTGCGCCGCTCTGCCAGGTTCCGAACCTTACGCGTGCGGTGGTCGCTCCAGCGGAAGCTGTTACCCAGCCGCTATCTATCTGGTTCCATTGGTCTCTATTATAGGGGGGCCAGTGCACATTCCACTGAGTATTGTAGGTTCCCATTCTGAAGCCGATAAATGAACCCCACGGTCCGCTCCCCCCGCTCGGGATATAGGCCCAACCCGTAAGCCTGTAATTCTTCCCCGGCGTAACAGCCACATCCTGAAGCATCCCGCCGTCCCACCAGCATTTCGCCATCTTGCCGCCTTCAGGAGGAGCTGGAGGCCCGGGCAAACTCCAGAAATTCAAGGGAGCCCATTCATGCACCCAGTCGGTTATAGGATCGGCGCATTCGAAACCCGGTGTAAGAAGAAGTTGCGTGTTAGGCTGTAAGACTGAGCCTCCGGCGCCGCCAAGCGCGGCCCTGAAGCTGACCGATGCGGCCTTCACGTTGATTACCTGCCCCGAACCCGGGCTTGTCCATCCACCGGCAAAACCCGAGCCGGTATTGACATCCATTGTTATGCTTTCATCGCTCGTGGGAATAGCCTGCGTCCAGGTAACCGTCCCCCATTCTACCTGGGTTCCGCCGGGGGCAGTGAGTGTGGGCGAGGTATAGGTCCCGCTGTTTTGATAGACCCCATTCCCGTATTCCGCCCTTATCTGACTGCTGTCAAGTCCCGTATTCCAAACCCTGACCGAACCTATAATGCCGTTTAATTGATTGCGCACATAATGCGATGTAGCGCCTGATCCCTGCCACCATTCATGCCCTACCATAAAATATTGATAGGCGGTATTATTAAGATATGGCAAATGATGAAAATAAAAATCTGCGAACTTCGCGTCCCCGTCAAAATATACCTTTAGATCTCGAACGTAATCTCCCGGCCAACCGAACGGGTCTGTATGGTCCTTGGTGTTGGGGGGGGTGCATTGTCCTCCGCCGGCCGGCTCCTTCCACGTAAAGACCACCTGATGCCATGCGCCCGGGTTCCATGAACCCATGAGTTCGGTACCGGCATAATTTCTTGCAAACTCTATCTGATATTCGCCTGAACCCTCCGGCGCTCTTGGAAAATAGTCCCAATGTACCCCGGGCCCGTCCCAGTAACCGTATCCCTGCGCGCCGATAGAAACATTTTTGGGAACTCCCCCAAAATTTTGAGAATAGTAAACAAACGTAGAAAACGGCCATGTCAGGGAGCCGACCACGCCGATCTCATCCCTGCTCATTAACCTGTATATCTTTCTGTTGAAATCATCATCGTTGTACATCTTAGTGTCGTTGCTTGGCCACATCGCTTTAAACCATATCTCCATCGTGCATAGGGCATAATCGATGTTGCTGCTGGGCAGGTAATCCGGACAGACATTATCGAAAGTATCTACGACCATCCCGTCAGGCGTCAATTCGCCGCGGTTTGAAAAATTGGCCGTACTTGCTATATTCGGCATGGTTCCCTGCGGCCCCGAACCCGGATTAGGCGGGTTCTGTAAAGGAACTGGACTGCCGCTACCGCCGGCATCGCCATTTAATGTGGTGGAATAATCCGCACGGAAGTAATTTCCGCTGTTCGGGGTGGTATGCGTCTTTCTTGCCAGCATGATCTCGCCGCTGTATTGGGCCGGACTAATACCGACGCCTGACGGCTCAGGATATGTCTGGACATTGGATTTAGCGCTTCCCACGGCCTCAAACTGCGACTGCGTCGCCTGTCTTAACGTATCAAAGACTTGGACTATAGCCGTGATATTTTTCTGGCCGGCCACGATCCCGGCTTTGTTCCTTACTGTGCCGGTCGCGCTTATCTCGTAATAACCGCCCGAATTAAAACAAAACTCAGTCGTGCTTACGGTCAGCCCTTTGTCGTCGTTATTGGAGACGCTGTTCTTGTCAATATCGATCACGTATTTCCCGGCGTATCCTAATCGCATGCCCCAGCCCGCGTTTCTCGCCCATGAAAAACCGGTATTGGGGTTCGCGTTGGCCATCACTGCTTCCTGGTCTGAAGAGGTGGTGCCGACCGGATTAAAGAACGTCTTGACCGAGGAGTAAAATCCGTCCCATGAACTGTAAGGCCTGTTAGTAATAATATCTTGCGCCAAATTCTGCGCCTTGGTCGCGGTGATAATGAGATTGCCGGTTATATTTGAGGGGGAACCGCTTCCCTCACAGTAAGGACAGTCGAGGTGATTTAATAACACATCGAATAAATAACCGTCTCCCCCGCACATCGGACATGAATGGCGCGCGGTTATCCCCATCAATACGGCGCGCAAGACCTCTGCGCTGGCGGTGTTTACGTTGACAGGCGAGCGATATTGCAACGCGTAGGGTGTAGTCAGATCCTGCGGGTTTCTCGTGTTCGTATCCACATATCCGAATATCGTTACATGATCCGCTATCGCCGTATACTTGGCCTGCTTTTGGGCGGCCGACCCCGACAGCACGTTTTTGATAAGTTCTTTTGAAATATACGGCCGGCCCGCGGCGATATTATCGCAATCGCCAGAACTTAAGGTGCCGCCAATAACTGAATTTAAATTCTGAAGTATCTGCGAGAGATGCGCGTTATAGCCGCTGCTCTGGTTACCTGCCAGGCTTATACGCCTTGCGCAATCGATGATAGAGACGCTGTATCCGCTGTTATTAGGCAGTATGGTCGCGGTGTATCCGGTGGACGCCCAGGTACCGGAGGCGCTATTTACCGCGGTAGCGCATGCTCCTTCTGTCCCGTATTTAAGCTCAGCTATTGCCCTTGCCGCTCCGGCCTCGGCAAGATATCTGGCCTTTACGCCATAAAGGTAATTGGATGCCGCCTTCAGCTCGATCAGCGAAGTCAGGGCAAAGGTGCAGCCGATTGTCGCCAATATGGCGAGTATGCCTACCGATAAGATAAGCGCTATTCCTTTATTATTTCCGCGGTTAAATTGAATTTTTTGTTCCATCTTTCTTCTCCTGGGCCGGTCCGGAAGGAGGAGCGGCTGAAGTCGGAGACGCTGCAACCTCTTCTTTCATCCTTGTCACTGCGTTTCTGAATTCGTTTATCCCCCTTGCATCTCCATAGAATGTCTCCGGCAGATTCCCCGCTTTCTTCGGGTCCTTGAGGTCTCTTGTCACCGAAAGATAGATATCCGAAAGGTATTTTATCGATATTGGCATGCTCTTTCGTGTCTCCGGATATAACGAGACCAAAGTGAGATTAAAATCGCTCTTTTGCGCCCTTACCCTGACTTTATTAAACTTCTCAAACCACTTATCGGACCACTCCTGCCATGTTTGACTGTCAAAATTATTACGGTTTGAACGATACGCCTCTTCCAATTCGGCGCGCAGGTTCTCCAGATCTGAGATGATGGAAAGTATCTCCTTCTTCGCCGACGCCTCGTTCTCTCTTACCTCCTCGATATTGCCGACATACAAAGTGCAGGAGGCTTCCGCCTGATTGACGCCCTGGCCTTTCAGGGCCTTTGTAAATTCCTCAGACTGTTTCTCGGGCATGAACACCGCCTGGACGCTGTATTCGCCCGGGATAAGCGGCTTGTCAAAGGGCCCGAATGTGATATCAAACGTCTTCTTCTGGGCTATGCACTCGCCGAAGACGATATATTCATTCAGCCGTTTGAAAAAGACATGTATGAGCGCCCCGTCCGGAAGAGTCGTCGTCCCATCAGCGCGGATTACCGCTTTTTTATCGACCTTTTCAAATTTCGCCGTGACGCTCATCACGTTCGCCGTATCGACGGAAGCCGGTTGGCCCACGGCTTCTTCGCCTGTTGGGACGGGTTTTTCAGTGACGGCCGGTTTGGCCTCTAAGGCCGGTTTTTTTGTCTCCTCAAAGAAATTACCCGGCAGTTCTTTCTTTTCCACGTGTTCGACGTCGTTTAAGTTGAGCTTTATCTTGCCGACCTTTGTCCTTACTTCCAGATACGTGTCCGTCTGCTCTATCACCTCCGCCTGCATCATCCTGCCGTTTTTAAGATGGATATCATCGGCCGGCGCAGGAGACATAAAACAAAAAAGGCCGCAACACCCCGCCATCACAGTCACAACTCTCCACAAAATAACCTCCTCAACGCCAGGGAATATAAACGTTTGTTACGAAGGTCTGCGTCTTCGGGGAATTCGGCTCTTTCGCGCTGATAGTCACCTCGACCATGCTCGGCAACCTGCCGGCTTGGGCTCCCCCCGAATCCCATGTATTTACGAAAGCTGCAGTCGTCGCATCCCAATAACGTAACTGCAGCTGCGTAATATTGGAAGCTATCTTGTGCCTGTTACCGTAATCGGCTGCGGAGAAATTAAAATTGGGGAACGCGGTAAAGTAGAGATAGACTCTATAAAGGTTATTGCTGGTATCCCGGAAATAACCGGCCTTGCATAATTCAGTGAAGGCGTTTGCGTCATTAAGTCTCGGGTTCAATGCGGCGACAAAGAACAACTCGTCATCGGCGCTGTTTGTCATCCATCCGCTCTTGGCGCCGCTGTCATATCCCCTGAACCTTACGGTCGCGTCGGCGGAATTCAGATAAGCCGCGGTCAAGTCCCCTGTTACCATATCCAGCGCCATTCGCGCGTTCTGGTGGATCTCCAGATGCGCCTGCGTCCGCCGCCACGAATAAAGCACTGCATTGAACACGACAAAAAGAGAGGTCGCGAGTATGGCGAATATGACGGATACTACCAGGATCTCTATTAAGGTGAGGCCCTTCCTTTTGTAGTTAGCCGTTAAAATTCCCTCCAATATAGGACTTGAACGGTAGGATCATAAGTAATGGCAATATCATCGAGCCTGGGCGTAACGCCGCCGTTGCTGCCCCAGGCGGCAGTAGGATCAAAGGCCGTGCTGGACAAAATTACTTTA
>Ga0156064_1097_pt1 | contig 20987 bp, 24 predicted proteins | sample RifCSPlowO2_02_FD_107717 | JGI IMG/M metagenome (GOLD analysis project Ga0156064, IMG submission 107717) | Omnitrophica WOR_2 bacterium RIFCSPLOWO2_02_FULL_50_19 | reverse complement strand
TTTTGATGTGTCGTCGGGCGAGGCGAAGATGACTATCGACCTGACCGGTAAGAACTTGGGGCCGCTGCCTACGCTTTTGGCGGCCTTGGGCTCGTGCGTCTGCGTATACCTGCGCCGTTACGCCGACAACCTGAAACTCCCGATAAAGGAATTCAGCGTGAGCGTCGAGGCGGACCTCACGAAGGATAATTCGCCGGGCTTCCGCAAGATCGCCGTTTCGATAGATTTAAAAGGCGCCCAGCTCGACGAGCAGAAGATGGAAGGGCTGACGCGCTTCATCAAGAACTGCCCGGTGCATAATACGCTGCACGGGAATCCGGAGATCGGTTTTGATATTAAATGAAAAGCAAAAATTAGCCGCAGAAACACTCGAAGGGCCCGTATTAGTCCTCGCAGGGCCGGGGACGGGCAAGACCGAACTCTTGTCGGTCCGCGCGGCGAATATCATCAAGTCGAAGAAGGCCAAGCCCGAGAATATCCTCATCCTCACATACACAAACGCTGCCGCGAAGGCGATGAAAGAGCGCCTCGTTAAAATTCTTGGCCCCGCTGCTTATAATATCGAAACGGCGACATTCCACAGCTTCGCCAATACCGTCGTCCTTGAATCCGACGAAGCCGCAGAATACATCCAGGAACGCGTCCAGATAACCGACATAGAGCAGATAAAGCTCCTTGAATATATTTTGGATAATACCGAGGGGATCGATAAGATCCGCCCGTTCCGCGCGCCTTATGCTTTCGAGAGGGAGATAAGCCAGCGCATAACCGAGCTCAAACGTGAGGGTGTCTCGCCCGCGCAGTTCGCCGAGATAATCGACAAAGCCGAGCCTGACGGCGCCTACATCGAAGAAAAGCACATCGAACGTCTCAAGGCCTTGGCCACCGTATATAAGCTGTATGAAGAGTACAAAGCGGGCAAAAATAAGGCACTTTTCGATGACCGCGGCCGCTACGATTACGATGATATGATACTTTTTGCGGTCGAGGCGATCCGCAATCCCGCACTTTCTGACAAAAGTGCGGGACAAGTCGAGCCGGAACTTGCGCGCTCCCTGCGCGAGCAATACACCTACATAATGGTCGATGAGTTCCAGGACACCAACGGCGCGCAGATGGACCTGCTCTTCGAAATAGCAGGGGGCCTAGGGGACGTCCCATTCGGGGACACCCTACTCCAGAAAAACAAGAATGGGGTGTCCCCCAGTAGGACGTCCCCGAACCTTTGCTGCGTAGGCGATGACGACCAGTCGATATTCCGCTTCCAGGGCGCATCAGTCGCAAACTTCCGCGAACTCAAAAAGAGATTTCCGAAAGTAAAAGAGATTCCGCTCGAGAAGAACTACCGCTCGACGAAAGAAATAATTACCCTCGCCGGGCGCATAATAAATAACCTTCCGGTCAAAGAGCGCGTCCACGTAAAAGAGCTCGAGCCCGAGAAAGATTTCAAAAAGAAGACCGTCGAATATGATGAATTTACGACCGAGACCGAGGAACTGCTCTTCATCGCTCGCCGCATAAAAGAGATGAAGGACGCGCCCCTGGACGAAGTCGCCGTCCTCGTGCGCCAGCGCGACGATATCCTCAAGATCGTAGATACATTCCTGCGCGCCGGCATCCCGTACGCGACCGACGGCAAGGAGGACATCGCCGGAGAGAAACGCGTCCGCCAGATGCTCGACGTGCTGTATTTCGCGCACACCCCGGACGTGACCGACCTCACGGAAAAAGACGCCTATCTTTACAGGATACTCACCGCCGATTACATGCGCATCCCGATGAACGACGTCCTGCGCTTCATCGCCGGCGTCCGCGCGAAAAAGTATGAACAGCGCAAGAAGGGCGAGGCCCCGACGGTATCTATGTTTAGCGAGCTTATGAGAGGGGACGTCCCATTCGGGGACACCCTACTCCAGAAAAACAAGAATGGGGTGTCCCCCAGTAGGACGTCCCCATTGATCTCGCTATTAGAAGAAGCCGAAAGCAAGCCCGTCCATGCAATCTTAATGCAATTTATCAAAGACGCCGGGGTAATGAAGTTCATCCTCGACAAATATGACGACAACGACCTCCTGCGCATCCGCGACCTGCGCGCGCTTACGTCATTCGTCAACATGGTCAAGGAATCCGACATCGCGCGCCCGGGCCTGACGCTCAAGGAATTCATCGACGAGCTGGAGACGCGCAAGGACCACGGCATGTCCCTGAAGGGCGAGCTCGTCACGGCCACGCAGGAAGGCGTGCGCATCTACACGGCCCACGGCTCGAAAGGCCTCGAATTCCACACGGTATTCATCCCGTTCTGCCTCGAAAAGAAGCGCTGGCCGAAGAGGCCGCAGGGCGTCTCGATCCCGCTTCCGCCCGAGGTCTACAAGTCGAAGGAGATCCCGACCGACAAGGACATCTTAAAACAGCTCGATTATTACGACGAGACGCGCTTATTCTACGTCGCCTCGACGCGCGCCAAGGCAAACCTAATCTACACCGCCAGCCCGACGGAGAGCGCGATCCCGAGCTCATACCTCGCGGGCGTGGCCGATTCAGAACAAGCCGCCGCTCGCGCCGGAAAATCCGTTAAGGAAGAAGCGATTCTTAAAGCCGCGCTCGAAGTCTCGGATGCCACTGATCCCTTTGTCGGCACCGACAAAATATTGAAAGACCTCGTCGTCGACCTCTCGCTCAACCCCACAGCGCTCAACAATTACATAAACTGCCCGCGCAAATATTTATACGACGACGTCTTACTTTTGCCCTCAGGCAAAAAACAGTCGCTCGTCTTCGGTAATTGCGCCCACAAGGCGCTCGAGGATACCTACGGTAAATTCATGAAGACCGGCAAGTTCCCGGATTTCGCGTTCTTTAAGGAGGCATTCATCAAGGAATTGAACCACGAAGCCCCGGAAGCGGCCATAAAGACCGCCTGCGAGCGCCAGGTCGAGACATTTAAGGCCTGGTTCAAGGAAGAGTCGCGCCTGCCGGTCAAGCCGCTCGGCCTCGAGAAACGGCTTGTGGTCATGCTTGAAGACGACCTTAAATTTTCCGGAAAATATGATAAGACAGAATTGACAGGCGGCGATGGTGTCCGCGTCATAGATTACAAGACCGGCGAGCCGGACAAGCACGTCAAGGGCATCAATAATTCCCTCTCGAAAAAGATCCCGGTATCAAGCGATGAGTTCGAGGGCTATCTGCGCCAGCTCATTGCGTATAAACTCCTTTTCGACCGCGACAAAAATGAATCGCAGGACCGCAAGGTAAAGGAGGGGGTGCTTGTTTTCCTCGACCCGATGAAGGAAACAGTCCCCAAGCACGACCTCGAGGCAGGCGGATTCGTCAAGAAGAAGGTCGAGCTGACCAAGGATATGGTCGCCGAGCTCGAGTCGGCCATAAAGGACGTCCGCCGCCGCATCAAAAAGCTCGACTTTGCCAAACTGCCGGAGATCGACGAAAAACCCGGCAAATGCGGCAAATCGCCGAACACATGCAATTTTTACGATATTTGCTGGGGATGATATACTTATAATAATCGGCGCTTGACAAATAAAGCGCTTAAGGGTATATTATTTCCAGTTCATCAAAAAGCACCCAAAGGGGTTAAATATGAAAGCAAATATAATAGCAAAAAAGACACTTTCTACCAAGGAAATAGATCTCTTGACTCGCCTTGAGTTTGAGGGAAAGGAGATCTATACCAAAGAAGAGATAATCTTTTTTTGTGGTAATAGGCAAAAGGGCTCCTATCTGATAAAGAAGCTACTGGAAAAAAAGCGGCTCAGGAAGATCATAAAGAATGTTTATCTTTTTATTCCGATGAAAGCTCCCGGAGGTAAGTGGGCGGGTAATGAATATGTGATCGCTAAAGCGTTAGTAAGTGGAGCGAAATATTATATAGGATATTCCAGTGTTTTTAATTCATATGGTTTTACCGACCAGGTCGCGCAAATGATACATGTCGTGAATAATAAATATTCACTGAATAAAAATGTCGGCGGCATCAGGTATAAGCTTATTAAAGTTTTGTCCGATAGGATATATGGCATGGAAACTCGCAGGATAAATAGAGAGGATATTGTTTTCGCTTCCAAGGAACGCGCGTTGATAGACGCGTTTGATTTTTATGGTGTAAAAAAAGGATTTAATATTTTAACCGAACTGCCATATCCATATTGCAGTTCTCGGGATATCGCGCGACATAATCCACGAGAACTGCAATATGGATATGGCAGTTCTCGTGGATTATGTCGCGCGATATCCCGTTTGTGTTATTCGCAGGCGTATGGGGTATTTTCTGGAAAGGCTTGGAGCGCCACAAAAACTGCTTAGAAAAATCGACGTGGGAATAAAAGGGTATTCCTTCTTATACGATACAGAGGCAAAAAAAGGCAAAACCGATAAGAGATGGAGAATCATCGTTAATGGATAGGGACAAGCTCGAAAAAATAATACCGTTTATCGCAGAAAAATTTAACTTCAGATTAGATACCATCGAGAAGGATTATTATTTAACACTTATCCTAAACAGCGTAGAGTCGCATTTAAGCGACAAGATCGTTTTCAAGGGCGGGACGCTTTTAAATAAAATACACCTCAACTATCACAGGTTAAGCGAAGATATTGACTTTACATACTTTAACCCTGAAGGCCTCGAAACCCGTTCCCGGCGATCCAGGGCGGTCACTCCAATAAGAGAAAAGATGCCGGAATTGCTGAAACTTTTGGAATTAAAAAGTGAAAAGCCCGAAGGAGAAGGCTTCAATAACTCCACACAGTATGTGTTTAAGATTTCCTACCCGTCTTTTATTACCGGGAAGGATGAAAATATAAAATTAGAAATCTCACTTAGGCAAACGCCTATCGACAAGCTCGTCCATAATGTGATCACGCATTTTTATAAAGATCCTTTTACGGGTGAAGATTTAATCCCTAAGAATAAGATATTGTCGCTTTCATTTAATGAGGCCGTAGCCGAGAAGCTCAAAGCCGCGATTACAAGAAAAGATGTGGCGATTCGCGACTATTATGACTTGTGGTTTATATCGGAAGCCAAGTTTGATTTTAAAGACAGGCATTTTCTTTCCGTATTCAAAAAGAAACTTAAGGAGGAGAAGTATAGAACGAATTATTTGCATAATTTTGGTTTAGATCAAAAATCGATAGAATTACTTCACGGACAAATTGCAACGGAGTTGATACCCGTTATTCGCGTGGGAGAGGAGTTCGATCTGGATGCGGTATTTGACAGGTTTAACAAGATTTGGAAGGGTTAGGATGCCTATACTTATAGACGGCTGGAACATGGTCCGCCACGAAGGCTCGGGGATAGATCATGACGACGCCCTGGCCGGCGCCATGCACCTGATCGCTATCCTGGAGAAGTTCCAGGAGACCCATGCCGACCCGATCACCCTTGTATTCGACAGCAAGAATGAATATCTCGATATACCGAACAGGAGCACGGCAAAACTGCATATCGTCGCGGCCCGGAACGCCGATAGCTGGATCAAACGCCACATAGACAGCATCCCGCCGCGCCAGCGCCGCAACCTGCGCGTCGTCTCCTCCGACCGCTCACTGTATTTTTATGCGAAGGATGCCCGCGCAACGCCGATGAAGTGTGAGGAGTTTTGGGGGAAGGTGTGAAAGGATGATGCATGGAATTATACCTTGATACTAAATTAGCGAGCCAATATAAAAGTCCATCGCAAAGAATCAGGGTTTTGACCGAAGCGTGGGTTGATTCTCAGATATTTTGTCCATCCTGCGGGGATGATATTAATAGATATGAAAATAATAAACCTGTAGCCGATTTCTATTGTCAAAGTTGCAGGGAAGAATACGAGCTAAAAAGCAAAAAGAATTCGATCGGCACAAAAGTGGTCGACGGGGCCTATCGAACAATGCTCCAGAGATTGGAAAGTGAGAATAATCCCAGTCTTTTTCTGCTTAACTATCAAAAATATGAAGTTACGGGTTTCTTTGTAATTCCAAAACATTTTTTCATACCTGAAGTTATCGAAAAGAGACAACCTTTATCTGCAGCTGCTCGACGCGCTGGTTGGGTCGGATGCAATATACTGCTTAAAGGCATACCTCAAACCGGTAAGATATTTTACATAAAGGATGGAAAAATAGAATCAAAAAGCAGAGTGCTGGAGAATTGGAAAAGAACACTATTTTTGCGGGAAGAAAAAGAAGCGAAGACAAAGGGATGGATATTAAATATCATGAATTGCATCGATAGGCTGGACAAGAAGGAATTTTCTTTAAGTGAAATTTATAATTTTGAACAAGAATTAGGTTTGAAATATCCTAACAATAAACATATAAAAGATAAAATCAGACAGCAATTGCAATTTTTAAGAGACAAGGGATATCTGGAATTTATAGAGAAAGGAAAATACAGTGTGGTTTAATTTTATGGAACGCAATAAAAAAATCAAACCAGTCAGCGAAGAAAAAGAGGAAGAATTATATAATTCTCTGGTGTGCTGCGTTTATTGTGGAACACCGTTTAAAGAATGCGATACCCTTATTCCGGGGAGAGGAGTTATTGTTGGAGAAATCGATGTCGTGAAATATAAAAATCGTTATTGGCACTACGGATGTGTTTTTGATTCCCAAAAAGGGTAAAAGGAGAAAGAGTAGAATGGCAATTAGAACATTTGTGTGCCTCTCAAGAAATTTCGCAAAGAGAGGAGATGATTTTACCTTTCATACCATAAAGGCAAGAAGCGCAGATATAGCATGGCAAATGGTGGAAGAATCAATAGCAACGACTAGTTCTCAAGATTGGCTTATGACCCCAGACGATTTTTATGTCTTAAAGAAATTTTTAGATAATCGTGTAAAAATTTTCCGTGAAAAAGGCACATTAAATGAAGACGGCTTACAGAATGTCTCAAAGTAGTGTCATAATGAGTCCCCATGTTTAACGACCGTCACGACGCCGGAGAAAAGCTTGCCATTGCCCTCGAAAAATATAAGGGCAAGGGAGTCCTCGTCCTGGCCATCCCTAGAGGGGATTCGATCCCCCTAAATTTTACTCTTGACAAAGTAGGCATTATATTGTATATATTAATACAATGGTATGTATAATATAGTACAATTAATTGTATATATTAATACAATATTACTATGGAATATAGAATAGACAGAGAAAGATTACTGGAAATTATAGGTGAGTGGGACAGCTACCTTAGAAGGAAGGTAAGGTTGATTGCCTGCGGAGGCACGGCCATGACTTTGTTGGGCGTTAAGGTTTCGACTAAGGATATAGATTTGATCGTGCCCGAGATAGCAGAATATGAATACTTAATCGATAATTTAAAGCAACTTGGCTACAAACCAGTAACCGGGAACGGCTGGAGCAGGGATGAAACGTTTATATTTGATATTTTCAGGGGCAAGAAGGTGCATACGACAGAATTGCTTGAATCACCGCTGGATGAAGGGAATAACTATCTTGTAAAAGAATTTGCACATATATATTTGGGTGCCCTAAACTACTATGATCTGATCATAAGCAAGCTATTTAGGGGAGACGGGGTTGATTTTGAAGATTGCCTGGCGCTTATGAAGGTCAAGGGCGGCGAAATAAATATCGGACATCTGGAAAAACGGTTTCACGAGACGGCCTCCTATGAGATTTCGGAGGAAAAGGTCAATGAGAATTTGGAAAGATTCATAGATATGCTTAAGAAAGAAGGGTAAACGATGGACGAGAGCCTATATAATAAATTGACTGAACTCGGGTTTCCGCTGTTTCATAATAAGGAACCTCGGGATGCCAATGGTACCCTTGCTGAAATGGCCAAAAGTACTGACCTGCGGCTGTGGGAAGGGTTTCCCGTTGTATTGGCCAATAGCGCGGAAAAGGGCCTATTGGACTATGGGGATGCGAAGCGTCTATTGGATGATAACCGCGATAAAAATAATTTAGACCGGTTGGCGGCTATGTCGTTGGCGCTTTATAAGAATTTGAGCCTAAAGTTCTATTGGACAAAGAAATTACAGGAAAAATTACCGGCGGGATCGGGAGGTCTTTTAAAGGAATATTTGGCAAAGTTAAAGGATGCCGCAGATTTTAAAGTCGGTGAGAAGACGATGTCCCCGGCCAGGTTGAAAAATGTATTTAATAATTATTATAAACAAGCGAGTTCCGGTTTGAGCGACCTGCTTTCGACGAAAGAACAATTCGGACTTGAATTTGCGATGTCTCAAGTATTTTCCCCAAAACAAAAAGAATTGTTTCTGAAAAAACTGCACAATGAAAAATTAAACAAGACAGAACGGGAATATTATTCGCGAGTTGTCAGAAAGAAAGTGCAGGCGCTTGCGAATTCCGAATTGAACAATTTGGCGCAAAAACTGATGAGATATTAAGCAAAACCGAAGGCCAAACACATTGAGCAACCTTAAATCCCTATCGGTCCAAATCAAAACCCTCGCCGAGGAAGTCCGGAAACACCTCGGCTGCGGATTCGACGAGGTGATATTCCAGAACGCCCTCGCGATCGAATTCCGCAGGCACAAGATCGAATATCTTAAGGAAGTCAACATCGAGATATTCTATAAAGGCGAGAGCGTCGGGGTGGATTGCCGCGACAAAGATATTCGTCGTGGATTCCCGCTTCAGGGTCCTCATTGACGAGCAGGCGGAGGAGGATAAGAAGGGTAAGAAGAAGAAATAGGTGACCCTAAAGGGTCACCCCGAGATACAGTTTAAATCTCCTCGAGATTTAAACATCGGGCCCTACGGGTAAAATTCGCCAGTGACATGATGCAGGCGAATTTTAGTGAAAGAATTTTCCCTCTTTTAGCGTCTATATAGCTAAAGGAGGGATTTTTTATGGGTAAAAATGTTGAAGCGGGCAAGGGGAGCATTGTTATTTACAAGGCGAAGGGCGGCAAAGCGGAACTGGAGGTAAAGCTCGAGAAGGAGACGGTGTGGCTTAGTCAGAAGCAGATAGCTGTCTTGTTTGCGACAGATAGAAGTTCTATCGCAAAACATTTATCCAATATCTTTAAAACAAATGAGTTAAGAGAAGTTACAGTGTGTGCAAATTTTGCACATACTGCCAAAGATGGGAAAACCTACGATACTAAATTCTACAACCTTGATGCGATAATTTCGGTAGGTTACAGGGTCAATTCTAAACACGCCACTCAATTCCGCATCTGGGCCACTAATGTCCTCAAAGGCTACCTGGTCAAAGGATATGCCTTAAACGAAAGGAAATTACTCGAACAAGGTGTAAAGCTTAAAGAGCTCCAGGAAGCGATAGGATTTATCAATTCAAAAGCCGCACATCCCGAGCTGAAAGGGCAGGAGAGGGAGCTCTTAAACATTGTCAACGAATACTCTGATTCCCTGACCCTGCTGTACCAGTACGACAATGAACTGCTCGAGATCCGTGGGGTCAAACAGCCCACCTTTGAACTATCCTATGACGGCGCAAGGGAATTTGTTCATCAGGTAAAAGAAAAACTGGTCGAGAGAAGCGAGGGAAGCGCACTATTCGGGCAAGAAATATCTCACAAGTTTGAAAGTATCATGGGAGCTCTCTATCAAACCTTCGACAAAAAGGATCTTTATTCGACCGTCGAAGAGAAAGCGGCAAACCTCCTTTATCTGGTAATAAAAGACCATCCGTTCGGCGATGGGAATAAGCGCAGCGGCTCACTGCTGTTCATCTATTACCTTGAAAAAAACAATTGCCTTCGTAAAGCGAGCGGCGAGGCGAAGATCCCGGATACGACTATTGTGGCGCTGGCTTTATTGATCGCGACCAGCCATCCGCGGGAGAAGGATGTCATGATAAGGATTATTACGAATCTGCTACGATGAAAACTCGCGCCATTGGTGCGAGAAATGCAGCCAATGGTTGCAGAAATAGGAAATAGGGGGCGTAGCTAAAGGAGGGATTTTTTATGAAAGGGATCAAGGTAAAAAGCAATGTGTAATTTTTGCACATTGCAAAACTGCAACTATCCGGAAATTCCGGATAGTTCGAATAAGGAGGGTAGGTAATGTTAAGGGAAGACAAAGTCATTGAAAAGATAATCATGAAGGACGGAAAACTCGCTATTTCTGCAAAAGATCTGGCGGGGTTGTATAAGGTCGATGAAAGTACCGTTGTAGGAGTAATCGAGCAAAAAGAGAATGATTTCCCCGCTGATTTCGCGATAAAGGACCGAGACGGTTATTTTTTGACAGAAAGCGGGGTTGCTATTATGTTAAGTTTCTTGAACTCAGACTACATAGCGCAGGTCAATATAATGGCTCTGAGGATCTTCCGCAGAATAAGGGAATTATTCAGCGAATATGATAACGGGTTGTCGGCCAAAATGATCGAACTTGAAAGAAAAATAGATGGCAGTAAAGACATGACTAGCAAACATTAAGAATGGACATTGACAATACAACTAAATGGTTGTATAGTTAAGGAGGCGAGAGTGGGAAGATTTTATTGCTTTTATTATAGCTTGAGTTCAGGGAGAATGCCGGTTAAAGAATTTGTTGAGTCGCTTGAGTCAAAAACTCAGGGAAAATTCTCCTGTCTTAGGAGGTTGCTTGAAGAATTAGGGAAAGAATTAAAGCAGCCGCATTCCAAGCATCTCGGTAGCAATATATTTGAATTAAGATTTCAAAGTGAAGTTGGCACAATCAGGGTGTTGTATTTCTTTTGGGAAGATAAGGTAGTTATGACCAACGCGTTTGTCAAAAAATCTGTTAAGGTGCCCCTGAAGGAGATTGAATTAGCTAAGCAAAGACGCGAGATATTTATTGGCAACCAACAGGAGGAAAGATGAAGAAGAATATTCATTTAGGTATGAGTGTTGATGAGCATTTAAAGGAACTGGCCCGGAAGGACCCGGAATTCAGGAAGCTTTATGAGATTACTGAGCAAAAGCTCGCAATCGTGAAGCCCATCATCCGCTACCGCATCGACCACAACCTAACGCAGGGACAACTGGCGAAGAAGATCGGTGTTACCCAACAACATATATCGAAGATCGAAAATGGCGAATTCAGCAGCATGGAAACGCTGGGAAAGGTCTTGCGTTATGTCGGTTTTACTATTAAACTTGAGGCTGTGCCGTTAAGAAAAGAAGCAGCGCATGACCATCATGATCATTATGCAGCTCAATAGGGGACACCTTATAGATTTGCGTGATTTTGTTTGTGCCGGTGTAGCGCGGAGGAGGTGATGAAAATTTAACAATGATGCCGGGCAAGCGGTTAAGATAAACCGGCAAATGACCCTAAAGGGTTACCCCGACAAGCGCGATTAAATCTCGCGGAGATTTAATCTGTCGGGCCCTTCGGGTAAAATTTGCCTTTGGTAAATTTTAGTAAGGGGAGAAGCAGATGGAGAAGTACGGTTTTCTGCGCAACGCGCAGATAGTGATTTTGGGGATATGTTTTGTAGTGGCGGCGATAGGTTCGGCAGTAGCGTTGACGGACGGGTTGGTGAAGTTCAAGAAGGCCTCGGCCGAGGTGATAAACGTTACCGGCTCGGCGGAGAAGAAGATAGTTTCGGATTACGCCGTGTGGACGGCGAGTTTTTCCGCGCGTGACCCGCAGTTGAAAGACGCGTTCGTTAAAGTCAAGGAAGACACCGCTAAGGTCAGGGCATACCTCGCCTCCAAAAGGGTAAAAGAGGACGAGTTGATAGTCTCCCAGGTCACCACGGTTATCACCTACAAGAAGAATGAAAAGGGCGCGGACACCAACGTCATCGAGACATATCTGGTGGACCAGGGGATCGAGGTGAGGTCCGCGGACACGAAGAAGGTCACCGTGGTCTCGCGCGAATCGACCGAGCTCATCGAGCAGGGCATCCAATTTGTCTCTGACGCGCCGCGGTATCTTTACACCAAATTGAGCGAACTGAAGCTCGATATGCTCGCCGCGGCCTCCGCCGATGCCAAGGAGAGGGCCGTGAGGATCGCTTCGGCATCCGGCAACAAGGTCGGGCGGATACGCTCCGCGAACATGGGCGTCTTCCAGATAACGCCGGTCAATTCCAACGATGTCTCCGCGTGGGGCGAGAACGATACCTCATCGCTCGAGAAGAAGGTCTTTGCGGTCGTGCATGCGGATTTTGCGATAACGGAGTAAAGACGTAAGTGATATAATAAAGCTATGAGAGTTTTCGCGATAATATTGGCGAGCGTGTTTATTTGCGGAGGATGCATGGCAAAGCCTGTAGAGCCCGCCGGAAAGATACCCATATACGACGCGCGGTCGGGAAAGGTCAACGAAGTCGACCGGGTCGTAAAGACCGATGCGGAATGGAAGAAGATACTCACGCTCGAGCAATACGAGATCACGCGCAAGAAGGGCACCGAGCGGCCGGGCAGCGGCGCCTGTGAAATACCTAAAGAAAAAGGCCTCTACCAGTGCGTCGATTGCGGCACAGACCTTTTCGGCGTCGGCACGAAGTTTGAATCCGGGACCGGCTGGCCGAGTTTTTATGAGCCGGTATCGTCTCTCAATGTCAAACTGGACGAGGACGTCAGCTACGGGATGCAGCGCATCGAGGTGATGTGCGCGCGCTGCGGGGCGCACCTCGGGCATGTATTCGACGACGGCCCGCCGCCGACAGGCAAGCGCTATTGCATAAATTCCGTCGCGCTGAAATTCGTGAAAACCGACTATAAGCCGCTCAAGACCGCGACTTTCGCGGCCGGGTGCTTCTGGGGAGTTGAGGAGAATTTCCGCACGTTCAAGGGCGTAGTGTTTACGCGCGTCGGTTATGACGCCCATGCCGAGTCTATCGAGATACAATACGACCCGTCCGCAGTCACTTACCGGGAACTCCTCGACGAATTCTGGAAGATACACGACCCTACGACATTGAACCGCCAGGGGCCTGATATCGGGTCGAATTACCGGTCGGCTATCTTCTATCACGATAAAGAGCAGGAGGCCCTCGCGCAGGCATCAAAAGAAAAACTTGATAAGTCCGGCAGATACAAGAATAAGATAGTCACGCAGATCGCCCCGGCCGGGATCTTCTATCCGGCCGAGGCGTATCACCAGAAATATCTAATCCTAAAGGATAGACTTTCCTGTCAATTGAGGAAAGGTCTCATGAAACGCGGCTTGCCGCCGCAGTGCCCTTAACCGAGAGAGGAGGAGCAGTGAAGGTCGGCTATCCTAATTTACGCATCGGCTACATACTTGCGGCGTTTTCATCATTGGGATGGTTGGTGAAAATTATGCACCTAAAGGGGTTCGAAGTACTTGGCGTAATCGCCATCGCAGGATGCATTTATTGGTGCTGGTGCGTGTTTCGCACGCATAAAGTCATGAAAAAGATCACAGGCGGAGAGTTTGCCCGCGATCCGTCGCAGGCAGTGTTATATTTCTTAATCCCTGTCCTCAATATCTTCTGGGGTTTTATTTGGACAAGCCGTATAACGCGTTTTTTGAACAGGTTTCGGACCGATAGGAAGATAAATGGCTGGATCCCGGGCCTTGCTTTTGCCGTTTCTTTTATAGCGTTTTTCTGTTTTTTCCCCTTATTTATATTCGGCATTTTCTGGGCCCTGTCATATTTGGTTAAGAATATAAAAGAAACGGTGGAGCTTGATAAGGCCGGGGCGGGCGCCTTGGCCGCCAATATATCTAAATATGAGATTCAATCGAGGAAAAGAAAAAGCATTTTACGCCGCGTGGTCAGTATCTCGGTTGTGCTGCTGGTATTCTCTTTATTATCTATGCCGTGGACGATGTTGCTTCCCGTCTACCGCGAAGGAGCGAGGTTGGTCCCGTTAATAGAAGATTACAAGGTCAAGCATGGCGTTTATCCCGATACCCTGGAACAGTTAGGGGGCAAAATAAAATATGCCGAACCGGGCATCCGGGGCATGCGCTATACAACTTATGACGAGGGAAAAAACTTTAGCTTAGTGTGTTTTGCGAATCTGCCGGGTATCAAGTTGAGAGAGGCCTATAATTCTACGACTAAAGAGTGGAGACAGCTTAAATGAGGGAGGTGGCAAAAGATGAATAGATCCTTTCTTTATATCTGTATTGCTTGCTGTATCATGTTCTTTATGGGCACGGCCGCGGCCGTTTCGCCGGTGCAGACGGAACATTTCAGGGTCGTCGCGCAGGGGCCGAATATCCAGGAGTCCGACCTCAGGAAGATAGGCGGGGACGTAGAGAGCGTCTACAAGCAGGTCTCGGATGCCCTTGGCGTCGAGTATAAAAGCTCCGGAAAGATAGAGGTCCAGGTGTGGAGAACGCCGGAGAAGGGAATGGCTTTAAGGGCGGCCGCGGGCTCGGCGGTGCTCTACCTTACCCTCGGCGCGATCGATAATGGTCTGCTCAGGCATGAACTCACGCACATCCTCATCGCCAAGCCGCTGTCTACAGCGCCGCGTTGGTTCCATGAAGGCCTGGCGATGTATATGGAACACGGGGATATACGCAATGTGTACCGCCGGGATCTTCCGCCTTTCAAGGATTTCTCATTTGTCCGGCTCGATGCGAGATTCGGGGCGGACAAGACAGAAGGTGATTCTTACCTCTATGCATGGTCCATAATTTCATATATAATGGATACCTGCGGCAAAAGTAAGATCAAGGATATTTACGGGCAAAGCGGCAGTTTCAGCGATAAATTTTCAAAGGCCTTCGGCACCGACCTGCGTTCGGTAGAGAAGAGATCCGGCGAGATATTTGCGAAATATAAGTAAAAAGGTTATATATGGCCAATAAGAATGCCTTAGTCTATTACAATCGCGGGCTTACATATATCGGGAGAGGCGACTTCGACCAGGCTATTTCCGATTATACCAAGGCCATAGAGCTCGATCCCAACCTCGCGGAGGCCTACGTCAGCCGCGGAATAGTCCACGCCAGAAAAAGCAACTTCGATAAGGCCATATCCGATTATACCAAAGCCATAGAGATCAACCGCGAATATGCCTACGCCTACGTCAGCCGCGGGATCGCCTATATCGGGAAAGGTGAACTCGACCGGGCCATATTTGACTTCACCATGGCAGTGAAGATCAGCCCTAAAAATGCCAATGCCTACTGCAACCGCGGGATCGCCTATCTCAAGAAGAGCAGCCTCGAGCAGGCCGTCTATGACTTGACCAGAGCCGTAGAGATCGATCCCGACCTCACGGAGGCCTACAGCAACCGCGCCCTTGCCAATTTTTTAAAGGAGGAGTACGATAGGAGCTGGAAGGATGTCCATAGGGCAAAGGAACTGGGATCCGAAGTCAGCCAAAAATTCCTCGATGAACTGAGTAAAGCCTCGCCGGAGAAAAATGAAAAGCCATAAAAGAATGAAAAGACCGCTCGGCATTGTCATCTTAGCGCTGGCCATGTTTGGACCCACCGCCTATGCCATGAAAGCGATCACGGCATCCTCCGACATCAATAACAACAGGGCCGAGAAGGCGGTTGACGGCAAACCCATTACCCGCTGGGAATCGGAATGGAAGGATGACCAGTGGATACAGGCCGAGTTCGAAAGTCCGGTCGTATTATACGGCATGGAGATAAAATGGGAGACGGCCTCCGCATACCGCTATAAGGTACTGGGCTCGGCCGACGGCGCCGAGTGGAAGACCCTCGCAGGGATAGAGGACGGGACCGAAGGCGAAGATATAAAGATCAACTTCAAAAAAGATACGACGGCGTACAAATTCGTTAAGATAGACTGCCTCGACAGGGCGACGGCGTGGGGATTCTCGATATGGGAGATGGAATTCAAGACGGACAAACCGTATAAGGATATCCCCAAGAGGATGTCGATACCGAAGGGCAAGACCTTCTTCACCGTCAAGCAGGTGAAAGACAAATACTGGTTCATCGATCCGGACGGAAAGCCGTTCATCTCAAAAGGGGTTAATGTGGTTTCGGGCAGGGACGGCGCGGTCCTGCCGGATTCCGAATATTATAACGTAACGGCAAAATATAAAGATACTGGGGATTGGGCGAAAAGCGTGATAAAGCGTCTTAAGAATTGGAACTTTAACACGATAGGATCCTGGTCCGACGCAAGCACGTTCTATTACAACATGCCTTTTACCGTGATATTGAATATCCCGTCGACCGCGGACCACAGGCTTGTGGATGTCTTCGACCCCGCGTTCAGAGAGACGGCGGAGCAGAGTGTCGCGAGCAGATGCAAGCGGTTCATGGACGCGAAATACCTTCTGGGATATTTTATCGATAACGAGCTGCCGTGGTACGGGGATTGGGGATGGGATACAGGCCATGCGCCCACGCTCCTCGATGAATACGCCAAACTTGAGGACGGCGCGCCCGGCAAACAGGCACTGGCCGATTTCCTGAAGCAGACCTACGGCAAAGAAATAGCCGAATTCATGCGCGTCCGCGGCACAGAGGCAAAAGAGGCGCGCAAGCAATTTGCGGGCATCGTCGCTGAGGAATATTTCTCCGTGATAACCGGATATATCAGGAAGTATGACCCGAACCACCTGATACTCGGCGTGCGTTTCGCGGGCAGCGCCCCGGAAGAAGTATTGGCGGCTTGCGGAAAATATTGCGATGTGGTCTCCGTCAATTACTATTGCAAGAACATGAAAGTCGACAAACGGTTATTCGATAATTATTATTTACTCGGGCAGAAGCCGGTAATGATAACCGAATTCTCCTACAGGGCGATGGAGAACAGGAGCGGCGATAAGAATTCGCGCGGCGCCGATGTGACCGTCAAGACGCAGGAGGAGAGGAAGACCGGCTTCGAGAAGTATGTGACGCAGATGATGGAATTGCCGTACCTCGTCGGTTATCACTGGTTCATGTATTTCGACCAGTCGCCGCAGGGGCGCAGCTTCGACGGCGAAAACAGCAATTACGGCATCGTCGACATCTACGATAAGGAATACGAGTTGCTGACGGCCGGGATGAAAAAGACAAACGCCAAAGCGGATACCATCCACAGGAAGTCCGGCGTGCCTTATCCCGACAAACTCGTCAAAATGGGCGGATATGCCGCCGTAAATAACAAGGATATCAAGCGCGAGAGCGTGCCTTTCTGTAATATCGGAGATATCAATACGGGAAAAATTATCGTGTGGGCGGATAGCTCATCCTCAGCGTCGATCAAGCCCTCCGGAGGGCAATCCGCGGAAGGCAGGCTATATCTGAAGTGCGTTATCGATACCGGCGGCGGGTGGGGCTGCGGCTTCGGGGTCCCTTGTGATGTCAAGAGCGCCAATAGCGACGGGTCCATCGATCTTCAGGGGTTCAAGGGGATAAGGATAACGATGTCCCTGACGGATACGATGCCGTTCTCTGTCTTTATAAACGAATCCGGCGCGAACGACGCGGGAAGAGATGAATATAACAGCGTCAACGGGGCTGACGGCGAGAGCTTCGCTTCGGATTCGGACGGGGGCACCGGAAAGATCGAGACGTATGACTATCCGTTCGAGAAGTTTACCTTCAGGAATGTCTACGGCAACCAGGGTGGCAATAAGACATTGGACCTTCAGGCCGTCAGGAATATCGACTTGTATTTCCCGGGCAACAACGGCACCGGCCAATGCGATATCTATGAGGTAACGCTGTATTAAAACCGATATGAGGGATCATAAGACTCTCATTTTAGATAAGAAGCAAGTCGCCGGGCTGGCCGATATGAAGGCCGCGATAAAGGCCGTTGAGGATGTATTCCGCGAATACGGCCTCGGCAGAACAAAGATGCCGCCGAAGATATATCTGCACCTGCCAGAGCATGGCGGGGATTTCAGGGCGATGCCGGCTTACGTCAGGCGGCCCGACGAGTGCGTCCTCAAATGGGTGAATGTCCATCCGGATAACAGGCGGTTCGGCCTGCCTTCGGTCATGGCCGTCATAATTTTAAGCGATCCGCGCAACGGCCTGCCTTTGTGCATCATGGCGGGCGGAAATCCTACGAACATACGGACCGGCGCCGCCGGCGGCGTAGCGGCAAAATATCTCGCGCGTAAGGATTCGCGCGTCGTCGGGATGGTCGGGTGCGGCGCGCAGGCCCGGACACAGCTTCTGGCCCTGCTGAATTTATTTAAATTAAAAGATGTGAAGGTCTGGGGGTTTGAGCCGCATGAAGTCAAAGATTTTATCCGTGATATGAAAAAAGCGAAGGTGAAATTTACCGCCGCGAAAGATATCGAGGAATGTGTCCGCGGCAGCGATATCGTCGTGACGACAACGCCGTCGCGCAAACCTCTTGTGAAATTTGCATGGCTCAAGGCCGGCGCCCATATAAACGCCATCGGCGCGGACGCTAAAGGAAAACAGGAGCTCGAGCACTGGATATTGAGGAATGCCAAGGTCGTTGTCGATTCATGGGAACAGGCCTCGCACAGCGGAGAGATAAACGTGCCGGTAAGCTATGGCCAGATAACCCGGAATAATATTTACGCCGATATCGGCCAGATCGTCTCGGGCAGGAGAAAGGGCCGGACAAACGCCAAAGAGATCACAGTCTTCGATTCGACGGGTCTCGCCATCCAGGATGCCGCCATCGCGGATCTGATTTTTAAGACCGCAGTAAGAAAGAGAGTGGGTATATGGGTCAGCTTAGCTTAGTCGACGAAAAATTCGTGCATTGGACGAGGGACCTCGCGCCGAAAGAGGCGAGGATAGCGATATTCGAGCATGTAAGGGATATCCCGTATGCGATAATCCCAAAGTTGCGCGACCCGGCTGCCGGTCCGCCCGGGCTCATCGAGGGGAACAATGGCTCGTGCCAGCCAAAACATTATCTTATTGCTCAGTTGTTTGCTAAATTGAATATTCCAACAAGATTAGTGACGTATGTTTTCAGGTGGGGAGATTCGGAAATAAAATATCCCGCCGATTTAAAGAATATAATAAGCCGATTGCCGGTAAGCTACCATCTCGCCTGCAAGGCGGATATTAACGGCAATTGGGCACTGGTCGACGCGACGTGGGACCTGCCGCTTAAAAAAGTCGGGTTCCCGGTCAACGAAAAATGGGACGGCGAAAGAGAGACGATCAATGCCGTAAACCCGATCAAAGAGATCATCCACGAATCCGCGGAAGAGCGTGTCCAATTTGAAAAAGAACGCCACGGCCGCTACACCGGCGCCGAAAAAACCGCTTACACGGAATTTATAGATAAATTAAATTCATGGCTTGAAACCGTAAGAAGGGCATAACATATGATCTATAAATTCATAGACGACAAGGGGACCTTTGTCGTTAGAGACCCCAGCAAGTATAGCCTGTATTTCCCGCTCACGGACAAAGACGGCAGATTGCTGAGCTCGATAAGCCCGAACCTCGGCGGTGACATAAAGAGCGACAACGAACATTTCCTGACGCCGCCTGCGACGATCGAGGATGTCCGCAACAACCTCCTCTGTCGCCGCGATTTTTTCATCAAAGCGGGGAATGTGATAATACGGCTCTCATATCCGCACGACGATGTGGTCGAGGCAGGTTTCCTGTATCACAAAGTCACAAAAAAGGCCCACGGCCTAGAGATAGAGGTGCTGAATTTCATCCCGTTCGATACGGCCGTCGAGGTAATGCGCGTCCGCGTCACCAATAAAAGAAATAAAGATATCGATATCACGCCCACGTCATTTATCCCGCTATACGGCCGCAGCGAAAAGAATATCCGCGACCACAGGCACGTGAGCTCGCTGTTAAACCGCTTGGATCTCGACAAATACGGCATATTCCTTAAGCCGACGATGATATTCGATGAGAGGGGCCATACCGGGAACAGGACGAATTATTTCGTCCTCGGCTGCGAGGATAACGGCAAGGCGCCTGCCGGCCAATTCCCGACGCTCGGGATGTTTTGCGGCGAGGGCGACCTGATCTTCCCCGACGCGATAGAAAAAGACGTAAAGCCCGCCTCGAAAAAACTTCCCGGTTTCGACGGGAAAGAGGCGTCCGCCGCGTTCAGGTTCAACCGCAAGAGATTAAGAAAGGGCGGTAAAGTCGAGTATATCCTGATAATGGGCATCGATGACGACAGGAAAAATATAGGCAGGATATTTAAAAATTTTAATTCCCCGTCCAAGGTCGAGAAGGCCCTGAAGGCGACGAAGAGATACTGGCAGCGATATCTTTCCAGGCCCGGGTTCGATTTCAACGACGGCGATTTCAACAACTGGCTGCTGTGGGTCAAGATACAGCCGACCCTCAGGAAATTATTCGGGAACTCATTTTTACCGCACTTCGATTACGGAAAGGGCGGCCGGGGTTGGCGCGATATCTGGCAGGACGCGCTGACACTTCTCCTTACCGAGCCGGAAAAGGCGAGGGATCTGATCTTCAACAGTTTCCGCGGCATCAGGCTTGACGGCTCAAACGCGACGGTAATAACAAAAGACGGCCGGTTCATCGCCGACCGCAACAGGATAAGCCGCGTCTGGATGGACCACGGGATATGGCCATACCTTACGACCCGGTTTTATATAAAAAAGACAGGAGATGTCGATCTTCTGCTGAGGGAGTGCGAATATTTCAATGACCAGAAGCCCGGGCCGGGCGATCTAAAAAATATCTATAAGGGCAGCGTCCTCGAGCATATCCTCGTCCAGAATGTAGTCCGGTTCTTCAATGTCGGCGAGCATAATATAATCCGGCTCGAGAATGCCGACTGGAACGACGGCCTCGATATGGCCCCGGAGAGGGGCGAGAGCGTCGCCTTCAGTTTCATGTACGCGCACAACCTGCGGGATATCTGCTCCATCCTCGAAAAGTTGAAGAAAAAGCGCAAGAGCGTCAAATTGCTGGAGGAATTCCTGTTTTTATTAGACAGTCTCAACGCGTCCGTAGATTATGATGACTATAAAGAAAAACAGGGACGGCTGGACGAATATTTAAGGGCCGTAAGGAATATCTCCGGCCGGGCTGTGGAAGTGGAGATCGACGGCATTATCAAAGACCTGCGTAAAAAATCGGACCATCTCTCCGCATGGCTCAGGGAGAAGGAGTGGCTCCCCGGCGCCGGGTTCTTCAACGG
>Ga0156064_1096_pt1 | contig 24337 bp, 22 predicted proteins | sample RifCSPlowO2_02_FD_107717 | JGI IMG/M metagenome (GOLD analysis project Ga0156064, IMG submission 107717) | Omnitrophica WOR_2 bacterium RIFCSPLOWO2_02_FULL_50_19 | reverse complement strand
GAACTCGAACGCGTCATAATATCCTCCTATCTCGCGGACCAGCGAGAAGGCCTTTGAGACCACCCATTTATCTATTTCAAGCAAGTCATTATGGGCAAGTTTACTTTTGTTCGGGTCGAAATCGTTAAGATTCCCCAGAATAAAGCGCGCGGTGTTCCTGATCTTGCGATACGCCTCGGAGGTCCGCTCGAGTATTTCTTTGGAAATCCTTATATCCTCATAATAATCGCATGAAGCGACCCACATCCTTAATACATCCGCGCCGTGTGTCTTTATGACCTCCTGAGGAGAGATGACATTGCCCAATGATTTCGACATCTTCCTTCCCTGTCCGTCAACGACAAAACCGTGCGTCAGGACGGTCCCGAACGGCGGATTATGTTCGATAGGCATAGAGGTCAGGAGCGCGGCCTGGAACCATCCGCGGTGCTGGTCGCTTCCCTCAAGATAAAGGTCCGCCGGGAAAGCAAGTTCATTCCTTTTCCTTAATACGGTCTGGTGGCTGACGCCGGAGTCGAACCAGACGTCGAGTATATCCTCTTCCTTCCTGAATTTTTTGCCCTTACATGACGGACAGCTAAAGCCGTCCGTCAAAAGTTCCTCGGCGGTTTTGCTGAACCACACATTCGAACCTTCTTTTTCCATCAGGTCGGCGATATGGCTTATTAATTTTGGATCGAGTACCGGTTTCTTGCATGATTCGCAATAGAACGCCGGGATCGGCACACCCCAGTATCTCTGGCGCGACAGGCACCAGTCAGGCCTGTTCTCGACCATCGCCGAGATCCTCTTCTCTCCGATCGGGGGGACCCATTTGATCTTCTTTATCTCTTCAAGTGTCTGTCTCCTTAGCGCGTTATGGTCGACATTGATGAACCATTGGACCGTCGCCCTGAAAATGACCGGCTCCTTGCACCTCCAGCAATGCGGATACGAGTGCGTCACGCAGCCGGCATTCAAAAGAGCGCCGTCTTTTCTTAACCTTTCTATTATCGCATCGTTTGCCTTAAAGACATGCATGCCGGCAAATTCACCGGCGGTCTTATCGAATAATCCCCTCTCATCAACAGGCATTATCGTGGGCAGGCCATATCTCTGCCCGGTAAGATAATCTTCCATGCCGTGGCCCGGCGCAGTGTGAACGCATCCTGCGCCTTCCTCATTTGATACGTAATCTGCAAGAACGACCTTCCCTGTCCTTTCGATGAACGGATGACTATAGGCAAGCCCTTCAAGCTCTTTTCCTTTTACTGTCGAGACCACTTTGCGGTCTTTAAGGTTTGCTTTAGCCGCGACCGACTCGAGCATATCCTTGGCGAGTATATAACACTCGCCGTTCGCCTCGATCGTCACATAATCGAGAGCCGGATTGACCGCGACCGCGACATTCGCGACTAGAGTCCATGGCGTTGTTGTCCATATTATCAAGAAATGCTTTCCACCGGAAAACTTCTGGTCTATAATCTTGAATTTCACAAAGACGGAGGGCGAAGTATGGTCCGCGTATTCGACTTCCGCCTCGGCGAGCGCCGTCTCGCAGCGGACGCACCAGTTGACCGGCTTTACGCCCTTATAGATATAACCGCCCTCGACGAGTTTTCCGAACGAGCGGATGACCCCGGCTACATACTCGGGCTTAAGCGTAAGATACGGGTCATCCCAATCGCCGAAGACCCCGAGCCGTTTAAATTGTTCCTTTTGTGTCCCGACAAATCCCAGCGCGTAATCCGCGGCCTTCTTCCTGAATTCGAGTTGGCCTATCTGGCCCTTCGATATCTTAAGCTCCTTAAACAGGGCGTGCTCTACCGGAAGGCCGTGGCAGTCCCATCCCGGGAGATAGGGCGAGTCGAAGCCGCGCATCGTCTTGTATTTGACGACTATGTCCTTGAGCGTCTTGTTTAAGGCGTGGCCGATATGGATATCGCCGTTCGCGTACGGCGGGCCGTCATGCAGGATATACTTGGGCTTGCCCGCGAATTTTTTGCGGATATGGCCGTATATATCCTTCTCTTCCCAGGACTTTAGTATCTCGGGCTCCCTCTTCGGAAGGTCTGCCTTCATGGGAAAATCGGTCTTCGGAAGGTTTAACGTCTCTTTGTAGTTCATATTCTCTCGATCAAAGCATAGATCAATTTCGTCAGTTTCGGTTCGGCTTCATTCGCTGTCTTTATTATCTCATCTATATTACACGGCTTAAGCGACTCCGGCAGGCAGACATCGGTGATGACGCTCGCGCCGAAAACGCGCAACCCCGCGTGTCTGGCCACGATCACTTCGGGGACTGTCGACATGCCGACCGCATCCGCGCCGATTATCTGGAAGAATTTGTATTCGGCGCGCGTCTCGAGGTTCGGCCCGGTGACGCCTATATACACACCTTTATGCAGCCTTATCTTCTCTTCTTTCGCGATCTCCTCGGCCAGTTCTATAAGTTTAGGGTCATAGAGATCGCAGAAATCCGGGAACCGGGGGCCGAGCGATTCGTCGTTCGGCCCTATGAGGGGATTCACGCCCGTAAAATTTATATGGTCGGATATCGCCATAAGGTCCCCGGCTTTGTAACCCGGGTTCATGCCGCCGGCCGCGTTCGAGACTATGAGTATCTTCGCGCCCAGCGCCTTGACCACCCTCACCGGATAAGTGACGTCTGCCAGCGCATATCCCTCGTAATAATGGAAGCGGCCTTCCATCGCGACGACATTCTTGTCGCCGATCCTGCCGAAGACCAGCTCGCCTTTATGCCCCTTGACCGTAGATACCGGGAAATGCGGCACCTTCCAATATTCTATGTTCCTTCTTTCGTTTATCTTCCCGGCAAGATTGCCCAGTCCGGTCCCGAGTATGATAGCGATATCGACTTTAGGTATCTCTTTCAGCTCGTCCTTTATAAATCTGAATGTCTCCTCGATCTTTGATTTCAAGTCGCTCATATTATATTCACGCCTCCTTTTAAAATCTTAATTTCATGCCAAGATCAACCAGCGTGGAAACAAGAAACATCTTCAAAAAATATAATACAAAAAATGCTATTATAGGCGAAATATCGATCGGCCCCAGAGGAGGCAAAAATTTCCTTATAGGGGCGAGGATCGGGTCGGTTGTCCTGTATAAAAATTGCACGATCGGGTTAAACGGGTCGGGATTCACCCAACTTATCAGCGCGCGGACTATGATGAGCCAATAAAGTATCGTGATCGCCAACTCGACCAGTTTCGCGACTGATATCAGAAAATTTCCTAATACAAACATATCTCAGCTCCTTGAGAGTTGTTTCGAGCGTTTGGCCGCGGCGCGGACAGCTTTCTCCGCTATATGTTTTATCCTGTTTTCTTCAAACACTTTGATCGCGGCCTCGGTAGTGCCGCCCTTCGATGTCACGCGCCGGCGTAAAACTTCGGGGCTGCATCCTGACTCCATAAGGAGTTTCGCGGCGCCGAAAGCGGTCTTTGATACGAGCTTCTTTGCCGTAGATCTATCCATACCCAGGCGGCGGGCCGCCTCTATGAGCGCTTCCTGAAGGTAAAAGAAATATGCCGGACCGCTTCCTGAAACGGCGGTAACAAGATCAAAATATTTCTCATTTATATTTACCGTCTCACCTACACTGGAAAATATCTCAACCGTGACCTTCGCGTCTTTTGCCGTCGCGTATCTGCCCTTGCAGACAGCTGATATACCTTCCCCGACCATTGCCGGCGTATTGGGCATTACCCTTATAACTCTAGGCCTCCCGCCCAGCGCTTTCCCGATCCTCGCGGTTGTGATCCCTGCGGCGATTGAAATAATAAGCTTATCGTAATGCGCAAGTCCATTCAAAACAGGATTTATATCCTGCGGCTTTACCGCGATCAGTATAATACCCGCGCGGCTTGAGATCTCTTTAATCGATCCCGCGATCGAAATGCCGAGCCGCTTTTTCACGATACGGCATTTATTTAAGTCCGCGTCAAGGCCGAATAACATATTTCTTTTGACTGAGCCTGACCTCACGAGGCCGTTTGCTATAGCGCCGCCCATATTCCCTAAGCCGATAATGCCTATTTTTTTATTCGCCAAATATCGCACGCCCTATCCTCAACATATTAGCGCCTTCATCTATCGCGACCTCGAAATCCTGCGACATGCCCATCGAGAGATATTCCATGCTCACATTCTTTATCCTTTTTACCGACATAAGTAAGGACAGTTTCTTCAATCTCTGGAAATACGGCCTCGAATTTTCAGGGTTCTCCGAAAGCGGCGCAATCGTCATGAGGCCCATCACTCTGACATTGGGTAATTCGGATATCTTTTCAAGGAGGGGAAGCGTATGCTCGGGCAAAACACCGAATTTCGCCGCCTCTTCCGAAGTCTTGACTTCTATCAGGATCCTTTTCGGGTCGCGCTGGCCCGCGGACCGCTTCGATATCTCCTCGGCCAATTTCAGCGAATCGACCGAGTGGATGAAGTCGAAGATCCGCACCGCCTCCTTCACTTTATTCGTCTGAAGATGGCCGATGAGATGCCAGTTCGCCCTGAATTCGATCGATTTAAATTTCACTTCGGCATCCTGGACGTAGCTCTCGCCTATCTCCGTAACTCCGGCGGCAAGGGCCTCCTCTATCTGCTGGATGGTCGCGGTCTTCGTGACGCAGATGAGTTTAATGTCCCGGTCGTTCCTGCTGGCCTTATCGGCGGCCTTGCGGATCCGTTCTTTTACAGCTTGAAGATTTTCGGAGATCATAATTTAAAAGTAGTCACTGAAAATGTCGTTGACCCTCTGGACTAGCTTCCCTACCGGCGTATTGCCGAAGATATTCACCCGGATTTTCTTCTTCGCGCCTTCCCGTGCCCAGTATTTCACGAGCCCGATGGACACGACCTGTCTCGCCATATCCTGCCCGGATGCCCCCTTTATAAGTCCCATCTTTACGGGCATACTAAGGGATAATTCAAGCATCTCGAGGAAACCGCCCAAAGCCGCGAGGTCGCCGGCGACCACACATCCCATCGCCGCTTCTTTCGCGGAGAGCATATTTTTCAAGGCATCGCCGATTTGTTTTATAAGCTCGCTGACCCTCGGCCTTATCGCTTTAGCGACGGCTTCTCTGGAGAGGGAACGGTTCGAGCCGCCAAGCCTCAGGACTATCTTGTCGTCTTCGGAGGCCTTATCAAGCGTAATCTCACGCTTCAACAACTCTTCCGCGTAATCGCGCGGGATCTTGAAATTATCGGCGATCAGCCCGATTATGCCGCCAACCCCTCCCGGAATTATCTTTATAGATTTTATCTCGCCGCCGTTATATACGACTATATGCGTGGCAGAATAAGAGCCATATATAAATATTACGCCTAATTCCTTCTCCATCTCCTCAAGTATCGCATGCCCGGCCGCGATCCCCGAAAGGACGATATCTTTGATCTCGAAACCCGCCGTGTTTATCGACCGCCTTACGTTATGAAGGTTGGTGACTAAGGCCGTCACAAATTCCATATCCACCTCGAGCCGCGTGCCGAACATCCCGACCGGGTCTCTGATGCCGTCCTGGCCGTCGAGTATAAAACCGCGCGTTATAGAATGAACTATCTCCCTATCAAAGGGAAGCGCTATCGTCCTGGCCGCTTCCCTCACGCGCTCGGCCTCGTGTTTGCCTATCTCGTTCTCCTTCTCCGCGACGGTTATGCTCCCCTTGGTATTATAGACGCGCAGGCTTGCGCCGTCGCAATTCGTGACGAGAGATACGACCTTTGTCTTCGCCGCCTCTTCCGCTTTTTCGATAGCGGCCGCGATCGATAAAGCCACCTCGCTTATATCGGATATGGCGCCGTTATCCATCCCCCTGGACGGCACCGAGGCCGTCCCGAGGATCGCCACCCCCCCTTTTTCTTCCGGCGAACAGATGGAACAGGTTATAAAATTTTCGCTTATATCCAGCCCCGTTAAAGTCTTTTTCTTCATTTATTTTCCGGTTTAAATGTCACTGCCGCGTCCGTAAACCTGAGATCGATCGAATCCACCTTGGATTTATCCACCTTTGGGTTGCCGAGCGTAACGGCCAGCGCGTCGAGCTTGTTATCGAAATCCGAGTTGCCGATCACTATCGTAATGCCGTCCATCACGAAAAATGCCTTATCCGGATATGACATGTCTATCGTCTCGACTACCGACTTCCTGAATTCTTTCCTCGAGTAGATACGCCCAAGGATATCGACGAGCGCGGTGTTAAGCCTCTTCGATTTCACTCTGGTGCCCGCCTTCGGGTTCGTAAGCTGCGACTCAAGGCCGGTAATAAGGGGCAGCGAATCCAGGTCCCGCGTATCAGATACTATGACCGCGTCAAAATCTACCGGTAAGATCTTTCCGACCTTTATCCTCGCGACCGCCTCCCTGTCCTTTATGTTCGCAATGATACGGTTTGGAAGAAATTTGGTCAGCACGACTATCTGGAATTCGGGATGCGCCTCTTTTATCTTCCTTGAGAGCATTACGGGATCGGCCGCAAAAAAATTGACCGGATATTCCAGATTGAAATATTCTTTCTGTATATATAAACTGCCTTCCCTGCCGGCCTTTACTATCTCTACCTTTTTTACCTCAAAGCACGACGCAGAACAAAGGAAATTATTAAGCCACAGGGCAGCCGCTATCACCGCAAGCGCGAATATGACAATAGCGGCTATCGCGGCCTTGTTGCGTCTCATAAAACCGTCAAACTGCTTTGAGGCTTCTGAATTTGTTCTTCTTTTTCTCGCCATATTATTTATTGTTAAAAGCCGATTCCAGCATCTTTTCGCATAATTCCGGAAAATCTATACCCGCGGCCTTCGCGGCCTTCGGCAGTAGGCTAAGTTGGGTCATACCGGGTATAGTATTTACTTCCAGGATAACGATCTTATCGCCGCTCAATATCATATCCACCCTCGAGAAAGACCTGCATCCGATAGCGTTATGCGCCCTTACGGCGGCATCCTGCGCGAGCCTGGCCTCATCTTCCGTTGTCGGAGCGGGGCAGAGATATTCTGTCATGCCCGCCGTATATTTGGCCACCTCATCATAATATCGCCGCTTCGGAACGACCTGTATCACGGGTAGCGGCTTATCATCCAGCATCCCGACGGTAAGCTCGCTGCCATGGATGAATCTCTCAAGAAGCACCTCTTCGCCGAACTTGAACGCTTCCCTGACGGCGGCATCGAGCTCCTCTACCTTGTCTATGATGGAGATCCCTACCGAAGAACCCTGCGCCGAGGGCTTGACCACGATCGGTGTCGTGAATTTAATCTTAGGTCTGGTACCGTTTTCTATCACGTAATATTCGGGGACGTTGAGTTTTGCTTTTTTAAACAGCTTACGCGAAGCGACTTTATCCATACCGAGCCGGCTTGCCTTGACCCTCGAGCCGGTATAGGGTATCTTCAGCTCTTCAAGTATCACCTGGATCTGCCCGTCCTCGCCGAATGTGCCGTGAAGGGCGATGAAGGCGACATCTATATCCGCCGATTTCAGTTCATCTCTCGTCGGCAGCCATATCTCAATAGGGACGGCGTGATACCCTTTGCTCAAAAGCGCCTCTGCGATCGCCTTGCCGGAACGCAGAGAGACATCCCTTTCCGCGGACGGGCCGCCCATCAAAACGCCTATCCGCAAACCCGCCTTATCCATCAAAATTCTCCTATAAGTTTAACTTCTAATTTTAACATAATTTGATGTTCTTTAAAAACTTTTTTTTGTATCCCATCTATTAATTTCCTGACGTCCGACGCAGTAGCTTTGCCGCGGTTTACGATGAAGTTCGCGTGTTTTTCGGAGACCGCGGCGCCTCCTGCCGCCTCCCCCCTTAAGCCGCACCCGTCTATAAGCTCCCATGCCGGCGAACTTCCTGACGGATTAAGGAAGATGCTTCCTGCGCTGGGATAGCCAAGCTCCTGTGTCTGCCTCTTCTTCTCTAAATTTTTATTCATCTCGGCTTCGATCCTGTCTTTGGGTTTCTTCTCCAGCCTGAGTCTGGCCGAGATCAGGATCGCGCCCTCGAGATTAGAGGACCGGTACGAGAATTTAAACGCGCCTTTGCCGAGTTTTATCTTTTCGAGCCCTCTGACGGCAGTTATCTCCTCTACAAAATCCCCTACAGCTTTGGCGGGCCATCCCGCGTTCATCATGACAACGCCGCCGAGCGTCCCCGGGATCCCGGCGAGGAATTCGAGGCCGCCGAGATTTTGTTCGGCGGCCCTTTTTATCAACTCCTGTATCTTTATACCGCAGCCGCCATCGACAGACTCGCCGTCAAAAATCAATTTAGTAAAAGCCGGGGCGTTCAAAGAAATGACGAAGCCGCGGAAACCCTTATCCCCTACCAGGAGTTTGCCGCCGCCGCCGATCATGAAAGCATCCATCTTATGATCCGCGGAGTAACGCAGAACATTCAAAAGGTCGTCTTCGTCCGCCGGGTAAACAAAGATATCCGCCGGCCCGCCTATCTTAAATGTCGTATGGCGGGAGAGCGGCTCATCGAATTTCACCGTGCCTTTTATAAAATTTAAGTCCATCCCCCTCACCCTTCCCTCTCCCCTATGGGGAGAGGATAAAGGTGAGGGGAAATTCGCCAGTTCTTGCGCCAGTTCCTCAGCTATCGCGGTGATATCTCCGGCGCCCATCATCAATACCATATCGCCGCGCTTTATATTATTTAAAAGATATCCTTTTAATTCTTTTTTGGGCATATATATCGTATCCTTGAGGCCGTGTTTTTTAACCTCTTCATAAATACTTTTGCCGGAGACGTTATCGAGCTCGTCTTCGGATGCGGCGTAGACATCGGTAAGGATCAGGCGGTCGGCCATATCAAAGCAGCTTCCAAACCTCTCCTTTAGATATTTCGTGCGCGAAAACCTGTGCGGCTGGAACACGACTACGAGGCGCTTAGGATTCCAGTTGCGTGCCGCCTCAGTCGTCGCTTTTATCTCGGCCGGATGGTGAGCGTAATCGTCTATAACCTTTATCCCGTTGGCGGAATATTTTACCTGGAATCTTCTTGCCGCGCCGGTAAAATCATCGGCCGCCTTTTTTATCGTATCGAAATCAAGGCCAAGCTCAAGCGCCACGGCGAACGCCGCCATCGCGTTAGAGACGTTATGGATACCGGGTATATTTATCACAGCCGGCCCGAGTCTCTTGCCGCGGTAGATCACCTCAAATTCCGAACGCGAGTCATGCATTTTTACGTTCTCGGGATATATATGATGGTCTTTCGAAAGCCCGAACGTGACCACTTCGCAGGGATACCCGCGGAGCGCGCGCCTTAAGTTGTCGCAGTCACCGCAGGCGAAGAGCTTTCCGCCCGGCTTGATCTTCCCCGCGAATTTAAGATACCAGGAGATTATCTCGCCCATATTCCTGTAATAGTCGAGATGTTCGGCGTCGATATTCGTTATGACGCCGTAGAAAGGCTTGAGATGGACAAACGAGCCGTCGCTCTCATCCGCCTCGACCACGAAATGTTCGCCTCCTCCGACCCTGGCGTTCCCTTCAAGCGATCTCACCTCGCCGCCAAGGATAGCGGTCGGGTCGAGGCCGGCCCTGTATAGGATATGGGCGATGAGCGATGAGGTCGTCGTCTTTCCGTGGGCTCCGGTCACGGCAATGCCCTTTTTATCATTCATGATAAGGGCGAGCATGTCTGCCCTGTGAAGTGTCGCGACCTTCCTGTTGCGCGCGGCTTTGAGTTCGGGGTTCTCGGGCGTGATCGATGACGAGAAGACGACAATATCAGCGCCTTCTATGTTTTTCTCGTGATGGCCGAGATGGAATTTGCCTCCGAGCGATTCAAGTTTCTCTACTATCCGCGAACGCTTGGCATCGGAGCCGGAGACCTTATGGCCTTGCTTTAGCAGGACGAAGGCGATGGCGCTCATTCCGATGCCGCCGATGCCGATAAAATGGATATGCTTCTTACCGTTAAGTTTCATAATTGTTTTCTTGCTAAAATTATCTCCTCTCCCCTCTGGGGAGAGGATAAAGGTGAGGGGCTAATCTTTCTGTTCTCTATAACTGTAACAATTGCTTCACAAACTCCCTCTATATTATTCAATATATCTATATCGCTAAATCTAATAATTTCTATGCCTAACTTAGATAATTCTCTTGTTCTTATCTCATCTTTCTTCTTGCCGATATCTTCATAATGCTGCCCACCATCTGCCTCAATAGCAAGTTTATATTCTGAGGAATAAAAATCCAAAACATAGTTACCCATAGAAAACTGTCTTCTAAATTTAATATCAAATAACTGCCGATTACGCAATTTAGACCAAAGCTTACGTTCGGCATCTGTTTGGTTTCTCCGAAGACTTCTACAATTTTTTATATTTTTTCTTTTCACTTCCCCCTCACCCTAACCCTCTCCCCTTGGGGAGAGGGTATTACAAATTAAATCTGCAAAACGTGTCGCCGCGTCGGGAACCGCAAATCTCTTTGCGGCATCAGACATCTTATTCAGCCTCTCCTTGTCGTTCTTCAACTCAAAGATCTTATCCTTCAACATCTGCGGCGTGAGGCCGAGTTCGTCCATGATAATCGCGCCTCCGGCCTTCTCAAGCGCGGCGGCGTTATGATATTGGTGTCCGCCGGCGAACCTATACGGTATCATTATAGAGGGGATGCCGAGCGCCGCGATCTCGAATAACGCTGTAGCGCCGGCGCGGGAGACTATAAGGTCGGCCATAGCATAGGCATAACCTATATCCTCGAGGAAATCACAGACGCACCCGTCGACACCGCTGCCTTCGTATTTTTTGCGCATATCATCGTAATTTTTGATCCCGGCAATATGGATTATATTGGTCTGCTTTTTTTCTTCCTCGTTTAAAAGCCCGAGCATCCCGCCGACTATCATGTTTATCTTCTGCGATCCCTGGCTCCCGCCCAGGACTAAAACCGTAAATTTATCGGGATCCAACTTATAATATTTCAGCGCATCTTCTTTCTTTACCGACAGGAGCTTCCTGCGTATCGGGTTGCCGGTAAATACCGCCTTCTTCCCGAATGCCCTTTCAGTCTCCTTAAAGCTTACCGCGACGCGTCTCGCCAGGAGCGCCAGGAGCCTGTTCGCCAGGCCCGCCTCGCAGTTCTGCTCGTGCAGGAACAGCGGCTTTCCCATAAGCGCGGCGAATTTGCATATGGGAAATGAGGCGTATCCCCCGAAACCCACGACGACATCCGGCCTGTATTCAAACAATAATTTTACCGATCTCAAAGAAGCGGTAATAAATCTGACGAGGAATTTTAAAAACTTTATCGGGTTAGCCGAAAGTTTCGCGACAGGCATAAGCCTGTAGGGTAATCCGAACGAGCCGAATAGTTTCACCTCGAGCGGATGGTCTGTCCCGACCAGTAATACGTCGGATACCCCTCTCTCATTAAGTTCCTGAGTCAGGCTCAATCCCGGGAATATATGCCCGCCGGTCCCGCCGCATGCGATCAGGATCTTCACGGCTGTTCCCTCTCGTACGGGCTTTCGCTGTATTTGGCTATATTAAGCAAAAGCGCGACTCCTATCATGTCAAAGACGAGAGATGAGCCGCCGTAACTTATAAAAGGAAGCGGCAGGCCCTTGGTCGGCATCGAGCCGGTCGCGACCGCGATATTTATTATCGCCTCGAGGGCTATTACCGAGACTACCCCGAGCGCCACAAGGTGGCCGAAGAGGTCCCTCGCCCTCAGCGCTATCCTGAATCCCAGCCAGATGAACAACGCGAACAGTATTATGACCGCGCCGGCGCCGATAAGGCCGAGCTCTTCGCCTATTATCGAGAATATGAAATCGGTATGGGACCCCGGAAGATAAAGCAATTTCTGCCGCGACTGGCCGAGACCCACGCCAAATGGCCCACCCGATCCGAGCGCGATATACGACTGTATTATCTGGAAACCGGCTCCCTGCGGGTCCTTCCAGGGATCCCAAAAAGCAAAGATCCTTCTCATCCTGTAGGCCTTATGGAATATGAGGACTACCAAAATCGGTATCGAGCCGATGATCATCGGAATAAGATGCCGCAATTTGATCCCCGCCACAAAAAGCATCATAAAAGATACGGCGCTTATCGCCACCGCGGTGCCCAAATCCGGTTCGAGCAGGATCAGGCCGACGCTGAACCCGAGGATTATCATCGGCGGCATAAAACCTTCCCAGAAGCTCTTTATCTCGCTCTGTTTCCTCGAGAGGAAATCGGCGAAATAGAGTATCATCACTATCTTGGCGACCTGGGACGGCTGAAAACTTAAGAACGAGAACCTGAACCATCTCCTCGCGCCGGCTATCTCGCGGCTTATACCCGGGATAAGGACCAGCATCAGCAGAAAGAACGTCGCTATGAGGACCGGCTTAACGTATTTCTTCAGGTTGATATAATCGGTCGACATTATCATCAGCGACGCCGCGACGCCGATAAGAAGGTACAGGAGATGACGCTTGAGGTAATAGGCGCTATCTTTCTGGATTTCATTGGCGCTTATCGCGCTGGCGCTGTAGACCATAACGACGCCTACGGCAAGGAGGATGACCGTCACCATGAAAAGCCTGATCCTTAACTTCCTCACTCTACTTTATATCTCCTCCTTTAGCGTGCGGACTATCTCCTTAAATACCCTCCCCCGCTCCTCGAAATTCCTGAACATGTCAAAACTTGCGCACATCGGAGAGAGAAGGACGCAATCACCGTCCTCCGACTCGAAGAACGCTTTCTTTACGGCCTCCTCCATCGTCTCCGCGAATATGCAGGGGGCCGCGCCCATGAGATGGTCTTTTATCTTCTCTTTCGCTTCGCCTATGAGCACAAGCTTTTTGACCTTAGCCCCTACGGCATGACGGGCTTTTCTAAAGTCGCTTCCCTTGTCGTGGCCGCCTGCAATAAGTATGACGGGTTTCCCGCAGGATTCGAGCGCCATTATCGTTGCCAGGACCGTCGTCCCCTTGGAGTCGTTTATGAATTCCACGCCGCGGACCGCCGCCACATGCTCGAACCTGTGTTCAAGCCCTTTGAAGCCAAGGAGAGCTTCCTTTATTTTCTTCGGGCTTATCCCGAATATCGAAGCCGCACACAGGCAAGCCAGGACGTTCTCGATATTGTGCACGCCCTTAATTTTAAGTTCTGACACGCTGCATATCTTCTGCGCCGCTCTTCCCTGTCCGATAAACACCGAGCCGCTTTCGAAAAAGGCCGCGGCCTTTTTATTCTTCCGCGAGAAAAATAACGTCTTTGCTTTTGTCTTCGCCTTAAGTTTTTTTACCAGCGGGTCGTCATAATTTAATACGGCCCAGTCATCTTTATCCTGGTTCTCGAAGATGCGCGACTTCGCGTTGATATAGGCCGCCAGGTCCGGGTGCCTGTCGAAATGGTTCTGCGAGATATTCAGCATGACCGCGACATGGGGCTTGAATGACTTTATGCTCTCAAGCTGGAAGGAACTTACCTCCAGGACGACGACTGAGTTCTTTTTTATCCTCGCTATCTCCCCGCAGAAGGGATTCCCGATGTTGCCGCAGACTACGGCGCGCTTACCGCCCTTCTTTAATATCTCCCCTATCAACGTCGTAGTCGTCGATTTTCCGTTCGTCCCGGTGACCGCGACTATCGGCGCCTTACAGCAGATATAACCAAGCTCTATCTCTCCTATGACCTGCGCTTTATATTCAACCGCCCATTTCAATACCTGCGAATCCTCCGGCACGCCCGGGCTTATTACTACAAAATCCTTACCTTTTACAAATTCCGGAGTATGCCGCCCGAGCTCGACTTTAATATCCTTCGCCTCAAGCAGGCCTCTTGTCTTTCTTAAGCCCTCCGAATCGCCCGAATCGGTAGCCCATACCCGTGCGCCGAGCTTTTTGAGCAGAAAGGCCGCGGCCGCACCGCTCTTCGCCAGGCCGACTACCGTTACTTTTTTTCCTTTAAAATTCTTCATCTGAGTTTTAAGGTCGAAAGGCTAAAAAGCGCAAGTATTATCCCTATTATCCAGAACCTTATGACCACCTTCGTCTCCGACCAGCCCTTCATCTGAAAATGATGATGTATCGGCGCCATAAGAAATATCCTCTTCTTAAACAACTTGAACGACGCGACCTGAAGTATGACCGAGAGCGCTTCAAATACGAATATCCCTCCTACTATAAGGAGCAGCAGTTCCTTCTTCGTGAACGTGGCGACGATGCCGATCGCCCCGCCGAGCGCCAGTGAACCCGTATCGCCCATGAATACGGTCGCGGGAAACGAATTGAACCAAAGGAATCCCAATCCCGCGCCGAGTATCGCGGCGCAGAATACGGCCAGCTCGCCCGCGCCGGGTATATATATGATATTGAGATATTCGCTTATCTTCGCGTTGCCTGTGATATAGCTTAAAGCGGTATAAGTAAGCGCGACTATTATCGTGCAGCCTATAGCGAGTCCGTCGAGCCCGTCGGTAAGGTTAACGGCATTAGAGGCGCCTACTATCACGACCGTGGTAAACAGTATATACAGTATGCCGAGGTTGATAGCCGCGTTCTTTAAAAACGGCACGTCGAGGTTCTTGCTTATCTGCGGGTCGCAATAGACATATAGCCCGATCAAAAAGCCGAGCATTATCTGGCCTATGAACTTTGACCTGGCGGTAAGCCCCTTGGATTTCATCAGCCTCAACTTAAGATAATCGTCAAGGAAACCGACGACGCAAAGCCAGATTATCGATACGAGCGCCAAGAGCACGTATTTGTTAGTCAGGTCGCCCCAGATCAGCGTCGAAAGGACGACGGCGGTGACTATCAGTAGCCCGCCCATCGTCGGCGTGCCGACCTTGTTCTTGTGCATCTCGTAGATGCCTTTGGCGTCGTCTGAGGTGCGCACGACCTGCCCTATCTTGAATTCGCGAAGTTTTTCGATTATCATCGGCCCCAATACCATACACAAAAGAAACGAGGTGATAGCGGCCGCGGCCGCGCGGAAAGTTATGTATTTGAATACATTGAAACCGAAGAATATATCCCTCAGCGGGTAGAGCAGGTGGTAAAGCACTTTTTGATCTCCTCCATTTTCATACCGCGCGAACCCTTGACCAGCACCAGATCCCCTTTCCTCAATATATCTTTCAAGGCCTTCGCGGCCTCTACGGAATTTTCAAAACGGAGGAGGGATTTACCGCCGATGCCCTCCTCCTGTGCGCCCTCCAGGATATACCTGGAGAGCGGGCCCACACTCACGAAAAGATCTATACCCGCCTTAGCCGCGAATCTGCCGATCTCGCGGTGAAACTCCTGCCCGGACGCGCCCAGTTCGAGCATATCACCCGCGATCATCACTCTTCTCTTCCCCGCTTCCATATCGCGCAACGTCCCGATAGCGCTCTTCAACGAAGCGGGATTGGAATTATAGCAGTCGAAGATGAATTCTATGCCATCGCACTTCTCATATTCCATCCTCAGTTTCGGCAGGACGAAATCCTCAAGGGCCTTGGCCGCGGCACCCGCGGCAATCCCGTAGAGCGAACCCGCTGCGATAGCGGCCAACGCGTTGTAGACGTTATGCTTGCCGAGCATCCTAAGTTTTACAAGATAGGTATCATTTAACGCAAAATTTATCCCGCAGTCACTCTCATGTATCCGGCCTGCCATGAAATCACAGCCCTCATTAAGACCGAAGGTCACGACTTCTTCACACATTTTTTTCGCGTCGTTTATGAGCCCGTCATCATCGCCGTTTACGATAGCCGAACCGTCCTCCCCGATCCTCTTTAAGAGGTCCAACTTCTCTTTCATCACATTCTCGACCGAGCCGAAAAACTCCAGATGCGACGGCCCGATATTTATTATCATGCCGCAGTTCGGCTGGACGATATCGGACAGATACGCGATCTCTCCGAAATGGTTCGTCCCGAGTTCAACGACCGCGATATCGTGGCCCTTATTCAACTTCAAGAGCGTCTGCGGCACGCCTATGAAATTATTCTCGGTCCCCTCGTTCTTTAAGACGTTGTATTTAGCGGAAAGGATGAGGGCCAGCATCTCCTTTGTGGTAGTCTTCCCGTTAGAACCCGTCAACGCTATGACCGGGATATCGAATCTGCTGCGGTGAAATTTCGCGATATCGCCTAGCGCCTTGACGGTATCCTCTACCTTTATAATAATGAACCCCTCACCCTTTCCCTCTCCCCTCAGGGGAGAGGGTTTAAGATCTTGTTTCCTCTCCCCCTTGGGGAGAGGATTAAGGTGAGGGGGAATATCACGGCTGACAACCGCCCCGGACGCGCCCTTCTTTACCGCCTTGGCAATAAAATCATGGCCGTCAAAATTCGGCCCTTTTATCGCTATAAAAAGCGAACCCTTTTCGATCTTCCTCGTATCGGTCGAGACATCGGAAAATTCGGCCGTCGGATTCCCGTTCATCAGCCGGCCCTTGACCGCCTCTAAGATATCTTTTGTGCCGAGCAAATTTTTTTAGCTACCTCCCTGTCGTCGAACGCTATGGCTGTGTTCTTTAATACCTGATAGGCCTCGTGGCCTTTCCCGGCGATAAGGACGCAATCGCCCTCTTTCGCCATAGAAAGGGCTTCCCCTATCGCCCGCAACCTGTCCAATGTCACTTTATAATTTTTTTTGGTAATACCGGCGGCTATTTCATCGGCTATAGCCTGCGGCTCTTCGCTGCGCGGGTTGTCGGATGTAACGACCACGAAATCCGCCATCTCGCTCGCAACTTTGCCCATACGCGGGCGTTTTGTCCTGTCGCGGTCTCCGCCGCAGCCGAATACGACGATAACTTTTTTGCTGATAAGCGGTTTTAGGGCGGACAAGACGTTATACATGGCATCATCTGTGTGCGCGTAATCCACAAATATCTTGAAAGGTTGTCCGCAGTTAACCGGCTCAAGCCTGCCCGGTACTGCATTTAAATTCTCCAGTCCTCGCTTTACTTCCACGGCTGAAAATCCGAGGCTCATACCGCATGCAGCGGCGGCGGCCATATTATAGACGTTGTGCAGGCCGATAAGTTTTGAACTTACCGCTAACTTCCCTTTCGGGAAATTTATCGTGAATTTCGTCCCGTTCAGCGAGAGCCTTATATCCGAGGCGAGATAATCGGCGACGAGTTTCGTCCCGTATGTGACGACCCTCCCTTTCGTCAGCTTGATCAATTTCTTGCCCCATTCATCATCTATATTTATCACGGCATGAGCCGCGTCATTGAGGGTTTCAAATAAGCGGGACTTCGCCTTAAAACATCCTTCTAACGTCTCAAAATAATCGAGGTGGTCGCCGGTGAGGTTTGTGAATATCGCCGCGGAGAAATCGATGCCGCCTACCCGGTTCTGGTCTAACGCATGCGATGAAACCTCCATGACAAGGTAATCGCTGGAATTCCTGACCATCTCGCTCATGAAACTATAGAGGTCGATAGGACCGGGTGTGGTGTTTGTCGCCGGTATGACCCGTTTTCCTATCCTGTAACTTATCGTCCCGATCACGCCGGCCCTGTGCCCCGCCGCTGAGATTATCGAATCGACAAGATACGATATCGTCGTCTTCCCGTTAGTCCCGGTTATGCCGACGCACTTCAATTTCTCTGCCGGACTGCCGAAGAAGTTGTTGGCTATCTTCGGGGCTGCGGCCCTCGAGTCCCTGACGAATATCTTTGCGATGCCGTCAGGGAGCGCGACATCCTTTTCCAGCACAACCGCCACGCAACCCTTGTCGGCGGCCTCATTCGCGAACTTATGGCCGTCAAAAGTCGTACCGGAGACCGCGATAAAAAGATCATCCCTTCCGGCCGTCTTGGAATCACTGGAGATCCCCTTTATATCGATATCCTGTCCATGGGGGAAGATTGACGATCCTTTATAATCTACTTCTCGCAATAGTTCTTTGAGTTTCATTAATCCTCTACGCTCTGAAGCTCCACTTCCCTTTTGACCTCTTTGATATTCGCCGGCTTTATCTCGAGATACCTCAGGGTATCCTTCACGACCCTGCTGAAGACCGGCGCCGCGACAATCCCTCCGAAATATTGCGGATGCGGCTGGTCGAGCATTACAATAACGACGATCTTCGGATCCCTGACCGGCGCGAAGCCCACGAATGAAGCGATAAATTTTGAATGCGAAAAGGTCCCGTTCTCTATCTTCTGCGAGGTCCCGGTCTTTCCTGCTACATCATAGCCCTCGACCTGGGCGAGTTTCCCTGTACCGTCGGCTACCACTCCGCTCAAGATATCCCTCATCGTTGCGGCTGTCTCCTCTGAAATAACCTCTCTTACGGCTGCCGGCTGGAATTCTTTTATCGTCTCGCCGTGCTTGTCCTGTATTGATAGCATGATCCTCGGTTTTACCAGATTCCCGCCGTTAGCGATAACCGACATGGCGCATGCCATCTGTATGGGAGAGACCGTCACTTCCTGTCCCATCGGGATCGCGTACATAGAGGTCCCGGACCACCGGGAAGGGGGGCGTATGAACCCCGGCACTTCACCGGGCAGGTCGATATTAGTAAGGTCACCGAAACCGAACCTCCTTATATAAGTGTATAAATTACCGCCGCCAAGCTTTAACGCGACTTTTACGGTACCTATATTTGATGATTTCTTAATGATTTCTCTGAAGGTAAGCCAGCCGTGCCCTGTGTGGTCGTGCAGAATTTTTCCGCCGCCGTGATTCCATGCTCCGTTCTCGCAGAAGAATTTATCGCTTAGCCCCACTTTATTCTCTTCAAGCGCCGCCGATGCGGTGACTATCTTAAAGATCGAACCGGGTTCGTACATGTCGGTCACCGCGCGGTTTCTTCTATTTTCGGCGCCCGCGCCCTGAAAATTGTTGAGATCAAAAGTGGGCCTGCTTGACATCGCGAGTATATCGCCTGTCTTCGGGTCCATGACGATTATGCATGCCCCTATCGGATGGAATTTCTTTACAGCCCAATCAAGCTCGCGCTCGGCGATGTGCTGTATTATGTCGTCTATAGTGAGGAGAAGGTCGAGGCCGTCGACAGCGGGATAGTACTCATATTCAAAGGACGCGATCTCCCGGCGGCGAGCATCCCTGAAAGTCGCCCTGTAGCCGGGGGAACCTCGAAGATACTCATCGTACTTCAGCTCGAGCCCTTCGAGTCCTCTGTTGTCAGTGCCGGCATAGCCGACTATCTGGCTGGCAAGTGAATTGTTCGGATAAACCCTCTTCGATTCCCTTAAAAATTCTATCCCTTTTATTTTGAGGACTTTGACTTTCGCTGCCTCGACCGGGCTTAACTTGCGCTTGATCCAGATAAATCCCTTATTCCTATTGATGCGTCCGTAGACGAATTGTTCGCTTAGTCCCAGGGCGGGCGCAAGTTTCCTTGCGGCATCCCTCTTGTCGTTGATCTCTCTCGCGTTGGCGAAGACCGATTCTAGATTCAGTGAGACCGCAAGCGGTCTCATGTTCCTGTCGTAGATAGTGCCGCGCCTAGGCTGGAGTTCTATTATCGCCGTGTGTTGTTTCTTGGCGAGTAAGGTGAGATTATACGAGCGGGCGACCTGCCAATATATGACACGTATTAGAAGCAGGCTTAATAAAAAAATAAATAAAGAAAATACGAGATTGAGGCGTCTCTTGTGGGCTCTAGTATACACTTGTATCCTACCCTTGTTTTCGGCGGAAAACTATTAGGGTATGTATTAATGAAATCTATTACTTAACTAAGTTCGCTTGCGCTTCCGGTCCTAAAGCAAATAGGCTGGCCGTGGTCTGGCGGATTTTTCCGAAGAAACCCGCGGTACGGGTGATCCCTTTTGTGCCGGATTCTTCGGACGCGGCCGAGACAAGAATGACGCGTTCCCTGGAAGGAACCTCGAGTTTCATCTGCTTCGCAAGCAGGATCCTCTCGAGCCTGGCCGGTGATTCCAACTGCCTTACATTATATAGCAATATCTTACTGCGGTCAAGGAGGTCAGAATAGGCCTTATCCTTGGTCTTTATATCGTAACTAAGGCGTATCAGGGCCGTCTGCTGGTTTACGTACAGCAGCGCGACCACAGTCACAATTATAGTCGTCATCAAAAATTTGTAAGCTTTCATCTATGGTCCTAACCCCTTGCCGGTCGCCATCGCAGCGCGCAATTTCGCGCTCCGCGACCTCGGATTCTCCCCGATCTCCCCGTCCCCGGGGGTCAGGGGTTTTTTGTAAAGAATATCCAAAATCCCCTCGGCCTTGGCTTCTCTGAACCTGTTCTTCACTATCCTGTCCTCGAGCGAATGATACGATATGACGCATATCCTGCCCGAGGCCTTTAACAGCCCGATCGCGTCATCCAGCGCCTTATCAAGCGCCTTTAATTCATCATTCACGGCTATCCTGAGCGCCTGAAAAGTCCTCGTCGCCGGATGCACACGACCGTGTTTCCTCTTATACGGGACGGCTCGCATGATGATATCCACGAGCTTGCCGGTCGTATCGATCCGGGCACTCTTCCTCTTTTCGACTATCGCTTTCGCGATCCTGCGGCTGAACCTCTCCTCGCCGTACTCGTAGATGATCCGGCTCAGTTCGGCTTCCGGGGCGCGGCCGATCAATTCTTCCGCGGTTAAGCCGGCTTCCTTATCCATCCGCATGTCCAGCGGAGCGTCATAACGGAAGCTGAAGCCCCTCTCGGCCTTATCGAACTGCATCGAAGAGACACCAAGATCGAATAAGAAACCGTCGGCCTTTTCTATATTCGATTTTTCAAAGATCGCCTTAAGATCGCCGAAGTTGCCGTGCATCAAAAGCGCGTCCCCAGGCCTCCTTAATCTTTCCCTGGCGATCTCAAGCGCTTCGCTGTCCCTGTCTATCCCTATTAACCTGCCGCCGGGTATTAATTTCTCCGATATCGCCTCGGCATGCCCGCCGAGCCCTACCGTGCAATCAACGATAGTCTTCCCCGGCGCCGGTGCGAGCGCCTCAATAACTTCTTTTAAAAGAACGGGCCTATGTAATATCTCCGTCTCCGAATCCTTTACCCCGTATCATGCTTGGTACGGGGCTTAGCCTTTCTCTTCCAGATCGAGCAAATTCTCAGCGGTCTTCTCGAATGACGGCGCGGCGCCCTCGTAATACTTGCGCCACTCTTCCTTCGACCATATCTCTATCCTGTTAGAGACGCCGACTATCATGACGTCCCGTTTTATCCCGGCATAATCCTTCAGGTATTGTGGCAACAGGACTCTCCCCTGTTTGTCGCAGGTCACGTCGACCGCGCCCGAAAAGAAAAGGCGGTTGAATTTTCTTGAATCCGCCTTTGTGAATGACATCGATTTGAATTTTTGTTCCTGGGTCTTCCATTCCTCCTCGGTGAAAACGAAGAGGCATTTGTCCAGGCCGCGGGTGACATAGAACTTCTCGACGAACTGTTCCTTGAAGACGTCGCGGAACTTGGAGGGAACAATGATCCTGCCCTTCCTGTCGATAGTATGTTCGTATTCGCCGTAGAACATCTGAATTCCCCCCGAACCCCCATCTAGAGAAACTAAAGGTTGTGGATTCCGAAATTTTTAAAAGGACCGGCTGGACCTTTTTATCTTTGCCTTTCCCTCTCACGAGGGCTCCCCGACAAAGGCAATTTTGGAATCCACAACCCTATCCTCCACTTTAAACCACTTTACTCCACCTAACGGTACAAAGTATACATCCCTCCTCCACTCTTGTCAAGCAAAATCTCTTTCGGCGAAGCCCCTAAGCGATTTTGCGCAGACCCCGATGAGTATGCGGAAATTATCGCAGAGAATTTCCGCATATCTTACGAGTCGGGGTAAAGAGGCATTGAGCGTGGATTAATTAGGTGGTATTAGCGGTTGGAGAAGGTGGATCCGCGTTCGGTACGCTTGATTCCTTTGAGGGCGAGTTCGAGGATCGCTTCCGAGTCGCAGAACTTCCTGGCTTCTTCGACGGTAATCTTCTTCTCGAGGCAAAGTTTGGCGAGGCACTGGTCGAATGTCTGCATCCCGAAGATCGCGCCTTCATCGATAAATTTCACGAGTTCGTTCGTCTTTCCTTCTCTGACAAGCGCGGATATTGTGGGGGTAAGCAGCATGATTTCGCAGGCAGGTATCCTTCCCTTTCCTTCTTTGACCGGGACGAGTCGCTGCGCGATGACACCTTTAAGAAGCAGGGATAGCTGCATCCTTATCTCTTCATGCTGATACGGCGGGTAGAAATTGACGATCCTTTCAACGGTCTGTGTCGCGTTTATCGAATGTATGGTGCTGACGACCAACTGGCCGGTCTCGGCCGCGTTCATCGCCGCGGTCATCGTCTCCTGGTCGCGTATATTTCCTATAAAGATTACGTCCGGGCTCTGATACATTATATGCTTAAGCGCTTCGAGATAGGAGGGCGTATCGATGCCGAGCTCCCTCTGCTCGATCAATGACCTCTTATCCTCGAACATGAATTCTATGGGATCCTCGATGGTAACGATATGGCTGGGAAGGTTCTGGTTTATGTATTCGATCAGGCTCGCGATGGTGGTCGATTTACCGCTCCCGGTGGCGCCGGTCACGAGTATCATGCCGCGCTTCTCTACCCCGAGCCCGGCCAGGACCTTGGAGGGAAGGTTGAGCTCCTCGAAGGTCTGGACCTTGCCCTTGATATAGCGGAAGACCGCGCCGGGCATGCCGTTCTGATGGAAGATGCTGCCCCTGAATCTGCCGATACCCTCAAAATTTACCGCGAAATCTATCTCGCGTTCCGTATTGAATATCTTCTTCTGCTCGTCGTTCAATACCTCGTCTATTATCTTCATAATATCTTTTTCGCCGAGGAGTTCAGGACCCTGCGGCCTCAGCAGTCCGTCGATCCTAAAATTAACGGCGCTCCCGACCTTAAGTAAAATATCGGAAGCGCTGGAATCGATCATCGAACTGAAAATTGTTTTTATGTCCATGGGTTAAGCGGCTTTATCCTTATTATGTTCCACATATTCCGTTATCTTCGCGAGGAGTGGTTTATCTATCTCCGCGAATTGTATGCCCAGGCGGTATCTGCCTTCTTTCGCTGGTTGGCAATAACGCACCTCACCGATTATTTTGGCGGGTTTCTCCATCTTGAAGACCGATGCGTCCACATTGATTATCAATATGGCGCCCTTGGGAAAGTATATCGGAGCCAGCAGGCCGATGCCGATAACGCTTACATCGAGTATTTCTGCCTTTTTTGGCTCGCGGAGGATGCGGACATTCTCTTTCATTGCCATGTCAATCCCGACCATGACGTTCGCATCCATTTTTACGCGCACGCCGGCGCGGCTTTCCATTCCCATCCGGGTTCCTTTTCTAAAAAAATTCGGGCAGGCCTATAAGCCGAGTTCTGTACCCCCTGCTGATTTGCTTCGTTCTCTTGAACAGAAGCAAATCAATACGCTGGGGGGATGATCATCCATCTAGGCCCCGAATTGCTTCGGGGCTCAAGCAGCCAACCCGTGCATCCCCCCTTTCGGGAATCGGGGCGAGCAACCCCGGTAGATGCACCTATTTGGCCTTGCTCCGCGTAGAGATTGCCGCGTTTCACTTCTTCCCGGCGTTAAGGCCGTCAGGCCTTCCGTCTGGGATTGTTCGTCACTGTGGCTCTTATCCTGCCCTTACGGACGACGGGCGTTACCCGCTACGCTGCTCTATGGAGCTCGGACTTTCCTCCCCCATTGCTGAGAGCGATCATCCGGCCTGCCCAAATCTAATGTTCTAAAAGAGCGATTCCTGACCTATTGCTTTATTAGCCAACTTGTCCGCTCCCTTATTATCGGAGCGGTCAATATGCTTAACTTCGTATTTAACAAATCCACCCAATAAATGCCCGGCCTGCCTATATAGGATCTTGAGGTCGGCATCCTTTATCTTGTATTCCTTCTTCAGCTGTTTCGCGAGCAGCTCAGAGTCCGTATTAATTATAACCTCGTCGGCCCTCAAAATCAAGGCTTCCTGTAGGCCATATATCAGGGCCATATATTCCGCGACGTTATTGGTCGTCTCGCCTATATACTCAGAAAGGTTTTTTACTGTCGCGCCCTTCTCGTCACAGATAACAACACCGACACCTGACGGACCGGGATTGCCATGGCATGCGCCGTCGGTAAAGATAGTCAGGCGTTTACGCATCTGCCTCTTTCTCTATATACAAAATACGCGCGCAGCTTTCGCAGGTCACTATCTTATCCCCCATCTTTATCTCATTTATTACCTGCGGCGGCAGATTCATAAAACAGCCCTGGCACGAGTGGCTTTTTACAGCGGCGAGCGCGAGGCCGTCCCTGTTGGCCAGGACCTTCTCGTAATGGGCGAGGACTTTCTTATCGACTAAAGCGGATACCTCTTTCCGTTGCGCCTCGAGGT
>Ga0156064_1088_pt1 | contig 34949 bp, 42 predicted proteins | sample RifCSPlowO2_02_FD_107717 | JGI IMG/M metagenome (GOLD analysis project Ga0156064, IMG submission 107717) | Omnitrophica WOR_2 bacterium RIFCSPLOWO2_02_FULL_50_19 | reverse complement strand
GTTTTTTATTCTTACGCCAACAAGTATAACGGGAGAATGTTACGGGGATATTACGGCGGGATTAAATCTTGATTAAATTTAATGCTATCGATATTTTGATTTATTTTCGATAAAAATAACCGGGGTTATCTAATTTCCCGGCTATCTTTGCCTCAGCATTTAAAATTATATCTTTCGTAACTTCCTGGACGAACATATCAAATCCTGCCCGGTCCATAATGTATCCCATAAGCTCCTTGGGCGGCTTGGGGTCTATGTATCTGGAGATAAAAGAATAGACATTCTTACAGACCGCCAGAACCACCTCCTCGCTGGCATCCTCTATAAATGTATTGGCCAGGCGGGGGTTCCTTTTGCCGGTCCGGCCCCCGATGATTATCCGGTAAAGCAACTCTCCGCGATAAGTAGCCTGGGTAGGACATTTAAGAATACACTCTCCGCATTTTATGCAATAATCTTCATCGCGGATTATCTTATAATTTTCTACTCTCAGGGCATTGGTAACCCTCTCCTTGCAGTTATCCAAACAGGCCTCGCAAAGGATACAGGCCTCTTTATCATATTCCGGGACAACACCGGCAATTATCCCTATATCATTCATATGCGCCTTGATACAATCATTGGGACAGCCAGTAACAGCCACTTTAAGGTGATAATTATTAGGATAGATAACCGCCTCTATCTTCTGGGCAAGGAGTGTGGTATCGGAATTAGCAAACTGGCACACCCGATTTCCTATGCAGGCAGAAACGTTCCTTGTACCGCCGGAAGGATACCCTTTTTCAGGCTCTTCCAGAATAACATTACTATTTTTTTCAATCTCGTAAATCATCTGCCTCATAAACTCTCTGACTTTTTCTATGTCAGAAAGCTTAACCCCCGGGATCTCGTAACCCTGACGGGTGGTCAAATGAACTGTCCCATTGCCAAATCTCTGCGCCAGGTCTTTAACAACATCCAGATACTTAGCTTCAAGATGCCCCCCGGGAACCCTCAGCCTTACGGCAGTTTCACCACGCACTTTGGAAACGCGAAAGGCATTCTTAATTATTTTTTTAGTGTTATACATTTAACCTTTTTCTTTATGCGTAGCGATACAATAAAGGGCTCCCACGAAGAAGGCCCCTCCAACGATATTTCCTAAAGTTACATAAAATAAGTTCCGGCTGTATCCTAACCAGGATACGGCCTGAGTATGCGGCGCGAATAAAGACATAGCTAATAATGTCATATTCGCTATGCTATGTTCGTAACTGCAGGCAATAAAGGCGAACAGGCACCAGAATATCAAAATACACTTTGCGGTATCGCTCTTGGCGCGAGCCGATGTCCAGAGGGCAAGACAAACCAGCCAATTACAGAGAATACCGCGCAAAAATAACTGCATTGCGTCCAGATTCATTTTTATTGCCGAGACCTTCTCTATAAAACTAGCGGCATGAGAGATTGCCCCTGAGTTTACCACCAGATATGCCAATAAGAGAGAACCGATCAAGTTGCCCAGCCAGGAAAATCCCCAAACCTTCAGGAGCTCTGCCAAAGTCACTTCCCGCTTAAGAAGGCCTATGGCCATAAACATATTGTTTCCGGTAAAAAGCTCGGCCCCGGCAAACACAACTAAAGTTAAGGCAATGCCAAAAGAAATTCCCATAAGGATCCTTAGAAATACTGAATTAGCTTCAGCCAGCGGCGCCCCTACAGAAAATATCAAAACTATGCCGATGCCGATATAGCTGCCGGCTAAAATACTTGAAACTATGTAAGAAAAAAATGACCTCTTAAGATAATCTATCTTAAGCCTTGCCGCCTGCGAAATGATTTTTACCGATTCTAGATACATGGTGGTCCTCCTTCATTTAATCTATCAATTCCTTCGCCTCTGTATAACTAAACACCGGCCCGTCAATACACACATATTTATCGCGTATCCGGCAATGTCCGCACTTACCGACCCCGCATTTCATATGCCTTTCAAAAGACAGCCATATATTCTCTTCCTTTACCTCGCAGGCCAAAAGCTCTCTTACCGAATTCTTCATCATTAGAGGCGGGCCTATAAGAATGGCCCTTGTATCCTTTCCGATACCCTTCACATTTTTAATAAAACTAACCACAAAGCCAATGCTTCCCAGCCAGGCATAATCTTCATCGCCATCAACCGTAATTTCTATATCTATACATTTATTACTCATATGGGATTTCTTCCAGCTTTCTAGCTCCTGCCGGAAAAGAACATGCTTGGGAGATTTAAACCCTGCTAACACATCCAATCTTTTTAACAAAGAACTCTGTTTATAAATATAGTGTTCGATTACCGGCTTGACTGCTGCCAAGGCAGAGCCCCCAACTATAACCAAAAGATGCTCGTCCTTAAATTTCTCCAGAGGAAAACTATTGCCGTAGGGGCCTCTAACATAAATGATATCCCCTGGATTAAGTTTAAAGATACGGGAGGTAACCTGCCCGACATTCCTTATGGTAAGCTCAATTCCGCGCGCCTCAAATCCGCTGATAGAAACAGGGGCCTCTCCGACATAAGGAAGCGAAACCATAACAAATCTTCCCGGCTCTTCCTTAACCTTATAGTCAAGCAAAAACGACCATTCTATCGAGGTGTGTCTTCTAATACTTATTATCTCAGCTGGATTCGGTAAATAAATATTATCCGGAGGGATAGACTTTCCCCTCCATTGAGGAAAGGTCTTATCCATTTGCCGCGCGGGCCTCAATAATATGATTTATTTTCTCAATACATTTAAACATACTTATGTATTCCGGGCACACATCGTCGCAGCGGCCGCAGCCAACGCACATATTGATTCCATGCCTCTTTCTAAAATCGTAAATCTTATGAAACACTCTATATCTTAGTTTATCTCCTTCTTTAACTCTAAAATCGTGGTTTCCTGCTAAAAGGGAAAAATTTTTCACCTGGCAGGATGACCATATCCTTTTCCTTTCACCTGTAGCCCCATCTTCAGGGAGGATATCTTGAACGCTAAAACAGGTGCAGGTAGGGCAGGATATAGTGCACCTGCCGCAGGCAATGCAGCGCAGAGTATATTCTTTCCAGATATCATCCTCAAAAATAGAAATATCAGCATCCTCTGGTATACTAACAGAGCGCGCATTTTGCTCCACAAAATGCGGGTCTTCAACCACTTCTATATTATCGGGAAAGCATATCTCTAGTTCTTTATCCTTTATCTGGACTTCATATCCATCATCGATTTTCCTTATAAAAGCTGAGTAATTATCCGTTTTATTGGTTCCGAAGCTAACACAGAAACAGTTCTCAAGAGATTTTTCGCATTCGATTAAGAAAATTTTTACCCTCTGCCGTCTCTTTTTATAATAGGGATCTTCGAAGCCGTCCTTTAAGAAATGCGCGTCCGTAACTTGAATTGCATGGATATCGCATGAGCGCAAAAAAATAATGGTAGCGCGAATCTCTCCATCAACTTCTTCTATTCTATTATTTTGAAATGTAAACAATGTTTGGCGAATGGGGAACAAAGCATGTTTAGCGGAAAAATATGTCTTTTTAAAGAACTCGATCTCATCAAAACTATTCACTTCATCGTATGTTAAAAGACCTGTATCCGAAAACCTGCCCATTCCGGGATTCTTAACCGGTGCGATAATTGTATAATGCCGGCTTAGGATATCGAAGACCGCCATAGCTTCTTTATAACTAAATCTTATCATCTTTGGTATATCAGTCATGATTCACCCATTTATATAGTGGATCTTTGGTCTTTACACTAGCAAGTATACGGACCGATATTAAATCCAGGTTACGCTTAAGTTAAATCTCGATTAATTTTTCCGGCTCCCGCAGTATAAATTTTTTGCTTGACAAAATCTAATACCTTGCTATTATATTGCTAATAATAAGAACTATTACTATTATGATAAAAGAAAAGATTCTAAGAAGAAAGAGCAGGCAAAGGCAAATAATCCTGGATGAGCTGAAAAAACTTAAGACCCATCCCAGGGCGGATTTCTTGTTTAAGATAGTAAGAAAGAAATTGCCTAATATCAGCTTTGGAACGGTATATCGCAATCTAAACTTATTAAGAGACCAGGGAGAGGTTTTGGAATTAACTTGCGGGAAACACGGCTGTCGTTACGATGGAACGGCTACTAATCATTATCATTTTTCCTGCCTTAAATGCGGGAGGGTCTTTGATCTGGATCAACCGGTGCTAAGGGATTTGGATATGAAGGTAAGTAATAAAAGCGGCATGGCGGTTAACTACCATCGAACAGATTTTTATGGTTACTGCAGGGAATGCAAAAGTAGAAATATGAGCGCGGATAAATAGAAAGGTGGCGATAATGGAAGAGCTAAATGCCTTGAAGATTGGTGAAAAAGTTCCCGAATTTGAACTGGATGTTTATTTTCCGGACAAGAAAGATTTCGGCAAGATAAAATTCTCTGAGATTTTTAAAAAAGGGAACTGGTTGATACTTTTCTTCTACCCCGCGGATTATACCTTTGTCTGTCCTACGGAATTATCTGATGTGGGCGAGAAATATTCTGAAATTAAACAGTTCGGAGTTGAGTTAGTCTCGGTAAGCACCGACACGCATTTCGTACATTACGCCTGGCAGCAGCAGGAGAAATTGCTTTCTGAGATTAAATATCCCATGGCTGCAGACCCGACGCATAATCTTTCTAAGGCCTTTGGGGTCTATGATGAGAAATCCGGCCTCAGCTTGAGGGGGACATTCATTATCGATCCTGACGGGAAACTCCTCGCCTCCGAGGTGAATTATTTCCCTGTCGGGAGAAATTCCGACGAGCTCTTGAGGAAACTCAAGGCCTTTAAATATGTCCGGGAAAATCCCGCCAATGTTTGCCCGGCAAAATGGCAACCCGGGAAAAAGACCTTAACTCCCGGTAAGGAAATTGTGGGGAAGGTAGGAGAAAGTCTTACGCGATGAATTTGTAGCCGATGTTGCGAAGGGTTTCGATGAAGGTGTGTTTCCGGTCCTCTATCTTGCTGCGCAGGCGGCGGATATGGACATCCACCGTGCGGGTCCCGCCGTAGTAGTCATATCCCCAGATCTTATCTAGAAGCTGGTCGCGGGAATAGACCCTGCCCTTATTTGAAGCGAGGAATTTGAGGAGTTCGTATTCCTTAAATGTGAGCTCTACCTTGCTGCCATTTAATAATACCTCATATCTGTTGACGTCTATTACGAGGTCGTCGACCTTTATGAGGTCTTTGGAATCGGTCGGTATGACCTTTTTGATGAGCGCCTTGATGCGCGCGACGAGCTCCGCGCCGTTAAAAGGGGTTATTATGAAATCGCCGATGCCGGGTAAATTATCCAGCAGCTGCATCCCGTCCTCGGGCAATATGACGAAGACCGGCGTCTCTTTAAGGAATCTGTCTTTCTTGAATGCGCGCAAGACCGCATGCGCGTCGAAGTTCTTGGGAGAAGTGAAATCGAGGACCATTATGTCCGGGCGCCTTTGTAACGCTTCCTCATAGACGGGCTTCAGGTCGGTCTCTTCGGATGAAAATACGGAATAGTCAGCGTCCTTCAGCGCTTTTTTGGCGCGCTTAAGGCCCTCGTCCTCTATGCCCAATACCAATATGCCGCTCATATCTTTACCGCCATCATAGAGATGCCGTTATTGTCGGCAAGCGCTACCGTCTCTTCTTTATCTATTATAAGCGTCTTCTTCGCCTCAATAGCAAGGCAGTTCGCTTTTACTTCGGCCATCGAACGTATCGTCTGCGGCCCGATTACAGGAATATCGAATTTCATATTCTGCTTAGGCCGCGCTACTTTTATCACGACGCCGTCCGGCCCGGCAAGCCGTCCGCCGCGCCTTATCATCGCGTCGGTGCCCTCTATATCCTCGACCGCGATGACAGCTTTATCCTTCACAAATATGGAAAGCCCTATATCGAGGCCGGCGACTTCCTTTGCTATCCTCGAGCCGAATTTTATATCTTCCTCCTGTGCTGACGCAGGTTTCTCTTTTGTAAGCGCGCCTTCATCCGGAAGCAGGTCTTCCAGGAACAAAGTCGAGTCCAATAATTCCACTCCGGCGGACTTTAACGTGGAGGTGATCATCGAGAGCAACGTATCGTCTTTTTTATCAAGGGCCTTTACGAGTATGGACTTCATGAGGCCGTCTATCTTTAATGCTTCGTTAAAGATGCGCGATTTTGTGATACCGCCGGCCATTACGGCTCTTTTGATGCCTTCGGATTTGAATATCTCGAGCACTCTGGAAAGCTCGCCGAGCCTTACCCGGTAAAATTTGTCAACGAGGCGCTCGAGGCCGGGCTTCGTCTCGCCCTCGATGCCGATGGCGACGACTTTTATGCCCTTTGATTTCGCCGCTTTTGCGAAAAGAAGCGGAAAATCGCTTTTACCCGCGATTAAACCTATAGTCTCCATTTTGTTTTATCTTGAGATACCTCTCTCAGAGGCGGCAGTGAATTCTACAAGGTAGTCTACTTCAGGGCACTTCCGGACTTCCGATTTTATCTCATCTAAGGCATGGGAAACGGTAAGCCCGGAATTAAATAGTATCTTGAAGGCTTTTTTAAGGGCGTTCCTCGATTCCTGCGGGACCTTTGCCCTCTCTAGGCCGACGGCATTAAGGCCGTATATCTTCAGTGGGTGCCCGTCACTCATGGAAAAAGGCACCACATCCTGCGTGACCTTCGAGCAACCGCCTATGATAGCGAGTTTTCCTATGCGCACGAACTGATGGACGCCGGTAAGCCCTCCGATATCCGCCTTCTCCTCGACGGTGACATACCCGGCTAACGTGCCGCAATTGGCGATGATCGCCCCGTCTTTTATCACGCAATCGTGCGCAACGTGGCAATACGCCATCAAAAGGACCTTATTGCCGATCACGGTCGAAGATTCCTTGTCCGTCCCCATGTTGATGGTGACATATTCGCGGATGATATTGTTATCGCCTATCTTGACGTAGCTTCTCTCGCCCTTGAATTTCAGGTCCTGTGTAATAGACCCTATCACGGCGCCGGTAAATATCCTGTTGTTCTTGCCGATAGTGGTGTGACCATCGATGACCGCGTGCGCGCCTATCACGGTGCCGCTGCCGACCTTGACGTCAGGACCGATTAAACAATAAGGGCCGACTTCCACTCCGTCGGCCAACTCTGCCTTTTTGTCTACAATCGCCGTAGGATGAATCTTCATTTTATACCTGATAAAAAACTATTCGGACGCCTCTTCGCCGCCGACGAGCGCGAACATCAGTTCGCCCTCGGCTACAACTTTACCATCGACCGTGGCGACAGCCTTGACCTGCACGGTCTTCGACCTGAGTTTTAAAACCTCGGTCTCGAGGACAAGCTGGTCGCCCGGCACCACCGCCTTGCGGAACTTGACCTTGTCCATCGACATGAAGAAGGCGTACTTGCCGAGATTCTCTCTTTTATTCAACATCATTACGCCGGCCACCTGCGCCAGCGCTTCCATTATTAATACTCCCGGCACTATCGGCCTGTTCGGGAAATGCCCTGGGAAATAAAATTCGTTCATCGTGATGTTCTTTATGCCGACCGCCCTCTTGTCATCCTCGAGCTCGATTATCTTGTCGATCAAAAGGAACGGATAGCGGTGCGGCAATATCTTCTGGATGTCGTTTATATCGAGCGGCGTCCCTACGATGCCCGGCCCTTTCGATTCGATGGCCCCCGCGCGCATACGTTCCTGCTGCTGTCTTATCTTCTGAAGGAGCCTTATATTTAAAGGATGCCCGGATTTGACCGCGATGACGTGGCCCTTTATAGGCATCCCTAAAAGATAGAGGTCGCCTATCAGGTCGGATATCTTATGGCGCGCGAATTCGTCGTCAAATCTCAATTTGTTCTTTATTACGCCGTCTTTCCCGACGACAAGCGTATTCTCCCAGCTCGCGCCTCTACCGAATCCCTGTCTTCTGAGTTCCTCGGCCTCGGCCTCGAGGCAGAAGGTCCTTGTCGAGGCTATCTCCTTTTCGTATGTCTCCGGTATTATCACGACAGAGACATACTGGGATTTTAACAGCGGATGGTCGTAACTTAACATATATGAGATCTTGAATTCGGAATCAGGGAGTATAGCAAGGACCGTATCGTTCTCCTCAAGCCATATCGGGTCCTTTACGGTAAAGGACCTCTTCTGCTCGGGCTGTGATTCTATGCCGGCTTTCTTTATCAGTTCGACAAACGGCAGCGCTGAGCCGTCAAGCCCGGGAAGCTCCGGGCCGTTTATCTCGATCTTGACGTTATCTATCATCAAACCGCTGAGCGCGGACATAAGATGTTCGACGGTGTGGACCTCAACGCCTTCACAGGACAAAGATGTCCTCCTGAGTCTGCGGCTCAATTCCATGACGTTGGCTATATTCGCCTTTATGACGGGCTTATTGGGGAGGTCAACGCGTATAAAGCTTATCCCGGCATTAGGCTCCGCCGGCAGAAGGCGCACCTTTACCTTAGCTCCGGTATGAAGACCTACCCCTTCTAACTCAACTGCGTTTTTTATTGTCAGCTGTTGTTCCATCTGAGATCTTCTTTTCTAACTGGTCTACTTTCTCTTCGAGTTTCTTCAACTCATCCACGATCTGCGGCAGGCGCGACACAAAAGCGTTCAACCTCTTCGCCTCATCGTGCTGCCTTGCGGGATAACCCGAAACACACGTATTTGCCGGGACCGGCTTCGTGACGCCGGCCTGAGCCGCGAGTATCGCGTTATCGCCTATCGTTATATGGCCGACGAGGCCCGCCTGTCCGGCGATCGTTACATGCTTTCCGATCACCGTCGAGCCGGATATGCCCGCCTGCGCTATTATTATAGAATCCTCTCCTACTATCACGTTGTGGGCTATCTGGACGAGGTTGTCTATTTTTGTCCCGCGCCCTATCACCGTCTTTCCGAAGCGCGCCCTGTCGATGGTGACATTGGCGCCTATCTCGACGTCATCCTCGATGAGGACCGTGCCGATCTGAGGTATCTTGTGGTGTTCGCCATCTACTGTCGCAAACCCGAAGCCGTCGCTTCCGATGACAGTCCCTGAGTGCACTATCACCCTGTTGCCTATCTCGACCTTTTCGCGGATCGCGACATTCGGATAGATAAGGCAATCGCATCCTATCTTTGCGCGATATCCGATATAACTGCCGGCATAGATTATCGTCCTATCCCCTATGACGGCATCGTCGTCAATGACGACATACGGCTGCAACGCCACGTCCTGCCCCAGCTTGACATTTTTCCCGATGACCGCGGCCGGATGTATGCCGCTTGGATATTTCTGGTCGTTCGGCATCAGGATGGAGATCACTTTGGCAAACGCCATTGAAGGGTTACTCGTGCGGATCACCGGCTTGGGTGCGGTTGTTATCTCGCGGGAAGTTATTATAGCGGCCGCTTTGGTCGTATCCATAAGCGGGGCGTAACGCGGATTAGCCAGAAACGCCAGGTCGCCTTCTTCCGCTTCCCTTATGCCGCTTATGCCGGTTATCACGACGTTGCCGTCGCCTATAACCTCGCCGTCTATCAATTGCGCAATCTCTTTAAGAGTCTTGTGTATCGCCGGACTCGTTCCAGACACTTACTATTTCTTTCCCTTGACGGCGTATTTGTCGTTTAATATTTTAATGATCCTGTCGGTCAGACTATCCGCGTCGCCTCCGAACAATACCGCACGGCTATCGAGGATATAAGCATACTTTTCCTTTTTAGCGATCTCGTCTATGCTATCCTTTATCTCCTTGAGTACCGTCCTTGCCATATCGTCGCGGTCTTTTCTGAGCTCGTCTCTCGATTCCTTATCGAAATCCTGAAGTTTCTTTAACTTCTCCTCGACGGCCGCCTGCTTCTTTGCTTTATCTTTATCCGCGGATAGATCCAGCTCATCCTTCATCTTCTTTATCTCGGCGACCAGCTTGTCTCTTGCGACCTGTTTGGCGTTGCTTTTGGTCTCAAGCTGCTTATCGAGGTCTTTTGTCTTGTTATATTCATCGAAGACCTTACCGAGATCCATATAAAGTATCTTTCCCTCTGCCGCGCGCGCCATGTTTACGGCCGCCAGAGATAATGAAACAAAAAACGCCATGATGACCAACTTAGAGATCAACTTCATCTTCCTTCTCCTTTCGTGTTAAAAAGCCCTGCTTAGGCTGAAATGGAACCTTCCTATTTTCTTCTCGCCCGGATCGACTTTGAGCGGGTAGCCATAATCCAGTTTTACCGGCCCGACGGGTGTCTTGACCCTGACGCCGGTACCGGCGGAATACTTATAACCTCCGCTGCCGAAATCGCCTTCCTTCTGCCAGACATTACCTGCGTCCATGAATATGGCTCCTTTGAGGAAATCGATAACCGGAAAGACGTATTCAGCGCCGCCGATAAGCATTGCTTCACCGCCTAACGGACTGTTTGTAGCCGGGTCTTTCGGGCCTACTCCTCTTTCCTTGTAACCGCGTATGCTATCGGCGCCGCCCGCAAAGAACCTTTCATATATCGGAACTGCATCAGAGCTTCCGAACGCGCCGACCACGCCTGCTCGCGCAGAAAGCTTTAAGACATGCCTCTCGAAGAACGGAAAATAAACGCTTGATGAACCGAAGTATTTCACAAAATTTTTATCGCCCTGTAAAGGCCCGCCAGCTCCCTGGACCGAACCGTATAAGACATATCCTTTCGTAGGGCTCATAGCGGAATCCCTCGTATCTCTCGTCAATCCCAGGCTCAGGCTCGAGATAATGTTAGATCCCTGCTCTTTCTGGAGGTCGACTAAAGCTGTATCGTCGACGTCCGAAATCTTGACATCCTCCAATCTATACATCATATCGGCCCTGTCGTAATCATCAAACTCCTTGCCCAGCCTTAAGTCCCCTCCTCTCCTCCTCTCGCTATAGCCATAACCTACGTCTGCCGCCTTGAGGTGAGTATTTTGGTAGACGTCGAATCCGAAGAGGTACGGATAATCGAATACCCAGGGTTCGGTGAAACTCAACTGGTAATCCCTTCTTACGGTACCCAATTCTGCCCTGATAGCAAGCTGCTGGCCCCCACCCGTAAAAGTAGGGAAGTTCGTTATGTCAAAATTACGCTGTGTGACCTGGACAAAACCGACCAGTTTATCGACTGTCGAGAAACCGCCGCCGAAGGAGAATTCACCCGTCTTAGTTTCCTTAACATCGACGATGAGGTTCGCCTTATTGTCCGCGGTCTTTTCCGTGTCAAAAGTTATATCCTCGAAATAACCGAGATTATAAAGCCTCTCCTTCGAGCGCTGGAGTTTCTTGCCATCGAAAGGCTGTCCCGGACGGAGCCTGAGCTCCCTCCTGATGACTTTGTCTTTGGTGCGGACGTTGCCCTTGATCTCTATCTTATCTACGAACGTCAGTTCGTTCTCGACAATAGTATACTTCACATCTATGTTGTTAGTCTCGGCGTTAAGCGAGGTCTCAGGTTTTACGGTAGCGTAGATATATCCTTTTTCGAAATAGAGTCCCTGCATCGCGTCGGCATCGGTGCGCATAGCCTCCTGGCTGAAGGCCTTTCCGACCGTCATCTTAATGGCTTTCCTTATGTCCTTCTCGACGATGACCGCGTTTCCGGTGGTCGCAACCGTATTGACTAGATACTCCTTGCCTTCATCGACCTTTATGTTTATCCAAAGGAACCTGCCGTCTTCGTCGTATTTGAGTTCCGGCTCCAGTTTGATGTCGAGGTAACCGCTATTTTCGTAAAATACTTTTACCTTCTCGAGATCGCCCTCAAAGGCATCCTCATTGAATATACCCGACCTGAAGAACCACCATGCGGTCTTTGTGGCCATCAGCTTGATGAGCTGGCCTGACTTGAACGCCTTGTTCCCCTCAAACGTGATCTTTCTTATCTTTACCCTCTTGCCCTCATCAACCATGATCGTGACGACCGCCTTATTGGTCGCCGGGTCAAGCCTTATGGCATAATCTACCTTAGCGTGGGTAAATCCCTTCTTATAATAAAGCTCCCTTATGACTTTTATGCTCTCTTTGAGCTGGCGCTCGTCAAGGATCTCGTCCTGTTTTATCTTAAGCTCCTTCTTGAGCCTCTCGTCCCTGAACGCTTTGTTCCCGGTGAAGATTATCTGGCCGATCGGCGGTTTCTCGACCACTACAAAGGTGATATCGAGGTTGTCTTCATATTCTTTTATCTCGGCCTTGACGTCTGAGAAATATCCTATGCCGTAGATGCGCTTTATATCCTCGTCTACGGTATTCTTTTTGTAGGCTTCGCCTTGCTTACTCTTTACTTTCGAGAGTATGAGAGATGAGGAGACGGTCTTATTGCCTATGATATAGACGCCCTTTACGGTCTTTTCGACCGACGCGGCCCCTGGTTCTTCGGAAAACACTGGTTTGAAAAATAGCGCCAAAAGGGCTAATAGGAGAAGTGCTCTGGAGAAAATCTTCATAAATACAGGGGTCCTCATTATTAGACCCTTCCTTAATCGGATCAGGAAGGTCTATCCTTTAGGATTAAATATTCAATTTAACATACGTGAAAAATAATGTAAAGCAAATTGTAAGGGTCTACCCTTTAGGATTAGCCATCCTGCCTTACAGAGAGGTTCTCGAACCTCGTAAATTCTTTCAGGAACGCGAGTTTCATCGGTCCGGTCGGGCCGTTGCGCTGTTTGGCTATCATCAGCTCCGCGATGCCCCTGTTGTCGTCCGTGGGATTATAAAACTCCTCGCGGAATAATAAAAGCACCAGGTCGGCATCCTGCTCGATAGCGCCTGATTCACGCAAGTCTGCCAATTGGGGACGCTTATCGTCCCTTCCCTCCGGCTTCCTCGAAAGCTGGCTTACGGCGATAAGCGGAATATCCAGCTCTTTCGATAATGCCTTCAGGGAACGCGATATATCGGAGATCTCCTGCTGCCTTCCCTCCGACCTAAAGGAGGGACTTTCAAGCAGCTGCAGGTAGTCGACTATTATAAGGCTGATGTCATGCGTCGATTTAAGCCTTCTGGCCTTTCCCCTCAACTCCAGCACCGAAAGCGCAGAAGAATCGTCTATAAATATGGGCGCTTCAGAAAATTTACCCGCCGCGTTAACGAGGTGCGGCCAGTCGGTCTGGGAAAGGAAGCCCGTCCTTACCTTGCTGGCATCCACCCTCGCATGGGAACAGAGCATCCTCTGGGCCAGCTGTTCTTTGGACATCTCAAGGCTGAAGACGGCCACCCCCTGTTTTAGCACGATCCCGACGTGTTCGGCGATGCAGCATGCCAAGGCACTCTTGCCCATCGAAGGCCTGCCGGCGACGACTATAAGCTCGCCTCCGTGCAATCCTGAGGTCATCTTGTCAAAATCATCGAATCCCGTCGCCAGACCGGTTACATTAGTCTTCCTCTGATAGAGCGAATCTATCGTCTCTATGGAACCCTTTATTATCTCTTTGAGCGAGACAAAACCTCCCTCGACCTTCTTCGAGGTTATCTCGAATATCATCCGCTCCGCTTTGTCGAGTATCTCCTTCGCCTCATCCTGCGCGTCATACGCAGCCGAGAGTATGGTCGTCGCGCTCGTTATCAGGCTGCGGAGCATATTCTTGTCCTTTACTATCTTCGCGTAATGGCTGATATTCGCGGCGGTGGGTACGAAAGTCGTAAGGGTAGTGAGGTAATTTATGCCGCCGGCCTCCTCCAGCTCGTCCCTTTTCTTGAGTTCGTCGACGAGCGTTATGAGGTCCACGGCCTTATTGTTGCTGTAAAGGCTGACCATGGCGTTGAATATTATCCTGTGGGCCTGTTTGTAGAAGGCGTCTTCCTTAAGCAGTTCGATCGCGTGCGATATAGCCTCCTCCTCGATCATCATCGAGCAGAGGACGGCCATCTCAGCCTCGAGGTTCTGCGGCGGGAGTTTCTCTAACGAAATATCTTTGCCTTCTTTGCCCTGAGCCATTTTATTTCTTCACCACCCAAAGTTTAAGGTTTGCGGTAATCTCCTGATGCAGTTTAATGGGTATCTGGAATATCCCTATCTGGGTTATATGGTCCTTGAGCTCCACCTTCTTCTTGTCGATATTTATCCCTTCGGCCTCCAGCGCCTTCTGGATATCGGAGCTTGTCACCGAACCGAACAATTTATCGTCCTTTCCGGCCTCGACCGCGATCGTGCAGGAGATCTTCGATATCGCGTCGGCAATTTTGGCGGCTTCCTGCTTTTCCTTCTCCATCGCCTCGGTCTTCTGTTTCCTGTTGGCCTCCGCCACCTTTATGTTCTGCTCGGTCGCGGATAACGCTATGCCGCGCGGGAAAAGGAAATTCCTGGCGTAGCCTTCGCTGGCCGATACGACATCGCCGGATTTCCCGAGATTATCGACATCCTTCAATAAAATGATCTTTGTCGCCATTGGACTGCCCTCTTTCTATATTTATCTTCAACGCTATACTGTAGTGTAAGGTATAAACGCGACGAGGCGCGCCTTCTTTATGGCCCTCGCGAGCATGCGTTGGTGTTTCGCGCAATTGCCCGATATCCTCGACGGTATTATCTTGCCCCTTTCGGTGACGAACTTCGCGATCCTCATCGTATCCTTGTAGTCTATCGCCTTTACCTTCTCTCCGCAGAACTTGCAGACCTTCTTCCTGTATACCCTTTTCTCTCTTCTTTCCATCTCGCTTTTATTTTCTCCTTGGCGTGTAGGTTAAAACGGCGCATCCTCTCCGGATGGCACGTTAGTTTGCGTATCCACAGGTTCGGTCTCAGCGCCGCCTTCCTGCTTACTGCCTTTGGCCCTGCCGAGGAATTGCACCCTCTCGGCTATCACTTCGACGGCAGAGCGTTTCTCGCCCTGCGGCGTCTCCCAGCTGCGGCTCTGGATCCTGCCCTCAACGAATACAGGGCTGCCCTTCGAAAGGTACTCGCCGCACGTCTCGGCCATCTTCGCCCAAACGACTACCTTGATATATGAGACCTCTTCCTTCTTCTCGCCCTGCTGTGTATAGACGCGGTTTACGGCGACGGTGAATGTCGTGACGGCGCTTCCGCTCGGTATATATCTGAGCTCAGGATCGCGGGTAAGATTGCCGATCAGGAATACTTTATTGAGATTAGCCATGGATACTTCTCCTATTGGGCTTCATCCCGTTAAGCCGGGACTTCGTGTATAAAAATAACGGCCCTGAGGACCGATTCGTTTATCTTGTAGAGCCTCTCTATCGCCGTGATCGACTGGGGCTCGGCGGTAAAATACACCAGGAAGTAGCGGCCTTTCTTCTCTTTCTTTATGGGATAAGCGAGGTCCTTAGTCCCCATCTCCTCTTTGCCGTCAACTTTCCCGCCGTTCTTCGTTATGACTTCCACGACAGCGGCCGTGAGTTTCCCGTACTCTTCATCGCTTAAGTTCGGTTTAAGTATAAAAAGTCCTTCGTATTTCTTCATCTTCCTTCCTTTCTATTCTTCAGATTGAACTGATTTGCGGCGCATTCGACGCCGTCTTTGACCCATGTTTCGCAGCAATCGGCGGAAGTCTCCATTACTTCGTCTAAGATCGCCTCTTCGGCCTTCTTGAAAGTCGATAGGACGTATCCGCTCAGGTTCGCGCTTCCGGTATCCTTGCTGATACCTATCCTCAGCCTGGCGAAATCGCTACTGCCGAGATATTCGATAATTGAAGTCAAGCCGTTGTGGCCGCCGGCAGAGCCGCCGGCCCTTATCCGCACGATACCGAGAGAGAGATTGACGTCATCGCAGACGACAAGCAGGTCCTGAAGTCCCGTCTTCTTGCGTGAAAGTATCGCCTTGACCGCCTCTCCCGACCTGTTCATATAGGTCTGGGGAAGCGCTATGGCGACTTCCTCTCCGATGACCCTTCCCCTTCCAATGAGCGAATTAAATGCTTTCGTGCTTAACCTTATGCCGTGCTTATCGGCCAACGCGGAAGCTGCCATAAAACCCACGTTGTGCCGCGTCTTTCCGTATTTCCTCCCGGGATTTCCGAGGCCGATGATTATCTTCATCCCGCACCTATAGGTGCGGGACAAATCCCGTTATTCATTATTCCTTCTTTTCCTTCTCCTTGGCCTTCGCTGCGGCTTTAGCCGCTTCTTCCGCCGCTATCTCTTCAGGCTTCTTCTGCTTCAAGACCTCGGGTTCGGTCGGGGCCGTCTCGGCCTCGGCGGCGACTTCCTCCGGTTTGATCTCGATCGGTTTCTCTACCGCGAAGATCCTCACCTCAGGGTCATTTAGTATCTTGACGCCCTTCGGCACGGATATATCCTTAATGAACAAGGCGTCGCCTATCTTCAAGTTGCTGACATCGACTTCGAGTTTCTGCGGTATATCGGTAGGCAGACACTCCACCTGCACCTCCCAGAGGAGATGCTCGAGCACGCCGCCTTCCTGTTTCACGCCGGCAGCCTCGCCCTTTGATGCAAGGGGCACGTTCACCTTGATCTCCTCGGTCAAGGAGATCTCGTTGAAATCGACGTGCAATATATTACCGCTCAGCGGATCATGCTGGATCTCTTTTATTATGCAGGTCTTCGACTTTGCCTTCTCATCGTCCTCTATCTTGAGGTTGATAAGCGCGTTCTCGCCGGCGGAGGTGCGTAGCGCCTTTTCCATCGATTTTCTATCGAGGAAGAGCGGCACCGACCTCTCGCCCTTCCTGTAGACTATGGCGGGGATGATGCCCTTCACGCGCTCGCGTTTTACTACTTCTTTACCTAGTTCTTTCCTTGTTTTAGCTTCCAGTTTTACCTGTTCCATTTTCTCCCTTTCTTTAATTCGCCCCAGTAGGGGTGAATTAACCCCGCAGCCTGCGATGAAAATTTCGAAGAAATTTTCGAGCGTTTAGGCAAGGGGCTATTCCTCTATTGGTACACCTTGTCGAACAATGTGCTGATCGATTTTTCGTAGTGTATCCTCTCTATCGCCTGTCCCAAAAGCGGACCGACCGATAGCACCTTTATCCTCGGGATCAATTTATCCTCCGGTATGGGTATCGTGTCGGTCACTATTAATTCCTCGAGTTCGGAATTTTCAATCCTCTCAATGGCCGGCCCGGATAATACCGGATGGGTAGCCGCCGCGAATACTTTCTTTGCGCCGGCATTCTTGAGCGCCGCGACCGCCTCGACTAATGTGCCGGCTGTAGCGACAAGGTCATCTATAAGGCAGACGTTCTTGCCCCTGACCTCGCCCATTATATTCATTACCTCGGCTTCCTTGTCGTTTATACGCCTTTTATCTACGACAGCCAGGCCCGCCTTGAATTTCTTCGCGTATGCGCGCGCCATCTTTATGCCGCCTACGTCGGGCGAAACCACCACGAGGTTAGGAAGGTGCATCTTCTCGAAATATCTCATGAATGTATTGACCGCGAAGAGGTTGTCAAGCGGTATATCGAAGAATCCCTGTATCTGGCCGGCATGCAGGTCCATCGTCAATACGCGGTTCGCGCCGGCGACGGTTATGAGGTTCGCTACCAGCTTCGCCGTGATCGGGACACGCGGACGGTCCTTCCTGTCCTGCCTGCTGTATCCGTAATAGGGCATCACCGCGGTGATGCGGCGCGCGGATGAGCGTTTTATCGCGTCTATCATGATCAACAATTCCATAATATTATCGTTCCCCGGATAACAGGTCGGCTGGACTATAAAAACGTCCCTTCCCCTCACATCCTCATTGATCTTTATCCTTATCTCGCCATCGTTGAATCTATCGACTACGGCGTCCCCCAGCGGGACCTTAAGATAATTGCAGATCTTCTTCGCGAGTTCCGGATTGGCGTTGCCCGAGAATACGAGTAGGTCTTTATTATTCTTCATCTTTTGCCCTTTGCCTTTTTGGATTTATTCAATATCCTGGCCGGCACTCCGACAGCCACCGACCTTGCCGGTATGTTTTTATTTTTCAATATGACGCTTCCGGCGCCGGTCACGGCGCCGTTGCCCACCTTAACCGGGGCGACCAATATCGTGCCGCTCCCTACAAATACCTTATCGCCTATCACCGTCCTGCTCTTCTTCTTCCCGTCGTAGTTCGCGGTTATGGTGCCGCAGCCGACGTTCGTCTCCTTCCCGACCACGGCGTCTCCCAGATAAGTCAGGTGTTTCGCCTTGGCGTGAGACCGCAAGGTCGAGCGCACAATTTCGACGAAATTTCCGATCTCGGCATCGTCCTCTATCACGGTACCGGGCCTCAACCTGCAGAACGGCCCGATCGCGCAGCGTTTCCCTATCACGACGTCTTTCTCTATCACCGTGAATGGGTAGATGACTGTGTCTTTGCCTATCCTCGCGTCCGGCGAGACGAAGGTCGTCGCCGGGTCCAGGACAGTCACAGAGCCGTTTATAAGTTCCTTGATCTTCCTCCGGTTCAATACCGAATATGCTTTAGCCAAATCCGCCCTCGAGTTCATCCCGATAGACTCATCGGGATCGTCCGTCTTGAATGCGCTGACTTTCTTACCGTCTTCCAAAAGTATGGCGATCGCATCGGTCAGATAAAATTCCTTTTTGATCTTAGATTTCTGCACTTTGCTTATCGCTTCAAAAAGGTCGCGGCGGTCAAAACAATAGAGCCCTACGTTTATCTCCCGGATCTCTTTCTCTTCAGGGGTCGCTTCCTTCTCTTCGACGATCGCCTTTACGCCTCCGGAGATGTCCCGGATTATCCTGCCGTATCCCGACGGGTTGTCCATATCTACGGTCAGGACCGTGCAGGAAGACGCCGAAGCATCGTGCTGTCTTATCAGAGACTCTAAGGTCTCTTTTCTTACGAGCGGCACATCGCCGTAAAGCACGGCGATATCCCCGAACCGCGATAATTCCCTCTTTGCGGATTTTACCGCGTCCGCCGTCCCGAGCTGCCTCTTCTGGACGACGGGAACGGCTTTTCCCTTAAGGAACCGCCAGACCCCTTCGGCCCCGTGGCCGATGACGACAACCGGCCGATTGAATCCGCACGCCGCCGCCGCGTCCAGCACATGCTGCAGGATAGATCTGCCGTGCAGGTCATGCAGAACCTTTGGGGTGTCGGAATAGAAACGCGTTCCCTTGCCCGCGGCAAGGACTACACAACCGAAGCCGCTCAATTTGACCTTTTGTCTATGCTATTTTACGTTTGTCTTTGTCTTCGCCGCGCGCGACAAGTATGGGCATGGCCCTGCGCGTGACGCATTCGGGCGTGATTATGCACTCCGCGATCTCGTTCTGAGACGGAATATCATACATCACTTCGAACATTATCTCTTCGAGTATCGAGCGCAGGCCGCGCGCGCCGGTGCCCTTACGAAGGGCTTCCCTGGCGATAACGACAAGCGACTCTTCGGGGATCGTGAGTTTTACGTCCTCCATCTCAAAAAATTTGGAATATTGCTTGATTAGCGAATTCTTCGGCTTGACCAGGACCTCGACGAGGTCCTTCTCGTCAAGAGGATTGAGCGTCGCCACGACCGGCATGCGCCCCACGAATTCCGGGATCATCCCGAACTTCAAAAGGTCCTCGGGCTCGACCTGCGAAAGAATATCGCCGAGCTTCTTCGCCTTGCTGACCTGCGGCTCATCGAGGTGCGCGTTGAAACCTATCGTCTTCTTTCCTATCCGCCGCTCGATTATCTTGTCGATCGCCGAGAAAGTGCCTCCGCAGATGAAAAGTATATTGGTCGTATCTACCTGTATGTATTCCTGCTGCGGATGTTTTCTTCCGCCTTGCGGCGGTACATTAGCGGTCGTTCCCTCTAGGATCTTTAACAGCGCCTGCTGGACGCCCTCACCTGAGACGTCCCTTGTCACCGAGACGTTCTCGTGGGTCTTTCCGATCTTGTCTATTTCATCGATATATATGATGCCGCATTGCGCGCGCTTTACGTCGTAATTGCACGCCTGAAGAAGGCGCAAAAGTACGTTCTCGACATCCTCGCCGACGTAACCGGCTTCGGTTAGGGGCGTGGCGTCGCACAGGGCAAACGGCACATCGAGGACCTTCGCAAGTGTCCTCGCCAAAAGGGTCTTGCCCGAACCGGTCGGCCCGATAAGGAGGACGTTCGACTTCTCAAACTCGACGTCATGGTTCTGGACTTGTGTCATTATGCGTTTGTAATGATTATATACGGCAACGGAAAGCTGCCTCTTGGCGCGCTCCTGCCCTACGATGTATTGGTCGAGCTGGCGCTTTATCTCGGCGGGTTTTGATAGGTCCTTGACGCGGGATTCGCGTTTCTGCTTGAGATCCTCTTCCTCGTCGCTGGACAATATCTGTCCGCAAAGCTTGACGCAGCTCTCGCAGATATACGCGCCTTGCCCGGCAAACAACTTCCTTACTTTTTCGCGGGATTTACCGCAAAATGAACATCTCTCTGCCATTTTGTTTCCCCTATAAAACCCTAAATTCTCTCCTGATTCAATTCTATCGATAGAATAGGGCTGACTTCTTGTCTAACCGAATAGTCTTCAACTCTCTCTTCTTCGTCAGTAATCTCCCAAATAATCGAAGAAGCCTGTGGTAACGGAATTTGCTGACTCTTTTTTAGTAAAACTTCTAAATATATTCTGCGAGCATCAGTCAAATTCGCAATTGCTTCTTCGGGTGTTTGCCCATGACTCATGCAACCAGGTAATTCGGGATGACATGCCATATAACATGATAAACCATCGCTAGTTAGATCGGGAACTAATTCTATTGAATAGGGCAAATTAATATAATCCTCTATTCTATTCATCTTTATTCTCCTTCTAATGTTTTAAGCTGTTCTATCAGTTTAAGTGCATGTTGTATGTAGCCAATTGCTAAGGTTCGATGCCTACTGACGGTCGCTCTAAGTCCCTGATATTTAGGATGAATATACATTGTATGCCTTCTGCCTTCGTATGTCTCAAAACCAAAACCCTTGTATAAATCATCTAAATCATTAGGCCGCCAACCTGCTTTACTAGCGCGCATTCGCTCTAGTAATTTATCAGCTTTATCCATGATTAACAGTTCCATAATCCGCTAAGTAATTTGAATTACTTTTAAGGGTACTGTTTCTTTGAGATCGTCACCAATTAATATATGAAAAGCGTAATCGCCTGGTTTTTCAAATACAATATTATTAAGTTGAAGTATATTATTGTTCCTGATAGGTTCTCCGGGTTTAATGGTTTTTAATTCTAATTGTCCGCTTATCCCGAAAAGTTGTTTGCCGTCGCTATCGACTAGTGTCACTTCTATTTTCTTGGGTTGCCCCGTTTCAACCGGCAAAGCCTCCAAACGCATAACTAACTGCATCTGTGGATGCGTTGCCGGAAAAACGCGGCAATGAATAGCATCAAAAATACCTAAAATATTTAATTTGCCTTCTTTTGAAACATTTGAATAATCGGCCAATACAGCTAGCTTGACGTCCATCGATTACCCCCCATTTTAGAAACCAAAGGAGGAAGCTGTTCTATTTGGAAACAACTTCCTTACTTTTTCGCGGGATTTACCGCAAAATGAACATCTCTCTGCCATTTTGTTATGCCTCGCATTGGTTGCCCGGTGAGGATTCGAACCTCAACGCCGAGATCCAAATTCTCGTGTGCTACCCTTACACTACCGGGCAGAAGAGAATAAAACTAGGGTTAGTCTTCTTCTTCTGCGTACTCTACCCCTTTGGCTGGGGCAGGACCCTTTTTCTTCTCGGTATCAAAGGCATCCAGGACCTTCTTCTGGATGAGTTCCCTGAACTCGAGGGTGATAGGATGGGCTATGTCTTTGTGTTCCGCCTGGCGCTCTTTAGCCTCGCCTTCCGGACTTCTCGCAACCGGACGGGCGATAGAATCCAGGTTCGATCCGCAGTTATTGCAATATTTAGAGCGGACTACATTTTTAAAATTGCATTTCGGGCACGACTCCTTCATCTTCCTCGACGGCATGGCGACGAAGAGGCCCTTCTGCCCTTCGATGACCTTTATATTTCTTACGACAAACGCGCTGTCGAAAGTTACCGTAGCGTAAGCCTTAAGCTTCTTGTCCTGCCCCTCTTTCATGAAGATCCTGACCTCGGTGATCTGCATCTGCCCGCTCCTTTCCCCTCAGATGAATAATGGCCGGCTTATCACAAAGTATGCGCGACGAAAGCCTGCCACCCCTCCCTAAGTAAGAGCCTACTTTTAGCCTCCAGAGCCTCCTCTTTGCTCGAAGCCACCCCAAACACGGTAGGCCCGCTGCCGCTCATCATAGAAAGTTTAAGCCCCGCCTTTTTTATCGCGGATTTCATCTCGGAGATAGCGCTGAACTTACGTTCAACCGGGACTTCCAAGCTATTAAACAAAAGACCTTCGAGGTCCTCAAATCTCAGCCCTTTGAGGCGAACAGGGTTAATTCTACTATCAGACGGGGCCGAAGTCAAGCCCAAATTTAGGTCCTCATAGGCATCCTTCGCAAGTACCGGAAATCCAGGATTGATAAGAAGATACCAAAAACCGCCGTTTTTTGGCAGGTTTACGCACGGTTCGAGTATTTCGCCTTTCCCGCGACCGATCGCCCTGCCGCAATCGAGCAAAAAGAAGGCTACATCCGCCCCTATGGCGCTTCCTATCTCAAAAACCTGCTTTTTATCGAGTTTCAGTCCCCAGAGTTCGTTTAAGCCGCGCAAAGTATAGGCGCAATCTGAGCTGGCGCCTCCTAAGCCTGCGGCGACGGGGATATTTTTCTTTAGGGTTATCTCTACCCCGGCCGGCACCGCATATCTTTCTTGGATCATCTCCGCGGCTTTGTAGACGAGGTTGCGCCGGTCACAAGGCACTTGTGGATCGTCGCACTTGACCACAATATCTTTGGGGGTTGACTTTAAGGTCAACTCGTCACAGAGGTCTATGCGCTCGAATACGGTCTCTATTTCATGATAGCCGTCTGGCCGCTTGCGCAGCACTCTCAAATACAGGTTAATCTTGGCAGGGGATTTTAAGGTGATCACCGGATTACTTTTTGAGTTTAAGGACTTCGAGCGCCGCTTTCACGATGCCTTCGGCCGAAAGGCCGAAATATTTCATGAGTTCCAGGGCGTCGCCGGATTCGCCGAAACGGTCTTTTATGCCGACCATTCGCATGGGAACCGGACAATTCTCGACCAGTACTTCAGAAACCGCGCTCCCCATCCCTCCGACCACCGTGTGCTCTTCGGCGGTAACGATAGCGCCTGTCTCTATTGCGGCCTTTATTATCTCTTCCTTATCTATCGGTTTTACAGTGTGGAGATTTAATAGGCGGGCAGAGATACCCCGCTTCTTCAGTTCTTCATGAGCCTTTAAGGCCTCCTGGACCATTACGCCGGTCCCTATTATGGTGATGTCTGAGCCGTCAGCCATGCGCAGGGCTTTACCTATCCTGTAACTATCCTTGTAGTCGGTTATTATCGGAAAAGGCTCGCGCCCCAGCCGTAGATATATGGGCCCGGGATATGAGGCGGACGCTAGAGTAGCGAGTCGCGCCTCCTCGGAATCGCACGGCACGATCACCGTCATATTAGGCAATACGCGCATCAATGTTATCTCTTCAAGCGCCTGGTGCGAGGCGCCGTCAGGGCCGACTGATATACCGCCGTGCGTACCGGAAATCTTGACGTTCAAGTTCATGTAGCAGACCGAAAGCCTTATCTGGTCCCATGCGCGGCCCGAGGCGAATATGCCGAAGGTGCACGCGAAAGGGACTTTGCCGCTCAGCGCAAATCCCGCGGCTGTCGATATCATATCCTGCTCGGCGACCCCGAAGTTGAAAAATCTCTCCGGATATTTATCCTTAAACCAGTTGGCGCGCACCGAGGCGGTCAGGTCCGCGGATAATACTACTACATCCTTGTTGATCTTACCGAGTTCGACCAGCGCCTCGCCGAATCCGTCGCGTGTGGGTTTCAGGTTAGCCATATATTTAAAGCCCTTCTATCTCTTTGAGCGCTTTTTCAAGGTCGTCCTTCTTGAGGGCCGTGCCGTGGTATCCGGGCGCGTTCTTCTCGACAAATGAGACGCCCTTGCCTTTTACCGTGTGCGCGATTATCATCGTCGGTTTGCCCTTTATCATCTCGGCCCTGTCGAGCGCGTCCATTATCTGCTTGAAATCGTGGCCGTCTATCTCGATCGTATGCCAGCCGAAAGATAACCATTTGTCCTTTATCGGCTCAAGGTTCTTTATATCGCTAGTCCAGCCGTCTATCTGCTGTTTGTTGTAATCGATAATCGCGCAGAGGTTGTCGACCTTATAATGCGCGGCGGTCATCGCGGCTTCCCAGACCTGCCCTTCGTCCAGTTCGCCGTCGCCAAGCAGGCAATATACCCTGTAATCCTTGAAGTCCAGGCGCGCCGAAAGCGCCATCCCGTCGGCAATGGATAACCCCTGCCCTAAAGAACCTGTCGAGGCCTCGCAACCGGGAGTTACAAGGCTCGCATGCCCCTGAAGTATCGAGCCGCGCTTGCGCAATGTCATCAGCGCCTCGCACGGGAAAAATCCCCTGCGGGCGAGGACGGCATAAAGCGTCGGGCATGTGTGTCCCTTGGAGAGGATGAACCTGTCCCTCTCCGGCCATTTGATATTCTTCGGGTCGTGGCGCAATTTGTAATAATAGAGCGCGACGACGATCTCGACGCAGGATAGCGAGCCTGAGGTATGGCCCGAACCCGCCTCGGAAAGCATGGTCAGGACGTCTTTTCTTATCTCTTTGGCTAAATCTTTAAGTTGGTCTACGTTGGGCTTATTCACTGTTTCCGGGCTTTTTCAGATTTTTCAAGTTTCTCTTTGACGGCCTGCTGGTCCTGTTTTAATTCGAGCGATTTTTTCCACGCGTCTCTCGCCTTATCTATCAGGCCCTTTTTATAATATACATCCCCGAGATGGTCGTAAAGTATCGAGTCTTTCCCGTAAAGGACTATCGCCTTCTCGAGCTGGGTCATCGCCTCGTCTGTCATTCCCCTCTTGAAATATGCCCACCCGAGGCTGTCTACATAGGCGCCGTTATTCGGGCTTATCTCGAGCGCGCGCTTGATGAGGCCTATCGCCTCGTCGAGATTTATCCCCTCGTCGGCGTACATATAGCCGAGGAAATTCAACGCATCGGCATGTTTGGGATTAAGCTCGATCGTCTTTTTCAATTCCTCTTTGGCAAGTCCCTTGTCTCCCTGCCTCTCGTACTCGGAACCCAAATAGAAATACCCTTCGGCGTCTTTCGGAGCGAGCTCTATCGCCCTCTTGTAAGCGGCAAGGGCCTCGCCCTTCATATCCTTCTGCGCATAGGTCATGCCCTTTACAATGTAGGCGAGGTTGACGCGCGGCTCGTCCTTTATCGCGACCGCCTTATCCAGAAGTTTAAGCGCTTCATCCGGCTTCTTCTCGCTGAGGTAGACATACGCCAAATCAAGATAGCCGTCAAGCTTATCCGGCTCGAGGTCTATGATGAGCTTATAGGTAGTGACCGCGTCATCGGCTTTCTTATTGCGGTAATAAGCATGCGCGAGCAGGCTGTATACCTTCGTGTTCAGTGGTTCGGCCTCGAGGACCTTCTTGTAATCCTCTATCGCCTTGGCGAAATCACCCTTTAATTCGTAAATTATCGCCCTGCTCAGGCGCGCCTCGGTATAATCGGGGTTGAGTTTCACCGCCTCGCTGAAGTGCGCGAGCGCCTGGTCGTATTTCCCTAATTTTGTGTAAAAGATCCCTAACGTAAAATGTATGAGGACTGAGTCTTTGCCTTCCCTGAGGATATCCTCGTATATCTTGGTCGCCTCTTCGATCTTCTGCTGGACGACATAGAGATCGGCCAGGGAGGCGAGCGCCTTGATATTGTGCGGGTTTCTCTTTACGATATCCTCATATTGCTCGGCGGCCTTGTCGAACTTCTTTGTTATCGTATATAAGAGGGCGAGCGTAAACCGCGCCCTGAGGTCAGTCGGATCGTTTTCGAGGGCAACATTCAGATGTGCCGTCGCCTCATCCGGCTTGTTGAGCCGGATGTAATCGAGCGCTATGCTTGTATTTATGGTCGGGGAGTTAGGGTCTTGCTGTAAGGCCTTTTTGTATTCGTCGAGCGCTTGCTCGAATTTTAAATCGTTGTCGAGCATCTTACCCATCAGAAAATGGGCATAGGACTTGCTGGTTGCACTCTTCGATTTCGGGCCTTCTGAAAAAAGCGTATCATAATCGGAAAGGCGCTCTGAAGACCTACAATAGAGAGGTGACCCTTTTACTATCGCAAAAAGGGTCACCCCCATAATGGCGATGATAATGTACTTTTTCACCTATGGAAAGTCAGCTTTCCAAGAAGAACTTACTTCTTCTTATGTCTGTCCCTGCGGAGCCTCTTTTTCCTCTTGTGCGTCCTTATCTTTCTTCTTTTACGCTTTTTGCCGCACGGCATCTTGCGCTGCCTCCTTTTAATATATTACTTTATTGAGCGGATATTCGATTATACCTTCCGCTCCGGCTCCTTTAAGTTTGGGTATCAGCTCGCGCACCTGCTTCTCGTCTATTATAGTCTCTATGGCGCACCAGCCGGAAACGCTCAGCTGTGAAATAGTCGGCCGGCGCATGGCGGGAAGGATTCCCAAGACCTTCTTCAAGTTCTTATCCGCCACGTTCATCTTGAGGCCCACCTTCTCCTCGGCGGCTATAGCGCCCTTAAGGAGTATGGCGATCTTTTCTATCTTCGCCTTTTTCCATGGGTCTTTCCAGGATTTCCTGTTTGCGATCAATTGTGTCGTAGAGGTACAGAGCGTCTCGACGATCTTCAGGTTGTGCGCGCGCAGCGATGAACCTGTCTCGGTCAGTTCGACTATGCCGTCGACTAAGCCGGAATAGACCTTGGCTTCGGTCGCGCCCCATGAGAATTCTACGTCAGCTCTGACCCTCTTCTTCTTCAAGTAATCCCTGGTGAAATTTACGAGTTCGGTCGCTATCCTTTTCCCGTTAAGGTCTTTCACGCCGCGTATATTTGATTTTTCGGGGACGGCCAAGACCCATCTTACGGGATTTAGGCTCTGCTTAGCGTAGGTAAGCTCTTCGACGCGTACTATATCAGAACCGTTCTCGAGTATCCAGTCGTTGCCGGTTATGCCGCAGTCCAGGGTGCCCTGCTCGACATAGCGTGACATCTCTTGCGCCCTGAGCAACACCGGCACGAGTTCCGGGTCATCCGTAGAGGGGAAATACGACCTCTCCGAGGCGGATATGGAAAATCCGGCCTTTTTAAACAGTTTAAAGGTAGCCTCTTGCAGGCTACCTTTGGGTAAACCAATTTTTAGCTTAGACATGGCTCATATTTTATATTCTTGCGGCCCAAAAGTCAATTATATTTTCCTAGTAGGAGGAGGTGTCGATGATGACGAGCTCATCAACAAGCTCGTCGCTTGGAAGAGAGGCGACGGAATAGAGTTTGGGCTGGCCTTTGGTCGAAGACATCAGGACGAAGCTGACGACCATCACGGCAAGCGAGACCGTGACAAGGGCACGTTTAAATTCGGGATTTCTGAAGATGGAGACAAAGTCACTTACGGCATCGGCGAACGCAGCCTTTGCCGAAATCCGCCCGACATCGACTTCATCCAACTTGCGGCTTAATTCGCCGTCGAACTTCGCCCAGAAATCCTTCGATAAGTTCGGGGTCTTTCTCTTTGAGATGGCATCGAGCAGATCGTAAAATTTCATATTGGCCTCCTTATATCCTTGCCGATAGATACGGCGCGAGCATTTCCTGAAGCGCCTTCTCGGCCCTGAAAAGATGCACCTTAGCGGTCGACTCCCCGCAATCTATAACAGCTGCTATCTCGCTCAATTTCATCCCCTGTATATGCTTTAATATGAAGACCGCCCTCTGCTTCTCGGGAAGCCTGTTTACCGCCTCGTCCACCTTTTCCTTTATCTCCTTATTCACCGCCGCTTCCGACGGGTCAGGCATTTTATCCGCCGCCTCGGACGCGGCATTATCATCCTCTTCAAGCGGTAGTTCGAACGGCTCCATAAAAATCCTGGTCTTTACCTTCTTTCTCCTTAAAAAATCCCTGCACAGGTTCACCAATATCCTGTAAAACCAGGTATAGAACCCCGAGCCGCCTTTAAAATCCTTTATGCCGACATACGCCTTTACGAACGCATCCTGCAAGACGTCTTTTGCGTCCTCGGCGTTGCCGGTAAAATGAAACGCTAGGGCGAACGCCCGCCCCTTGTGTATGTCCACAAGGGAGCCGAACGCCGCCCGCTCGCCGCTTCTAGCCCGCTCGATAAGCCTAAGTTCGGAATCCACTTATAGTTCCGTCTACCTTGCCGGCGGCTCCCCTAAATTCTTCTTAAGGTCAGCGAGACTCTCCTCAAGCTTGTCGATCTTCTGCATCACTTGGTTAAATTTCTCGGGATCTTCCTGCTTAAGTTTCGCCAACCTCTCGCGGATTATCCCCTTCCTGTGTTCCATCATCTGCTCGGCCTGCTCCGGATGATCCTTCGCGAACTCGCGGAAACGCTGGAGCTTCTCAGCATTCTTCATAAACTCCATAAACTCCGGCCCTCTCTCGCGGTCGAAATCGGGCCCCGCCTCGGGCCTTAGAACCCCGAGGCGCATCGCAACGTGCTCGCGCGCCTCTTTAAGCAGGGCCTGCCTCGCCTGCACTTTGCCTATTGCGCAACCGGCAAGACCGGAGGTCAGCGCGACAACCAGGATCAGTACCACCGCCAATACAGCAATATACCCTTTCATCAGATTATCCCTCCTTCTACAGGATTAGACGAATTATAAGAAAAAAGGTTTACATCAATTTTACCATAAATAGGGATTGTCCGTCCCGGTTTTTCCTGTTATAATGTGCGGCATGCTCAAACAGATCAGAGAAAACGCAAGGATCCCCCTTTATATTCTAATAGTGGCTTTCATCGGCTTATACGCGGTAAGCGGACACGAGACTAACCCGCCGGCAGGAAAGATATTCGGCAGGAAGGTCCTCGTAAGCGATTTCCAGAAGGCGTATAACGGCGCGCGGACCCTGCTGATAATGAGATACGGCGAGTTGCCCCGCGATACCAAGATCGAACCCATGATCGAGGATGAAGCGTGGAACAGGCTCATAATGCTTTACGAGGCGAAAAAAGAGCATATAAAAGTCAGCGATAAAGAGATCGTAGAATACGTAAAGGGAATAAGCGCGTTCAACGATAAGAGCGGCAGGTTCAGCAAGAGGCAGTATGAGGAGATATTGAAATACAGCTTCGGCCTCACGCCGAGCGAGTTCGAGCAGCAGGTCAAAGAGAACCTTATGATGGAGAAAGTCGTCGACAAACAGGGACAGGATATAAAACTTACTGACGACGATGTCCTCAGGGAATATAAATTCCTGAATGAAAAGGTAAAGGCCGATTATATACTCTTCAAGACGGCCGATTATCTGCCCCGGATAACTGTCACCGAAGACGAGACAAAGGCGTATTTCGAGAAGAGCAAGGACGCTTTCAAGATCCCCGAGAAAGTAAATATTGAATATATCGCGAAGGCCTTCGCGGACGATAAAGAGGAGACGAAACAAAAGATCAGGAAAGAGATGAAGGATATCTCCTACGAATTCGCCGTAAGCGCGGATCTGGCTGCCGCAGCCAAAAAGTCCTCGCTCGAGGTCAAAGAGACAGGGCTATTCGACAGGGAGAGCAACATTCCGGGCATAGGATACGATCTCAAATTCGCCGATGCGGCGCTAGTCCTTGCCTCCGGCCAGGTCAGCAACCCCATAGAGACTAAGGCCGGCGTATACATAATAAAAGTCAAAGAGAAGAAACCTGGACGCGCGGCCGAGTTCTCCGAGGTGAAGGAGTTAGTCGAGAATACGCTCAAGCTCGATAAAGCCGATGCCATCGCGAAGGCAAAGGCGCAGGAAGCGTTGAACGCGGTAAAGGCCGGGCTTGAGAAGAAAGGGGATTTCGATGATATCGCAAAAGGGCTCTCCTTATCCGTCAAAAAGACGGATGCCTTCGCCCGTAACCAATATATAGGGGGGCTTGGCGTCGCGCCTGAGTTCGCCGAAGCCGCATTCTCCGCCAAGCAGGGCGAGGTCTTCGCCGAAGCAATCAGGGTCCATGACGGCTATACGATCGTAAGACAGGATTCGATAACCCCCATAGACGAGAAGAAATATCAGGAAGAGAAAGATAAATTGAAGGGATTGATGCTGGCGCAGAAGAAATATTTCGCTTCGATAACCTGGTTCACGGAACTCAAGAAGAAGGCCAATCTCCAAAACAATCTCGATAAGGTACGGGGACGGCGCCGATAGTCTCGCCCATCACGTTTACCGGTTGGAGGAATTCCAGGTCAAGGAGCTTCCAGCCGTCTTCTTCTTTTATGAGTTTCAGCCTGAACTTGTCCTTCTCCCCTTCCAGCCCCTGCATTATTGTCTCTGACGCGCCCTGACCGGTGCGGCCGATTATAAGAGCTATCACTTCCACGTCGGCCTCTGTCGCCGCCTCGTTTAGTTTTATACCCACACTCTCAATATTTATAAATACATCCTTATAATACGAAACGAAATTCTTCGCGCCGTAAACGAGGGTCGAGCGGTCATTACCATATTTGTCTTTATAATTATAGGAGACCATGTCCGAAAGGCCGAGGATGTTCTTCTTTTCGATGCGGGCCTTGCCGGTCATTATGAACTTTCGGATGCGGGCCTGCTCCCCGCCGAAGACGTCCTGAAGGATGTTATACGCGAAAAAGGCGACCAGGGAGATCGCGACCGCCCATAGGTAAACCCTAATATAGCTTCTTATTTGGAAGCTCATTGAATTTTTTGTCCAATTTATTCCGCCCTACAAAGGCCTGTTGCCTTTTTCCAGCTCGTCCTGCTGGATCTTGTAAAGATACGCATCGACTTCTTCTATGGTTTCAAATACTTTCATGCTCGGAAGGGCCTTGACTATATCGAAGACTTTCTTTACCTGCGGCTGGATATTCGTCATCATGAACGTGCCGTTCGTCTTATCGAGGGAACGCTGGACTTTGAATATCGTATTCAGGCCCATACTGCTTATATACTCGACGCCTCCCATGTCGAATATCGCGACTTTGGCGCCGGCATCAAGTATTGGCATGACTTTGTCATCGAGTATCTTATAGGTGTCCGAATCGATAGAGCCGGCCATGGTAAATACAAAAACGTCCCCCGATTTCTCTTCAACATTGACCTTAAGCGACATTACTCCCTCCTTTTGGCTATTCCCCGAAGCTTGTCCCGACCGAGCGGGCCGATTCGACGAGCGGATGATTCCTCGGGACTAACCTCTTGCCTTTCGCGACATCCCTTAGAGTGACCTTGACGAATTCGTTATTCCTGACAGCGACCATATGGCCGAACGCGCCTTCATTTACGAAATCCATCGCCCTTGTGCCGAGCTGTGTGGCCAGGACGCGGTCGAAAGGCGTGGGCGAACCTCCCCTTTGCAGATGGCCCATCACGACAGCGCGCGTCTCGATGCAGCTCATCTTTTCTATCTGCGCGCCGAGCACGAAACTTACGCCGCCGAGCCTGATCGATTCGAAACTCTCTCTTACCATCCTCTTTACGACAACGTCCCCGCCTTTCGGTTTCGCGCCCTCGGATATCACTATTATGCTAAACCTCTTGCCCTTGCCATGCCTTTCTTTTATCTTTTTGACGACCGAATTGATATCGTACGGTATCTCGGGGATAAGTATGATATCGCCTCCGCCGGCTACTCCGGAGTGAAGCGCTATCCAGCCCGCGGTTCGCCCCATAACCTCCACTATCATGACGCGGTGATGCGATTGTGCGGTAGTATGGATCCTGTCTATCCCCTCGGTGGCTACCCATACGGCAGTGTCGAATCCGAAAGTAATATCCGTCCCGAGGATGTCATTATCTATCGTCTTGGGGACGCCGACTATCGGGATGCCGTCTTCGTAAAGCCTGTAGGCCGTGCTGAGCGTCCCATCGCCGCCGATAGCCACCAGCGCGTCGGCTTTTAATCTCTTGAAATTCCTTATGGCGGTCTTGGAATAATCCTTAAATACAAATTTACAATCCTTGGCCTGCACGGCATAACGGTAAGGATTTGCGGTGTTCGATGTGCCGAGGATCGTGCCGCCGAGGGCAAGGATCCCCGAGACGTCGCTGTTCTCGAGCTTCCTGTATTTGTTTTTTACGAGGCCTTCGTAACCGTCCTCAATGCCTATTACCTCATAGCCTTCGCCCATCGCCTTCTTCGCGACGGCGCGTATGACCGCGTTAAGGCCCGAGCAGTCCCCGCCGCCGGTAAATATCGCTATTCTTTTCGGTCTCATTATTGCTCCGGGGTTTCAAAAAATAGTCTATAGAGAAATAATATCTTAGTCAACCACTAATTTTGAGGGCTTTTTATCTCTTTGATCGCGGCAAGCATTTCTTTTTTCGTTGAGGCGGCGCAGGCCTTGACGCGCAACGGCCGGACATTATCGAGGCCCTTGGTGTACCAGCAGAAGAATTTGCGGAATGACGGGATACTCCTTTTCGCGCCGGAGCAGGCGATACACGAATTAAGGTGGTATTTCATCGTCTTGATGACGGCGTCTTTGGATGGCCTTTCTGGAATAGCACCGCCTTTGAGATAGGCATCGATCTCCCTGAATATCCACGGGTTGCCCAATGCGCCGCGGGCTATCAGTATCCCGTCGCAACCGGTCTCATCGAACATCTTTTTTGCAAGTGGCCCGGATAATACGTCGCCGCTCCCGATAACGGGGACCTTTACGGCATCCTTGACTTCTTTTATCACGCGATAATCTACGTGGCCGCTATAGAGCTGGTTCCTCGTCCTGCCGTGGATAAATATCGCGGAGACGCCCGTGTCTTCAGCGCAGAGCGCGGCGTCCTTCGCGTTTATAGTGTTTTTATCCCAGCCGGCACGTATCTTTACCGTAACAGGCCATTTCGACTCCCTGACCAGTATTTTAAGCAATCGCTTGAACTTGCTTAGATCTTTTAGAAGAGCGGCGCCCTCGCCTTTCGCGGTTACTTTTCTCTCCGGGCAGGCGGCATTGAAATCGAGGATATCGAATTTGTATTTATGGAGTTTTTCTATCGCGCGATTTAAATATTCGGGTTCGTTCCCGACGAGCTGTATGCCGAGCGGCCTGTCGCCTTTCGCCGAAGAGAGCATCTCGAGCGCCTTGACGTTGCTGTAACTTAACGAACGGGCGTTGACCATCTCGGTAAACGCGAGTTCGGCGCCGAATTTCCGGTTGAGCATCCGGTACGGCAGGTCGCTTATCCCCGCCATCGGGGCAAGGATGAGGTTTGACTTCAGCTTGAGCTTACCGATTATGGGCATAAGAAGGATGATTTTGCGTCTAATACGTCCTTTCATTCCTCCTGCGCAGGGCGAGTATCCATACAATCTTTCGTTTGTCGTCTACGTCATAGAGGATTCGATAATTCCCCACCCTGAGGTGAAACTGCGCAACGTGCTCATAGACCTCGACCGGCGGCTTTATCTTCGGCTCGCCGTATGGACGAGGATTATCTGCCAGCCCGAGTATTCCCTTCTTGATTTGATCCCTTATCCCTGCCGGTGAGATCCTATTTAGGGCCTTGAGAAATCTCTTTTCAATAGAGCCGCTCGGAAACCTGACGTCGTATTTCATTAGTCATCAGCTCTTGTTGAAAGAAGAAACAACTGATGTCCCTTTTGCCCTCTTACTGATAGCCCTTCTGCCCTCACTGACTAACTTAAGGGCTTCTTTGTCCTTGAGCTCTTCGAGAATATCCACTATCTCTAAAATATCATTATAAGGCAAAAGGACGCTTGTGGGATTGCCGTGCTCGGTTATTATAAACAGCTCATGTTTGCCGATAAAACGCGATGCGCTATCCCTGAAATTTCTAACCCCTATACTTTTTGCCCTCAAAAGGGCGTTCGCTAAAGTCATTTTGATTGTCTCCTTAATGTGGCGTCATTTGTGGCTACATTAATAGTATAACTGCATGCGGTATACCTGTCAAGCGTTTTTCCCTTTGCTATAATAGATGATAAAAGGCGGAGATTTCTTTCACTTAATTACAGGAAAAATTAGGCGAAAGAAATATGACCCCCCCAAGAGGGTCATATTTATACAAGCTTAACGTGCTGATCAGCGGCGGCTCTAAGCAGTCCGCTGGATTAGTTTGTTAGGCTTTTTAGAAAACACATCTCTCCCCTTTCCGTCTGTCCTTTTTAACAGCCCACACGCCAAACAGTGCTGCAGTGAATAGAAATACGCAGCAGCAGCCTTGTGAGACAGGTTCTGCGGCAAGCTTTTGTTCGCATCGGAGCACAGCATGCCAACGAGCTCATCTACTTGGATGGGGGCGGAGGCAAGACTTAAGATTTGCCGAACCAATGGCGTCGGCTCTTCGACAATGATGTCCCGCGATTTTATGTAGATGACGACACACGAATCATCCTTAGGTTTGAAGTCTCCTTGCCCCTCCGCGGTAAGAATACCTATCACATCGGAAAATGAATACTCCACGTCGACCACTCGACAAGCGGCAACTATATGACCATCATGCCGCAGGGGAGTGGGCGAAACTTCCTCGTTCTCCATTGTGAGCATCTCCTGAAAGTTCTTGTCTTCAATGCTGTAGACGTTACAAAGGAATTGTTGCATGGAGGAGAATTTAGTGTTGAACTGCGGCAGAGTGCTGAGGCTGCTCACAAATTCTATGAATTGCCGGTGGAATTGACTGCTTGAATAATAGCCATAGAGATTGCTTGTTTCCCCCTTCTCCTCTCGCTTGAATTTCAGCCAGCGCTCGATGACGGCAGACAGTCCATGTTCGAAGCTGATCGACAGTAATGCGACAAGCCATCGGTATATGCTGAACGAATAGTTCAGGAAATACTCAGTCTCACTGACGACGTCGTGATCCAAGTGTTCCAGGATGGGCCGACAATGGGCAGAGAACAAGGTCGGATAGGCATCGATGTATTTCGTG
>Ga0156064_1040_pt1 | contig 44272 bp, 41 predicted proteins | sample RifCSPlowO2_02_FD_107717 | JGI IMG/M metagenome (GOLD analysis project Ga0156064, IMG submission 107717) | Omnitrophica WOR_2 bacterium RIFCSPLOWO2_02_FULL_50_19 | reverse complement strand
TTGAAAATACTTATAACCGGCGGTGCAGGTTTTATAGGGTCGCACCTATGCAATTTTCTGATAGGTAAAGGCCATAAGGTCATCTGCATGGATAACCTCATCACGGGCAAGAAGGAGAATATAGCCCATCTATTACCAAATAAAAATTTCAAATTCATAAACCATAATGTATCCAATCACATACACCTGAATGAACCCGTAGGTTATGTCCTTCATTTTGCGTCTCCCGCGAGCCCTGTCGATTATCATAAATATCCTATTCAGACCTTAAAGGTAGGAAGCCTTGGAACGCATAACTCCCTTGGCCTTGCCAAGGCAAAAAAGGCCAAATTCCTCCTGGCCTCTACAAGCGAGGTCTATGGTGATCCGCTGGTAAACCCGCAACCGGAATCATATTGGGGCAACGTCAACCCGATAGGCCCGAGGGGCGTCTACGACGAGGCGAAGCGCTTCGCCGAGGCTATTACGATGGCCTACCACAGGGTGCATGAACTCGATACAAAGATTGTCCGCATCTTCAATACCTACGGCCCGCGCATGCGCAAGAACGACGGCCGCGCGATACCGAATTTCATAACGCAGGCGCTCGAAGGCAAACCGCTTACCGTATACGGCAACGGCAAACAGACGAGGAGTTTTTGTTATATCTACGATCTTGTAATGGGGCTGTACGCGCTAATGCTATCCGATCTAAATGAGCCGGTCAACCTCGGTAACCCGAGAGAGGAAACCGTGCTTGATATTGCGAAGAAAATAATCGCCATTACAGGCAGTAAGAGCAAAATCGCATTCAAGCCGTTACCTATTGACGATCCAAAGGTCCGCCGGCCTGATACAGCCAAGGCCAAAAAAGCCCTCAAATGGAGCGCCACGGTATCTCTAGATAAAGGTCTTAAAGAGACGGTCGATTTCTTCAGGTTTTCCGGCTGATTTTACCAATTTGCTGTGTTAAAATGATGAACATCATGTATCAATATATCCCGAAGGGCAAAAAAGAGCCGTTTTCTTTTGAATTGGAAGAAGGGGTATTCCATCCGACTGACACATCCGGCGTCCTGATAGAAGCTTGCAGCCAGGCTATCCTCTCTCCGAAAAAGATCCTGGACCTGGGATGCGGGTGCGGCCTGGTCGGCATAGCGCTCGCTAAGATAGGCCTGTGTAAAGGCGCTGTATATGCTTCCGATCTGAGCAGGGAAGCGGTCGAGCTGGCGTGTAAGAACGCGGAAAGCATGTCCATCGAGTATGTTGCGCGGTGCGGCAGCCTGTTTGAGCCGTGGTCAGGTGAGAAATTCGACGTGATCGTTGACGATGTCGCCGGGATCTCCGATGATATAGCGAAGATCTCTTCGTGGTATCCGCAGGGTGTATCATGCGGCGCGGGGAGGGACGGCGTAAAGTGGATCGTCCGGATAATAGAGCAGTCAAGGGACTATTTGACGGAAGGCGGCATGCTGATCTTCCCGGTATTGTCCTTATCCAACGAGGACAAGATCCTGGAAGCGCTGAAAGCAACCTACCCGTCTTATGAGGTACTCGCTAAAAAAGACTGGTTTCTGCCGGATGCGATTGCAGAGAGACAGGATATTTTGACGCCGTTAATAAATGAAGGTTCGATAAAATGCCGGAAAAAATACGGCAAGTGGATATGGCACACCCACATTTATAAAGCGAACGGATGAGGAAGGGACGAAATGAAGGAGAATGATGTTTGTAACGTCATAGCGGAAGCCTTGGGCCGGAGGGCGGGCAGCGTAAGCGTTGATGACGGGACAAACACGATCAAGGAATGGGATTCGCTGGGGTTCCTTTCTATCTTAAGCGCGCTTGAGAAAAGGTTCGGAACTAAAGTGGCCGCCATCGATGACCTGGCCACGGTCAGATCGGTCAGGGAGATCATAGATATATTTAAACGGGAAGGTATCATCTAAAAAATTGAAATGATAAACGCGAAGATAACCCATATCGAATATTATCTACCCGGAAAGATAGTCACGAACAAAGATCTGGCAAAAGATAATCCGGATTGGGATTTCAAGCTGATTGAGCCGAAGACAGGGATCCTCTCGCGGCATATAGCCGGAGAAGGCGAATCAGCTTCCGATCTGGCGGTCCGCGCCGCCGAACGGTTATTTGAAAAGAACAGCATCGATAGGAATTCCGTCGATACCCTGATCTTTTGCACTCAGTCCCCGGATTACCTATTGCCGACCACGGCATGTGTCATGCAGGAAAAACTGAGACTTCCGGTTAATACGGCGGCGTTTGATTTTAACCTCGGTTGTTCGGGCTACATATACGGGCTGGCAATCGCAGGCGCTATGGCAAATGCGGGGATCTCAAGGAGAGCGTTGCTTTTATGCGCTGAAACATACTCAAAATACATAGCCCCGGACGACAGGACCTCCCGGACGGTTTTTGGGGACGGGGGGGCGGCCACGCTTATCGAGCCGTCGAAGGATGCCGGGATGCTGGGTCCTTTTGTCTTAGGGACTGACGGGAAGGGTATGGATAAGATCATCGTTCGTGAGCAGCGCCTTCATATAGACGGGCCGGCCGTTTTCATGTTTACCATGAACAAGGTCCCGGAATGCGTTAATGAACTTTTGGTGAAATCGGGGAAAAAGATCTCCGATATAGACCTTTTTGTTTTCCATCAGGCAAGCAAGATAGTCATTGATAATATCGTCCGCATATTATCCCTGGACGAATCAAAGGTCTTCCGCGGATATGAAAAGATAGGCAATACGGTTTCTGCATCCATCCCCATAGCGTTGAAGCAGGCGGAGGAAGAGGGGCGCATTAAAAAAGGCGATCTGGCAATGCTGGTGGGATTCGGCGTAGGCTATTCCTGGGGGGCCAGCCTCCTCAGGTGGGAAGGGAGATCATGATAATCTTAACAGGTTCTTCGGGCGGTATCGGAAAGGGGCTTATCGGGCACCTTTCAAAGATCGATAATGTGATAGGCACCTATAATAAGTCACCGGTGAAGGACGCACCGGATGATAAAATAAGTTATGAGAAACTGGACATAGAGGATCCGAAGGCAATAGGATCATTTGCGCAAAAGTGGAAGGGCAGGCTTCCGCACCTGACCCTCGTCCATTCCGCTGTCCTCAACATAGACGGATTATTCGCCAATTATAAGGAGCCGGACTGGGATAAGGTGATGCGGGTCAATTTAAAAGGCAATTTCCTTCTTACACAGGCGCTGCTTCCTCAGATGATACAGGAAAAATGGGGCCGCATCATACACATCTCTTCCGTGATAGGGATGGAAGGAAGGGTTGGCACAGTTGCTTACTCCGCGAGCAAGACGGCGCTCCTGGGTATGTCGCGCGTCCTGGCGAGCGAATACGGTAGATTTAACATCACTTCCAATATCCTGAACCTCGGCTATTTCGAGTCCGGCCTTGCGGATACGCTCAGCGGCGACGTAAAAAAGGAGATATTGGGCCGGATACCCTCAAAGTCGTTCGGGAAGACCGCGGATATCGCCCATGCCGTAGAATTTTTGATCAAGTCGGGATACGTCAACGGTTCTGTCATAACTATTGATGGCGCGCTTCAATAAAGATGCTGAGCAGGGTAAATAACCCGGTTGCAAGATATTATACGGTATATCCGGCAGGGTCTGCCGGCCGCTCCGAGCTTCTATCATTTCTCAAAGCTGCATATGCCGACCAATTTAATGCCCAGGAATATCAAGACGAAAAGGATATTACTGAGCGGTGGGAATGGGCCAATATAAAGAATCCCAATAAAGGCAGTTTTAAATCATTATCATGGATTTGCAGGGAAAATACTTCCAATAAGATCGTCGGCCACTTCGGTGTCATGCCAATCTCGTTGAAATACAGGGACGTATACTGCCCCGCCGTATGGGGGAGAGACTTGATAGTACTGCCGGAATTCAGGAAGCTGGGGGTCGGGCCGTTTTTGACGGCAAGCGTACTGGAAGAAGTAAAGGATGAAGCGGCAATATTCATGATCGCCGGCCTCAATGATAATGATAACGTATACAGGATGTACAAAAAATTCGGTTTTGTCGATATGGGGCGGATCCCCTTATACGTGAGAGCCAACAGGTCATTCATACCGTTTCTATCCGTGATAGGAAATTTCGCGATAAAACTTTTTTATACGCCTTCCGATATCTGCAGACACATTCGCGGGAGGAATGAAGACGTCCTCTTTAAAGAGATCGCGCGTTTTGATGATTCCTTTAATAAGTTATGGGAAGCGGCATCCGCCCCGTTCGGCCTTATCGTCCGGAGGGACAGCGCATATCTTAATTGGCGTTTCGCCGATCAGCCTTACTGGGACTATAAAATATTCAAAGCATCCCTTAAAGGTAGCGGCGACCCGGCCGGATATATCGTCTTAAGGGAAGGAGGAAGTCGGGGATTGAGGACCGGCGTCATCACCGATATATTCGCCTCCGGGAATGATCCGGATATCATGACGTCATTGGTTGATTTTGCGGTCTCCCACTTCTCAAAGAGGGATGATATAGCCCTCATAAGATGCGATATGCTCAATAAGGATGCCGGCAGGGCTTTAAGAGAATGCGGTTTTGTTGGAATTCCTTCCGGTACGCGTTTTATGTTCACAAATATTAAAGGCGGGCTTGATGCCGTTTTCTTCGCGGACCGCGGCAATTGGTTTCTTGATTATGCCGATTCAGACCTTGATCTCTCCGGCCAAAGGATTACCTGACACATGCCAAATATCATGATAAAGTTCAAAAGAATCCTAATGCGCCATATGCGAGATAGCATAAGTTTCATCCTCTATATTTTTATGGTTTGGAAAAAAAGAAAAGGGGTGGTTACCCTGGTATATCATTCCGTGGATAGGGTGGACCCCTCAAAGGACCAGTATAGATTGAATATAACTCCTGAAAGATTCGAAGGACATTTAAAGATAATTTCGAAATCCAAGGATGATATCAGGATCACTTTTGACGACGGCTACGGTAACAACTTCGAAAATGCGTTCCCGCTGCTCAGGAAGTATGGCTGTGCGGCCATCATCTTTATTATTACCGATTTTGTCGACGGCAAGATCAGCTCCCGAAAATTTTGCGGGAAAGATCTTGAACTTAGGCCGTTGTCATGGGAAGAGATAAAGATAATGGATAATTCAGGCATTACTTTTGGTTCTCATTCCAAGACCCATACGGCGCTTGCCGCGTTATCCCGCGATGCCATTAGAGCGGAACTATCAGATTCCAAAGAGCGCATCGAAGCATCGCTTGGACATGCGATCGATAGTTTCGCGTATCCTATCGGCAGCCGCAGATCTTTTAATGCAACGGTAGCGGAAGTTGCGGCAGAGACAGGATATAGATATATCTATACCAATATTACGGGGATTAACAGGGATAACGGCAAAAACAATTTTAGCTTAAGAAGGGTCCGTATCTATAGCGAAGATGGCCCTCTTAAATTGAAGATGAAGATACGGGGGGCTTACGATTGGGTCGATGCTTTTTTGCATTGACAAAGACGCCTGCATGAAGTATTATTGTTTAGAACGTTTTAAACGATAATAAGGAGAAGCCATGCACAGCAATCTGGAGAGGGCGCAGTATAAGTTTATAGAGAGTATCGGCAAGCTGGCCGGTAGCTTCGGTGTTAATGAATCCATCGCCCAGTTGTATGCCGTACTCTACCTAAGCGACAAGCCGTTGTCGCTGGATGACCTCGTAGAGCGGCTTAAGGCGAGCAAGGGCAATATAAGCCTTCTTATACGGGAATTGGAGAAATGGGGAGCCGTCAAGAACGTCTGGGTCAAAGGTTCCCGCAAGGATTATTACGAAGCCAACCAGGATATTAAGAAGGTAGTCGCGAATAAAATAAGGTCCGGGGCCCAGAAGAGGCTCGGACAAGTCTCGGATATGATAGGGGAATTTAAAGAGCTGATCCGCACGACTGACGGCGAGATGACCGAGGAAGACAGGAGAATAGTAAAAGCTTACAACGAAAAATTAAAAAAGATAGAAGACATGAAGGGCCTGGCATCCAAAGCATTAAGCCTAGCGGAGAAGTTGTTCTAAATCCACATGAAAAAGGCCATCTTTAGCTTAGGTTTCCTTCGTAATATTTTCAGACGAACCGCTCAGCCCGCGCCTTGGATCATCGCCGTCGCGGTGCTAGCGGCGTTCTTACTCGTCGCCTCTATAGCCGTTTTTTTCTATGAGGTCAACTCGACCCTTTCGGATGCCACGTGGGGGGATATTGCCCATTATAACCAGATCGCCTATAATTTCACCCACGGCAGGCCGTTGCAGACCTCGGTTTACCGCAGCTGTGCCGGTGCCCTATGGAGCAATAATCCGTTCCCTTATCTGCATTCATTCAATATACACGTGAATTTCACGCCTTACCTGTTTTTGTGGCCTTACAAGTTCATGCCGAACGTAAACGCGGTTTACCTCATCACGATCCTGTCCAATGTAATAGGATTTTTAGGGATCGGCTGGCTTATAATGCGGCGCCTCTCTACCGGTAAAGACAGGTTCACACTTTACGCCCTCGCGTGCTCGTTGTTTTTCCTTGCCTTACCGTTTACGAGAGTTGTCTTCTACAAAGGACAGTATATGCTGTTTGGGGGTCCGCTGGCGATCGCGGCCTATTATTTCTACCTGCGCAGGAACAGGTTTATGCTTCTGATATCCGGACTGCTCTTGTGCGGGGTAGACGAAGGTATGCCGTTGTTCGTCTTTTCTTTTAGCGCTTATCTATTCATCTTTGAAAAGGAGATGCGAAGAACGGCGTTGTTGATGGGTATCACATCGCTGGTATATACGGTACTTGCATATTTTGTGATACAACCCGCTTGTGAAGTTGGAATGCCGATCATATATGCTAACGACTTAGTGGGACGACTTAAGTTGCACGTTACAGGCCGTTTCGGTCATACTGAAAATGGATTTATTCAGTGCACGCTTATATTTATGCGCATTGCCGTGGCGCTGGCCGTAATGGCGCTTTTTTCGGGTTTCAAAAAGGGCGCGGACTGGAAAAGACCTATCGGCCTGATAGTGGCAGCACCGGCAAGCCACTGGTTATTGTATTTGATCGAAATGGGCCAGCACCATCCTATACCCGTCTTGGCTTGTATCTTCCTGGCGTTCCTGGTTATAGCTTCTAAGCTGGAGCTGCATCCTGTAACGTCAGTGCGTATAGCCGCGGCCGTCTTTATCTGCTCGGCACTTTTCCTGGCTAATGTATACTTGCTTGTAAAGAACTCACCGGACTATTCCGACGCAAAAAGCATAGCCAGGATGGAAACTAACAAGGCTGTCTTAAGGGTTATTTCCGCTTTGCCGAAGGATGCCGGGATCTCCTATTGGACAAACCAGGGGATAGACGCGTTCATCACTTCGCGTAATGACGTGTGGCGCTTTCCGGAATATTATGATCTGGCGGATTACCTGGTGATACAAAAGGATGCGGACCATACTTTTTACCGCTTGAAAGAGGATGCTTCCGGTACTATCGAGGCGGCGATCAAGGGAGGGAAGTGGTACAGCAGTGATAGCTGGATCTCCGTACCTGCCGAAGCAGTTAGCCGTATAGAGCACGAACTGGTCGACGCGAAAGCCTCGCACGAGGTCGTTGAGGATAACCCGCATATGCTGATCTTAAAGAGAAAAGAAAAGGCAAACCTGCCTTGCCCTGAATTCACGATTGGGCTGAACTGGGTCAAGAATATCGGCAAAAAGAACGTTGTCGTACGCAAGGATGCGCCGGACTTATGACAAAAATAAAAAAAGTGATTTACATTATAGAGACGCGTTTTAATAAAAGGGATTATGACCGGTTCGGGATCGAAATACTGAAAAAGAACGGGTTCGAAGTAGAGGTCTGGGATTTTACCCCATTTTTAGGTTCTCATGAATACCGTCGGATAGAACCGCCGGACCCTATTAAGTGGGATAAGCTTATCCTGTTCGAAGAGGAGAAGAAGGCCCTGGATGCGCTGCTGGGCCTGGATCCGTCGGCATATATCGTTTCGCTGGTCCCTTATACTAAAAGGTCATTTAATTTGTATAAGGCTATCGCAAGGAAAAAAACGCCTTATTGTGTGCAGGGTTTCGCGTTGCCCAGGAGCACGACAGATACAGAGATCTTCAAGAGCCGGGTAAAGAAATTTACTTTTAAGAAGCTTGCCCGCAAGATCGTCGAAACGAATCCCCTGCGGTATCTTTCGGTCACGCCTGCCGACATAATCCTGACGGCGGGGGAGAAATTCAATACCGTCGGCTCGCTAGTCAACAGGAAGAGCGAGGTCCTTTGGGCGCATAATTTTGATTACGATGCCTATCTGTCCATAAGAGATTTGCACGGGGCAAGCGACCCCAAGGTCGGGGTCTTTCTCGACGAATATTTCCCCTATCATCCGGATTTCGTGAACGTCGGCGTAAAATGGACGATGACCCATGACGAATATTATCCGTTACTCTGCCGTTTTTTTGATTATCTCGAGAGGAAATCCGGGGTAAAAATAATAATAGCGGCGCATCCGCGTTCGCATTACGAAAAACACGGCGATTGCTTTAACGGGCGCAAAGTCATACGCGGAAAGACCGCGCAACTGGTAAAAGAGAGCGGCTTCGTGCTTATACACCACTCCACGGCCATTAATTATGCCGTGCTTTTCAATAAGCCGATCATATTTATGACGACTAATAAGTTAGACGGAGCGTTTATCGAGGATCCCTCTGTGGCCTGGCTTGCCAAGTATTTCGGGAAGAAGGCGCATAACCTGGATGAGCCAATTGACATAGATTTCAATGAAGAGATGAAGATAAACGCGCGGGCGTATAAGAATTATAAGAATGACTATATAAAAAAAGAGGGTTCACCTGAATTGCCATCCTGGCAGATCTTGGCGGAAAGGCTCTTAAACAGATGAACAGGCCCGAGGACCCGTTCAAGAAAAGGTATCTCTATAAACTTTTCTCGAATTTTATTAATTTCCTGTTCAGCCTTATTTCGCAGTCGATCATCCCTCGCGGCCTGGGACCGGAGGCATACGGGAGTTTCAGTTTTTTGACCAATTTTTTTACGCAAATGACCGGATTTATGGATGCAGGGACTTCCACCTATTTTTATACCAGGTTATCGCGGAGGCCGAAAGATCAGGGTCTCGTTTCGTTTTATTTTATTTTCGCGGGAGTGATCTTTGCGCTGATCGCTTTGTTTGTCGCGATAACGGTTACGGCCGCCATTTACCCCGTTTTATGGCCTAACCAGGGGATCCCGTTCATATATCTGGCGTTCGGGCTGGGATTCCTGATGTGGTTCGCGCAGGTGATCAATTCGATGACCGATGCCTACGGGCTTACCGTCCCCGCTGAAATATTAAAGACGCTCCAGAGGTTTGTCGCTGTCTTGATCCTGCTGGGTTTGTTTGTAACGCATCGCCTGGATCTAAAGAATTTCTTTTTCTATAATTACGTGATATGGCTGATCTTTGCGGTCCTGCTCATCGGGCTTATCGTCAAAAGCGGTAATTTGATCAAGGAAAGGCTTAAGATATTCGCGGGAGAGATCAAGGGGTACGCGAGAGAGCTTTGGAGGTACAGCCATCCTCTTTTTGCTTATTCGCTGGTGGTATTGGTAGGCGGGATTTTCGACCGGTGGCTTTTGCAGGTTTATAGCGGCAGCGTACAACAGGGGTTTTACAGCCTGTCTTACCAGATCGGGATAATCTGTTTTCTTTTTACCGGAGCGATGACCCCGTTATTCATGCGGGAGCTGTCCATAGCGCATGAGAATAAAGATCTGGATAAAATGAAGCGAATGTTCAGGCGGTATATGCCGATCCTATACGCGATTACCGCTTATTTTTCCTGTTTTATCGCCGTTGAGGCGGATAAGGTCGTCTATATCTTTGGAGGAAACCGTTTTAACGGGGCGATCATCGCGGTAGCGATCATGGCGTTCTATCCCATACATCAGACATTTGGGCAATTAAGCAGCTCGGTCTTTTATGCTACCGCGCAAACAAAATTATACCGTAATATCGGCATAATAATTATCCTTGCCGGGCTGCCGGTCACCTATTTCTTGATCGCGCCTTCCGACAGGATGGGGATAAACGCGGGAGCGGTGGGCCTGGCGGCCAAAATGGTAGCGTTAAACATCATAGGCGTAAACGTCCAGCTTTATTTTAATGCAAAGCAACTCCGTTTTAATTATTGGCGTTATCTCGGGCACCAGATAATGGTAGTCGGCATATTCATTGTTTTTGCGATAGGCGCGGATCTCGTCGTTAATTTTTTATTAAAATCCGGCGGGAAAATGACCATCTTCTTTGCTTCCGGCGTCTTATATAGCGCCCTGGCCATGATAGCGGTCTATTTATTTCCGGTAATCCTGGGATTACACCATAATGATATCAATGCCTTTATCCATATAGGAGGAAGAAAATGATAGCTGCGTTGCTGCTTGGCAGGAAAGGGAGCGTAGGGTTTCCCGGAAAGAACACATATCCGGTTGCCGGAAAGCCGTTAATGGCCTATCCGCTTATCGCGGCGCTCAACTCAAGGTTTGTGGATGAGGTTTATGTCTCGACCGATTCCGAGAGGATAAAGGAGATAGGCAGGAGATACGGCGCGGTCATCATCAACAGGCCCAAATACCTCTGCACAAAAAAGGCCCTCGGGGAGGATGCTTATGTGCACGGATATAGGTATATAAAGGATAAGCTGAAAAAAGACGTCGAGCTTATAGTCCTGCTCTTTTGTAACGCCCCGACCGTAACAAGCCGGATCATAGACGAGGGGATTTCGGTCCTGCGCAGGAGAAAGGATATTGATTCAGCCGTGAGCGTTTCCTGTTACAACATGTGGAGCCCGTTGCGCGCGCGCAAGATAAAAGCAGACGGTTTATTATATCCTTTCGTGCCTTTTAAAATATTCGGTGATCCGAAAAAACTTAACTGCGACAGGGATTCTCAGGGTGACGCGTGGTTCGCGGATATGGGGGTTTCGATAGTCAGGCCGCGATGCCTGGAGAATATAGACAATGGCATTTTGCCTCAGCGGTGGATGGGAAGGAAGATATATCCCCTTAAGCAATGGGGCGGCATGGATGTAGATTATGAGTGGCAAATGCCGCAGACGGAGTTTTGGCTTAAAAAGCATCGTGGGGCCAAAAATGCAGAGGGCGGGCGTAAGTGAGCGATAGAAAATTTAAAGTCCTATTCATATATCCGGGTATTTTTATGCAAATAGGGCTCCCCCTGGGCATACCCTGTCTTGTTGCAGTGCTTAAGGAAAAAGGAATCGATTCCAGGGTGTTCGACACTATTTTTTATCAGGAAGATACGGATGCCGTCGACCAAAATACGGATTTGGCAGAAAGACTTCATCAGGTAAAACCTGTTGACTACAAGTCCGTCGGAATTTCTAAAAAATCTTCTTCCATGGAAGAAGATTTTGTTAAACTCCTGCTTGAATATAAACCGGATCTTATAGGCATTAGTTTAATAGAATGTATTTTCGAGCGCGGGGTTAAGTTGACCAAGCTGGCAAAAAAGGTTACAGACGTCCCTGTTGTAGCGGGAGGTGTTTTCCCTACCGTTGCGCCGGAGATAGCCCTTAAAGAAGATTCCATAGATATAGTATGTGTCGGCGAAGGGGAAGGGCCGCTTCTCGAATTATGTGAGCGCCTCCAGGAAAATAAGCCCTATTCAGACGTAAAAAGTTTGTATATAAAAGAAGGCGATGCCATTATAAAAAATAAGATAACGCCGTTGAAACCCCTTGAAGATTTATCTGAGCCGGATTTCTCAGGTTTCGATCCCAAAATATTCTATAGGCCCATGCAAGGGAACCTTTTTAAGACCATTCCTATAGAATTTGCCAGGGGGTGCCCTAATCAGTGCACTTATTGCGCGGCGCCGTCTTTAAATAAATTGCACAGGAAAGAGGTCGACCAGCGTTATTTCCGGGTCAAACCTATAAAAAATGTCCTGAAGGAGATGGAAAAAAATATCGGATTATACTCACCTGAATTTTTTTATTTCGGGAGTGAAACCTTTTTAGCCATTAATGACGAAGTGTTCAATGAATTTGTAAACGGGTATAAAAAAATAAAGATTCCTTTTTGGATACAAACGCGCCCCGAGACGATTACTTATGAAAGGATCAAAAAGCTTAAAGAGATCGGCCTTTACTGGTTGACCATAGGCATAGAGCATGGCAACGAGGAATATAGGAAAAAATATTTAAAGAGATATACGACAAACAGGCAAATAGAAGAAGCGGTTAAATTGCTTGATGAGCTTGGGCAAGGGGTATCCGTGAACAGCATAATAGGTTTTCCATTTGAGACCCGGGAACTTATTTATGATACGATGGAATTAAATCGTAAACTATTCAAGATAAATAAAAACGTAAGGTGCAACCTTTCAATATTTGTCCCTTTCCGGGGATGTGAATTGCACGATCTGTGCTTATCTAATAAGCTCATCGATGACGCCCCCTATACTAACCATACATGTTTATCCAGCGGCAGCCCCCTTAAATCCGGCTTTTTGACCCATGAAGAGATCGACGGCCTTTTCAGGATCTTTAACCTTTATGTGCATCTTCCTGACGAGTATCTTGATCGCGTCCGGTTAGCGGAAGAATTTTCCCCCAGGGGGAATAATGAATTTCAGGTCTTAAGTAAAATAGTGGAAGAGCGCATATGGTAATCAGGGGTTCTTGAATATGGCGGATAAATTCGAATATAAACCGGATGAAATAGAAGAAGTCTTAGATTGCCCGTGGTGTTCCTCTCAAGATCGGACTCCGTGGTGCGAAATATATCAAAATTTCCCGCCTGTTAAATGCAATGTGTGCGGCGTAGTCTTTCTTAGCAGGCGCTTGAATGAAAATGGCAGAAAACGATTCTATGAAAATTATGTTTATTCACATGAAACGGAAGATAGGTTAGCTCCCCGGTTAAAAATGTATGAAATGGAATATAAGATCATCAGCGGTATCTTGCCTCGGGGTAAAATTTTAGATGTAGGGTGCGGTTCGGGGCGTTTTATCTCCAAGTTCTCCCCGGATCGTTATGTGCGTTTTGGCATAGAATACGGGAAAGAAGCGGTAGCTAAGGCCCGTGAGCTTATCGGTCCGGATTTTATTTTTGAGGGCGGTTTTCTGGACACCCATTTACCGGAAGCGGATTTCGACCTGATAATTTTCAGGGGAGTGATCGAACACTTGCCCAATCCCAGGCAGGTCCTGGGAAAAGCATGCGCGTTTACAAAAAAAGGAGGGCATATCTTTCTTACCTCTATGCCTAATCTTGATTGTATCTGCGCCGACCTGTATAAAACTAAATGGACACAACACAGGGAGTTTGAACATATAGTACATTTTAAAAAAGAACATTTTCGTCTTTATTTTCAGGAACAGGGATTTACCGAGATAATAGATAAAGACCTGTACTGGGAGACGCCTTACGCTAAACCGGAAGAGGATATTTTAGAGGTCGCGGAAACAATTAAATTGAAACGAAGCGGGATCAATAATGCCGGAAAGGAAAGCCCGCCTTTTTGGGGGAACGTCTTAAGTATGGTATTTAGAAAAAATTAACAGGGGGTCATTTATCATGAAACCGTTAGAAAGAAACAGCGTCAAGAATATTGAAAGGCTGCCTAATTCCGAGGGGCGCTTTAATTACCTGAGGCTGGACAAAAACGAGCACCTTGACATGGTAAGCGGTCATTTTCTGGGGGAGTATAAAAAGCTTTTGACCCCGGAGATCATATCTATTTATCCTGAGGTTATGGATATAAAAAGGGCTATAGCGAATTATGCAGGCATTTCTCGGGATCTCATCGTCCTTTCTCACGGATCGGACGCCTCTATCAAACAAGTTTTTGAGGTCTTTGCCAGAGAGAAATCAGACGTGGTGCTTCTTAAGCCGACTTATGCGATGTACGGTATTTACGCGACTATCGCAGGGGCCAATATCAAGTGGATTGATTGCGACGACCGGTTTATTGTGGATGAAAAACGGTTTATTGATGCTATAGACAAAAAAGTTTCCATTGTCGCAGTCCCTAACCCCAACAGCCCCACCGGGTCAGAATTCAGCAGGGGTTTCTTATTAAAATGCCTTAAAAAATGCCAAAGATCAGGCGTCCTGTTATTGATCGATGAGGCGTATTTCCCTTTTTCGAAGACCACGATGGTCCGTTATGTAGAAAAAGAGGAGAATCTGGTGGTCACGCGCACTTTTTCTAAGGCTTTTGGTTTAGGAGGGTGCCGGGCGGGATTCATGGCGGTGAGCCCTAACTTAATAAGACCGGTCCAAAAGGCAAGGCCTATGTATGAAATCAACGCGCTCTCTGCCTTGGCGATAAAAGTTTGTATGCAAAATAGCGCCGAAGCCGGCCGTTATGCAAAAAGGGTGCGGGAGGGGAGAGATTATATCGTTAAGGCATGCAGGGAGTTGGGCTTAACCCCGTACCCCACGAATACGAACTTTATAAATATCCGCCTGCCCGAAAAGTTTAACGCCGGTAAGCTTGAAGACTTTGGTAAAATGAACGGGGTCCTCTTTAAAGGTAAATTGGGAGCGGGTTGTTTTAAAAATTGTATTCGCATAACCCTCGGGCCCAAGAGACATATGGTTAAATTCACGGGGTTGTTAAAACTGTTCATCAAGGATAACGATGAGAGATAAGGTTATACGCTTCGCTATTATAGGTTGCGGGCGCGTAGCGGGCCATCACTCGCATTCAATCGATAAGATCCCCCAGGCGAAAATGGCCGCATTCTGTGACTTGGTAGAAGAAAGAGCCGCCTTTTTGGCTAAAGAGACGAACGTCCCTTATTACACCAATTATCATGAGATGTTCAACAAGCATCCCGAAATCGATATCGTATGTATCGCCACGCCCAGTGGTATGCATTTTGAACACATGCAGGATGTGATAACCAGGTATAAAAAACACATAGTTATAGAAAAACCTATGGTCATGACCCTCCAACAAGGCCATAAAATAAAAAAAATAGCGGATACGAATGGCGTCCAAATATTTCCCGTTTTCCAAAACCGTTTTAATAAAGCGATCCAAAGGGTTAAAACCGCTGTTAATAATAAAGAATTAGGCGATCTTGTTTCTGCTTCGATCCGTATATGGTGGTACCGTCCGCAAAAATATTACGACAGGGACCCCTGGAGAGGGACTTTTTCTATGGATGGCGGGGCCATGACTAACCAAGGGGTGCATTTCATAGACCTGCTCCGTTATCTTGTCGGTGAAGTGGAAAGGACAAGTGCCCTATTAACCACGAAGGGCGTAGATATAGAAGTTGAAAATAATGCAACAGCCCTATTAAAATTTAAAAATGGGGCATCGGGAGTCATAGAGATAACTACCGCGGCATATCCTAAAGATTTCGAGGCGTCTCTGTCAATTATTGGAACGAAGGGGATGGCGATGATAGGGGGGATAGCGACTAATAAACTGCTGGTATTCTCTCCGGATCCCTCCCAGGAGGCCGTTTACAGCGAAGAATTCCCCACTATTTACGGCTTTGGTCATTTAGATATCCTCAGGGGCGTGGTTGAGTCGTTAGCGAACAACGATTCCAGGGGGCTTATTTCTTTTGACGATGCCCTCGAGACAATAAGGGTTTTACACGCTTTATACCGGAGCGACGAACTTAACAGATGGGTCAAGGTCGACCGGAATTGTTCATCAAAAAGACTAGGCAGGCCAAATGATAAAATAGCCGAGCCGTACCGTACGTACCCGGAACCGGGAAAGAACCTTTAAATGACCAATGAAAATATCAGATATAAGTCACGGGAAATAGTAAAATATTTCAGTAATAACAGGGATACCTGGGACCGGTTTTACCCTTCAGAGAAATGGGTATTTAAAAAGATCGCTAAAGATAAAAAGGATCTCGGGGATATTTTAGATGCCGGATGCGCCTGCGGCGGATTGGGGGCCGCCCTGAATGGGAAATTCATGATTGATTCTTATACGGGTATCGATATGAATAAAGATGCCATAAGGTGGGCGCAAAGGAACAGAAAGTTGCCGTTTCCCGTAAATTTCATCACAGGAGACATCCTCGATCTAAAATTGAATAATCGATATGATATCGTGGTCTCGTTAAGCTGCGCCGATTGGAACATTGAGACAAATAAGATAATCAAATCTTGCTGGAAGAAGGTAAAAAAAGGCGGATATATGGTTATCTCGTTAAGGCTGACGGATAAAAAAAGTATAAATAACATCAAAAAAAGCTATCAACTTATCGATCGGGATCCTCATGCAAAAAATCCCGAAGTCGCGAATTACGTAGTTTTTAATTTAAAAGAGGCAACGGAGTTATTTAAGGACTTAAATCCTTCTCCGGCATGTATAGGGGCGTATGGATACTGGGGCAAGCCTTCTCCTACGGCCGTGACGCCTTTCGATAAGCTTGTTTTCGCGGTATTTTATGTTAAGAAAGGGGCAAGGTCCTTATCGAAGAAAAGGGCAAGCCGCAATCCCGGACGGGATTTAAAGGTCGAATTTAATTTGCCCGCCGAGATATTTTCAAATAAATCAATGGAAAAAAATGCTTAGAAGAATCGCAAAAATTTTGCGAAAATTAGGAATTGACACAACCCGCATTAACGAAAACATAGCGGAGATTTCTATTAAGTGGTCGTTGGTTGAAAACGGCATGTTGCCGACGATAAAACGCTTAAAAAGCATAGTTCCCGATTTGAGCGATCAATATTCATTTGGGACGGAACCGCTCAACAGCTACTCGGACCTTAAAATAAGAGGCATGCATGCGTTCCAGTGCTCCTTGATGCTAGAGGCAATAAAAGACATGCCTGGTAATCCGTTGACGATCGTAGATATAGGCGATTCTGCAGGGACGCATATGCGTTATTTGCAGGCGCTGGTGAAGGAGGGGAAAAATATTGACGCTATCAGCGTTAATTTAGACCCTCACGCGATAGAGAAGATAAGGTCAAAGGGCGGCAAGGCGATCTTGTGCCGCGCCGAGGACCTCTACCTGGGCGACAAAAAAGTGGACCTGTTCACGTCTTTCCAAATGGTGGAACATTTGCATAACCCGGCGGTCTTTTTTCGCCGTTTAGCAAAAAAAAGCAACTGTTCCAGGATGCTAGTGACCGTTCCGTATGTCAAAAGGAGCAGGCTTGGTTTTTACCATATACGCGCGAATTCCATTAAACCGATCCATGCCGAAGAAGAGCATATCTTTGAGCTTTGCCCTGATGATTGGACGCTGCTGTTCAGGCATTCCGGCTGGAGGGTGGTATACAGCAAAATTTATTATCAGTACCCGAGAAGGATCCCGTTATTGGCTAATATTTTAGCAGGGTTCTGGCGGGCGACAAATTTTGAAGGATTCTGGGGTTGCATACTTGAAAAGGATACGGCTTTTTCTGACTGTTATCTTGATTGGGAACCTTAAAAAAGGAGACGGATGATATGAAAGCGATAGTTTTCGGCGGATCGGGTTTTCTCGGCAGCCACGTGGCCGATGTTTTGACAGAAGAAGGGTTTAAAGTCACGATCTTCGATATCAAGGACTCCCTGTTTCTAAAGAAGAACCAAAAAATGGTGAAGGGCGATATCCTTGATCATGATCTGGTTAAGCGGGCCGTAAAAGGCATGGATTATATTTATAATTTTGCCGGGATTGCCGATATGGATGATGCCTCAACAAAAGCGATCGATACATTAAGATTTAATGTTGCCGGAAACCTAAATATCCTGGAAGCGGCGGTCGCAGAAGATGTTAAGAAATTTATCTATGCCAGTTCAGTCTATGTCTACAGCGAAAAGGGAGGATTCTACCGCTGCAGCAAACAGGCTTCCGAAATTTATATAGAAGAATATAACCGCCGCTACGGACTTAAGTTTTTGATCCTGCGCTTCGGGTCATTATACGGTCCGAGGGCTAACAAACATAACAGCGTTCACCGGTATTTAAGCGATGCCTTGAAGAAAGGCGTCATAACCGTTGACGGTATCGGCGACGAGCTTCGCGAATATATCCATGTGCGCGACGCAGCCCGTTTGAGCGTGGATGTATTAAATGAGAAGTACCTGAATCAACATATCATTATCACAGGGCATCATCCGATAAGGTTTAAAGATATGCTGATGACGATCAGTGAAATCATGGGAAAGAAGATCAGGGTAAAATTCACCGGGAAAGAGAACAAGGATCATTATTGTTATACCCCGTATTCTTTTATCCCAAAGATCGGGAATAAGCTGGTAAATAACTGTTATACGGATCTGGGGCAGGGGTTTCTCGAGTGTTTGCACGAAATGCATAAGAATGGCAAATAAGGATATTTTATTTATTTTTGACAGCAGCGCGAAGGCGGGCAAGATCGCCGATTTAATGGCCCGTCGGGGCGCCAAGCAATTAGACCTATTTCCCTTAACGGGAGACCTGTCTATCCTTCAAAAAATGGATGCCAGCCTTCTTCGGGAAGGGATAAAGACGGTTTTCAGATACGATACTTCAGCGCTTGTCGATGAGCAGGTTTCTTGCCTGCGAGAAAAAATATGCAAGTGGTCGGCAGATATCGGCGGGACTAAAGTCGGCCAAAAGAACGTAAGGGAATGGTTTCTTTTGCCCGGTTGCGGCGTTAGCGCCTGGTGGTTTAGTTTGTTCGCGGAGAAGAACCCGTTTAAGACCGATGTATTTCTCGGGATCTCCCAGATACGCGCCGTCGAATATGCGTTGAATAAAAAAGAATACGGCCTGGTGCTGATAGCTATTAGCACCAGGAATTTGAGGCAAGCCCTTAAAAAGGTCGTCGCGAAACTTGCCATCCCCGTAGAGATAGTCCCGTTAGTCCGCGGCGGCGGGCTGAAAGAATGGTCAGAACCGCTCTTTAATAATTTTAGATTGTGCATTGATATCCTGAGAGGATTTAAGTTATTTTTCAATTTTATAAAACGTAAAAATATAGTTAAATTATACCTTCCTCCGCGCAAAGAGCGCTTACGCGATTCTAATCCTATCCTTTTCGTGACTTACTTCCCTTTAATAGAAGAGATCCCCGCGCAAAAAGGGATATTCCGCAACCGGTACGCTCCGGCTCTTCAGGATAAGCTGAAAGAAGCCGGTATGCCCATTACCTGGATCCTCATGTATTCGCCTATCGATAGATTTAGCTTCGTGGATGCCGTACTTACTGCAAAAAGATTTGTAGATAACGGGGAAAAACTTTTTTTTTGCGAAGAATTTTTGAGCTTCAAGGATGCTGCGTACGGCTTATCCTTATGGGTGCGGCAGATATGTGTAGGATTATTTTTATTCAATTTTATAAAGGAACCGCTGGTTTCGGCGCCTGCGGGGGAAGAGTGCGGTCCCTTTATGAAGTCGTTATGGAGCGAGTCATTTTATGGGCCTATCGGGCTGGGGGGCATACTCTCCGCCTTAAGTTTTAGGAAGATGTTCAAGGAAATAAAAAATGCGGATAATTGCATATATTATTTCGAAATGCAGCCGTGGGAGCATACTTTGAACTCGGCTAAAAATAAGGAACAACCGGGTATCCGTAACATCGGCTTCCAGCATTCTTCCATACCGAAAAATTCATTCAATTACTTTTACGACCGATCGGAGACCCGACGCACATCCAGCCATGCGGACCTGCCGTTGCCGGATGTGATCGCATCCAGTGGGGAGATTACGCAGGATCTCTTGGCGGGATCGGGTTATCCCGCAGTCACAAGACTGGAATCGCTGCGCTATCTATATTTTGATGAGATATTGTCATCTCCCGCGAGTCTAAGCAAAGAACGGCGGACCTTAGTGGTCGTAGGTTCCGGCATTAAAGAAGAGTCCCTAAGGTTGATCGCGCTTATCAGGTCTGCCTTTCCGCGGGCGGCATCTTTCGAGATCTGTTTTAAAGGACACCCTTCTTTTCCGTTTGAGGAATTATTTAAGGACCTGGGCATAGACGCCAAGGAACACGGTTATATCGTAAATCACGATGATATTTCCGCATCTCTTAAAAAGGCATTCGCCGTCATTAGCCTGTCAAGCACGGTAATGATCGAAGCTTTGGCTTTTGGCTGTGAAGTAATTGTGCCGGTTTATCCGGACATTTTATCGCTGAATCCGCTGGTAGGTTTTGAAAAGTATTACCATAAGATCACCGATAAAGAAGAGCTTGCCAGGACAGTCGAAAAGATAGCGAACGGTTATTCGTTATGCGATATCCGTGAATATAGGGATTTTGTCAGAAAATATTGGGACATAGATAGGGGCATACCCGGCTGGATGAAGCTGCTGAATGCTAGGGAGGCGATATAATGAAAGTTTTTATTTCTACTTCTTCTTTTGGCCAAGGCGATAACAGCGCGCTCCTGATGCTCAAGGAGGCGGGGCTTGATGTACATCTGAACCCGCACGGCAGAAAACTCAGTGAAGATGAAATGGTGGATTTTCTCTCCGGTATAGATTTTCTCATCGCCGGGACGGAACCGATAACAAAAAAAGTCATCACCTCGGCTAAAAACCTCAAGATAATATCGCGCTGCGGCGTGGGCCTCGATAACGTAGATTTGAAAGCGGCCGCCGAGGCAGGCATAGAGGTATACAATACCCCTTACGGACCCACTGTTTCTGTAGCGGAATTGACCGTAGGCTTGATACTGGGCCTGCTTAGGTCAGTTTCATTAATGGATAGGCAGATAAGGTCCGGTAAATGGAATAAGTTGACGGGTAATTTATTATGCGGCAAAAAAGTCGGCATAGTAGGGTTTGGCCGCATAGGCCAAAAGGTAGCCCGCATCTTAAAAGGATTTGGCGCGGAGATCGCTTATTTTGATATTGAAGCGAAGAAAGATAGTTTAGGGTTTGCCCTAAAACCGCTGGATGAACTTCTTGGCTGGTCCGACATCGTTTCTTTGCATTGTTCTGTTGACCAGAAAAGGATGCCGCTTCTCGGGTATGAGGAATTAAAGATGATGAAGAAGGGTTCCTGGCTTATAAATGTATCAAGAGGCGGGGCCGTCGACGAAGAAGCGTTATATCTTGCGCTCAAAGATGGGCATCTTAGAGGCGCCGCTTTGGACGTCTTTAGCGAAGAGCCTTATAAAGGGCCTTTGAAGGAATTGGACAATGTGGTCCTTACTCCTCATATAGGGTCGTATGCGCTGGAGTCGAGGGTAGGAATGGAGATCGAGGCAGTCGAAAATTTATTAAAAGGCCTAAAATGAGCAGGTTCGTACAGCTTTCATACCGGATCGACGAGAGGTCGCCTTTATATCCAGGGACCCCGGCTTTAGAAATTAGAAATGTTAAAGAGATAGATAAAGGCGATTCCTGCAACACTTTTTCTATGACCCTTTCCAACCATAGCGGGACGCATATTGACGCGCCCCGGCATTTTTTGAATTCAGGCAAACCTATAAGCGAATATCTTCCGGACGAACTGATCTACAATAGGCCTTGCCTGATCGATTGCCCGAAAGGTAAAGACGAACTGATAGGCGTAAAAGACCTGCAATCCTTATCCGGAAAGGACGATTTCGATGCCTTATTGATAAGGACAGGATTCTGCAAATACAGGAATAGCAACGCCGAAATTTACGGTTATCACAATCCGTGCCTCACGCCTGAGGCCGCAAAGTGGATAAGGGAAAATTATCCTAAGATAAGATTGATCGGTATAGATACGATCTCTATCTCTTCGTATGCCCATAAAGGCCTTGGGCCGCTGACACATAAGATCTTATTGGGCCAGGAGGGGTTTGACGGCCCGCCGATCCTCATATTGGAAGATATGAACCTGCCGGATAGCATTAAAAAGGTTGACGAATTGATCATCGTGCCGGTTTTTAGCGGACGGATCGACAGTTCTCCGTGTACCGCGCTGGGAGTTATACATGATTAAGGTAATAATATTTGATTTTGACGGCGTTATCGTAGAATCGGTCGATATAAAAACAAAGGCATTCGCAGAGCTGTTCAAAAAAGAAGGCGGCGATGCCGTAAAAAAGATAGTCGACTATCATTTGGCCAATACCGGCGTATCCAGGTATGAAAAGTTCAGGTATATCTACAGGCAGATACTAAAAAGGGATTTAAGTGATGGTGAATTTAAGGGATTATGCGATAGATTTGCTGATTTGGTCATGCAGTCGGTAGTTGAGGCCCCGTACGTAAAAGGGGCAGAGGCATTTTTAAAAGAACATGCGACAAAATATAAATTATTTGTAGTGTCTGCCACTCCCCAAAAAGAGATAGAGGAGATAATAAGAAAAAGGAATATAGCCCATTTCTTTAGCGCCATATACGGTGCACCAACAAAGAAAACAGACGCGGTTAAGGGCATTCTGGAAAATGGAGATCCGGAAAGCGCGGTCTATATCGGTGACGCGATAAGTGACTACAATGCGGCGAAAGATAACCGCATAGATTTTATAGCAAGGATAGACAAAGACAAGGGCATATTTTCTGATATAGATTGTCTTAAGATCAGAAATTTAACTTATCTTGAAAAAGCGATAGAAGAGTTAGGCAGTTCCTATTGACAGGACAGGGGTTATAGCGTAAAATAGTATCGTTCATGTTTAGAACGTTAACCGCAACTCAATTGCCCTATGCTAGATATGGAAAATAATAATAATTTTCTGAAACCAACCGAGGACTTAAGAAATCTTCAGTTGCTGGAGGAGATCTCCAGGGATTCCAGCGCTTCCCAGAGGAAACTCTCGGAGCGCCTTGGCGTAGCCCTCGGTGTAACCAACGCCTGCCTAAAGAAGATGGCAAATAAGGGCTACATCAAGATCAAGGGCATAAACCATAAGCGCATCTCTTACTTTCTTACCCCCGAAGGTTTCAGCGAAAAGACAAGGCTTACCTACCATTTTCTGGAATACACGGTCCACTATTACATAGATCTCAAGAAAAATCTCAGCGAGAAGCTTGACGTTATTTCTAAACAGGGCGCAAAACGCGTCGTTTTCTACGGCGCCGGCGACGTCATGGAAGTGGCGTTCGTGATATCACATGAGGCCAATATCGAGCTTTTGGGGATAATCGACGACGATAAGGCGAAACAGGGCACAAAGAAATTCAATTTTATAATAGGCGGACTGGAAACGATCAGGGACCTTAAGCCCGACGCCATAATAATAACATCTATGCGTTACAAGGATAGCATACTCAAGAGGATAAACGATGACGAGGAGTTGGCTAAAATACCGGTACATGGTCTATAAAATATGATAGCGCTAGCTCAAAATTGGTATGCGGTAAGGACGCGGTCGAATTACGAGTTCAAGGTAAGTTACCTCCTGAACAAGAGATCGATTGTGACCTTCTATCCGACTATCCTCAAATGGAGCAGGAGGAAGGACAGGAAGATAAAGGTGGCAAGGCCGCTTTTCCCCGGCTATCTTTTTGTCGAGTGCTCCGCTACGGCGAGGGATTGGCTTGAGGTCAAGAAGACCGAGGGCGTTGTCAATATTTTAGGCACAAAAGAAGCACCTCTGGCTATTCCAGCGGAGCAGATAGATAGCGTAAGAAAGATAGTAGAGTCGGGGATCGATCCGATGCCTCATCCTTATCTGAGCGTTGGCGAGCGGATCGTAGTGGTCGACGGGCCGTTGAGAGGCGCTATCGGCATATTCGAGAGATTTAACGACAAGAAGGGTACGCTGGTCATTTCGATAGATCTTCTCGGCAGGTCGTTAGCTGCGGAAGTGGACAATAATGTAGTGGAGAGGCTCTAAGGTTCAGCGGAGTACTCCTAGAATTAAAAAATGGGTACAAAAAGCCAAGAATGTAACCAAAGGGGCGAAGCCCTGCCTTCAGGAGGAATGTAATGAAGGTCCTCGCGGATAATATCAATCGCTACGAGAACGAACAGAAGAGGTTAAAATATAAAACACTGCTGGAGGCAAAGTGGGGGGAAGCGTACCGCCGGTATAGAAGCAACTGGGATGAGGCGCGGCAGCTGGTCCTGAAAACGGATTTCCCGATGCATATCGACATGGATACCGTGGACGCCTGCAATCTCCACTGCCTGTACTGCAGCGAGGAACACGGTTATATACGTAAACGGACCTTAAAGAAGATACCGGGTTCGATAGTCGATGCGTTATTTAGGGAGGCAGCCAGGCCAGCCGGAAAGGACAGGCTGTGCGCGGTCAATATCGGGACGCTGGGGGAACCGTTGCTCTATCCGGAAATGGTCTTTAAGATACTGGAGGGATGCAACAAGGCCGGCGTAATGGAGACATTCCTGCATACAAACGGCCATTTGTTGACGGTCGATATATTTAAAAAAATGGCAGGGATGGGACTGACTCACCTCTTTTTTTCCGTGGATGCGATAAGGCCGGATACTTATAAGAGGGTGCGCGGGGGGGACCTCTCCGTTGCCACGAAGAATATACTGGATGTTGTGGAATACAAAAAGGCGACCGACAGCACCTTCCCGGTCATAAGGGTAAGTTTCCTGGAGAATAAATATACGAGCCCGGAAAAGAATGAATTCGTGGAATTCTGGAAAGATAAGGTTGATTTTATCGATATCCAGGGAACGGTCGATTTTACGGTGCAGCTGTCCGAGACGGATAAGATAAGGAGCAGCTGCATACTGCCGTTCCAGCGCATCACGATCGGCGTGCAGGGTGAAATAGGCCCCTGCTGTGCGGGTTATATAATGGTCCCGGGATTCTATCTCGGGATAATTCCGGATATGTCGGTATATGAGGCGTGGAATAGCGAGAGAGCGAACGCTTTAAGGGCGGCGCATAAGGATATGTCGCTAGAATATTTTCCCATGTGTTGGGAATGCTTGGCCAGGAGATCCTGGGACTAAAGACGCGGAGAAACTCTTCTAAAGAAAGTAAATGCCATGATGACCAAGAAAAAAATTCTGGTAACAGGCGCGGGGGGTTTTATCGGGAGCCATTTGACTGAGAGATTATCCGCTTCCGGATACGCGGTAAAAGCCTTCGTCCATTATAATTCAGGGAATTCCTGGGGCTGGCTGGAATCTTCGAAATGCAAAGAGCGCGTTGAAATAATTTCCGGGGATATCCGGGATGCCGATATTGTCCGGCATGCCATGCGTGATGTCGAGATAGTTTTTCATCTCGCCGCTTTGGTCGGCATTCCTTACTCATACCATTCTCCGGAGGCGTATGTTGAAACCAATATTAAGGGGTCTTTGAACATTTTACAGGCGGCAAATGATTTTGGCGTTAAAAAAGTTATCCACACATCTACGAGCGAGATTTATGGCACCGCGCAATTCGTGCCGATCAGCGAAAACCACCCCGTGAACCCCCAATCTCCATATGCCGCGACCAAGGCGGCGGCAGATTTTCTCGCCCTGTCGTTCCACCGTTCTTTTGACCTGTCGGTCGTTGTTATCAGGCCGTTTAATACGTATGGGCCCAGGCAGTCCTGCAGGGCGATCGTCCCTACCATTGTAACGCAGATATTGGAGGGCAAGAGAGAGTTGAGGTTGGGTTCATTGCATCCAAGCCGCGACCTGACCTACGTGGATGATACCGTGGACGGCTTTTTAAAAGCGGCCGCGTCGAACAAAGGCATAGGAGAGGTCATAAACCTGGGGACAGGCTCGGAGATCTCGATCGGCGGATTGGCCAAACTTATCGCCGGGATTTTAGGTTCAGGTGTTAAAATTGTTTCCGATGAAAAGAGGAAGAGGCCTAAAAAAAGCGAGGTCGAGCGACTTTTGGCTGATAACAAAAAGGCAGGCGAGTTATTGGGTTGGAAGCCGAAGTTTTCCCTGGAAGACGGCATCAGGAAAACGGTCGAATGGTTCAGCAAGAAAGACAATTTAAAAAAATATAAATCAGGGATATACAATATCTAGTATGACAGGAGTTTCGATGAGAGAGTTCGCTATTTCGGGGAGGAGAATAGGCCCTGGAAATCCGCCGTTTATAATCGCCGAAGTAGGGATAAATCATGAAGGAGAATATTCCAAGGCCGTAAGATTAGTTGATGCGGCCGTGCGTGCGGGTGCTGATTGCGTCAAATTTCAATGCCATATCACGGACAAGGAGATGATCTACACGGATATGAAGCCGGGCAAGATCTCCAAGGAAAGGCTCTGGGATATCATAAAAAGATGCGAATTGACCGAATCCGAAGAAAAAAAGATAAGAAAGTATTGCCGCGAAAAGAAGATAATGTACCTTTCTACGCCGTTTTCAAGGGAGGCTGCGGACCGATTGGATAAGGCGGGGGTCCCCGCTTTTAAGATAGGTTCGGGCGAATGCAATAATCTGCCGCTTTTGGAGCATATCGCCAGAAAAGGCAAGCCGGTAATCCTTTCTACGGGGATGAACGACATAAAATCCATAAGGGTTTCCGTTAATCTCTTGAGAAAATATAAAATTCCCCTGATGCTGATGCATTGCGTATCGATGTACCCGACCCCATACAATAACGTAAGGCTGCCGGCCATATCACAGCTGCGCGAAGAGTTCAATTTACCGGTCGGTTTAAGCGACCATTCATCGGGGATATATATATGTTTAGGGGCAGTAGCTTTGGGCGCGGTGGCGTTGGAGAAACATTTTACCATCAAGAGAAGCTGGCCAGGGCCGGATAATCCTATTTCCATAGAACCCGGTGAATTAAGAGATCTGGTCAAGGGCTCCAGGGCTGTCTGGGAAGCGATGAAGGGCCGGAAGGAGATCCAGCCTAAGGAGAGGCCCGTGATAGACTTTGCCTATGCCTCGGTAGTTACGATATCCCCGGTAGGAAAAGGCGAGTTTTTCAGCTTGAAGAATATATGGGTTAAGAGGCCGGGAACGGGGGATTTCTTAGCCAAGGACTTTGACAGACTTTTAAAGAAGAAAGCCAACAGGGATCTGCCGGCAGGCGTTCAGGTGAAAAGGGAAGATGTTAAATAAGCCCTTAGTGCTTATTACCGGATGCGCGGGATTCCTCGGAAGGAATTTAATAAACGAATTGGCATCAAAAGAGGTAGATGTTATCGGCATAGATAAGGCAGTCGAGGATGGCCATGACCGTAAGAATACAAAAATCGTCAAATTGGATATTTTAAGCGAAAAGGGGATATCCGGCATCAGAAGAGATTTAGACAAGGCAGGGAATAAAGAGATCTATCTGATCCATCTCATGGGGATCACGGGTACGGAGGAATGCGAGAGGGACAAGGTTTTGGCTCATGAGGCAAATGTCAAATCCACGGAGATCGTATGGAAACTAGCCGGGGATTACGGCATGAAAAAAGTAGTTTTTTCCTCGACGGCCTTAGTTTATGGCACTAAATACGAAGATCAGATCGACGAAGAATGTCCTCCATTCCCGGAGAATGCCTATGCCAGGACTAAGCTTGAGGCAGAGAATTATCTGATCGGCAATTCTGTAGGGTCGAAGACAGCTTCCGTAATACTTAGGTTATCCAATGTTTACGGTCCCGGCATGAATAAAAATACCGTCGTGAGCACGATCCTGGAGCAACTAGGCGCGGATTATCTGAAATTAAGGGAATATAAAAGTGTCAGGGATTATATGTATGTGGGTGACGTGATTAGCGCCTTTATCGCAGCTATTTTCTCCGAGTGCAGATTTAAAGTCTATAATGTCGGAAGTTCCGCGGGATATTCCGTCTGGGATTTAGCCAGGATAATAGCGGCGGCAACAGATAAAGAGAAGGTTGTCTCGGAGATGAAATTAAGCGAAGAAGTAATCGAGGGCGGCTCAAGATTAGTGTTATGCTGTGACAGGATAAAGAGCGATTTGAAGTGGAAGCCGGCATATGATCTTAAAGGCGGCATAAAGAGAACGATAAATGCTTAAAAAAAGGAAGATCGCTATATTTACCGGAAACAGGGCGGAGTACGGTTTACAGTATCCGATAATTAAAGCTATCTCCGGTTCCCGTAGGTTAAAATACTTTCTTTTAGTATCCGGTGCGCATTTAGACGAGAAATTCGGATATACCAAGAGGGAGATCGAGAAAGACGGATTCAAGGTCTATGCCGAGATAAAGGCAGAAGTGAGGGCCGATAGCCTGTTTTCAACCACGCAGGCCATAGGCAATATTATCATAAACTTAAGCAGGGTCCTCAACCGGATCAAGCCCGATTTCCTGGTAGTCTACGCAGATAGATTCGAGGGTTTAGCTGCGGTAGTCGCGGGTTCTCAAATGGGAATCCCGGTCGCGCATGTCGAGGGAGGGGATGTTACTTCCGGAGGCGCGCTCGATGATTATGTGCGGCATGCCATGACAAAGCTTTCACATATCCATTTCACCACTAATGAGGAAGCGAAAAACAGGATCATCAAACTTGGTGAAGAAAGATGGAGAGTATATAATGCCGGGTTCTCCGTTATCGATCTGATCAAGGAGGGCAATTTCGCCTCATACGCCGAAATATGTAAAAAGTTACATATCGCATTGGACGTCAAGAAACCGATAATACTCTTTACCCAGCATTCCGTGACCACTGAACTTGACCAGGTGAACGAACAGATAATACCTTCGATAGCGGCTTTAAAATATTTTGCGGATAAGGGGGCCCAGGTCATAGTGACGTATCCGAATAACGACGCCGGCGGCAGGAGGATCATAGATATTTTGCGGCAACTAGGTAAAGATGCGCCGCAGATAAAGGTCTACCCGCACCTTGGGCGTTATTATTACCAAGGGCTGCTTGATATATGCGGCAGGACCGATAGGGGCGTGTGCGTTGGCAATTCTTCGAGCGGCATCAAGGAGACGCCGGCATTTGGTTGCCCGTTTGTGAATATAGGCAGCCGACAGAAGGGAAGGTTGAGATCGACCAATGTCATCGACGTGGGCTACGACCGCTCCCGGATAATCAAAGCCATCGCCAAGGCTTTATACGATAATCGATTCAGGGCCGGATGCAAAAGGTGCAAAAATCCTTATGGAAAAGGGAACACCGGCAAAATGATAGCCAGTGCCTTGGCCAATATAGCTATCACTAAAGATCTGGTTCAAAAAAAGATAACCTACTGATCGATAATTTAGAACGGCGATAACAAAAAAGGAGGCAGAGACGTGAGCCTGAGTTTTGACGATATCAGAAAGTTGATAATATCCCCGAACGCGACTCTAAAGATGGCCATGAAAGTCCTCACCACCGGGAGCGAGAAGGTCCTTTTTGTCGTAAATGAATCGGATAAGCTCGTGGGCTCTCTTACAGACGGAGATATACGTAGAGCCATCCTGAATGACATGGGGTTTGACGTGCCTGTAGCTGATATCATGTTCAAGATGCCGCGTTTTGTGAGGCATATGGACAAGAAGATGGAGGAGGCGGCGAAGACGCGCATCCTAAACGACAGGGTCCCCGCCATACCGGTACTGGACGAGATGGACAGGATAGTGGATATATTGTTCTGGTATGATTTTTTTGACAGCCATCCTCTTGAATCGCACGTGCCCGAATCCTTGACAAACCCGGTCGTTATTATGGCAGGCGGCAAAGGCGAAAGGCTCGACCCCTTTACCAAAATACTGCCAAAACCGCTCATCCCTTTTGGTGACAAACCTATCATAGAAAAAATAATGGATGATTTCAGCAAATACGGCCTCAGGCGTTTTATACTTACGCTGAATTATAAAAAAGAGTTCATCAAAGCGTACTTTAGCGAGAACCCGCTTCAGTACGATGTAAGCTGGGTGGAAGAAGAAAACTATCTGGGGACTGCAGGAAGCCTCGCCTTGTTAAAGGATAAGCTTAAAGAGACATTTTTTGTGTGTAATTGCGATACCATCCTCGAAAATGATTTTAACAGCATGCTCCTTTGGCATAAGGGGGAGAAGGCCCTTATAACGATCATAGGATGCCATAAGGAGATGGTGATACCGTATGGCTCCCTTGAGATGAGCGGAGGGAGCCTTAAACGCATAAATGAGAAGCCGCAGTTAGACCTTATCATAAATACCGGCGTGTATATACTGGAACCCGAAGTCCTTTCTTTCATATCACCGGGAGAGAAGATGGACATGAACCATTTAATAGAAAAGGTGATGGAGCGCGGAAAGGTCGGGGTATATCCCGTATATACGGGCTGGTTCGATATGGGCCAATGGAAAGAATATAAAGACAGCCTTTATTTACTGCAGAACGGCAGTAATAAACCAAAGCATAAATAAAATGTATAAGGGGAAGACCATATTAGCGTTAATTCCGGCAAGGGGCGGATCAAAAGGGGTGCCCCGGAAAAATATCAGGCGCTTTTTCGGCAAACCGTTAATAGCATGGGCTATAAAAGGCGCTAGGAATAGTAAATATGTCGACAGGGTCGTTGTCTCAACCGACGATAAAGAGATAGCGGCTGTTTCGAGAAGATTTTTGGCCGAAACGCCATTTTTAAGGGTTAAAAGGCTTGCCACCAGCCGTGCAAAAGGTATCGATGTCGTGCTTGATGCTATCGACCGGCTCGAAAGGCGCGGCGAGCGGTATGATCTGGTAATACTTCTCCAGCCGACCTCTCCGTTAAGGGTATCCAAAGATATAGACCAGGCAATCGAGTTTTTCTTTGAAAAGAAAGCAAAATCCGTCATCTCTGTGTGCCGGATGGAACATAACCCGCGCTGGTCGAATATACTGCCTAAAGACGGCTGCATGAAAGATTTTATCCCCGGTGCGATAATGAATAAGGTCAGGCAGGAGTTTCCGGTTTATTATAGATTAACCGGCGCCATCTTCCTGGCGTCCGCTGATTACCTGAAGGTCCATAAGACTTTTTACGGTAAAAATGCTTATGCCTATATCATGCCGCAGGGTAGGTCCGTTGATATCGATAATGAGATAGATTTTGCTTTTGCCGAATATTTATATAAGAACAGGGGGAAAACAGGGTTAAAGCATGCCCCATAATATCAGGATCATTCCCAGGCTCGACATCAAGGGCCCTAATCTGGTAAAGGGCATTCACCTGGAAGGCATCAGGGTTTTAGGCAAACCGGAAGATTTCGCCCGCAATTATTATAAGGCGGGAGCCGACGAATTAATATATATGGATGTCGTGGCGAGCCTTTATAACAGGAATAATCTTTTTCATTTGATCGAGAAAGCATGTGAGGAGATTTTTATACCTTTGACCATGGGCGGGGGATTAAGGACTATAAGCGATATCGAAAAGGCATTAAGGGCGGGAGCGGACAAAGTCGCCATAAATACGCAGGCTATAAAGACGCCAAACTTCATAAAAGAGGCATCAAGGATATTCGGTTCTCAATGTATTGTCGGCTCAGTTGAAGCCAAAAGGAAAGGCGATTCATGGGAAGCGTATATAGATAGCGGCAGGGAGCCCACGGGAGTAAATGTTCTGGAGTGGGTGAAGCAGATGGAAGATCTCGGCGCCGGAGAGATACTTTTGACCTCGGTTGACCAGGAGGGGACAAAAAAAGGGTTCGACATCGATCTCATGAAGAAGGTCGCAGATCGCGTGTCGATACCGGTCATCGCAAGCGGAGGAGCAGGCTCGCCGGAACAGATCAATGATTTAATACAGCAAAGCGGGGTTAACGCTGTTGCCGTCGCTTCGATCCTGCATTACAACATTTCTTCGATCCCCGGCATCAAGGATTGCCTGAATAGAAACAGGGTTGAGGTGAGGATGTGAAAAAAAAGCGCATTTCCGTAATTGACTATGATATCGGCAACGTAAAAAGCATACTCAGGGCGCTGGAAAAGGTCGGCGCGGAACCGGTTTTAAGCAGGGAAGATAAAGAAATCCTGTCGTCCGATGCCGCGGTTTTTCCGGGCGTAGGCGCATTTAGCGTAGGAATGGAAAACCTGAGGAGATACGACCTTATCGATACGATTTACCGGTTTGTCGAAACCGGAAAACCATTCCTGGGGATTTGTCTGGGCATGCAGATTTTGATGGAGGAAAGCGAGGAATTTGTTTTAACAAAAGGCATGGGATTATTGAAGGGGAGAGTCGTAAGGCTGATCGTGGAAAAAAGCTGCGATGAGAAGATACCGCACGTGGGCTGGAATAAGATAGAGGAGCCTGAAGAGAAGAGGTGGAAAGGCACCATATTTAATAGCATAAAAAATCCTAGCAGCGTTTATTTTGTGCATAGTTTTATGGCGCAGCCTAGCGATCCGGCAGATATATTAAGCACTACTGTTTACGGAGGGAATGCGTTCTGTTCCGCAGTGAATAGAGGGAACATCTACGGCTGCCAGTTCCATCCCGAAAAGAGCGCTGTAACCGGTTTACGGATTTTGAATGATTTTGTCGGACTGATCAAATGATAGAGGAATTAAAATGAGCGAAACCATGGAAGCTTCTTACGGATTGCCCCGTGAAGTAAAGTTCTGCAAAAGATGCGTCATGTCAAACCAAAGGCCGAGCAGCGTGATCGAGACCAAACACAAGCATGCGAGCAAAAAACCCACTATTGTTTTCGATGAGGAAGGGGTATGCTCGGCGTGCAGGTATGCCGATATAAAAGAGAAGATAAATTGGCAGGAGAGGGAAAAAGAGCTAAAGGAGTTATTGGATAAGTACAGGAGGAATGACGGCTATTATGATTGTGTTGTGCCGGGCAGCGGCGGCAAGGATAGCGGATTTGTTGCGCACCTCTTGAAGTATAAGTACGGGATGAACCCGTTGACCGTCACATGGGCGCCGCATTTATATACCGACATAGGTTTTAGAAACTTACAAAGCTGGATCCATTCCGGGTTTGATAACATACTGGTGACCCCTAACGGTAAAGTGCACAGGTTGCTTACAAAATTGTCATTTGATAATCTTCTGCATCCTTTTCAGCCGTTTATTATAGGCCAGAAGATCGTTGCTCCAAGATTCTCGGTATTATATAACATCCCTTTAGTATTCTTCGGGGAAAGCGCGGTTGAGTACGGCAATAATATCGAAGAGGCGGATTGCCCGACTATGGCGTTAGATTTCTTCACTGGAGAAGGCGATTTGTCCAAATTAATAGTAGGCGGTGTCTCTGCCAAAGAGCTGGTTAAAGACGGTAAAATATCCCTTAATGACCTCAACCCTTATTTGCCTATACCGATGAAAGATTTAAAAAGGACAGGCACGGTGGTCCATTATTTTTCATACTATTATAAGTGGGATCCCCAGGAACATTATTATTATGCCGTTGAAAATACCGGCCTTGAGGCTAATACAGAAAGGACGGAAGGCTCTTACTCCAAGTACTGTAGCATAGATGATAAGATAGACCCTTTTCATTATTATACTACCCTTATTAAATTCGGTATCGGCAGAGCGACTTATGACGCGGCCCAGGAGATAAGGAATAATAAGATCACTAGAGAGGAAGGGGTCTCTTTGGTAAGAAAATATGATTCCGAGTTCCCTAAGAAATATTTTAAGGAATTTTTAGGGTATATAGATATTAATGAAGAAAGATTCTGGGAGCTAACGGATAAGTTCAGATCTCCCCACTTATGGCAAAAAGAGAACGGTCAGTGGAGATTAAGATGCCAGGTCTCATGAGAGCATAGAGATGGAGAAAAATAAGAGGGTATTGTTTTTTTATCCTAATTCCGAAGGTTACGGGGGAATTCCCAATAATATAGCGCTGCTTTCCGCCTGCCTCAAAGAGGCGGGCTTTGAAACCAGGTGCTTTGATACCACCTTCCTTAATTCTCCCCCTAAGTCGCATTTTAACAGGCAAAAGCACGGCGGAGCGATGAAGGCTGACCATAAGAAGGCGTGGGGCGAATGGGACCCGGAGCTCCCCAGGAAGATCCCGGATCTATTTATAAATACTATAAAAGAATTCGACCCCGCCCTGATCGCGGTGACTATCGCCGAGGTTAATTATACGCATGCCGTATCTCTCTTGAGCCAAATAAAGAAGATATCCAATATCCCGGTTGTAGCGGGAGGCATTACGACTACGATGTGCCCCGAGTTGGTCATCGGTAATGGTTGTATAGATATAGCCTGTATCGGTGAAGGAGAGGACGCGCTGGTCGAGTTGGCCGGTCGTATAGCAGATGGCAAGGATTACGGCAATGTCAGGAATTTGTGGGTGAAAAAAGAAGGGGAAATAATAAAAAATCCCCTAAGGCCGTTCAGGGAGATGGATTCTTTGCCGTTCCAGGATTGGTCTATTTTTGACGAGAGACACGTATATAAGGCATACTGCAGCGTATTCCGCAGGACCGGTTTTTTCGAGCTCGCGAGGGGATGCCGCTATAACTGCTCTTTTTGCGCTACGGCAAATTTAAGAAAGATTTACCAAGGGTTAGGAAAATATGTACGGACCAGAAGCATCGACAAGGCGTTCGATGAGATCGTCTGCATGAAAGAGAAATATAACCTGGAGCTCATTTTCTTCATAGATGATAATTTCTTGGGTATGCCCGCGGAAAGGTTTGACTATTTCTGCGAACAATACAAGAAAAGGATAGGGCTGCCGTTTTATCTCCAGACAAGGAGCGAGACCGTAAGAGAAGATTATATAAAGAAACTGAAAGAAATAAATGTATCGACGATCGCCATAGGCGTCGAGCACGGGGACGAGGGGTTAAGGAAAGAATATTTAAACCGGCATATGAATAACGATAACCTCCAGCGGGCTTTCGATATCGTCCATAAGTATGACATCAGGACTACCGCGAATGTTATCATGGGACTGCCCGGCGAAAAAGAGGAGATGCTTAAGCAGACGTTAGAGTTATTGAGAAAACTCAAGCCGTGGAGCGTGTCAGTCAACTATTTCCAGCCCTTCAGGGGCACCCTGCTCAGGGATAAGGCGGTGGAATCAGGCTATATCCCAGCGGATTATATAATTTGCGACTCCAATACCTGTCTTGATATGCCCGAATTCAAGAGAGACAGGATAATTCATTATTACGAGAATTTCAGAAAATATCTTGAAGGAAAATTAAAAATAGGAGACGCGCAATAGGGAGATGAAAAAGAAAAACCTTAAAGTGCTCCTGGTCGTTTACGACAATGAATCATATATCCATCAGTTCCCTCTCGGGCTTGGATATATAGGCGCGGTACTTGAGAGGGAAGGCTATGACGTCGAAATATACAACCAGGATATGTATCATTATCCCGAGGAGCACCTTACCGGATATCTTGATAAAAATAAGTTTGATTTTATCGGGATAAGCGTTATAGCCGGCTATTACCAGTACAGGAAGCTGCTTAAGATATCCGAAGCCATAAATAAATCACGGCAAAGGCCTTATTACATACTTGGAGGACACGGCCCTTCCCCTGAACCGGAATTTTTCCTGAAGAAAACAGGAGCGGACGCAGCGATAATCGGCGAGGGGGAGCTTACCGTTGTGGACCTGCTCGATGCGGTTACTAACCGCAAAGCATTGCGCGATGTCTTAGGTGTAGCGTTTCTGGAGGCGGGCAAGGCAGTGGTGACCGGGAAGCGCAAGTTGATCAAGGACATAGATTCCATTCCCTTCCCCGCCTACCATTTGTTCCCGGTTAATTACTACAGGTTATTAAGGATGCCCCACGCCGCGAACAATGATTTTGTCCTGCCGTTACTGTCCGGCAGGGGATGCACTTTTACATGTACCTTCTGTTACCGGATGGATGAAGGGTTCAGGCCGCGCAACAACGCTTCCATTATCGAAGAAATAAAGTTTCTCAAGGCTGATTACGGCATTACCTACATCGCTTTTTTTGATGAATTGCTCATGTCATCGGCCCAAAGGACCGTAAGCCTTTGCGAGGACTTTATCAAAGCCGGGTTGAACGTTAAATGGGATTGCAACGGTCGCTTGAATTACGCCCGCCCGGACGTCTTGAAGTTAATGAAAAGAGCCGGTTGCGTGTTCATCAATTACGGGATAGAGGCCATGGATGACGCGGTATTGAAGAATATGAAAAAAGGCCTTACCGTTGAGCAGATAATCAAAGGCATAGAGGCGACGCTTAAAGAAGGGATAAGTCCAGGCTTTAACATCATTTTCGGCAATATCGGGGATAACAGGGAGACTTTAAATAAAGGCGTGGAGTTTTTGCTCAAATACGATGATGGGGCCCAGATGCGCACCATCAGGCCGGTAACTCCTTATCCCGGATCACCGTTATATTACCATGCTATCGAGAAAGGCTTATTAAAAGGGGTTGAGGATTTTTACGAGAATAAGCATCTCAATTCAGATCTCCTGGCGGTCAACTTCACCGAGTTGAGCGATGACGATTTCCATGCCGCCCTTTTCGAGGCTAACAGCCGCCTCTTGAAAAATTATTTCATGAAAAAGACGGAGTTTCTCCTTAATCAAGCTAAAGAGTTGTATTTTAATAAAAATGCCTCATTCCGCGGTTACAGGCAGACCTGATGCAGGATAAAAAGAATAAAACAGTTTTCTGGGTCGAAAAAATAGCTTTAATGGATATTCTGCTATTTTTGGTCCAAAGCCGTTTTGCCGATATCAGGGTAAATTATGACCGGTTTCAGAAATATCCCCTGGCTGCAAGGGCCCTCTATTTTTTGGCCAGGGCCGGATTAAACAAGATATTTTTTCCGGTGGAATTGAGGCTAGATAGGACGGACGCGGAGGGGTGCGCTTTAAATTACAGGGTGGAAAAAGAACTTAATGACTGTATCGAGGGGTTTTTTACTGAGCATATCCCGCAAGAACCAAGGCGTTTTAAGGATACGCTCAAGTCCTATATAGCTGCCGTCCTCCAGGGAAAAGTGATTTTTCTCACAATGGCAGCATCCGAAATTAATTTTAAAAAAGCGCCTGCCGGTGAAAATAATGTTATTTGCCTGAACAGCCACCCGCTCAACTTCCTGCTTCGCGGATTTTATAGGGATCGCGGGCTTGTGATCCGGCGGCCGGTCATTTCGATGAGGTATATCACGTTCTATTTCAGGCCTTTTTACTATCTAGCCTATTTTCTGTTATGTAAATCAGGTAATTATAAACCAAAGAGCAACATTTCAGATATAAAGCCGGCTATCTGGGTTGAATATTATCCCGGCCACATCCATGCTTCCTGGATAGGTAAAATAAGGGCGCAGGGTTTTGATGTAGTGAATTATTTTGATCGCAACGATACGCAAATTACGTCAAAAACATTAAAGGAGATCGAGGGCCGCAGTTCAAAATGGATAGATGCGCATTTTCCGTCGTTGATAAGGATAAGCAGATTAAGTTTCTCAGATCTTAAGGGATTAATATCGGTATTATTTTTAACGCCTTTTTCAAGGCAGGCCTGGTTGAAAACATTCCGGTTCGAATATAATTTCCTTTTCCTTATCTATAAGTCGGTTTTTTTGCGCTATAAAGTAAAAATACTGATACAGCACCAGGAATGTTCATGGAAACAGGGAGTGCAGGCTTTGGCCGTCGAACGTGCCGGCGGTATCATGGTAGGCTACCATTGGTCAGCTTTTCAATATTATATGATGTCCGTGGAAAATTTCCCGCAACATGTCTATTTTGCGTGGGGCAAGATGATGGGCGAATTGCTCAGGAAGAAGGATGCCGCGCACCGTTACATACTGCCTTCGGGGATATGGAGCGCCGTTAACGGCCATGGCCCCGAAAGAAAGAATATTTTCGCTGAAAACGTAGATTTTGTCATATCCGTGTTTGACAGTGAAGCACGATATAATTTATTCCAGTCTCCGGGTAGTTTATCGGATTTTTATTTAAGGGTCTTGAACATAGTCAAGGATTCTCCAAGATTAGGTTGCATCATAAAGAGTAAACAGCTTTGTCCCCAATCACTTTTGGCTCTCCCCATGGGTAAAGAGATCGTCGGATTAGTGGAAATGCTCAGGGGCCAAAAAAGGTTAGCTATCTTTGAATCCTTTAAATCCCCGCTTGCAGCGGCGCAGTCTTCAGACCTATCGGTGGGTTACGGTATAAATTCGGCATGCGCGATCGCCGCGACAATGGGAGGCCGAGCCGCAATAAACTGGGATTGTTCCGGATTTAAGAAGCACCCCTTTTATAAATGCCCGGGCCAGAAGGTTGTTTTTAAGACGCTCGATACGCTCGAAGAGGCTATTTTGAAGGCGAGCAAGGGGGACAAGACGATCGGGGATTATAGCCGGTGGCAAAAGTATGTCAATTATTTCGGTGACCATTCCGGGGTCGACCGCGTGGCGGATTTCCTGGAGTCATATATGAAGGAAAGCATGAATACCGGAGATCCGGGGCATTCGCTGGATTTCGCGGTAAAGAAGTACCTTGCCGATAACAGGGTCGGGGTAGATTTCTATCAGAGAGAAGATCTCTGGGAAGACGAGCAGTGATCAAAAGATGAAAAAAATTTATTGCGCTATTTGTCAGGGTGAAGATTATACAATAAAATATCAGGAACGCATCGATTATACCAAGATTGATTTTTCGCCCCGACGAGCCCCCGATAGAAATCATTGCAGGATAGTACAGTGCAAAAAGTGCGGATTAGTATTTGCAAACCCGATATTTGACAATGATTATATCCTGGATTTATACAGGAATTTCGCTTTTATCAATGAGCTGCAGGTAGATCTCATGGGCGAGGATTATCTTGAGCAGTTAAGGGAGTCCGGTTCGGTTATTGGCGGTAAAGGTAATTTGCTGGAGATAGGCTGTGGTAACGGCTGTTTCCTGAAAAAGGCCAAGGAGTTTGGATTTAATGTATACGGCGTGGAGCCGGGTAAAAATGCCGTTGATCAAGCAGACCAGGACGTGAAAGGGAACATTATTAACGATGTTTTCAAGGCCGGACTTTACGAAGAGAAATTCTTCGACCTTGTTTGTGTTATACAGGTGTTCGATCACTTGATAGACCCCAACGATGTCCTGAGGAACATTCGCAAAGTGATGAAAGAAAACGGCCACATATTGGTAGTAAGCCATAATGTCAGATTCTATTTGACCAGGATATTGGGGGAAAAGTCCTCGATGTACGATATAGAGCATATTTATTTATTTGATAAAGTTACAATAAAGAAACTACTTGAAAAACATGGTTTTCAGGTTATCTATGTCAAGGACATGATGAGCCGTTATACGATAGGCCATATAATAAAGATGTTTCCCTTCCCGGATTTTGCCAGGCATTTTTTAACGAAAACAGCACGTCGTTTAGGCATCATCGATAAGCGGATCAAGATCATGGGCGGAAACATGGTTGCGCTTGCCAAAAAGGTAGACAACGCTACTTCTCAAAATTATCTAACATGAAAATATCATTTTTATTCCCATGTTGGACTGAAGTATTTGGGCCGTTTTCAAAAGTTGCGAGAAAGACCGCGCTCCTGCCGCTCAACATTACGTGTTTAGCCGCGATCGCCGAAAAAGAAGGCCATGAGGTCCAGATAGTTGATGGGGAGATAGAAGATCTGAGCAACAAGGATATCGTTAAACGCGTGAAAGATTTCTCTCCCGATCTCATCGGAATGACTGCGACAACGCCTATCTTTCATCTAGTCGTCAAATTGGCCAAGGCATTAAAGGAAGAGATGGACGTCCCTATCATGGTGGGCGGCCACCATGTAACGTTGTTTAAAGAAAATGTTTTTGGCGAGAATTTCGATTTTTTATTTGTAGGCGAAGCCGATGCAAGTTTTACCGATTTTTTGAAATGCTACGCAAGTAACGGCGATTTGAATACCGTTAAAGGGTTGATCTTTCGCCGAAAAGGAGAGCCTGTATTTACAGGGAAGCCGGCCATCATTCAGGATCTCGATGAGTTACCGTTTCCCGCCAGGCATCTTTTAAAATATGAAAGATACAAGGTAGGCACATTACGCGGCACCCTTAACTACACATCGATCATGACGACTCGCGGATGTCCTTTTCAATGTATTTATTGTTCCAATAGTGTCTATGGTAGAAAAGTCAGAAGGAGATCAATAGGAAATGTAATCAGCGAGATCGAACAGGTAGTCGATAGATTCGGTGTAAGGCACTTCTATTTCGTGGAGGATGTCTTAACGTTAAGCAAGCAATATAGCTTAAGTTTGTGCGACGAGATCGACAAGCGTAAGTTAAAGATTACTTTTGAGGGAAGCACCAGGGCCAACCTTTTTGACGAAGAGCTGGCCAGGCGGCTGGCAAAGAGCGGGTTGATCCGTTTAAGTTTTGGACTTGAGTCAGCCGATCCAAAAGTATTAAAAATAATCAAAAAGCAGGTTTCTCTTGAAAGCTATATAAAGGCCAACAGTCTTACAAATAAATACGGGATCGAAACGATCAACTCCGTTATGTTAGGGTTGCCTGGCGAGGATCAGGCGAGCATTGAAAGGACAATAGCTTTTTTACGCAAAGCAAAAGATATCCACCACACTACTTACGGTATCGCTATACCTTATCCGGGGACGGAGTTTTATGAAATGGCAAAAAAGGGGGAATATGGCTTGAAACTACATACGGAAGATTTCTCCAAATACCAGCGTTACGGCAACGCTGTCCTCTCCGTAGGTGACCTGTCTCCCGACGATCTTATACGCCTTCAGAAGGTGGGATTATTGAAGATCTATCTGACTTCGTGGAGGATATGGCCTATGCTTAAGAGGGTCAAATTCAGTTCGTTGATATTTCCCACTTGGGAATCTCTATGTGCCGTGATCGCCAGCTTGTTTAAAAAGAAAAAATGATCCCGGATAAAAATGGGTAAATTATTGCAAAATTTTTCAATTCCGTTAAAAAAGATCAATTTTATCTTGAATAGTTACGAGAAGAGAAATCTGATCTTGCTATCAGTTGGATCGGTGGTACTTTCTTTAACAGAAGTATTCAGTATCGGCATCATAGTGCCGATCGTTATCTTATTTTCTAACGCGGAAAAGTTCCAGACTGGAAAAGCTTTCAAATTGCTTTATCAGCTTACGATGGCGCGCAACCTAAAGGAATTTTTCTTTATATTAAGTACGGCCGCCATACTCCTTTTTATTTTCAAGTCAGCCTATAATGTCTTTATATTTTCTAAACAGCAAAGCATAATAGGGAAGATCTATACCCGGTTGACCGCCAGGCTTATGCAGGATTATCTGGCAAAACCGTATTCATTCCATCTCATGAATAATTCTTCGTTGTTGTTCAAGAATATCGTGGAGGAGATAAGCCGGTTTACCGGAAGCTATCTTAACCCCTCCATAACTATAATGTCAGAAGCGATTATTTTTCTCGGTGTATTTTTGTTTTTACTTATCTTGTATCCGCTCGTGACCCTTTCGATCGTTTTGATCTTCGGCATAGTCGTGATATCCCTCAATATCCTGCTCATGGGAAGGATCGGCGGGTATTCAATTGCCAGAGAAGAGCATTGCAGGCAGATATATGTGACGGCGGCAGAGGCGTTGAGCGCGGTCAAGGAAATACAGATGTACGATGTGGAAAAATATTTTACGGATAAATTCTCCAATGCGACCAAAGGGTATACCCAATCCCTGGTGAAATTCAACATCGCTTCCAACCTGCCGAGGCCCATCCTGGAAACATTTATATTCACCCTCTTTCTTCTGGGGATGATGCTCAGCGTATTCTTGAACAAAAGTTTCACGGATCTGATCCCGATGATGACAGTGGTCGGGATCGTCTGCTTAAAGTTGCTGTCTTCGATCAGCAAGATCTATCTTAATATACATGTATTGTTTTATAATGCGAATGCGGCAGATATTGTCTATGATATAATTTCGAGCAGTGATTTAAGGAGGGAAGAGATATCCGCGATAGACCCGAGGGACCTCAATATCGAAGAGAAGTCGCCTTCCCTCCATTTAAAGCGCATAAATTTCCGTTATGAAACTGCTAACAGTCCCGTCCTTGAGGATTTTTCCTTGATTATCCCATTAAACCAAACGATAGCGATAGTGGGAAAGACCGGCTCCGGCAAGAGCACCCTCATCGACATCCTGATGGGTTTATTGGAGCCCTCCAAGGGTCTGTTTTATTACCGCGGTTCCGTGATAAGCCGGAATAACATAGCGGATTACCGCAAGAAAATAGGTTATGTCCCCCAGAATTATTTCCTGACGGATGATTCTATATGCGCCAATATAGCTTTCGGGATTTACGCTAAGGATATAGATCATAAAAGACTGGAACATGCCATACGGGTATCACAGCTGGAATCCTTTATTAAGGACCTTCCTGAGGGCATCAATACCCGAATAGGAGAGAAGGGGATACGGATTTCCGGAGGCCAAAGGCAGAGGATCGGCCTGGCGAGGGCCTTATATCGGGAACCGGAGATCCTTGTCCTGGATGAGGCTACTTCAGCGCTGGATAAGCACACGGAGGAAGATTTTTACAACGCCATCAAATTTCCGGGGAGGCCATTAAGCGTCATTCTCGTTACGCATCGCTTGAACACCCTTGAACATGCAGACCATATCTTTGTAATGGAAGACGGGAAACTCGCAGCGCAGGGAAATTTAAAAGAATTAGCGGAAAATTCGCCGGTATTCCAAAAAATGACCAATCAGAAAATCATCTCTGAGGTGAGTGAATAGCCATATGGTACAATACATGAAGAGCAAAACTTGGGGAGATAGGTTTATATGAGTGAAGAAAGAAATATAGTCCTGGTCTATCCGAAGACAGGAATGGATTTTGGTTCGACAGTCGCGCCGCCGCATTCGCTTCTTTCAATCGCGGCCCCGCTTCACAAGGAGGGTTATAGGATAGAGATCATCGATCAAAGGGTCGATACAGACTGGCAGGACAAGCTAACGACGGGCCTGAACCCAGGAACTATATGTGCGGGTATCTCGTGTATGACAGGGACTCAGATACATTTTGCGATCGAGATCGCGAAGATCATCAGAAAAGCTACTGGCGGGAAAGTCCCCATTGTCTGGGGCGGGCCGCATCCGTCCATCTTGCCTCAACAGACCCTGGAAAGCCAATACGTGGATATGGTCTGCGTTGGCGAAGGGGACATGGTTTTTTATGAACTTGTAAAGACGCTCGAAAGGAACGGGTCTCTCGCGGCGGTCAAAGGCATAGGATTTAAAAAAGACGGCAAGACCGTAGTGAATCCGCCGGAGCCGCTGATTGACATGGAAAACCTTCTGCCCGTCCCGTGGGAACTGATAAATGTCGAAAGTTATGTCCATCCGGATATGTATCTTAAGAGTTCGCGTATCCTAGATATAGGCCAGACGAGCAGGGGGTGCCCGTTCAATTGCGGATTCTGCTGCAGCGCCAGTTTAAGGATGAGAAAATGGCGGGCCATGTCCGTCGAAAAGAGCTTAAAGGCGATCACCGAACCCGTAAAGAGGTTTAATTTGGACGGCGTTTGGATCAGGGACGATGAGTTTTATATAGACAGGGATAGGGCCAATAAGATATGCGAACAGATCATCAGGGAAAAGCTGAATATCAGGTGGTATACATCCGGAACGAGGGTAGATGTGTTCAACAAGGCATCGGATAAACAGATAGCCATCCTTAAGCAAAGCGGGGCGTACGTATTAAAGTTTGGGGCCGAATCAGGGACTAACAGGATATTAAAACTGGTAAATAAAGGGATAACGGTTGAAGAGACCGTTAAGGCGAATCTCAAAGCCAAGAAACACGACATTATACCCGCTTTCGCCCTGATGATCGGTTTTCCCACCGAGACCTTCGAAGAGGTGAACAATACCGTAGACCTCATCTTTCGACTAAAAAAAGACAACCCAAAGGCGCAATTCGAGGCGATGGCTATATATACGGCGCTTCCTGGCACCCCCATGTATGAATTTGCGCTGCAGCACGGCTTGAAACCGCCGGAAAATCTGGAAGGCTGGGTCGACTGGAATTTCGATGAGTATGACCTGGCCGGAAAACGGATACCATGGTTTGACGCCAAGCAAAGACAGATGCTAGGAAATATTTCTTACATGAGCGTTTTAGCCAATGCCCTCCCGAACGCAATCGACAGCATCAATAATGTTTTTATAAGGCGTGCGCTTAAGATCTCCTACGCTCCCATAAGCGCTTATTATAGGTTCAGGCTTAAACATAAACTGTACGGTTTTTCTCTGGATCTTGTGTTGATAAGATACCTGCGGAAAAAGATATTTTACAGGAGTCATATGAGGCTAAAATGAAAACGACGTTAATCTTACCTACGCTGAACGAATTGGGCGGCATGAAAGAAATCATGCCAAAAATAAAAAAAGAGTGGTATGACCAGATCATAATCGTAGACGGCGGCTCTACGGACGGGACTATCGAATACGCGAAAGAAAACGGTTATTGCGTCTATGAGCAGAAGGGAAAGGGCTTAAGGCAGGGGTTGCGGGAGATGTGGGGGATGGTTACGGGG